>OMNT01001937.1_pt1 | contig 17700 bp, 15 predicted proteins | sample 1672551 | NCBI WGS metagenome assembly OMNT01 (sample SAMEA3136698, study PRJEB25190) | human gut metagenome
CAGCTTACAGAGCAAACAGATCATTTTACCCATAAGACGACCTCCAGCCGGAAAATTGAGCGCAGCTCTTCCGGCGGCGGGAGCAGCCACAGCGAATCCGGCGGAGGAGGTTCCGGCCGAAGCGGAAAATTCTGAAAGGAGTGGCTATGAAAACAACACCCAGACGCATGTTCGCGCTATTGCTGGCACTGGTTCTGTTATTGTCGCTTTGCGCCTGTACACAGAAGACGCAAACGGAGCCTGACGAACCAAAAATAAATACTGCCCACAAAAAAACTCCGGAAAGCCAACAGGAGAAAGCTGTATTACAGAGCGACGGGAACGATTTTGTATCACAGGATAAGACCGTGGACACACCGCCGGTGCAATACGCGTTTTCACAGGAGGCAGAGACATCGCTTGGATGGTTGCGAGACAGGATGGATTTTCCGACGACAATGTTTGGCGCGGCGTATCTCGGCTATGTCGGCGGTTTGTTTGATGAGGGTTTCGAGGCGGGTTTCCCTGCGTGGCTGCAGGAAACCAATGAGACAATGCTCCTCGAATACCCCTTTATCACAGAGATCAATGATGAGCACATCATCGGCAGCGCGGGGCATCTGTGCTGCATTGTGCCGGTCGACGAGAACGCGACGGTTGCAATCAACCGTGTGCAGTGGAACGAAAAAACACAGACCGATGAGGTCACAGAGGTTCTCTACCGGTCAGAGAGCGGCGAACCGGTGCTGCTCTTTGCGAATCTCGACGGCATTGCGCATGAGGCCGACACCCAGGTCTTTATCACCGACAACAGCGGGAACACCTGCAAATGGTATCCCTCGCTTGATGCGACGAGCCATCTTGCACCGTGTACATCGGAAGCCGGTGATTATCTTTCGTTCGATTTTACGGAATATGCCTGGTATGATATCCCATCCGAATTTTCCGATTGGCTTTCTGACGGCTGGACAGGCATGACCGCGCTTGGCCTTGCCGGATCGCAGAGTACAGGTATGGACTGGATCACAGAAACCATGGTAGAGGAAACCGGCCGCTATGCCTATTTCTCGCTGCGCTTCTATCTCGAGGATGAGACGGGGGGTACAGTCGATCTGGAGTGGACATACGAAGACAGCGACGACATTGAGGAGATGTGGAGCGGTTTCTGGGCGATTCAAACGATTCCGGACGGGCCGAGCTATGTAACGCTCAGCTTGTCGCTTGTGGGCGGTAACAGCTACGGTGTCACGGACGGCCCGGTGTATCTGTGTGAGACGTATCCTCTCCTGATCAGCCCGAGCGGCACGGAGCTGCTGGTCGGCGCAGGTGAGAGCGGCATTTGCCTGCCGTTCATGTCGCAAAGCACAACGGCATGTGTGCTGACACAGGCCGCAGGATAGAAAGCGTGCAGGAAGCAAACTGCTTTGAGGTTTGCATTCACAAATTTTGTTTGGTAGCAATCTACCGTTCAAGTCCATGTCCGGGGCAATGACCTGTTCGGCTCACAGTATCAATGTAAGCTACCGCTCAAGACACAGCTTCCCTCGGAGATCGCCGCTGCCGCATTTCGGAGTTTTAAAGAGCGGTATTCTTGGAACACGAAGGTCAGAGCGGACACCGTCCGTTCCATTGAACTCTCACCCAAAGACAGCGTCGAGCAGCTCACGCTGTTTGATAATGTCCAGCACCGCATGGCAATGGAGAAAGTACAGGATGCTGTGGAGGAGATTCGTGGTCGCTTTGGCAAGAGTGCCATCACTTACGCCTGCCCCATGGGCGATTTAAAAATGCCCACAGACGGAAGAGATAAAGTTAAAATGCCGGGGCTAATGTATCAATAAACGATGTTTTTCAAATATTTTCTGCTTTATGTCCGTGCTATGAAGCGCTGAAAGCGAAAGCGGCGAAGTTCGACGCGGCGGAAGAAGCAGGAAAGACCGAACTGCAAAAGGCGCAGGGCTGCCGGGATTTCCGAGCGAGCTCTGCGCCTTTTTTATTTTCAGAAAAATAGCACCCCGGGCCGAAGGATGGGTGACCGCGGGGCGCTTGACAGATTTACAATTGAATTATATAAAGCCGTAAAGGAAATGTCAATAGAAAATTCGAAAAAATGTGGATATTTTTCATGTTTTTAACTTGCTTTTAACGTATTCTTTTCTTTTATCTTTACAGAAGTCTATTGCAAACCGACACGCAGCGTGGTACAATCGGCTTAAAGAAGTACGTGGAGGAGATTTTGTCGTGAACATGAAAACAATCGGTTCCGCCGTTGTAATCATCTTGGCCGCCATAGTCGGGCTATTCCTCGGCGCTGCCATGAACGACGGGTTAAGCGGCTCCATACTGCTCGCGGTCATCGCAGGGTTCGTCTGTGTGATCTATACGATTGAAAACAGTGGCAAGAAGTAGGGTTTTTTTATGATTTTACGGTTTAAACAGCGCTTTTTTTCATGGTTCGACAGCTACGATATTTACGATGAGAACGGCAACACGGTGTATGTCGTCAAAGGGCAGCTCTCCTGGGGACACTGCCTGAAAATTTTTGACGCTTACGGTGAAGAGATCGGCACGGTAAAAGAACGCATTTTCACGTTCATGCCGAAATTCGAAATGTATTTTAAAAACCAATATGTCGGTTGCATCAGCCGCGAATTTGCACTTTTTAAGCCGAAATACAACGTAGAATGCAACGGCTGGCATGTGGAGGGCAACGTTTTGGAGTGGGATTATACCGTTGTTTCCGGAAGCGGTCACGATGTGGCAAGCATCTCCAAAGAGCTGTTCAACTGGACGGACACGTACCTTTTGAACATATACGACCCCGCAGACGCACTGTGCGTTTTGATGATCGTGCTTGCAATCGACGCCGAAAAGTGCAGTCGAAATAACGGCTAAACGCTATTTTCTGTACAGAAAAGACCTCCGCTCAAGACTGTTTGGCCCGAGCAGAGGTCTTTTCTTTTCCCAAAATTTAAAATGCATAGAACAAAATGCCGAGACCGGCGGAAAGCACGATCATCAAAATGGGCGAGGGTGCTTTCTTTTTAAAGTGCTTATAGCCAAAGTGCAAAGTAATCAGCAGCAGCAAAATCACAACGCCGCGCAGATCAACCTCGGGGGCGCTTCGTATGGTTGTAAAGCCGAATAGCGTGCTGAGGCCCATCGTCAGCGCCGTAGCCAAAATGAGCGCCACCACGCACGGACGCACGCCGGAAAGGAATGCCTGTACACCGGCGTATTTCAGCAGATTACTCAACACTGCCGCAATGAGCAAAATAATGACGAACGAGGGGAGCACCACGCCCAAAGTCGCGAGCAGACTGCCCAACACGCCGCCTTGCGAAGATCCGATGAACGTCGCCATGTTGACGGCAAGCGGGCCGGGGGTCGATTCGGACACCGCAATGAAGTTGATGAACTCGCTTTCCGTGAGCCAGTGATTCGAGAGCACGGCTTCGCGGATGAGGGAGATCATGCCGTAGCCGCCACCGAACGACACTGCGCCAATCTCAAAGAAAGTCAGGAATAATTTAAAATAGATCATTTCACGTCACCGCCTTTTCCATGCAGGCGCTGTATGAAGTAGGCCGCAAGACCAACCACACCGCTAAGCAAAATAAAGTAGATGGACGAAAACGAAACCGCAAAAACGGAAAACGCTATCATGCAAACCGCTACGCCTGTGACAAGCACGGTATTGAACGCCGTCTTTTCAAGACTTTTCAGCATGCGCACACCGGCGGAAAAGATGAGGTACACAACGCACACCTGAATTCCGCGGAACGCGCAGGAAACGAATTTCAAGCTCAAAAACTGGTCAAAGAATAGGGAAATGAGGTAGATGATGACAAACGAAGGGATACACACCCCAAGCGTGGCCGTCGCCGCGCCGGGCACACCGGCAATGTGATAACCGATATACGTTGCGCTGTTAATCGCTATCGGGCCCGGCGTAGACTCCGCAATCGCGATCATGTCGAGGAACTCTTTTTTATCAATCCACTTTTTCTTTGCGATAAATTCATTTTCCAGCAAGGCAACCATCGCATAGCCGCCGCCGAACGTGAAAGCGCCGATCTTCAAAAATGTGAGGAACAGCGTGCATAGTTTTTTCATTTTTCAACCCCATTTTCTGCTGATTTAAACACGATAATCATACACCGTTTCATCGAAAAAAGCAATAAAAAAGGAAGCAGGCGCACCTTTCGATGCGTTCCTGCTTCCTTTGCTTTATTTTAAATTACTTAGAGAAGAGGTTTGCCACACGGTTCCAGAAGCTGTCTTTGTTTTCAGTCTCGGTCGTGGTTTCTTCCGTGGTGCTCGTGCTGTTGCTGCTCGAGTCCGTTGCGGTGCGCATTACGTAGCTTACGGTCATATCCGTACCGTCTGCGCGGCCGGAGCCCTTGAAGCTGTCCGCACGATCCTTCATGATGTCAATCACGCGTGCCAGCGTGGAATCCGGGTCGGTAATTTCGCTGAGGCCGTCGAGCTTATCATTGATTGTATCGGAGAACTCCGTCATGCCGTCGCTGAGTTCAGACGTGCCGTCTTTAAGTTCTGCGCCGCCGGACTGGAACTGACCGATCGCATTCGATACGGTCTTGCTGGAGGAAGAGAGCGTCTCCATGCCGCCGAGCAGTTGGTTGGTGCCTGCATCGAGCGTGCCTACGCCGGTTGCGAATGCAGAGGTGCCGGTTGCAAGCTGAGAAGCACCGCTGCCAAGCTTTGCAGCACCGTCGGAGATCGCGTTAGCCGCACCGACAACCGTGTTGGTATCTGCCGGATTTCCTGCGTTATACAGCGCGCCGGTCAGCGTATCAACACTGTCCATCATTTCGCCTGCCTGCGAGGAGAGGTCTTTGAATTCACCCATCAAACTCTTGAGCTCATCGGTGTTAATGTCCGGAATTGCCGCTGCAACCTGCTGCACAGCGCTCTGCTTTGCCGCCGCAAGGTCATCGGAAGACGTTACTTTTTCCGTAACAATCGGGGCAACCTGTTCGGCAACCTTCGGGCCGACAACCGATGCGATGGCGTCGGGATCGATGTCGGAAGCAATCTTCTCAACCATGTCGGAAACCTGCTCTGTCACATTGTCAATAACGGCGCCCGGGGTAGAGGTAGAAGGCTGCTCCGCCTGTGGAAGCGTAGCCAAAATAGCCTCTTTCTGTTCCTTTGTAAAGCGAAGACCGCCATTGTCTAAAACCGCCTTCACCTCATCCACATAAGCTTGTGAAGTCTGATAACCTGCGGAGTAACCGCTCTGATAAAGCTGTGTCGTAAGGGCTGCGGCTGCATTTGTGACATCTTCAGAGGAAGAAGCCGCCTGCACGTTGCCCTTGATCTCTTCCGCCGTCTTCTGAGAAGCAACTGTTGCCGCATTGCTTGCAGCAGCTTCGGAAGCCGCTTTCGCTGCGCCATTCGCCGCGCCATCGAAAACCTGTTCAGCGCCTGCGCCGAGCTGTGCTTTGAGTGCTGTCATATCCGGGATTTCAACGGTCTCCAGCTTGCCGGAAAGCTCGGTCATTTTGTCTTCAAGCGCGGCCTTCTTTTCGGAAGCCTCTACAAGGCCCGGGACAAGTTGCTGATTCATGACGCCCGCAAGCTGTGCGGTACTGTTCTGCAGCTGAATAGCGCCGAGGGAAAGCTCGCCGGTCTTCGTTGCCAAGAGCTGTGCGTTTTCAAGCAGGTTTCCCGTGCCGTTTGCAAGGGTCTGTGTGCCGTTCAAAGCGCTGTCCACGCCGGCATCAAACTGGCTGTAACTCGAAGCAAACGTGTCAAGGCTTTCGACAAGTGTGCCCACAGCGTCATCCAATGCGCCGGAACCATCCTTCAGCTGATCGATTGCATCGGTCAGTTCATCCATCGTGTCGCCAAGCTCGTCGGAAACCTCATCGAGGTCGAGGTCGGAAAGGCTCGGAGCCGCGGCGAAGAGAAACGTCGGGACGGTGCAGTCCGTAACATCCGCTTCGAGGGTAAGGGTATCGAGCATCAGGTCGTCGAGCTTATCGAAGCTGTCGGGGAGCAGGTCGCTGACGGCTTCCTTCATGCCCGGCATCGCAAGGTAGCAGGCAACCTGCGTTTTGGAATCAGACTCCACAAGACCGTGCTCTGTCGTGATGTTCTTGAAGTTTTCGCTCGGCAGCACAGCCGCCGCAACGGTGAAGAACGGGGTATAGACGGTGCGCTTTTTACCGTTTACGGTCACTTCTTCGCCGGTGTTGTTCGTCAGCTTAACGGTTGCGACAAGGTGGCCGCTCTGACCCTTGAGTTCATCGGCCGTAACCGCCTTGCCGTCCAGCGTATACTCGATGGAAACGCCGACCGGCGCCTGTGCGCTGTTCTTGCCCTGATAATAAATATCGGTTTCGTCTGTCGTCCACTTGAGCGTATTGCCGGACTGTTCCGGCATCACATCGCTCTTGAGGTTCTGGATATCGGAAAGGTCGCTTTCGTCGGTAACGGCATCAAAACCGTCATCGCTGTGCAGCCAATCGCTGGTGATCTGCTCCTGCACGGAACCGTCTGCGTTCAGGATGAGATAAGAGGTTTCTTTTTTCTCAACGGTAGCATCCGCCGCGAAGGCCGGGGCAGCGCAGCCGAGGAGGAGAAGTGCGGAAATCGTAGCCGCAACGGATTTTGTAAGATACTTACTCATATTGATCGAGATCCTTTCTCTGAATCGATTATGCCTTTTTCTCGGCGATTTCGGGCTTTTTCAGCCAATGGAATGTGGTCTTTCTGAGAATCGGCTCCGTAATGACGAGCAGTGCCGGCAACACAAACAGGATAACTGCCATACTGATGAGTGCGCCGCGGCTGATGAGCTTGCACAACACGCCGATGAGCTCCATACGGGAGACGAGGGACACGCTGAACGTTGCCGCGAAGAAGGTGAGACCGCTTGTTAAAATACTCTGACTGCACTGTTCAACGGCAATTTGAGCCGCTTCCTTTGCAGTGTGACCCGCGTTACGCTCTTCGCGGAAACGCGTGGTCATGAGGATCGCATAGTCGACCGTTGCACCAAGCTGAATGGTGCCGATAACGATGCTTGTGATAAACGGCAGCGTCGTGCCGGTGAAGTACGGAATGCCGAGGTTGATCATGATGGCGCTTTCAATCGCCGCAACGAGCAGCACCGGAACAGAAGCGGAGCGGAACACGATGGCGATAATGACGAACACGACGATGATACTTGTGATGTTGACGTTATTAAAGTCGACATCCGCAACCTCGATCAAATCTTTCGTCATCGCGCCTTCACCGGTGATGACGCCGTTCGGGTCGTACTTTTTCACAATATCGATCATTTCGGAAAGCTGGTTATTTTGCTCGTCACTGCCGCTCTTATAGGAGGAGTTTGCAAGGATCATCTTGTGGCCGCCGGCCTCGAAGATGTCGCGCACGTCGTCAGGAATAAACATTTCCGGGATCGCGCCGCCGACGAACTTTTCATAGCTCAAAACCTGGTGAATGCCGTCCACGTCGCTCAACTCATCGGAAAGATCGGAGAGATTTTTTTCGGAAAGGGTATCGTCCACAATGATGAAATGGGACGTTGTCATATCGAAGTCTTCCTTCAAGCGGTTCGTACCCGCAATGCCGGGAAGGTCCTGCGGAAGCGCATCAAAGATCGTGTAGTAAACGGAAGTCTTTGATTGTGCAATGAAGAACGGAATGAAGATTATGATAAACGCAATCAAAATCGGCACACGGTGCTTCACGACGAAGTTCGAGGTACGCTTGAGCTTCGGGATGAACGTGCGGTGCGTGTGCTTTTCAATGGCACGACGGAACGTCATGATAAGGGACGGTAAAACCGTGATGGTGCAGATAACGCCGAGCAGAACACCCTTTGCCATGACGACGCCGATGTCTTCGCCGAGCGTAAGCTGCATGGTGCACATGGCAAGGAAGCCCGCAATCGTTGTAAGGGAGCTGCCGGTAATGGAGGAAAACGTCTTTTTAATAGCCGCCACCATGGCGTCCTCATCGGATGCCGCCGTCAGCTTTTCTTCTTCGTAACGGTGCAGCAGGAAGATGGAGAAGTCCATCGTAACACCGAGCTGCAGGACCGTTGCCAATGCTTCCGTAATGTAGCTGATTTGGCCGAGGAAAATGTTCGTGCCGAAGTTATAGACGATTGGGAACAGCATGCCGAGCATGAAGATAAGCGGCACAATCGTTTCTTTCAGGCTGAGGAAAAGAATCAGCAACGAAGCGCCCACAGCGCAAAGGATATACAAGGGCATTTCTTTATTGATGAGGCTCTTGGTATCTTCCAAAATAGCCGACATACCACCGATGAAGCAATCTTTATTCAAGATGTTCTTGATTTGCTTCTGTGCGTTCATCGTTCTGGCATCTGCGCTCGGGGCATCGAACTGAACGATGAGCATCGTTGCGCCGGAATCGTTATAGAAGAACTTTTGAATATCGCTCGGAAGCATTTCCTTCGGTGTCGTCACATCGATAAAATCGCTCGTCCACATGACCTTCTGTACGCCTTCAACCCCTTCAAGATCGCTTTTCAGTTTTAAGGTATCGGGCGTAGACATGTTTTCAACCGTAATCATGGAAACCGATGCCATATTGAAGTCATCCTCCAAATACGTCTCGCCGATCATGGAATCCAGATCTTTCGGCAGGTAGGTCAAAATATCGTAGTTAATGTAGGTGCCGAGCGCACCGAACACCGAGGGGATCAAAAGCAGAACCGCTAAAACAAGAATCAGCTTTCTGCGCTTCACGATCCATCGTGCAAAGTGCTCCATTTAGCACCGCTCCTTTCCTTCGGGAACCATCCCGTTTATTTCGTTATGTAGTTTAGTCCAAAAATGACCAATAGTCAATATTAAAAGCGACGAACTGCGCAGGCAAAATAAATTGACTATTAGTCATTTTATTCAAATCTGTACAAAATGTTGTTTTTGGCTTGCTTTTTACGGTGTATCCGCCTTATACTATAAGACAAATAAAGGGATTACACAGGTAGATTTGAATGTTGGGAGGCCACAGCCATGTGCGGCGGTGTTGAACAGAAAAAAGAACAGAAAAAGGAGGGGCTGCTCGAGGCGGCCTATCAGCTTTTCCTTGAAAAGGGCGTTAACAAGACCTCGGTCGATGAGATCGTAAAGAAAGCGAACGTCGCAAAGGGTACGTTTTATCTGTATTTTCACGATAAAACCCAGCTTCTGCAGCAGCTCACATACCGCATTTCCGCGCGTGTTTTGAGTGAGGCCTATGAATATGCGGAAGAGCATAAGACCGGCGTTTTTGTAGAAGACATCATCCTCATGGTCGATTACATCGTGGAATACTTTAAAAGAAGCCGTCTGACGCTGCGGCTTTTAGAGCGCAATTTCTCTTGGCCGATGATTGAAAAGCAGCTTGATCTAAGAGAAGACCCGTTGTGGGACAAGCTTGTCACTGCCATTGAGAGCAGCTCGCTCGCCGTGGGCTGCACAGAAGATGTCTTATATAAGCGCGTGTTTTTGGTGGTTGAGCTCATTGGTTCCACTTGCTTTGCCACGATGATTGAAAATAAGCCGGATACAATAGACAATATGAAACCCGTGCTTTACGACATGGTGCGTAAGATGCTTGCGTAATGTAAAGCGTATCGACTTTGCAAAGTTGAGTTGCTTTGTAAAGTCATATTAACTTACACATAAACCTCTCGGGGCTGATTTAAAGCTCGTCCCGGGAATTTTCTATGTTCGATTGAACTTTTTTGCAAGATATAGTAAAATAGAAACCGAAAAACGAGAAGACACAGAACCAACAGAACGGAGATCATTTGAACCTATGGATAAATCGGAAATTCTTGCACTGCGCCGTGCGGTGCTGGAAAAAGACTTTGCACGCATGAATGACCGCCAAAAGCAGGCCGTGTTCACCGTAAACGGCCCGCTGCTCATTTTGGCGGGCGCAGGCAGCGGAAAAACAACAGTACTCATCAACCGCATCGCGAATATCCTGCGCTACGGCGACGCGTACAACAGCACCTATCTGCGTGACGATCTCGATGAAAATGATATTGCCGCGTGCAAAGCTTATATTGAAAACGGCACGCCGCTCACAGCGGAATCGCAGGAGCATTTGAGTGTTTCTGCCTGCGCGCCGTGGCGCATCATGGCTATTACCTTCACAAATAAGGCTGCAGGCGAGCTGAAAGACCGCCTGTGTGCCATGCTGGGCGAGACCGCCAACGACATTTGGGCATCGACGTTTCACTCCACCTGCGCGCGTATTTTGCGCCGCGATGGCGAACGCATCGGGTATTCCTCGCACTTTACGGTGTACGATACCGACGACCAGCGCCGCTTGATGAAAAGCATCTTAAAAGAGCTCGATATTTCGGAAAAAAACATCACGCCAAAATCGATTTTGAACGAGATTTCCCGGGCAAAGGATTCTTTAATCTCGCCTGCTGAGTACGCCCTCACGGTCGGCGACGATTTCAGATTAAAGATTATCTCCCGCGCGTATACAACGTACCAAAAGCGTTTGGAAGACGCCGATGCTATGGACTTTGACGACCTCATCAACAAAGTAGTGGAGCTCTTCAAAAAGTGCCCGGACGTTCTGGAATACTACCAGAACCGTTTCCGCTACCTAATGGTTGACGAGTATCAGGACACAAACCATGCGCAGTACACATTTGTGCGCATGCTGGCCGAAAAAAGCGGTAACCTCTGCGTGGTCGGCGACGACGACCAGAGCATCTACAAATTCCGCGGTGCGACGATCGAAAATATTCTGAGCTTTGAAAATACGTTTCAGAATGCGACGGTCATTCGTTTGGAGCAGAATTATCGCTCGACACAGAATATTCTGGACGCTGCGAACGCCGTCATTGAGCATAACACCGAGAGAAAAGGCAAAACACTGTGGACACAGAACGGCATCGGCGCCATGATCCACCTGCACACGGCGGAAAACGAAACGGATGAAGCTGAGCGCATCACGAAGATCATCTTAGACGGCGTTGCTGCGGGGCGGAAATTCTCCGATTACGCTGTTTTGTACCGCATGAACTCACAGTCGCTGACATTTGAACGCAATTTTGCAAAGTCCGGCGTACCGCATAGAATTATAGGCGGCACGCGCTTCTACGAGCGCCGTGAGATCCGCGAGATGATCGCATATTTGAGCGTTATCAACAATCCGAGTGATGAAATGCGCCTGCGCCGCATCATCAACACGCCGAAGCGCAGCATTGGCGACCGCTCGGTCGAAGTCGCGGCGCAGATCGGCCAGCAGACGGGTGAGACACTGTTTGAGGTTGTCTCGCACGCGAAAGACTATCCCGCACTGTCCCGTGCCGCAAACAAAATGACGCTTTTCGCCGCACAGATGCAGGGACTCATCGAGCTCAACAACGACGAAGAAGTCACGCTCGGCGAGCTTTATGACGAGCTTGTGGAGCGCATCGATTACCTGAATTTTCTTAAGACCGACGACCCGGAATCCGCAGAAGACCGCGCCGCGAACGTGCAGGAGCTTGCTTCCAACCTGCGCCGTTTTGAGGAGGAGAACCCCGAAGGCACGCTTTCGGATTTTCTCGAAGAAGTTTCGCTCATTACGGACATCGATAATTACGATAATAACTCCGATTCCGTCGTGCTCATGACGGTGCACTCCGCAAAAGGTCTCGAATTCCCGGTGGTGTTCCTGCCAGGCATGGAGGAAAACATTTTCCCGGGCATGGCGAGCGTATATGTACCGTCCGAAGTGGAGGAGGAACGCCGTTTAGCGTATGTTGCCATCACGCGCGCAAAAGAGGAGCTGTACATTTTCCACGCGGAATCCCGCATGATCTTCGGCATGACGAACCGCAACCGCGTTTCGCGCTTTGTGGAAGAAATCCCGGAGACGCTCGTCGAGCACACCCGCTCCCGCGATTACAGCGCGCGCCCGGTCTCTATGCCGAGCTTCGGCGGCGCGAAGCCGTTCGGGGAAGCACCGAAAACAAAATCCGTTGCGGAAGCCGGCGGATTCACGCCGAAGCCGCGCGTAAAGCCCGCGCCTGCCGGTACATACCGCGTAGGCGATACTGTCCTGCACAAGGCGTTCGGCACGGGTCTCATCGTTTCCGCCACGCCGATGGCGAACGATACGCTGCTCGAAGTCGCGTTTGACAAAGTCGGCACCAAAAAGCTGTTTGCAAACTTCGCAAGACTGACAAAAGTATAAAAAGAGTAAGCCGTGCACCTATTTTCAAAGTGCACGGCTTATATTATTCAAATGCGGTTCTAATTTTGTCTGCCGCAGCCACAGCCGCAGTCGCTCGCTTTCGGCGGGAAAAATTCGTCGGTCGGGAAATCAATCTTGCGGAACAGCTCGCAGGGGTTGTCGCCGGAGGTGACGCATTCCTTATCCGGAATGCAGAAATCAAACGCGGGAATGAGCATCTGCACATTCCGCACAATCTGCACGATGGTAAACAGGCCGATCGTCACGTATACGGTGTTTTTCTGCTCTACCGTTTCAAACGCGCCGCCGTAACGGTTTGCAATGCAGTCCGGGATTACGCAGCAGGGCTCGCAGCCGCAGCGGCAGTGCTCGCAAAGCTTCGCGGAAAGCGCCACCGGCTGCGCGACCTGCACAGTCGCCTTGGGTAAGACCTTATTGCCCTGTAAATCGGCTTCGTCACGGCAGCTCTCGCTTGTAAACATCTTCACGTTGCCCTCACTGCCGTAGAGAATGACCTTCTTATTGAAAATTGAAATACCGCTCACGCGTTCGCAGCCCACTGTCGCGCCGCCGTACAGCTCCAAAGATACGTCAAAGAAAAACGTGAGATCAATGGAGTAATACCCGCGGTTAAAGGGGATCGGCTGCATATCAATGTAAACAGAGATTACATCAACGTCCCGCACCCGCACATTAGCGGAAGCGTCCACAACAGGCTGCACCGAGGCGGGAAACAGCACACGTAAATCCTCTAAGCAGTCTTTATCTGAACAGGAATCGTAAATGCGCATGGCATCTATGCAGACGGCTTCTTTTAACGCTGCGCCGTTTTCGCAATCGGGTGTCCGCTCATTTTCAGCCATATTTGTAAACCTCCTTTGTGGTTTCTCAATGTCATTGTACGGAAAAGGGCGGGTATTGTGCCTGTCCCGCCGCTTTGCTCGGTTTTTTCGCATTGTAAGAAATTTTTCGGTTGTATATTTCGCCGCAGTTTGCTATAATGAATAGGAATGTACCGCGCTGCGGTGCAAAAAGTCGGCAAAGGCTGGCAAATTTACGCAGAAAGCAGTAAATGAAACTTATGGCATTGATTGTAATTGAAGGTCTGGACGGCAGCGGCAAAGGCACGCAGGCAAAGCTTTTGTATGATTACGCCTTATCGCGCGGCCGCGCACGGCAGGTAACGTTCCCGGATTATGACTCTCCGTCTTCATCGCTTGTAAAAATGTATCTGAAAGGCGATTTCGGAAAAGAGGCGGGAGACGTGAACGCCTACGCCGCAAGCGCATTTTACGCCGTGGATCGTTTTGCAAGCTACCGTATGAAGTGGAAAGACGATTATGCAAGTGGTATGCCGATCATCTCCGACCGCTATGTGACGTCCAACATTGTATATCAATTAAGTAAGCTGCCAAAAACGGAGTGGAAAGCGTTCGTTTCGTGGCTTGAAGACCTGGAATATGAAAAATTCGGGCTGCCGAGGCCGGATCGTGTGATTTATCTGGATGTGCCGCCGAAAATTTCCCAAAGGCTGCTCACAGAGCGCTACGCAGGCGACACCACCAAAAAAGACATTCACGAAAGCGACATACATTATCTGCTACATTGCAGGGACTGTGCACTGTACGCCGCAGAGCATTTAAACTGGACCGTATTAAACTGCGCCGAGGGCGACACCTTGCGCAGCATTGAAGATATTCATCACGAGATCAAGGAAAAGCTGGAGGATTTATTATGATCTATGTATTTCTTGCAAACGGATTTGAAGAGATCGAAGCGCTCGCGCCCGTGGATATTCTGCGCCGCGCAGAGCTTGAAGTAAAGACCGTCGGCGTCGGCGGCAAAACAATCACCGGCTCCCACGGCATCACCGTAACGGCTGACATCGAAGAAAAAGACGTTACAACGGACGATATGGAGCTGATGATCCTGCCCGGCGGCATGCCCGGCACACTGAACCTCGAAAAATCGCCGATCGTCACAACCTGCGCGGAATACTGCGCAAAGAACGACATTTACCTTGCGGCAATCTGCGCTGCACCGAGCGTTCTCGGCCATCTCGGCCTCCTGAACGGTAAGGAAGCCATCTGCTTCCCGGGCTTTGAAGGCGAATTAAAGGGCGCCACAATCTCCGAAAAGCCGGTCTGCGTAGACGGCAAGATCGTCACGGCAAAAGGCATGGGCGTTGCCGTGCAATTTGGCTTGACGCTTGCTGGATTGCTGACCGACAAGGACGTTGAAAAGAAGATTCACGACGGCATTCAGTGCACGGATTGATGACCGATACAACCGAAAAAAACGCACTGCGCCGAAAAATGTGTGCGGCACGCAAAGCCTGCACGGATCGCGCTACACGGGATGACTGCCTTTTGCAGCGGCTCATGGCACTTTCGGTGTACCAAAAGGCATCGTGTGTTTTGAGCTACGTAAGCTTCGGCACGGAAGCGGATACGCTCAGAATTCTCGATCGTGTACTTGCAGACGGCAAAGCGCTTTATGTACCGAAATGCGTGCCAAACACGAACCGCATGGTGTTTTACCGCATCTCGGCTTTACGCGATCTTTCGCCGGGCGCTTACGGCATTTTGGAGCCGAAAGAAGCAGAGGCATATCAAGATGAGGCGAATGCACTGTGCCTTGTGCCGGGACTGGCGTTTTCAGCAGACGGCGCACGGCTCGGGTACGGCAAAGGGTACTACGATACGTTTTTTGCGCAGCACCCGGTTTTAAAGCTCGGCCTATGCTACGATTTTCAGCTCGTGCCGCAAGTGCCGACGCAGCCGCATGATGTACGCATGGACGGTATTTTGACCGACAAGCGGCTCGTTTTGACGGCAGATGAAGAAAGGATGGAATGAAAATATGAGTGATAACGGCAGGCGCTACGCCCCGAAGGACGCGACACCGCGCAGCCAGAATTCGCGCGAATTCAAGCTGAATCTTTCCGAAGATCAGCTCAATCACACAGACGAACTGGAGGACTTGCAGGGCTATGCCGGCAGCCACGCACCACAGCGTGTGGAAGAAAGTTCTGCCGGTGCACGCTCCGCCCGCGCGGAACGCAATCAGAAAAAAGAAGCGAAAGAGCACAAGAAAAGAAACCGTGTAAAGGCCAGAAAAAACAAGCGCATTTTCGCGTTCACGTGGCTTGCCATGGTTATTCTGGTCTCTCTGACCCTCGCTTCGTACCTGATCGGCGGCTCCAACGATTTTCTCGGTGTAGACCGCACGGATTCCGAAGTGGAGGTCACGATTCCCGAAAACGTGACACAAGACCAGCTGACAGACATTCTTTACAAGAGCCACGCGATCGATAAGCCGGAGTTTTTCTCCCTTTTCTGCAAATTCACCACGGAAATGGAGTATTTTGAACCCGGCACGTATACGATCAAGACAAACTACGATTATAAGCAGCTTGTCAATACCTTACAGTCCGGCCCGGATCTCGGCGAAGAGATCACCGTCATGTTCCGTGAGGGCATCACGGTGCAGCAGCTTGCCGCTTTGCTGGAAGAAAACGGCCTGCACACTGCAGACGAGATCCTTGAAGCCTGCAACTCTTCGGATTACGACAGCTACTCAGATGTTGCAGCCATCACGAACACAAGTGACCGCTACTATAAGCTCGAGGGCTATCTGTTCCCGGATACGTACCAGTTCTTTGAAAACGATACGGTAGAATCGATCCTTGACCGCTTCCTCAATAACTTTGAAAATAAGCTCACCGACGAAATGCGCGATGACATTGCGAAATCCGGCTATACCACGGATCAGATCATCACGCTCGCTTCCATCATTCAGGCAGAGGCTGCAGATACAAAAGATATGTATAAAGTTTCCGCTGTTTTGCACAACCGACTGGAAAACGGCGCGGAGCATGACATCCACACGCTGGACTGCGACTCCACAGTTTATTATCCGTACAAAACGGCAAATGACGCGCCGGAGGGCTTTGTAAGCTCGTACTCCACGTATGACAACAACGGCCTGCCGGCGGGCCCGATCTGCAACCCGGGTCTTGATGCCATTATGGCGGCAATCTATCCATCAACCAGTGATGATTGTCGTAATGCCTATTATTTCTGTCATGACAGCAATGGTAAGGCTTACTACGCTTCCACGATGGATGATCATTTGATGAACATGGCGGAAGCCGGTCTGCTGTAACCGACACAACATTTACGATAACAAAGCTACCTGTGCCTTTCCGGCGAATTTTATCCGGGAAGGCACAAATGCAGTAAAGGAATGAATTTCATGGAACAAAAACGATATAACGCGCCGGAGCTTCTGGCGCCGGTCGGCGATATGGAGCGCCTTATTTCTGCCGTGCGCTACGGCGCGGACGCGGTGTATCTTGCCGGTAAGTCCTTCGGCATGCGCTCTGCGCCTTCCAATTTTACAAACGAGGAGCTTGAAGAAGCTGTAAAATACTGCCACGCGCAGGGCGTGAAGGTCTATGTCACCTGTAACATTCTGCCGCATAACGCAGAACTTGCCGCGCTACCGGCGTTTCTCGAGTTTTGCCAGGCAATCGGTGTAGACGCGTTCATCATGACCGACCTCGGCGTGATGGCCATGGCAAAAAAATGCGCGCCGAATGTCGCGATACACATTTCCACGCAGGCCGGCGTTGTGAACTATGAGACCGCAAACGCGTTTTATAACATGGGCGCAGAGCGCGTCGTGCTGGCACGCGAGCTCTCGTTTGAAGAAATCGCGGAGATTCGCGCAAAAACGCCGAAGGCGCTCGAAATCGAAGCATTTGTGCACGGTGCGATGTGCGTTTCGTTCTCAGGCCGCTGCCTGCTTTCAAACTACATGACCGGCAGAGACGCAAACCACGGCGATTGCGCGCAGCCGTGCCGCTGGGATTATTACCTCATCGAACGCACGCGTCCGGATCAGGTGTTCACGATCGAGCAGGATCAGAAATCGACGTATGTCTTCAATTCCCGCGATATGTGCATGATCGAACACATTCCGCAGCTCATCGAATGCGGCATTTCGAGCCTCAAAATTGAGGGCCGCGCAAAGTCCGCGTATTACGTTGCCTGCGTGACGAATGCGTACCGCCACGGCATCGATGCTGTCATGAACGGTGAGCCGCTTCCGCAGTGGGTCGTGGACGAGACAGAGAAGATCAGCCATCGCGCGTACAGCACCGGGTTTTACAGCGGTCACGAGCCGGGGCAGACCGTAAACAGCGGCGGATACATCCGCGGCTGGGATGTTGCGGCCGTGTGCACCGGCGAAGAAAACGGCATGATGCGCCTTTCACAGCGCAACCGCTTCTTCCGCGGCGAGACTGTCAGCGTACTGGAGCCGGGCGAAGTGCCGTATGACCTCACACTCAGTGAAATCTACAACGAGGATATGGAGCCAATCGAATCCGCACCGCACGCGACGATGACGGTCTACCTCAAGACCGACCGAAAAATCAAAGAGGGCGCGTTTCTAAGAGTGAAGCGCGGCTGAATAACACCTCCGTTTAGGGCCCATACTTTTCCTATACGGAGG
>OMNT01001948.1_pt1 | contig 17570 bp, 18 predicted proteins | sample 1672551 | NCBI WGS metagenome assembly OMNT01 (sample SAMEA3136698, study PRJEB25190) | human gut metagenome
CGATATGAGCAAGATGGAATCCGGGGAAATTGAACTGGAAGAAGTACCGTTTGACCTTCTGAACCTGCTGGATGAAGTTGTCTCAATGATCGAGGTCCAGGCAGTGGGACGCGGGCTGGAGTTCGCTTATGACGGACGGAATGTTACATTTGAGTTTGTATGCGCGGATACCGGCAAAGGCATGAGCAAAGAATTCCAGGAGCATATGTTTAAACCGTTTTCGCAGGAGGACAAAGATGCCAGAACGACTTTCGGCGGAAGTGGACTGGGACTTTCCATTGTTCAGAAACTGGTCGAAAAAATGAAGGGACAGATCAGGGTTGTCAGCGAAGAAGGAAAGGGAAGTACTTTTACGATTCTCCTTACATTTAGGGCAGACCCGCTGGCAGTGCAGACTTTGGAGACTTCGGAAGTCAAGACGCAGAAGGAGTCGATATCTTCCGAGATTCAGAGGAAGGTGCTTTTGACATCATCCTTATGGATGTGATGATGCCGGTCATGGACGGATTGAGCGCAGCCCGTGCGATCCGGTCAATGGAGCGAAAAGATGCGACAGTGATCCCAATCATAGCGATGACGGCCAATGCATTTGATGAGGACCGCAGACGGAGCCGTGAGGCAGGGATGGACAGGCATCTTGCCAAACCGCTGGACCCGCAGGAGATCATAAGGACGATCAATGAGTGTGTGAAGTCTCGTTAAATAACAAATCAACAGATGACCGCCGGAGATTTTATTGTAGTTTCGGCGGTTATTTTGCATAGGGTACTTGACAAAAGAAACAATAAGAATTATATTTATAACAGCGTTACATAACAATGTTACGGAGGAGCAGATGACAAGACCAATAGAAGGAATTTCAGAGAGAATCCTGGCATGCGCCAGGAAAGAATTTCTGGAGAAAGGCTATTCCGATGCCTCTCTTCGGACGATCGCGGCAAAGGCAGACGTTACAACCGGATCTATCTATTCCAGATTCGGCGGGAAGGAAGGTCTGTTCAGTGCGATCGTACAGCCGGCAGCAGATGAATTTACGGACATTTTTCTTCGTACACAGGAGGAGTTTCATGCAGTGGATGAGGAGAAACAGGCAGGTTTGATGGATGCATATGTGACCTCAGGAATGGAAAAAATGCTGGACTGTATGTATGATCATTTTGAAGAGTTTCAGCTCCTGCTGGATGCCTCTTATGGAACGAAATTCCAGAATTTTGTAGAGCATCTCGTAGAGATCGAGACGGAATATACCTACAAATTCATGCAGGTGATCCAGTTCCAGAACGAAGGTGCGAAGGAGATTCCGGAGGAATTCATTCACATCATGACGGCCGCTCTTTTTGAGAGTGCCTTTGAGGTTGTCCGTCACAAGATGCCGAGAGAAAAGGCAGAGGATTATGTGAAGATGCTGGAGAAATATCATTACGGAGGCTGGAATGCGATCATGAATTTTGATGAAAACAGATGATCAGTAAAGAAGACTGCTTTTTGCAGCGGCAGAAGGGCAGTCTTTTCTAAAAACTACTGGTTAGATAATACTAATAAAAGTCAGCGCTATATAATCGTGGTAAGTGTTATGTAATAATAAAGCGGTTTTCGAACTTTGGAAGGGAGGATATTATGAAGAAAAAAAGTTCATTATCACGACTTTTTGAGTATGCAGGAAACTACAAGTATCTGACGGTTCTCTCCTGGATACTCTCGGCAGTCAGCGCATGGATCGCACTGGTACCGTTTTATTATATCTGGAGGATCATAAAGGAAGTTCTGGCGGTGGCACCGGATTACAGCCAGGCACAGAATCTCAAAGGTTATGGATGGGCGGCAGTCGGATTTGCGCTTCTGTCCATGATTATCTACGTAGGATCACTGATGTGTTCGCATGTTGCAGCGTTTCACGTACAGGCAGAAATGCGTTCTCAGATGATGCATCATATCGTGACTCTGCCGATGGGATTCATGGACAGCGAGGGAAGCGGTAAGATCCGCAAGATCGTCAATGAATCCAGTGCAGCGACTGAAACTTATCTGGCACATCAGCTTCCGGACCAGACAGGGGCTTATGCGACACCAGTCGGACTTCTTGTCCTGCTTCTCGTTTTTGACTGGAGGCTGGGGCTTCTGAGTCTGGTCCCGGTTGTTGCAGCATTCCTGATCATGGGCTCCATGACCGGTGAAAAGATGCAGCAGAAGATGAAAGAATATCAGAATGCGCTTGAGGAAATGTCCAGTGAAGCAGTGGAATATGTCAGAGGAATCCCGGTCGTAAAGACATTCGGACAGTCTGTATTTTCGTTCAAACGTTTTCAGACTTCCATCAAGAATTATGAGAAATGGACGATCTCTTACACCAAAGATCTGCGTATGCCGATGGTACTTTATACGACCATCATCAATGCGGTATTTTCCGTGCTGATCGCGACTGCGTTTTTCTTTACGGCGAGTGATGCATACCTTTTGAACCTGCTGTTTTATATCATTATCACACCGATCATCACGGTAACTCTGAACAAGATCATGTTCGCAAGTGAAAACCAGATGATCGTTGCGGATGCCCTGGAAAGAATCAATGGGATCCTGGACCGCCAGCCTCTTCCGGAAACAAAAGACGGCAGGACAGTGGAGGACAGTTCTGTTACATTTGAGAATGTTTCCTTCCGTTACGAAAACGCATCCAAGGATGCTTTGCATCAGATCAGTCTTCAGATAAAAGACGGAGAACATGTGGCGTTTGTCGGACCATCCGGAGGCGGCAAAACAACTCTGGCAAGCCTTGCCGCAAGGTTTTTTGACACGACAGAAGGAACTGTCCGTATCGGCGGCGTGGATGTGCGTGACATCCCGTCAGAGAAACTTATGGAAAAAGTTTCCTTCGTTTTTCAGGACAGTAAACTTCTCAAAATGTCCATCTACGACAACGTGCGTATGGGCAAAAAAGATGCAACAAGAGAGGAAGTCCTTCAGGCACTGAAAGATGCACAGTGCGAGGACATTATTGCAAAAATGCCGAACGGGATCGATACTGTGATCGGGAGCAAAGGAACCTATGTTTCCGGCGGAGAAGCGCAGAGACTTTCCATCGCGAGAGCAATGCTTAAAGCTGCTCCGATCCTGATCCTGGATGAGGCAACTGCATTTGCAGACCCGGATAACGAAGCAAAAGTGCAGGCGGCTTTTTCCAGACTATCTGAGGGAAAAACCGTTATCATGATCGCACACAGACTGTCATCTGTTGTAGATGCAGATCGGATCTGTGTCCTCAAAGACGGAGAGATCAGAGAGATGGGAACACACAAAGATCTCGTCGCAAACGGCGGAATTTATGCCCATATGTGGGAGGCATACAATCAGTCTGTCTGCTGGAAGGTAGGTGCTTGATATGACATTTAAAGAAAAATTACAGCATAAATATGCCCTCTCCGAGCAGGGCGCGAAGGATATGATCCATGCGTTTATAAGCGCAACGATATCCAATATTGTACTGATGTTTCCAGTTGGAATGCTGTATCTGCTTGTCAAAAATTACATGGAAGGAACACTGGAAGGCAAGGGAATCCTGTTCGCGGCAGGCTGTCTGATCTGCCTGGCTCTGATCGGAGTTACAACTTATATCCAGTATAATGCGACCTTCTTAAGTACTTATGTAGAGAGCGGTGTGCGCCGTATCACACTGGCAGAAAAACTCCGCAAGATCCCGCTTTCATTCTTCGGAAAGAAGGATCTTTCTGACCTGACAAGTACGATCATGGCGGACTGTGCGACGCTGGAAACTGCTTCTTCACACTGGATCCCGGAGCTGGTTGGAGCGTGTATTTCGACTGCCCTGGTAGCTGTCAGCCTGTTCTTTTTTGACTGGAGAATGGCGATCGCAGCACTGTGGGTACTGCCGGTATCTTTCCTGATCGTAGGGTGTTCCGGCAACGTACAGAAACGTGCAGTAGGCCGTCAGATGGATCTCAAAATGGCATGCGCGGACGGTATTCAGGAATGCCTGGAGACAGTCCGTGATCTTCGCGCAAACAACGCGCTGGCAGAATACATCAAAGGCCTGGACAGCAAGATCAGAGCTGTTGAAAAGCATGCGATCGTGACGGAACTGACAACGGCAGTATTCGTGGCAAGTGCACAGATGATCCTCAAATTCGGTATTGCAACGACTGCGTTAGTGGGAAGTGTCCTTCTGGCAGAGGGAAAGATCGATGTGTTGACGTTCTTCATGTTTCTGCTTCTTGTATCCAGATTATATGATCCGCTGCAGATTTCTCTGCAGAATCTTGCTGCGATCATATCTGCAGATGTCCAGTGCAAACGTATGGATGAGATCCTGTCTCATGATATTCAGACAGGAAGTGAGAAACTTACAAATCAGGGATATGATATTGAATTTACCAATGTTGGATTTGCGTATAATGACAGAGAAGATGTCTTAAAGGATGTTACTTTTACCGCAAAGCAGGGTGAAGTAACAGCACTGATCGGACCATCCGGCGGTGGTAAAACAACTGTTTCCAGACTGGCATCCCGCTTCTGGGATATCAACAAAGGAAGCATTAAAGTTGGCAGTATGGATATCGGAAAGATCGATCCGGAAACGCTGATGTCACTGTATTCAATTGTATTCCAGGATGTTACACTGTTCAATAATACGATCATGGAAAACATCCGTATCGGCCGCCAGGATGCCACAGATGAAGAAGTCATTGCGGCGGCAAAACTGGCTCACTGCGATAAATTTGCGGAGAAACTTCCGGATGGATGGAACACCATGATCGGTGAAAATGGATCGGAACTTTCCGGTGGTGAGAGGCAGAGGATATCCATTGCCAGAGCCTTCCTCAAAGATGCACCGATCATTCTTCTGGATGAAGCGACGGCATCTCTTGATGTAGATAATGAAACAATGATCCAGGAGTCACTGTCCCGCCTGATCCGGAACAAAACAGTCATGATCATCGCACACAGAATGCGAACCGTCGCGGACTCTGACAAGATCGTAGTCCTCAAGGACGGCGTCGTAGCCGAGCAGGGCAGCCCAGCAGAACTTTCCAGGAAGAATGGAATCTATCAGCATATGATGGAGACACAGATGCAGGCCGCAGGGTGGAAATTATAGAAAATTTATTTTGATTTTTCTTCCAGAAAATCATACGCGAACTGTGCGTACATTGCGGCTCCGCGTTTGAGGACGGATTCATCCACAGTGTAGTGGTCGTTGTGGTTTTTTGCGGTGAAACCAAGTTCTTTATTCTGGCTTCCGACGAGACCGAAAACGGCGGGAACTTTCTCCATAAAGTAGGCGAAATCTTCGCTGATCATCATCTTCGGAAAGGGTTTCAGAGCGTCCGGACCGTACATTTTGGTGGCGGCGTTTCTTGCGATCTGGACGAGATCTTCGTGTTCATTGATGAGCGGAGCTGGAAAATATTCAAAGGTAAGAGTGGCCTTTGCTCCCATAGAATCGGCTGTGTTTTCGACGATCTTGCGGAGCAGAGGCTCTGTTTTTTTACGCATTTCCGGGGAGTGGGTGCGAGTGGTTCCCTTCATAATAACTTTGTCAGCGAGGATGTTAAAACGCTGGCCGCCGGTGATCTTGCCGACGGTGACGACAAGCGGATTCAGTGGGTCGTTCATGCGGGAGACGATAGCCTGGATCTCTGTGATGATATGAGCCGCAGTCAGGATCGCATCAACCCCCTGATGTGGAGTAGAGCCGTGAGCAGAAATCCCTTCTACTTCAATGCGGAAATTATCGCAGCTTGCCATGCGCGGACCAGTCTCAAAATTCATATAAGGCGCATCGAGATCGCCCCAGATATGTGTCCCGTAAATGGCATCCACATCATCCAGAAAACCGTGTTTTACATAGTATTCTGCACCGTGGCAGGACTCCTCAGCAGCCTGAAAAATGATCTTTACATTGCCTTTTAAGTGCTTTTTCCGGGACATCAGCATGCGGATCCCGCCAAGGAGCATTGCGATATGGCAGTCATGTCCGCAGGCATGCATGACACCTGGATTCTGGCTGCAGAAAGACAGGCCTGTGTGTTCTTCGATGGGAAGGGCATCGATATCTGCACGGAGCGCGACCGTCTTACTGTCAGGTGTACTTTTTCCACCCTCGATCATTGTCCAGAGACCGTTGTAATCCGGGTAAAAATGTGGTATAAGACCCATTTCTTCCAGGCGTTTTCCAATCGCCTGAGTCGTATTTTTTTCTTCAAAAGAAAGCTCTGGATGTGCATGAAAATAGCGGCGCTGTTCAATGATCCAGGTCTCATTTTGTTCTGCCATATCTTTAAAATTCATAGTCAAAATCCTTTCGTAAAAGTATGATGCAAGGTAAAAATATTCTTATGATAATCAATCAGGCCATCGCTTTTCATCCTGCTAAGTTCCTTGGAAAGAGCACTCCGGTCGAGGCTCAGATAGTCGGCAAGCTGCTGACGATTGAGTGGGATTTCGATGCGGTTACTGCCCTGAAATTCTGCCTGATAGGAGAGATAAGAGAGCAGTCTTCCACGGATCTTTTTGGATGAGGTGTGCAGGATACGGCGGGAGAGAGTGAGGTTTTTGCGGGCACTGATGATGACAAGATTCTGGATCAGGCGTGTGTAATTTCCCTTTCCGCTGGAGGCAAGACGGAAGATTTCCGGGACATTTACAAACAAAATTTCCGTATCTTCCGTGGCGATCACGTCCACCATCATCGGCTCTCCAGGCACACAGGCATAAGCCTCGGCAAAAACTTCTCCGGGTTTGACCAGCCCCAGGATACTGGTATTTCCCCAGATATCATTATTCCCGATCTGGGCAGTACCAGACAGCACGATCCCAATATTCGACACCGGTTTCCCGGCAGTATAAACCGCCGAATCCCGAACAAACCTCCGGGTAGAAGCCCGAAGCCCACGTAAGAGCTCCTCTGTTTCGGAAGGCGTATATCCGCGAAATAAAGAAGTCTGGGAGATGAGAGAGAAATCCATAAAATACCTTCCTCCGTAAAATATGATAGATATTTTCATTGTAATATTTTGCACTCCTGAGGTCAAGGCAGGGAAAGGTTTGTTGAACGAATTTGCTTGACAATTTGCAGATATTTTTTGTTATATTGTAATCAGATGATTTTTTCTTATCGCAGAAAAAATAGGCTTACCACTTGAAACAGTCCTGCAACTAAAAGCAGAAAAAGAGAATCCAACTCAAAAGGAAGCATAAAAACAGAAAAGAAATAAATTTTTAATTCCGTTGTCATAACCACGGAATTTTCCTCCTCATTCCAGTATCCTGTACTCAACAGGTGAGAACACCTGCGATACCGAGTCAGAGATACAGACAAAATGAGGAGGAATTTTTTTATGATCAGAAGGATCATTCAGATAGATGAAGAAAAATGCAACGGATGCGGAGCGTGTGCGGCGGCTTGCCATGAGAGCGCGATTGGTATGGTTGACGGAAAGGCGAAGCTCCTTCGCGATGACTACTGTGACGGCCTGGGCGACTGCCTCCCGGCATGTCCGACCGGCGCGATCACATTTGTGGAGAGAGAAGCAGCGGCGTATGACGAAGCAGCCGTTCTCGCGAACCAGAAAAAAGCTACAAAATCACAATCCCAGCTCCAGCAGTGGCCGGTACAGATCAAACTTGTTCCGACAAATGCACCGTATTTCGACGGCGCGAAACTCCTGATCGCGGCAGACTGCACCGCTTACGCCTACGCAAACTTCCACGAAGATTTTATCAAAGGCAGGATCGTCCTGGTAGGCTGTCCGAAGCTGGATGCCGCAGACTACAGTGAAAAACTTGAAGAGATCCTCCGAAACAACAATATCGCCAGCGTAACCATTGTCCGCATGGAAGTTCCATGCTGCGGTGGTCTGGAAATGGCAGCCAAAAAAGCCCTCCAGAACAGTGGCAAATTCATCCCATGGCAGGTAACCACCATCTCCGTGGATGGAAAGATCCTCGACTGATTTTTTATTCATAAAAATAAGAAGGAACATTGGACAAATCGGCACACACGATTCCACAGGTGATGCCATGGTAACTGTCCTCGAAGGAGTCGGCGAATTCACCGTAGGCGGTGTAAAATACCAGTGCAAAGCAGGCGAAGCAATCGTAATGCCAGCCAGGATCCCACACGCAGTATATGCAGTGGAGGCATTCAAAATGCTCCTGACCGTAGTTTTTTCACAGAAATAAGATTCACAACTTACCGGCAGACCGCAAATCTGCCGGCTTTTTTTCTGCAAAGGCTTGTTCATGAGAGCTGATAGAACATTATCCCGACTACCGCGTGACAAAAACGGTCTGACATGCACAAATGTTGGATAAAAGGTATAAATAGTGACAAACTCATTGAAAATTTTGAAGAAATTTCGTATAATATGACATAGATAAATTTACAAAAATACCCAAAACGATAAACAGGGGAGGAAAATCCCATGGCAAAGACAATAACTATCTGTTTTACCAACAACAAAGGCGGCAGCGGCAAATCCACGACCTGCTCAAACCTCGGCGCAGCCATGTCACGCGCCGGAAAGAAAGTTCTGCTGGTTGACGGTGACATGCAGCTGAATCTTTCACTGGCAGTTTTTCCAGAGGACTGGGTTCTGGAGCACGCCCAGGGAGAGAAGAATCTCTACCATGCAATTGGTAAACAGGAAGACCTGACAGACTACATCGTACACACACCGTACGAAAGTCTTGATCTGATTCCGTCATCTACGCTGATGAGTTCCATCGAGTACGAACTTTTTACCAAATGGCAGCGAGAATTTATCCTGAAGAAATGTATCCAGAAAATCAAGGATTCAGGCGTTTACGATTATATTCTCATCGATGCACCGCCAACCCTCGGCGGATGGGTCATGAACATTTTGTGTGCATCCGATAAGGTAATCATTCCTGTAGAGGCAAGCCCATGGGGAATGTTCGGACTTGCAAATATGTTTGAATTTCTGGGCGAAGTTAAGCAGATCGCACCAGATCTCGAAGTTGCGGGTATCGTAGTGACCAAAGTCGACACTCGCAAGAATTATTTTAAACAAACCATGGAAACTTTGCATCAGCTGGACAATATTCATGTATTTGACAACCTGATCCGCGTTGACAGTACCATTGAATGGTCTCAGGACAACAGCATTCCGGTTGTAGAATACAAGAAATCCAGCAGAAGCGCGAAGGAATATACAGAATTAGCCAGGGAGGTAATGGATTATGTCAGTAGGTAAGGACAGCATTCTGCGCGCTGCAAACGCAGAAGCCAAAAACACAGAAACAAAAGCAGAACCAGTAAAACCAGCAGAAGAAGCAAAAGCTCCGGCAGAAGTCAAAGAAGCACCAAAGGCAGAAGCTAAAGAACCGGCAGCCAAAAAAACTCCTGCCAGAAAACCGAGAGCAACAAAGGCAAAAGCCACAACAGCCAAGAAAGCAGCACCAAAGAAAACCACAACCCGCAAAAAATCCGTAAAAACTTCCGTTCTCACACCAGAGAATTCAGAAGAACTTCAGAAAGCTTTTGTCAAGGACAAAACACCGGAAGAAGTACAGGGTTCTGTTCAGGTAAATGAAGAACTTCCGGTTTATCTTCTGTAATCTCATGTGAAGATATCGAAAAGGGCTAAATAGCTAAATAAAACGAAATCAGGTTTCCACACGACAGATAACATCGTGCGAAAACCTGATTTTTTATTGGAATTTTATTACATTTCAGATGCAGTCTGGCGCGCGCCTTCTTTCTCAGGGAAAATATGTCTGAAGATGAAGCGTACAAGCGGCCCTACATAAATGAGCTGCAGGAAAAATGCTGCCGGGAAATTCATGGCAGTAGTTTCAATCCATACAGCGATGAACTGACTTCCGGCATTTTTGAAAAGAAGTGTTGCGGCAAAACTCATCAGTGGGCACATCAGAGCGATAGATGCAACAGAGATCGCAAGGATCATGCTGAACGGATGACAGTTTCTGAAATCGACCATACGTGATGCACAGGCAAAAGCCAGCTTGGACACGATAAAGAAATCAAGAACAAACGCGATCGGTCCCATGATGATCAGTTCATGAAATGCGGAAAGAAATATAGAATTTGTCATCTCACCTACATTGAGTCTGATATTATAACAGATCATGCTGTAGACCATAAAAAATACCATAATAACTGTAAAAACTACTTCCTGAAACTTGTTTTTAGGCATAAAAAAATCCTCCTTGAATAAATAAATTAAGATACAAGAGCATGTGTTGTTCGTTAATCATTCAGGGAGAATGTGCGTTTCCAATTAGACCATATTCAATTGACAGTTGCGAATTATACTATATACGAAGAAGAAATGCAAGAGAAAAATTGAATTTTTCAAAGTTAATTTAAAATCTGCACTTAGAAAATAAGCAAAAATTAATATTCACGAAACTTTACAGAGAAAGAAGCATGTGATAAAATGACCTCAATAGTGGAGGATTTTACCATACGATAAAGTAGAAACTATTTACAGATGTTTTTAATAAGAAGAAGAGGGATAAAAATGAGTGCAGGGTTACATTCAAAATGGAATCGTACTTTAACCTGGATGTTGTCGGCGGCTCTTATAGCTCAGGGAGGCACAGTAGTATACGCCGGTGATCTGGGGGATGAAGCGGCAGTCGAGGCTTTTTCTGAGGATAATTACGAAGCTGATGATGCAGCCAGTGATCTGGAGTTCTCAGGCGATGAGGAAACTGTAATTGAGGACAGCACAGATGAAAGCACAGAGAATATTGATGCAGAGACCAGCGAAGGAGACGAACAGACAGATGCAGATGCTGATTTCCAGTCTGAGGCAGATTTCACTTCTGAAGTTCAGGTGGAAGAGGAGACTTCAATCGCAGATGGGCTTTATCTTGGCGATATACCTGCTGATAATTCTATCGGTCAGATCATAGACGGTAATGTTGTATTTAATGGAGTTTCTGAGGAAACCAGTCTCTTTGTACCGGTTTATGGTGAGAAGGGCGGCAGCAAAATTGCAGTCAGAGATATGACATGGGAATCCAGTGATGAATCTGTTGTGAGTATTTTTGATACAGATTCCGACGATCAGTTACAGTTAAGAAGCCATAAGGCAGGTGGTGCTGTTGTAACAGGAACTTACCAGCCAACAGATGAGAATGGAGCTGTATCCGGCGAGCCAATGACCATCAGCATTCGTGTTTTTGTTAAGGGAATTGTGCTTGCAGCAGGCTCTGACAGCATTCAGTTATCTTTAAATGAGGATCTGTCTGTACAGGCAATTGGCTATAAACTGATTGATGGAACAGGTGAGGATGGAACAGCGGCAGATGGACAGGATGTTATCTGGAATGTGGATGATCCGCAGATTGCAGAAGTGGATGACAATGGAAATCTGATCGCGAAAGCCCCTGGTGAGACAACTGTAACTCTTACATGGGGTGCATTTACAGCAACAAGCAAAGTAAGTGTTACCGGTACGGGAATAAAGCTGACACCAGCCAGCCGTAGTATTAAGCAGACTGGTGCAACTATCATTTTTGCAGAGACATGGGATGGCACAGAGAAGAATGACAGTCCGTCAGTTACATGGACCAGTTCTGATCCGTCTGTCGCAACAGTTGATGATAAGGGAATTGTTACCGGCATCGGTACGGGTACAACCGATATCGTTGCAGCCTGGAATGGTGTTCAGTCCGAACCGCTCCAGATCAAAGTCACACCGGCAACGGATGTATCTGTAACGACACAATGGGAAGACAGCGGCGCACTGACCGTTCGTCCGGATCAGGTTGATATTCAGCTGCTTTCCAATGGATTTGAATATGACAGCATTACACTTGGCACAGATACCGAGTGGAGACATGTGTGGGTACTCCTGGATTCTCAGGATGAGGATGGTCTTCCGATTACCTATGATGTTGTAGCTGCGGCTCCAATTGGTTATACCGCAGAAGTACAGGGCAGTGCTTCAGAAGGATTTACTGTGGTATATCGTCCAGCGAAATAACGGAAGCAATTTTATAGCATAAGCCCTTGGTGTTACAGCACTGAGGGCTTATTTTATTGTATAATTGCAATAAATTCTCATTAACGGGCAAAAAGTGTTCTGAATTTCAAAAAACTCTGCCCACAAATAATGTCACATCTTGAAATATGAAAAATAATACGTATAATTTTAACTATCGAATCGGCGAGTATGAAAGAGAAAAACCGTATATTCAGGGGTTTACCTGAGTATACGGCTTTTTTATTGTTAAGAAAGTTCTCCATTTTCCAATTGGTATATAATACTTTCTACGTATGCGGCAGCTTCTTCTGAAGTGTAGAAACTGCTTTCCTGCATATTCTGGAGATAATCAAGAAATGTTTCAAGAAGTCCATACTCCTGGATCGTAAACAGCATGACTTCTCCATTATATTTCTGAAAAATCAATGTTCCGACATTTCCACGAATACAAAGATGCAGGTTGGATGGAAGATGGTTTAATGGCTTTTGCAGAATTCTGTAAGAACCCTTGCGGCAGCTTTCGGCAACTCCATGTAGCATCTCGAGTCGGTGCTCAACAGTAAATTTATGATAAAAAACTTCTGGAATCTCGGCAGTCCGTCCGGATGCAGCAAACTGAAGAAGTCCGTCAGCTGTAAAATATACATAAGTCTGGCTGTCTGTGAGTCTTTTCATATTTCCTCTAAAAGCAAGGGCAGCCTGTTTGATAATTTCCTCACTGTGCGGAATATCATAATTAAATGCCTGTTTCAGAATCTTTTCGCTGATAAATGGTGTAATACAGACTTCCGGTTGAAGGGCAAAAGTAGGTGCCTCTTCAGAAACTTCAAAAATTGTATTGAAAACATTCGAAAAATTATCCGGCAGAAAAGCAGTTGGCAGAAATAACTGTGAACATTGTTCCAGATAAGTATTGTACATTTCCTGAAGCATATGTATTACATCAGAATTGCGGTAAAAGATTCCTGACTGTCCGTCAGCAGTACACATCAGCGCTGCATCGGAAGTCAGAATCATACATGGAAAAATATTCATATTCTGGTAATGAGATGGAATATTATCATAATAATACCATAATGTATAATTCAATCCAGACATGTAGATTGGGAAAATCGCATCCAGATACTTCAGGTTTACAAGCTCATGCTGTTCTGTAAAGGTGTCTTCACTGTTCAGACAGAGGATATGCTGAACTTCCAGGGTATCAGACGGAGCCAGCGTGGAGAGCAGATGAAAAACAAATTCATGATCTGGCTGTAGAAACAGTGATATCTTGCCGGAAGACCTGGATGCTTCGGCGAGGAACATTTTGTGGATGAAATAGTTGACGCTCTGAAGACTGGTCAGGACTGTGCAGTCCGATTCCTGATTATTCTGGATAAGTTTTGAGGAAAAAATAAATTCATCCGGTGATACAGAGGAATGACTTGGAAAGTGCCGGATAAAATTTTCTACACTTTTGCGCTTGTAGTAGACTTCCGGACCGATCACAGTCACTTCCCAGGCTTCCTCGAAACGCTGTGTTTCTGCTGGCGTCAGGTGCATGAACTGGGCCATTTTTTCAAAAATATCTTTGGACGGCGGATTGCGTTTACCACTGATCAGCTTGTACATGGTAGAGCGGTCAATTCCGCAATATTTGGTCATAGGTGCAACTTTGACGTGCCTGGCTTTGATATATTCGGTAAGAACCTCCGAAAATGTTGACATGTTAAAAACTCCTTCCGGGTTGATTTGATAAGATGAAATCCGGAAAAGGAATTTTATTCATCCCATCCCTCATAAAAACGGATATTTACAGAAATATTCCGGACGATATCGCCTTCTTCAAGTTCCAGGTCGTCTGCATCAGAAACAGGCGGGAGCTGGCAGTCATCCTCATCAAGTTCCAGAGAGATCCAGTTGTAAGCAGCGGCATTTGCCTCCTCAATTGCTTCATCCAGAGTCTCGCCCTCTCCGAAACAATCCTCAAGATCCGGGAAAAATCCCTTATAAGTACCTTTATCAGTTTTGCGGAATACCGCAGGATAAATAAATTTCATGATACACATCTCCTTTTTACTCAATGTTAATAGTATATCATATCAGGTGGAAAAAAAGCAGAAGATTTTGTATAATGGTGGAAAATGAATGGATAGTTTGCAAAAAAATACAAAGGAGATGTGAAATGGCAGTCAAACTTATCGCCAGCGACCTGGACGGGACCCTGCTGACAAACAAAAAAGAACTTTCTCCACGTACAAGAGAAGCCCTTGATCTGGCGTCAGCACAGGGAATCTACCTTGTGCCGGCAACGGGCAGATCCTTTGAATCTGTACCTGAGATGATCCGTGAGTACCCGGGAGTGGAATATCTGATCACAGCCAATGGCGGCGCTGTTTATTCTGTCAGCAAAAAGAAGCGCATTTACCAGTGCCTTATGACACCGGAATCCGTAGAAGCCGCGATCGCTGTAAGAAAAAGGGAAAAAATGGTCATGGAAGTCGTCATCGACGGTGTTCCCTATGCGGAGGAAGATTACGTCAGAGATCCGCTTCCTTATCTGGCAACAGAGTACGGGGCAAGATATATCAAGGCAACGAGAACTCCTGTGAAGGACATCATTGAGTTTGCGACGCAGCATGCGAAAGAACTGGACAGCATCTCCTTCGTATGCAGCCACGAGGACAGAAACCGCCTGTATGCATCCCTGGAGGATGAGATCCCGGATATCTACGTGACTTCCTCTGTGTCGAATCTTCTCGAAATGGGGCACAAAGATGCAGGGAAAGGCAAAACTCTATTGTGGCTTCTGGATAAACTCGGGATCTCCCCGGAAGAAGCGATGGCATTTGGTGACGCAGACAACGACAGCAGTATGCTGGAAGCGGTAAAATACGGCATCGCAATGGGAAATGCCACCGAAAACTGCAAGAAATCCGCCGCCTGCGTGACCGGAACAAACGAAGAAGACGGTGTGGCCGAGGCTATTTTATCGCACATAAAATGTGAAATTTAACTAATCCTATTGACAATGAAAAAAAATCGTGGTATTTTATAGAAAATTCGATTTAGTTAATTAAACCGTTGAAGCGGAGATAAAAACTATCATGCGCGCACAGAGAGTCCGGGAGGGTGAGAGCCGGGTGGAAATGCAGATTGTTAAATGGACCGCTGAGGGCACAGGGAAAGGCGATCGCTTAGTATTCTGTGACGTGAGGCATACGTCAGTTGCCGGGAATATGCAGGTATTCCGCAAAGCGCACGGGTCATTCCGTGAATCAAGGTGGCACCGCGGGTGAATTTTAACGCTCGTCCTTGACAGAGAGCAGATTCTGTCATGGGCGGGCTTTCTTTTTTGCTCTGACAGGAGCAAACAGTAATACACAGGGAGGTATGATCCATGTATCCTACGATAGAAACCATCAGAGAGATCGCAGCAAAAGGTCAGTACAAAAGAGTTCCGGTCTGCCGGGAAGTATACGCAGACAGATATACACCGGTAGAAGTTATGAGGACTTTAAGGAAGGCGAGCAGGCATTGTTATCTGCTTGAAAGTGCCAGCCAGACAGAGGTGTGGGGACGCTATTCTTTCCTCGGATATGAACCGGCCATGGAGATTACCTGCACGGACGGAGCAATGAAGATCCGCCGCACGGAAGGCGAAGATCAGGGTGAGATCACAAAGCAGGTTGCACATCCGGGAGACACTTTAAGAGAGATCCTGAAAGAATACAAGAGCCCGGTGATTGAAGATATGCCACCGTTTACCGGCGGTCTGGTCGGATATTTTTCCTATGATTACATCAAATACAGCGAGCCGAAATTAAAGCTTGGCGAACACGAAGATCCGGATTTCAGAGACATGGATCTGATGCTTTTTGACCAGGTGATCGCCTTTGACCATTACAGACAGAAAGTACTTCTGGTCACAGGAGTCATGCTGGACGACCTGGAAAATTCTTACCAGAAAGCAGAGAAAAAACTTCAGGAAATGGCAGATCTGATCCGAAACGGACAGAAGGCTGAGTTCCTGCCATTACAGCTTGATTCTGAGATCAAACCGCAGTTCCCGAAAGAAAAATACTGCCAGATGGTAGAAAAAGCAAAACATTATATCCATGAGGGAGACATCTTCCAGGTGGTGCTTTCCAACCCGATGAGAGCAAAAGCAGAGGGAAGTTTATTTGATACTTACAGAGTCTTGAGAGCAACAAATCCGTCACCGTATATGTTTTATTTTTCCAGTGATGACATCGAACTTGCAGGTGCTTCACCGGAAACGCTGGTAAAACTGGAGGACAAAAAACTTACCACTTTCCCACTGGCAGGAACCAGACCGAGAGGCAAGACAAAGCAGGAAGACAGGGAACTGGAAGAGGGACTTCTGAAAGATGAGAAGGAACTTGCAGAGCACAACATGCTGGTCGATCTGGGACGAAATGACATCGGAAGGATCAGCAAGATCGGAACGGTAGAAGTGGAAAAATACATGAGTGTGGAGCATTTTTCACAGGTTATGCACATCGGTTCCACAGTCGCAGGAGAGCTTCGAGAAGACAAAGATGCGATAGATGCAGTCGACTCCATCCTCCCGGCAGGAACACTTTCCGGGGCACCGAAGTTCCGTGCCTGCCAGATCATCGAAGAGTTGGAACAGAGCAAACGAGGCATTTACGGCGGCGCGATCGGATATCTGGATTTTGCAGGAAATCTGGATACCTGTATTGCCATCCGCCTGGTTTATAAGAAAAACGGAGAAATCTGTATCCGTTCAGGTGCCGGAATCGTGGCAGACAGTGTACCGGAAAAGGAATTTCAGGAATGCTGCAACAAGGCAAGAGCTGTGGTACAGGCAATTGAACAGGCACAGGAGGGATTAGAATGATATTACTGATCGATAATTATGACAGTTTTTCCTATAACTTATATCAACTCATCGGAGAGATTCAGCCGGATATTCGGGTGATTCGCAATCATGAATTGACCGTTGAACAGATTCGGGAGCTTGCCCCTGACCACATCATCCTTTCTCCTGGACCTGGTCGTCCGGAGGATGCAGGCATTATTATCGAAGCAGCCCGCACCTTGGGAAAGACCATCCCAACCTTGGGCGTTTGCTTGGGACATCAGGCAATCTGCGCTGCCTTTGGCGCAACCGTTACTTATGCAAAGGAACTGATGCACGGTAAGCAGTCGGACGTTACCTTTGATAAGACTTGTCCGCTGTTTGCAAATTGCCCGGAAGTGGCTCCGGTGGCGCGGTATCACTCCTTGGCGGCAGACGCTTCTACCTTGCCGGAGGAGCTGAAGGTTACAGCCGTTACTACAGACGGAGAAGTGATGGCGGTACAGCATCGGGAGTACCCGATTTTTGGTGTGCAGTTCCACCCGGAATCCATCATGACACCGGACGGAAAGACCATGTTGGAGAATTTTATCGCCATGGGAAAGGAAGAGCAGCATGATTAAAGAAGCCATCATCAAGATTGTAAATAAGGAAGATTTGACCTACGACGAAGCCTATGCGGTGATGAGTGAGATCATGAGCGGAGATACCACACCTACGCAAAATGCCGCCTTTCTGGCGGCGCTGTC
>OMNT01001959.1_pt1 | contig 17483 bp, 17 predicted proteins | sample 1672551 | NCBI WGS metagenome assembly OMNT01 (sample SAMEA3136698, study PRJEB25190) | human gut metagenome
AAAATACAAAGATTATTTAGATCCGGTTTTAAAGCAGACAGAGCACGCATACTGCATAGAGGAGCACATCGCGTCCATGCTGTCCGATACAAAGAACCCGCAAGGCATTTTCTGCGTGTGTCGCATGCCGAAGCGCCGTGCGGACGGCCTGCCTGTTTCCGCAGAGTCGGATACACGCCCGTGCCGTCATGTGCTTGTTATGGAAAATATTCAGGACCCGTCCAACATGGGTAACGTGCTGCGCACAGCGGAAGCGCTCGGTGTGCGGCATTTGGCGCTTGTGGGTACCTGCTGCGACGTATACGCCCCGAAAGTGCTGCGCGGCAGCATGGGCGCGGTGTTCCGCCTCGGCATCCGCCGTTTTGAGACGGCAGAGGATTGCCTGAAAGTGTTACATGCCGAGAATATCACGTCACTCGCCGCCGTGCCGGACAGCGCCGCTACGCCCATCACGACCATTCCGTTTGAAACGGGAAACTGGGCGGTGTGGATCGGCAACGAGGGCAACGGTCTCACAAATGAAGCCATCGAGCATTGTCACGACCGCGTGACGATCCCCATGCGCGGCAGAGCGGAATCGTTCAACGCCTCCACCGCAGCCGCCATTGTGCTGTGGGAAATGGAGCGCAACGGGGCAGGAGGCACAAGCCATGGATAACCGCGTATACTGGATCTGGCTGCAAAACGCGTTTGGCGCAGGCAGCCCGAAGCCTGTGCAGCTCGTGCGCCGCATAGGCAGTGCCGAAAAGCTGTATCAGGGCGGCACACGACTGTGGAGCTCCTTTTCGTTCGTTTCAGATAAAGAGCTTGCCGCGCTCAATGCCTACGGCGCGGAACAGGCCGCCGCCGCGCTCGAGTATTATTTGAAGCTCGGTCAAAAGGTCATCACGCCCGATGACGAAGACTACCCTGTATTGCTGAAAGAAATCTACAATCCGCCCGCCGTTTTATATGTGCAGGGCAATTTGAGCATCCTTTCCGATGCCGTTTCCATCAGCATTGTGGGCACGCGGAAAGCCAGTCAAAACGGGCTCAATGCCGCAAGAGAGATCGCCTACGGGCTTGCGCTCAAAAACGCCGTTGTTATCAGCGGCGGCGCGCTCGGCATTGATTCCGAGGCACACAAGGGTGCACTGAACGGCCGCGGCAAGACAATCGCAATTTTGCCGTGCGGGCTCGAATATCCGTATCTTATGGACAACGCCATTTTGCGCCGCGAGATCGTCGATTTCGGCGGTGCACTTGTCACGGAATATCCCATGCACACGCCTGTGCAGCGCGGCGCGTTTCAGGTGCGCAACCGGCTGATCTCCGGCATGGCGCACGGCGTGCTCATTGCGGAAGCGCCAAAAAAGAGCGGTGCACTCATCACCGCAAAGCATGCTTTAGAGCAGAATCGCGAGGTTTTTGTATTCATTGGCGAAGACGAGAAAGCGTTTTCCGGCTGTATCGCACTGGAAGAGGACGGTGCAGTGCGCATTTACACTGCAGAGGATGTTTTAAAGCCGTTTGCTTCCCGCCGCAGACAGGAGCGTATAGAACAGCTTGCCCGCACAGCGGAAAATATCTCCCATGTCTCCCGCGTTCGCCCGAAGATTGCGTCGCTTTCCGATACGGAAAAGGAGCCCGAAATAGCAGAGAAGAAGCCTGCCGAGCCGATTCCTGCGCCCGAAAACAACCTTTTGCAAAACGTTTCTGAAGATGCAAAAGTCGTTTACGCTGCACTGAACGATACCCCCAAGCACGCTTCCGAGCTGGAGCTTGAACTGGGCATATCCACGGGGAAAATTTTGGCGGCACTCACGGAGCTCGAGCTTTTCGGCCTCATCAAAACTTATCCCGGCCAGAGGTTTACAAAGGCGTAAAAGTACGCTATACTAAGGTGTATTTGAAAAATCGGAAGCTTGTCCGTTTCGCATTTTCTTTGTTTTCAAATGCACCTAATACATGATTCTTCCACTCGCACATTCGCTGTGCGGTTTAAATAGATACAGAATAGGAGATAGAAAACCATGTCGAAACTCGTTATCGTTGAGTCGCCTGCCAAGGCGAAAACGATCAAGAAATATCTGGGCGGCGACTATGAAGTCATCGCTTCCATGGGCCATGTGCGCGACCTGCCGAAGGCGCGCCTGTGCGTGGATGTGAAAAACGATTTCAAGCCGAAATATGCTATCATCAAGGGAAAGGAGAAGCTTGTTTCCGAACTGAAAGAAGCGGCCGAAGAGGCCGATACCGTGTATCTCGCGACCGACCCCGACCGCGAAGGCGAAGCAATCTCCTGGCACCTTGCGTATATCCTCGGCCTTGATGAGGATTACCACAACCGTGTCACGTTCAACGAGATTACGAAAACCGGTATCACGGAGGGCATGGCGCACCCGCGTTCCATCGACCAGAATCTTGTGAACGCCCAGCAGGCGCGCCGCATTCTCGACCGCCTTGTGGGCTATTCGCTCAGCCCGTTCCTCGCAAAAACGATTCGCCGCGGTCTTTCCGCAGGCCGTGTGCAGTCTGTTGCACTGCGCATCATCGTGGACCGCGAGGAAGAGATTCGCAAGTTTAAGCCCGAAGAATACTGGTCTATCGACGCACGCCTGACCGCCGAGGGCTCCCGCAGCATTTTCGGCGCATCGTTCTACGGCGATAAAAACGGCGAGATTAAAATCACGAACAAAGAGCAGTCCGATAAAATCCTTGCCGACCTCGAATCCGCCGCATTCATGGTGGAGTCCGTCAAAAAAGGCAAGAAGAACAAGCAGCCTGCACCGCCGTTCATCACGTCCACCTTGCAGCAGGAAGCTTCACGCAAGCTGGGCTTTCAGGCGAAGCGCACGATGAAAGCCGCGCAGGAGCTTTACGAAGGCGTGGACATTGAGGGCATGGGTGCCGTGGGTCTCATCACTTATATGCGTACCGACTCTCTGCGCATTTCCGAAGACGCCGTGCAGGAGGCTGTGCAGTTCATCGGCGAACGCTGGGGCAAGCAGTATTTGCCTTCTAAGCCACGCCATTATAAGGCGCGTGCCAACGCACAGGACGGTCACGAGGCCATTCGCCCCACCTCCGTTGCACTCACACCGAAGGACGTGGAATCTTCCCTTACAAAAGACCAGTACAAGCTTTATAAGCTCATTTGGGAGCGCTTTGTCGCGTGCCAGATGGCAAACTGTGTTTTGAATACCACGCAGGCGGTCATCACCGCAGGCGATTATATTTTTAAAGCAAGCGGCTACAACGTCGCGTTTGACGGCTACACTGTGCTCTACGAAGAGGGCCGCGACGTAGAAGAAGAAAAGGGCAAAGACCTGCCGAAGCTTGAAGCAGGCATGTCCCTGAAAGTCCGCGACCTCAAGGGTACGCAGCACTTTACACAGCCGCCCGCACGCTTTACAGAAGCCTCACTCATCAAGACGCTGGAGGAAAACGGCATCGGCCGCCCGTCCACGTATGCTGCGACCATCACAACCATCACGAGCCGCGAATACGTCACGCGCGAGGGTAAGTCCTTTAAGCCCACCGAGCTTGGCGAAGTCATTACAAAGCTGATGAAAGAGCGTTTCCCGGACATTGTGAATATCAAGTTCACCGCCGCCGTTGAAAAAGAGCTTGACGAAGTACAGAGCGGTCAGGAAGACTGGGTGCACACGCTGCACGACTTCTATGACGACTTTGAGAAGACGCTCAAAAAGGCGAAGACTGAAATGGACGGCGTAAAGATTCAGCTTGAAGAAGACAAGACCGACCTCGTCTGCCCGAACTGCGGCAAGCCGATGGTCGTCAAATTCGGCCGCTACGGCAAGTTTATCGCCTGCTCCGGCTACCCGGAGTGCAAGACCGTGCAGAAAATCGTTAACGATACGGGTGCAAAGTGCCCGAAGTGCGGCGGCAAGATCATCGAGAAAAAATCAAAGCGCGGCCGTGTGTTCTACGGTTGCGACAACTACCCGAAGTGCGATTTCGTCTCTTGGGACGCGCCGTCCGACAAGACCTGCCCGGTCTGCGGTAAGGTGCTCTTAAAGAAAAAAGACAAAGCCCAGACGCTCTACTGCGTAACGCCGGGCTGCACTTACACGTTCAATAAGGACGACGCGGGGGAGAAAGATGGAGAATAAGCAGACCGTCACCGTTATCGGCGCGGGTCTTGCCGGCTCCGAAGCGGCGTGGCAGATTGCGCAGGCGGGGTATTCTGTGCGCCTTTTCGAGATGAAGCCACAGAAGTTTTCGCCCGCGCATAAAAGCGCCGGGTTTGCGGAGCTCATCTGCTCGAATTCTTTGAAGGCTGCGCGCATCGACAGCGCCGCCGGACTTTTGAAAGAGGAAATGCGCCGCATGGATTCTCTGCTCGTTGCCTGTGCGGATAAAACCGCCGTGCCCGCAGGCGGCGCGCTCGCCGTTGACCGCGACCGCTTTTCAGAGCTCGTCACAAAAGCGATCACGGAGCATCCGAACATCGAGGTCATGCATGGCGAAGTGACGGAAATTCCCGCAGAGGGCGTGACCGTTATTGCAAGCGGCCCTCTGACGAGCGACACGCTTGCCGAACAGATCACGAACTTATGCGGCGGTGCGCTCAGCTTTTTCGATGCCGCCGCACCGATCGTCACGCGTGAAAGCCTTGATATGGAGCACTGCTTCACGGCCTCCCGCTACGATAAGGGCGACGACGATTACATCAACTGCCCGATGAACAAAGAGGAATACGATGCGTTTTATGAAGCGCTTATCACCGCGGAGCGCGCGCCCATTCACGATTTTGACGTGATGAACCCGAAGGTCTACGAGGGCTGTATGCCCATTGAAGTCATGGCACAGCGCGGACACGATACGATTCGCTTCGGCCCGTTGAAGCCGGTCGGCTTACGCGACCCCCGCACGGGTCACCGCCCGTGGGCCGTGGTGCAGCTGCGCACCGAAAACGCAGAAAAAACGCTGTTCAATCTTGTAGGATTCCAGACAAACTTGAAATTTCCCGAGCAAAAGCGCGTGTTCGGTATGATTCCCGGCCTGAAAAACGCCGAGTATATGCGCTACGGCGTGATGCACCGCAACACGTTCCTCGATTCGCCGAAGCTTTTGAACGCGGATTTCTCCATGCGCACGCGCCCGGAGCTGTTCTTTGCGGGGCAGATGACCGGCGTGGAGGGCTATATGGAATCGGCGTCGTCCGGCTTGCTTGCGGGACGCAACGCCGTGCGCCGTTTAGAGGGCAAAGCGCCGCTCATTCTGCCCATCACTACCATGATGGGCTCACTTGCGGAGCACGCCGCGCACAGCCCCTCGAAAGATTTCCAGCCGATGGGTGCGAACTTCGGCATTCTGCCCGTCATTGAGCCGCACATTCGTGACAAAAAAGAGCGCTACGCCGCGCTTTCCGCTCGCGCGCTCGAAGACCTTGCCGAAACACTGAAAAACGCATAAGGGACGAACGATAGAAAACCCCCGACAAGCTGAAGCACATTTCAGATGTCGAGGGTTTTTCGCTGTATTTCCAGATTTTACTCGCCGATAAACGCGTGGTGTTTACGCAGCAACGCTTGAATTTTCTTCACGTCCGTTTCCGGGAAATCGGTGTGTTCCTGCGCGGCAACGGCAGCCGCAACACCGGCGGCGTCGCCCGTGGCATCGATGAAATAGTCGGCCTCAAAGGTCATTTCGCCGCCCTTGCCCATGATCGTCACGGACTTAATGCGGTCACAATCGCGCTCGGCACGCAGCAGGTAGGCGTGGAACAGCACATCTACGCCGCTCTCTTCGGTCATCTCGTCAAAAACGAGCTTTAAAACTTCTTCGCTGAACGTCACGCGGTTCGGCATCAGTCCGCCTTTTTTCTCGAGACGATCCAGAATCTCGGTAAAAATGCCGTCGGAAAGCAGCGTCGTTTTGCCGTCGATTTTCGTTGTGTAGCCCATAAAGGGGTTGACGTAGCAATTTCCGGCTGCACCGCCGAGAAATCCGCTTTTCTCCAAAAGCAGCACCTTTGCGCCTTCTCTTGCAGCGGAGACCGCTGCTGCGGTGCCGGCAAAACCGCCGCCGACCACGATCACGTCGTAATCGGTATTGAGCGGAATGGAACGGGATCTAAGGGTATACATGTTGAACCTCTTTTCATCTTTAGATCAGGCAGATAAACGCTGCGCTGCTTTAAAGATAACGAAGACAAACGAAAAAAACAAGAGGTAAATATGCAGTGCGTAGTATTTTAGTAAAAATCGATATAAAGCATCAATTTTGCTCTGTGCCGCCGATGGGGCGCTCCGCGTGGATCTGCGGGGAATCGTTGCGGGAATAGGGGACGCGGATCGTCACCGTGGTGCCGACCAGAATGGCGGAATCGATCTCAAACATAAAATCATCATCGTAATAAATGTGCAGGCGCTCCAAAATATTGCCGATGCCGTAGCCGCCGCAATGGCCGTAAAGAACGAATCCGTGCGGTTTAACGAGATCGACGGCACAGCTGTGCGCCGCGAGATCCGCCTGCCGGATAAATTCTAAAAATCAAAACTCAAAATTTTTCCTCCAAATCAGCAAAAGACGTGTACCGGGAAAGCCTGGCGCACGTTTTTTGTTTTGTGCAACTTCTGGGGAGCGCGGTATTGAAATTGCGTCGTTTTTTTGCTATAATAAAGTGAATTATAGTCTAAAGCGGTTTATCGGCGGAAAATCCGTGTTTGATAAACCGAAATGCCCGAACAAAACCGGCTTTTGCCGGAAGCTGAATATTAAAGTGAGGGAAAAACATGCGGATCATAATCGACGCATTCGGCGGCGACAACGCCCCGGACGAAATTATAAAAGGCTGCCGTCTGGCGGCAGATGAGCTCCATGTGCAGATCGTTTTAACCGGCGACGAAAAGAAGATCAGAGCGGCGGCGGAAAAGCTGAATGTTAACGTTTCCGATTTTGAGATCATCGACTGCCCGGATGTCATCACGATGGAGGATGAGCCCACAGCGATCACGCGCGCCAAAAAGCAAAGCTCTATGGCGGTTGGCCTGCGCGCTTTGGCAGAGGGCAAGGGCGATGCGTTTACGTCCGCCGGCAACAGCGGCGCACTCGTCGTTGGCGCCACATTGCTCGTCAAGCGCATCAAAGGCGTCAAGCGCGTGGCATTTGCACCGCTCATGCCGAAATCCGAGGGCTTTTTCATGCTGGCAGACGGCGGCGCAAACAACGAATGCCGCCCCGAAATGTTGGAGCAGTTCGGCATGATGGGCTCCGTGTATATGCAGAAGGTCATGGGTGTTCAAAAGCCGCGCATCGGCCTTGCAAATGTCGGCACGGAGCCGCACAAGGGCGGCGAACTGCAGCACGCGGCGTTTGCACTGCTGAGCGAAAACAAAGACGTCCATTTTATCGGCAACATTGAAGCCAGAGACATTCCGTTTAATGCGGCAGATGTTGTGGTGTGCGACGGTTTTACGGGCAATATCCTTCTTAAGATGTATGAAGGCGTCGCCATGGCGCTGATGAATAAATTCAAGGCCGTTTTCAAAAAGAGCCTAAAAAATAAGCTTGCGGCGGCAATGGTTTTAAACGACATGAAAGCCATGAAAAAAGAGCTTGATTATAACGAATACGGCGGTGCGCCGATCCTCGGGTGCTCGAAGCCGGTCTTTAAGGTACATGGCAGCGCCAAGGCTTCCACGCTGAAAAACGCCATTGCGCTTACGGTGAAGTATGCCGAGTCCGGCATTATAAGTGAGATCACCGCAGCCCTACAAAACGAGAAAACGGAAAACACGAACGAATAACAAGACAGCAAAGGTATAACTATGAGATCATTGGATGAATTTGAAAAAAAGATCGGATATAAATTTAAGAACCGCAACCTGCTCATCACAGCGCTGACGCACTCCTCCTACGCAAACGAGAGCCGCGGCGGCGACCAGAGCTATGAGCGACTGGAATTCCTCGGCGATTCTATTTTGGGGTTTGTCACAGCGGAATACCTGTGCAAAGCGTTCCCGGATATTCCCGAAGGCAAGCTGACAAAGAAGCGTGCGGCGCTCGTATGCGAAAAATCGCTTTGCGGGTTTACACGCAGCTTCGGCGCAGGCGAGCTGCTGCGTCTCAGCCACGGCGAGCAGCACAGCGGCGGCAGAGAACGCCCAAGCATCTTAGCGGACGTGTTCGAATCCATTACGGCGGCGATCTATCTCGATTCCGGCAGCTTGGAGGAAGCCAAGCGCTTTGTACTGCACTACATTGAACCGGCGGCGCAGTCTGCGGGCGAACGCCCGTTTAAAGACCATAAGACGATGCTGCAGGAGATCATTCAGCAGAACCCCGGTGAACGGCTCGAGTACGTTCTTACCGGCGAGCATGGTCCCGACCACGACAAGCACTTCACCGTAGAGGTGCACCTCAACAGCAATGTCATCGGCAAGGGCGGCGGACGCAGCAAGAAGGAAGCCGAACAGCAGGCGGCACGCGAAGCACTGGAGCTGATGGGCTATTAAGCACGCGAATATCTCAATTTTTATTCCGCACAACGGCTGCCCGCAGCAATGCAGCTTCTGTAATCAGAACCGCATCACGGGTGAAAATCATCAGCCGCAGCCTGAAGAAGTGGCGGCGCTGCTGCAAAGCGCAGCAAAGCAAATGGGGGAGCACGTGCAGAACGCCGAGATCGCATTTTTCGGCGGCAGCTTCACGGCAATCGACCCCGATTACCGTTTGGCGCTTTTAAAAACAGCGCACGCAGCATGCGAAACATACGGCTTTGCCGGTATCCGCTGCTCTACGCGGCCGGATGCCATTGATGATGAACGCCTGACCGTATTAAAGCAATACGGCGTAACGGCAATCGAGCTCGGTGCGCAGTCGATGGATGGCGAAGTGTTGCTGCTCAATCGTCGGGGGCATACCGCAAAGGATGTGGAAAACGCTGCGCGGTTAATTTGCGCATACGGCTTTGAGCTCGGCTTGCAGATGATGACCGGGCTGCCCGGCGACAGTGACGCAAAGGCGATGAATACTGTCGAAAGGCTGTTGGCTCTAAAGCCGAACACCATGCGCATTTACCCTACGATCGTCTTAGAAAACACGCCACTGTGCGATTTGTACCGCGCAGGAAAATACACACCGCAGACCTTAGAGGATGCCGTTTCACTCTGTGCAAAGCTCATCCCGATGATTGAGCAGCGCGGTGTAAAGCTCATCCGTGTGGGACTGCACGCCAGCGAAGAACTGGAAAACCGCGTCGCGGGACCGTTTCACCCCGCTTTTATGGAGCTGTGCCGCAGCGCAATCTTCCGCGAAAACGTCCTTAAAGCGCTTCAAGCCCGAAACGATTCGGAAGTTACGATCGATGTTGACCCGCGCATGCTTTCTATTGCGCTCGGACAGAAAAAAGAAAATTTGCAGCATTTCTCTAAGCACGGCTACACCGTGCACATCCGCCCGGATGCTTCGCTTTCCGGCGGCACATACAGGCTACGATAGGCAGGTAAACAGATGCTTTTAAAATCTCTGGAGCTGCAGGGCTTCAAAACCTTTCCCGATAAAACGACTTTAAAATTTGAAAACGGCATCACGGCGGTCGTTGGTCCAAACGGCAGCGGCAAGAGCAACATCAGCGATGCCATGCGTTGGGTACTCGGCGAGCAGTCTATCCGCGCACTGCGCTGCTCCAAAATGGAGGACATCATTTTCAGCGGCACGCCGCAGCGCAAAGCGCAGGGCTTTTGCGAAGTGACCGTCACCATGGATAACACCGACCGCGAGTTGAATTACGACGGCGACACCGTTTCCGTTACGCGTCGTTTTTACCGCTCCGGCGAAAGTGAATACCGCATTAACAAAACGCTCGTACGTCTGCGCGACGTGCATGAGCTGTTCATGGATACCGGCCTCGGCCGCGACGGCTATTCCATCATCGGGCAGGGCAAGATCGATAGCATCGTCTCCGCAAAAAGCGAAGACCGCCGTGAGATTTTTGAAGAAGCCGCCGGCATTTCGCGCTTTCGCTACCGCAAAGAGGAAGCCGAACGCCGCTTGGAAAAAGCCGAAGAAAACCTCATTCGCCTGCACGATATTTTAAACGAACTCGAAGAACGCGTGGGCCCTTTACGCGAGCAGGCGGAGAAAGCCGAAAAGTTTATTGCACTCGACAGCGAGAAAAAGGAACTGGAGATCGGTTTGTGGCTTGAAACGCTGGAGCGCTCCGGCAAGATCGTGCGCGAGGTGGAGGAAAAGATTGCCTCCGCGCAGAACAGCTACGAGGAAGCCGAAAGTGAGCTCAATGTGCTTTCCGCGCAAATCGAGCAGAATTTCACGGAAACGAACGGCTGCACCGCACAGATGGAAGAAGCACGTTTGAAGGCTTCCGAAGCCGATGAACTCGCCACCCGTAAAGAGGGAGAAGTTTCGGTGCTTGAAAATGATATTCTGCACGAGCAGCAGACCATCCGCAGATTAAATGGCGAGATTGAAAGCGCCGCGCTGACCGGACAAACGCTTGAAGCGGATATTCAAGAAAAAGAACAGGCGGTAAAAGCAAAGGAAGCGGAAGCTGCGCAGAACCATGCCGATTTCGTTGCCTTTACCGCACAACTCGAGGAGCTGCGTGCCGGCACGGACAGCACCACGCGTGAGATCGACGCCGTTTCGGCTGAGCTTGTGGCACTGAACGCCGCACTTTCCGAAATGCGCGTGCAGCAGTCCTCAGCGGAATCCTCCATGCAGGAGATTCGCGCCCGCGCCGAAACAGTGGATGCTGCGATCACCGAAAGCGAAGAACGCCTTGCAGCGCTTCACACGGAGTGCGAGGAGCTTGACGCCATGCTGCACGATACGGCGGAGTACATTCAAAACGCTGAAAACACTGTGCAGGGACATGAAATGCGTGTACAGCAGCGCAGAAAACGCGCCGAAGCCGTGAAAACCGAAGCCGACCGCCAGATGCTCGACGCCAAAGAAAAAGAGCGCCGCGCTGGACTGTTGGAAGACCTTGAACGCAATCTTGAAGGCTTCACGCAGAGCGTTAAAACCGTCATGCGCGAGAGCACGCGCGGCAATCTGCGTGGTATCCACGGACCTGTTACACGGCTTTTAAAAGTCCCGCGCGAATACGCCGTGGCGCTGGAGACCGCGCTCGGCGCCGCCATGCAGAACGTCGTCGTTGATTCCGAAGACGCGGCGAAAGCGGCTATTCGCTTATTGAAACAACGCGATTCCGGCCGTGCGACATTCCTGCCGCTGACCACGGTGCGCGGTACGGTTATCGATGCGCGCGATGTGCAGAATATGCCCGGCTTTGTGGGCGTGGCTTCGACACTCTGCCACTGTGATGAGCAGTACGCCGGCATCCGCGATTCTCTGCTCGGCCGCACTATTGTTGCAGAAGACCTTGACCGCGCGGCGGAGATTGCACGGCGTATTCGGTTCCGCTACCGTGTCGTCAGCTTGGACGGGCAGATTGTCAATGCGGGCGGTTCGTTCACCGGCGGTTCCGCGGCGCGAAACTCCGGCCTTTTGAGCCGCTCGGCGGAGATTGCACGCATTCGCGCAGACGCACAAATGCTGGCGCAGGCTGCAAATGAAACACTGGAGCGCCACAAGGCTACACAGCAGGAAGTGCTGCAGGCCATGGCGGAGCTTGAAAACGCCAAGGCCGTGCTGGCGCAGCACAGGGAAGATGAGATCCGCTTCAAAACGGAAGCTGCCCGTGCCGCACGCGACGTGGAGACGGAAACCGCGAACCTTGCTTCTCTGCGCGACGAAAAAGAAAGTGCCGCAAAGCGTCTGAGCGGTTTTGTGCAGACCGCAGACAGTGCCCAGCAGAAAACAGAAGAAACAGAAGACAAAATTCAGGCAGCCAGAAGCAAAATGGAATCCATGGTCGGCGACCGCGAGGACACAATGCATCGTTGTGATGAGACCTTGTAGCACTTGCAGGAAATCCGTTTTGCGGGGCTCGCCATCGAAAAAGATAAAGAATCGCTTGAAAATGCTGTGCAAACGCTGAAAGCACAGCAGTCCGAACGCGCTGCACGTATAGAAAGTTTAAATCAAGAACTTGCGGAAAGCTTCGAGAAGATCAAAGCGCGCGAAGCGGATATTGAAAACCGAAAAATTGAATCTGCTAATCTGCGTGAGACCGCAAAGGAAAAACGGCAAACGGTCAGCGCCATCGCCGCAAAGCGCACGGTACTCGAGCAACAGACGAGCGAGTTGCGCCAAAAGGAACGCGAAGCTTCCTCGCGCCGCGAGACGATTGGCCTTGAACTTGCTCGTCTGCGCGAACGCCGTGAAAACCAGAGCGGTGAATACGACGCTATCCTCAAAAAGCTGTGGGAAGAATACGAGCTCACCCGCCGCGAAGCCGAGGAAATGAACATCACGATTGAAGATGTGCCCACGGCGCAAAGGCGGTTGTCCGAACTTAAAAACAGCATCAAAGCGCTCGGCTCCGTCAACGTGGCGGCTGTTGTGGAATACAAAGAGGTTTCGGAGCGCTACAATTTCCTCAAAACGCAAACGGACGACGTGCAGCGCTCCCGCGCCGAGCTGTTAAAGCTCATCGACAACTTGACAAAGCAGATGCAGACGCAGTTTGCAGAGCGCTTTTCCGTCATCAATCAGAATTTCAGCCGGATTTTTCAGGAGTTGTTCGGCGGCGGCTCGGCAGAGCTTTGCTTTACGGACAGCGGCGATGTACTGCATTCCGGCATCGATATCCGCGTGCATCCGCCGGGCAAGATCGTCTCGCACATCGAGTTGCTTTCCGGCGGCGAAAAGGCGCTTGTGGCAATTTCGCTTTACTTTGCGATCATGCGCGTAAATCCACCGTCGTTCTGTATGCTCGACGAGATTGAAGCTGCGCTGGATGACGTAAATGTCGTGCGCTTTGCAAATTACCTGCGCCGCATGAACCAAAAGACACAGTTCATCGTCATCACGCACCGCCGCGGCACGATGGAAGAAGCTGATATGCTCTACGGCGTGACGATGCAGGATCAGGGCATTTCGAAACTCTTGGCACTGCACGCACACGAAGCGCAGGAAAAACTGGGTATAACAACATAAATTCGGAAAAGAGGTGCCTGAATGGGCTTTTTTGATAAGATCAAAGCGGGACTGAAAAAAACAAGAGACAGCATCACCGGGCAGATTAACAGCATGCTCCACGCGTTCACAAAGATCGATGAGGAGCTGTTTGAGGAGCTTGAGGAGCTGCTTGTCATGGCGGACGTCGGCATGAACACCGCGACCGAAATCTGCGATACGCTCCGCGCACGCGTGAAAGAGCGCGGCATCACAGACCCGAACGAGATTATGACGCTTTTGCAGGAGGTCGTCACGGAGACGGTCAGCGGCGACAACGAGTTGCATCTCGATACGCAGCCATCCGTTATCCTTGTCATCGGCGTGAACGGCGTCGGCAAAACGACGACCATCGGCAAGCTGGCTTCCCGCCTTAAAAAAGAGGGTAAATCGGTAATTTTGGGCGCGGCGGATACGTTCCGCGCGGCGGCCATTGAGCAGCTTGAAGTCTGGGCAGAGCGCGCAGACGTGCCGATCATCAAGCATGCAGAGGGCGCAGACCCCGCCGCCGTCGTGTACGATACAATCTCCGCGGCAAAGGCACGTCACGCCGATGTGGTCATCTGTGATACGGCCGGACGCCTGCACAATAAGAAAAACCTGATGGACGAGCTTTCCAAAATCTCGCGCATCATCGATAAGGGTCTGCCGGGCTGCAGCAAAGAAGTTTTGCTTGTGCTCGATGCCACAACGGGGCAGAACGCCGTCAATCAGGCGCGTGAATTCAAAGAAGCCGCAGGGCTCACGGGTATCGTGCTCACAAAGCTTGACGGCACCGCAAAGGGCGGCGTTGTGTTGGCAATCCACCGGGATCTCGGTTTGCCGGTGAAGTTCATCGGCGTCGGCGAGCAAGTGGACGATCTGCAGCCGTTTGACGCGGAGGATTTCGCCCGCGCGCTGTTCGAGCGGAGACCGGAAGCATGAGGCTCGCCGTTTTTTCCGATGTACACAGCAACCACCATGCGCTGAAAGCTTGCCTGAAGGAAGCGGAAAAGCAAAAAGCGGATGGGTACATTTTCCTCGGCGATTATATTTCGGACTGTGCAAACCCGCACGAGACCATGAAGCTAATATACCGCGCAAAGCAGGAAACGCCCTGCTGGTTCGTGCGCGGCAACCGCGAAGAATACGTGCTGAACCACCACAACTTCGGCAGCGATTGGGCAAACGGCACTACAACAGGCTCCCTTCTATACACCTACGAGGGGCTTACGGCGGAGGATCTCGAGTTCATCTCCGCATTGCCGTTTATGCAGACAATTGATCCAAACGGCAAGTGTCCCATACGCATTTGCCACGGCTCACCGGAAAAAACGCGCGACACGCTGCGCCCGTTCTCCTATAAAATAGAAAGCTGGCTTTTAAAAATCGACGAGCGCGTGCTTTTAAGCGGCCACACACATCAGCCGTGCAGCGCGCACACAATGGGCAAGCTGTACGTGAACCCCGGCGCGGTCGGCGTGCAGTGTACGCAAACCGTCACGGCGAAAATGGCGCTGCTCGATTCCGACGGAAACACATGGAACGAAACGCTGCTCGAAGTGCCGTATGACATTGACGCCGCAGCGCGGGAAATTCGCGAAAGCGGACTGCTGACCCGCGCGGGCGTGTGGGGGTATGCGATTTTAAAACAGCTTTACACCGGCAAAAATTATTCGCTTTTCTGCGTGCAGCGCGCAGAAGAGCTTGCAGCGGGCGGCCCCGTACTTTTAGAGCATTGGCAGCAAGCCGCACGCGATTTCGGAATTTTGGAGGGATAACGCATGAACATGATCATTGCAACGCATAATGCGCATAAAATAGAAGAATTCGGCCGCATTTTGGCGCCGCTTAGCATCACCGTGCAGACGGCCGAGCTGACCGAGGCGGAAGAGACCGGCACCACGTTCCGTGAAAACGCGTATATCAAGGCGAAATCCGCGTGTGACGAAACGGGCCTGCCGTGCGTCGCGGACGATTCCGGCTTATCGATCGATTATTTAAACGGCGAGCCGGGCGTGTATTCCGCACGGTATGCCGAGCCGGGCAAGCGTAAGGCAACGGTACTCGAAAAGCTCAAGGGCGTGCCGGAAGAAAAGCGCGGCGCACACTTTACAAGTGCCATCTGCTGTGTATTCCCGAACGGCGACGTACTTGAAGCTGAGGGCTACTGCTACGGGCGCATCGCAGAGGAATGCCGCGGCGAAAGCGGTTTCGGTTATGACCCCATTTTCATCTGCACCGAAGAAGGCTGCGCAGGCAAGACGTTCGGCGAAGCGACGGCAGAAGAAAAGGATGCCGTGAGCCACCGCGGAAAATCCTTGCGTATTTTCGCAGAAAAACTTGAAAACTACCTGAAAGACAAAGAGGGATAAATTATGCTGACCAGTAAACAAAGAGCGTATCTCCGCTCGCTCGCCGTAAATGAAGACACCATTTTGATGATTGGCAAGGGCGGCATCGATGGAGATGTCGTAAAGCAGGCCGCAGACGCTATTTTTAAGCGTGAACTCATCAAGGGCAAAGTGTTGGAGACTGCGCCGGTCTCTCCGCGTGAAGCCGCAGAAGCGCTCGCAGAGCAGACGGAAAGCGAAGTTGTGCAGGTCATCGGTTCCAAATTTGCGCTTTATAAACGCAACGAAAAGGATCCGAAAATCGTCTTGCCGCGTGCAAAAAAGGCATAAGCCATGCGCATCGGCATTTACGGCGGCACGTTCAATCCCATCCACACGGCGCATGTGCACCTTGTGCGGGAGTTTATTAAGCGTCTGTCGCTTGACCGCGTGATTTTGATTCCGACGGGCACACCGCCGCACAAAGCGACACATCAGCTTGCAAGCGGGGCAGACCGCATTGAAATGTGCAGGCTTGCGGCGGCGGACATCGCCGAATGTCCCGTCACAGTCTCGGATATTGAAGTGCTGCGCACGGGCAAAAGCTACACGGCAGACACCATGACGGAACTGAAAGCGCAATATCCCGACGATGAGCTCTTTTTGCTGATGGGGGAAGACATGTTCTGCACCGTCGAAAAGTGGTATCACCCGGAGCGCATTTTCGCCGCGGCAGAGATCTGCGCCGCACCGCGTGACAAGGATAGCTTCCAAACGCTTGTCATGCACGGGGAAGAAGTGAAGGAAAAGTTCCCGCAGCTTCGCTTTACCGTGCAGAACATCGAGTTTTTGCCTGTCTCATCGACGATGGTGCGCGAAAAAAGTCTGCATGGCGAAGATATAAGCGGTCTTGTGCCCGCAGGCGTCGCGGAATACATCCAAAAAAAGAGGCTTTACACGCATGAATAAGAAAGAAAAACAGCAATATATCGATATCATCAAGCCCATGCTCACGCAAAAACGTTTCGAACACTCCTTAAATGTTTCAGAAGAAGCGGTAAAGCTTGCAAAAAAATACGGTGCCGATACCGAAAAAGCGGAGCTTGCAGGGCTTTTGCACGATATTTTGAAGGATACACCCCCGGAGAAACAGTTGAAAATTCTCGCGGACTTTGGTATAATTATGAGCGACGTTGAACTTTCCGCTAAAAAGTCCTGGCATGCCATCAGCGGCGCGGTGTATATCAAGCATGTTCTGCACATTGAGGACGAGGATGTTTACAACGCCGTGCGATACCACACCACGGGCAGAAAAAACATGACGTTGCTCGAAAAAGTCATTTTTATCGCGGATTTCATCTCCAAAGACCGCAATTACCCCGGCGTAGAGGATATGCGCAAGGCCGCGTATAAAAGCCTTGACAAAGCCATTGTGGAGGGCATCGCGTTCACCATTACGGAGCTCGCAAAAGACCGCGCGCCCATCGTGCCGGAGACCATAGACGCATATAATGACGCGGTGTGGGCTTTGCGGCACGGCAACTAAGCGGAAGGAAGCATAAAAATCGCGCAGCGCGCAGAAAGGAATGGCTAAAAGCATGGATTCATTGACGCTTGCAAAAACCGCAGCGGGCATTTTGGATGCGAAAAAAGCCGATCAGATCAATGTGATCCGCATTTCGGACGTTTCCTCGCTCGGTGATTATTTCGTTCTGGCGAACGGCACCGGCAGCACGCATGTGCATGCTCTGGCGGACGAGCTGGAGTTTAAGCTGAAAGAGCTCGGCATTGCGCCGGACCGCGTGGAGGGCTATCGCTCCGATTCCTGGGTCGTGCTCGATTACGAAACGGTGGTCGTACACATCTTCACCTCGGAAGCGCGCAGTTTTTATGATTTGGATCGCCTGTGGCTCGACGGCGAAAAGCTCAACATGACGTTTGAACCGAATTGATTTTGTTATTTTATATAGCGCAGAGAGGTAAGTGTAATCAATATGAACAAGTACAATCCCAGTGAAATTGAACCGAAGTGGCAAAAGAAGTGGGAAGAAGCCGGTGTTTTCCATGCTTCCAATACTTCGGATAAGCCGAAATATTATGCTCTGATCGAGTTCCCGT
>OMNT01001963.1_pt1 | contig 17454 bp, 7 predicted proteins | sample 1672551 | NCBI WGS metagenome assembly OMNT01 (sample SAMEA3136698, study PRJEB25190) | human gut metagenome
AATCCAAAGGTCTGGCAATCAAAAGCTCAATCATCGTATTTACTTCATAGGGGCGGGTACGTGCCACCAGCGGCTTTAAAATCACATTGCACAAAAGCGCTTCCAGCGCCAGGCTGACTGCCAGAATCCCTCCCACTCTTCGCGTTTTGGGAATAACAAGCAGTACAAACGCACAGAAAATCCAGAGAATCCCGTAATCCCCAAGCCGTGTAATCCACGGCATTACAGCGTCAAACAGATCATTCCGGAAATATGTTTGCATAAAATCTAAAATGGAAATATCCATTCTCTTATCCTCCCCTTTCGTGGCAGATTCGTTTCTTTTCGAATCGTATTTTAGAGTCCGGATTATTATAACATACTTTTTACAGTTAGAAACAGAAGAATCGGCGCCGTGCGAAAATCCCGCAGCGCCGATTCCATATTGGAAAGTTTTCTATCTTTCCTCTGCTTATTTCTTATCGAAATGCCCGCACATAGGTGTTTGTGGTATTGACATTCGATTTTACCCTGAATTTGAATAACCTGATCTGCGACCGTTTTACATATCCGATCGCCCCGTTCGTAAATACGACCTGGTAATACCCGTTGATCTTCTGACTGTTCAGAATGAGCTTCGTATTCTTCATCAGCCTTCCGATGCGCTTTCCGTTTCCTGTCGCATCGCTGTAGATATAGGTCAGCGTCTTTGTCTTTGCCGTCCGGTACAGGGTAACCTGCGGCGCCGAGCTTACTTTTCCATTGTTTTTATTCTTCTTTGGCTTTGTCGCAACACCGTAACGGAATTCCCGATCCAATTTTACGCAGTCCGCCGCTACATAACCGGTTCCCAGAGAACCTGTGCCATAGCGGATCTGATAATAGCCGCCGCTCTGCCCGGTGACAAGCACTCTCGTTCCAGTCGGAGCTACTGTGTTTGCTCCGTAGCCAGGACCTGTATAGATCCACGTGGTTGAGGAGATTTCTCCGTTTGAGGCGTTATCCCCGCTTGTCGTTCCTCCGGAGGTCACAGATACATAAGCAGACCTTACGTATGCGTAGCCGCCGTTGTAACGGATCTTATACCATTCGCCTACTGTATCCACAATCGTCACGGACGTACCTCTTGCATACTGCCCAAGCTGTATGCCCTGGAGACTTGCCGTGCTGCGGATAAACAGAGCGTCTGCCGTCGTCACACCATATTTGATTTCCGGTTTCTGCTTTTTGCCTGCTTTTACAGTCAGCCTGCACTTCGCTTCGTATCCGTTTGCCGTGATGGCAGTAATGGTCGTTTTTCCTTTCTTTTTGCAGGTAACAATACCAAACTCATCGACCGATGCAACAGTCGGGTCGGAGCTGGTCCAGTAGACTACTTTATTGTACGCGTCTGCCGGCAGCACCGTTGCGCCAAGCCTGAACATCTTGCCTTCTTTCCTTGTCAGCTTTGTTTTATTCAGCGTAATGCCTGTCGTCACCTGTCTGACATTGACTCTCACTTTATCGCTGACAACGCCAAAGTGATTGTCTTTTGCAGTGATCGTAATATAACAATTTCCGCTTCCTACTGTCACAATTCGTTCCGTATAAGTATCATAATATGCCACTTTTGGATTGCTGGTCGTCCAGACAACTTCCTTTTCCGTCGTGTAATCCGGATTGAACTGGTAGTCGATCTGAATTTTTTGGCCGTTATAGCTGGTAATATTGTGTTTATCCAGGGTAACTGCATAGGGAGCTGCAATCACTTTCACCAGAATCTCTGCCCGCATACCGTTGTATGCTGTTGCGTACACCCATGTCTCTCCAATCGCTTTTGCATGGATCTTCCCGTAGCTGTCCACAGACAGGATTGCATCATTGCTGACACTCCATGTCACCTTTGTGTCTGCCGGAACGGTTTCCCCTCCATTGAATACCGGGGAGAGGGTATAATCCTCGTTCAGGTAGAGGGTCGTCCTGTCCTTTTCAAACCTTACGTCCTTGACTGCGGTTTTGATATAAACCAGAGCTTCTGCCGTATAAATGCTTCCGTCCGCCATTTCCATAGACACTGTGACAGTTACCAGCCCTGCCGGGGCATCTTTCGCTACCGTGGCGACTCCTTTGGAGTCTACCGTCACATAAGGGCTGTCGGATGCCCATGTGATTTTGCCCTCTATCGCGTCTTCCGGTGACAGCTTCGTCTCAAAGGCAATGGACGTTCCCGGATATACCTCGGAACGTTCCGGCGTCATGGAAAGGGAGATGCCATCTCCGCCCACAACGATCTGGATCATGCCGACTGCCGGCGTTCCATAGCCGTCAGCGCCGTACCCGCCGCTCAGGCATTTTGCATAAATATAGGTCATTCCTTTTCCTGTTGCCGTTACTTTTCCGTTCTCATCTACAACTGCAACCGATTCATCCTCGCTTCCCCACAGGAGCGTCTTGTCATAGGCGTTCTGTGGTTCGATTACTGCTTTTAGCTGGATGGTCTCCCCAATCCGTTTTGCATAGATTGTCTCTGCCGAATCGGTATCCACTCTTCTGACTTCCACGGTCTCAACCGGGGCTTTTACGAGTACCTCCGCACGTGCGAATGCGTCATGCTCCTGGCCTTTTTCATCCACCCAGCGGATGGTTCCTTTCACATAAGTGAAGCCTCCGCTGACTGCCGTGATCTTCCCTTCAGAATCGATGGATGCGATTTCCGGATCGTCGGATTCCCATGTGATGCCCGTATACTCCGCATTTGCAGGTACCGGTGCCGCTGAGATAAATGTACTCTGCCCCTTCCAGAGCTCATAACGGGTTTCTGAGAGCTCCACACCGTTTACACTCTGTTTTACGGTTACTTTTATCTTGGCACGCAGTCCGTTATAGGCCGCCGCATAAATGTATGTGGTTCCCGGCGCTTTTGCCGTTACGATGCCGGTAGCATTCACAGAAGCCACATTCTCATTCCCACTGGTCCAGATGAGCGCCGTATCATATGGCAGCGAGTTTCCGCCGTTCCATTTCACGTATCCGCTCAGATCATCGGTATTTCCCGTATAGATTATCATCTCGTCTTCTGTAAATTCTATGCTCTCTGCATCCTGTAAAGCTGTTACTGTAAGTTTTGCAGAAGCAGTCAGCTCACCGACCGTTGTAGTTCCTGTAATAATGAACCGGCCTGCTTGTAACGGGGTAAAGCTGATGCTGTCATAGTTCTGTGTGAGGATATAGTCGGTATTTTCTGTTGCTTCCTGTCCGTCCAAAGTCACCGTATAGGTAACCTCTGCATTCTTCGGAGCTTTGATTACGCCAACCTGTATGGTTTCTTCTGTCACCAGCTCTGCCATTGTTTTTTCAAATGCCAGGGAAGTCCTTCCATAAACGGTAACAAGGAAAGCCATCTCCGATCCGTCCGGCGCGGCTGCGGTCACATATGTGATTCCTTCCGCAACTGCCACGACGCTGTTTCCTACAATTTTTGCAATCGCTGCGTTTTCTGTACTCCAGGTAACTTTTCCGGCCACCGCCTGCACATCCGGTAAAACTTTTGTCTCAGTACCGCCAATCTGAAGCACTGCTTCCCAGATAATGTCCAGAGATTCTTCGGTAAAGCCGCCCTGTGAAACAGCTACAAGGAAGTTCACTTTGCTTCCGTCCGGAGCTGTCACTGTCACGGTTGTATTTCCCTTCCCCTGCGCGTATACGATTCCATCCGTTACCGTTGCTACGGAAGCATCCTCTGTCGTCCACGTAAAGGTGGCAGGGTCTGCCTGAATTGCCCCGCAGGTATCTTCTACCAGTTTGCTCAGGTCTTTATAAGCATCCTGCGCACTGTCCAGCGTAAGGTTGATGACCCGGCTTTCGCCGTCCTTTAATCTCACGCCTGAAATATCTGCCGCTTCTACCGTTACCGTAAAGATTACTTTTGTTCCATCCGGTGCGTTTGCTGTCACAACTGCTGTTCCCGCTGCCCTTGCGACAAGAACTCCGCTGAGCGCTGCCACAATGCTTTCATCGGAATTGCTCCAGGTGATCTGATCCCGTAATGCTTTGTCGTTCGGGTTCATCGGCTGGGTATCGTCCAGTGCGCCCGTCAGGGACACGGTAATATACTGCCACAGGTCTTCGATTTCTTTTCCTCCCAGTTTCAGGGCGATCTGCGCATCTTCCCCTTCCACAGTTACTTTCGGAGCTGCCAGTACTTTCACGGATACTGCGAGTTCACTTCCGTCAGGCGCTGTCGCAATGGCTGCGGTCTCCCCTTCTGCTACTGCCTGCACCAGATAATTTCCTGCGATCCGGGCAATGCCTTCCTCCAGGATGCTCCAGGTTACGGAACCTCCGTCAACCGTTACCTCCGGAAGCTCTCTGCTTTCCTTGCCTGTCACATCAAGCTGAAGTACGATCTGGCTGCTGTCAAAGGAATCCTTATCCAGGAAAGTTCCGGCAGAAACCGTTACGACGAACTGTACTTCCGAGCCGTCCGGCGCTTCTACAGTTACTATTGTATGTCCGGTACTTACCGCCTTTACGGTTCCGTTTGCCACAACCGCTACCGTCTCATTCTGGCTTCTCCAGGTAAATCCTTTTACGTCCGCTCCCGCGACTGTCGTAGATGCTACCGCATTTGACAGATCCTTTGCAGCATTTGTCTTGCTGTCCAGTGTCAGGTTTACAATATTTTCGCCTGTGAGGACGACATTTGCTTTTACAACCGCTCTTACCAGAACGGTGAAGGTTACATAATATCCGTCTTTTGTGTATGCCGTGACAACTGCGGTTCCCGGCGCTGCTGCTTCTACTACGCCATCTGTCACAGACGCCACTTCTTCTTTGTTTACTGTCCAGATAATATCTGTAATATCCCCGTCTGAGACTTCCACATATTCCCTCAGGTTCGGCTCATAGGCTTCTCCTTCAGTCATTTCCAGGACTTTTTTCGCATTCTCCGTATACCGGATGGTCACCGGAGCCGGCTCTGTCGTGTCGATTACGTGGAAAGTAAACAGCACGCTCTGTCCTGCAAGCCCGGCTTTCACATGGACAGTTCCCACCTTCTGGAAATTCACCACACGGCCCGTGACATCTGCAAGCGCACTGTCTGACGATGTGCAGATCACGTCGTCCAGGGTATATTCCCCTGCATTTTCCAGATGCAGGTAAGCATCCAGATTCAGAGACTTCTGCTCTTTCAGGTCAATATCAAATTCGGTCTGTGCCGCTGTCAGCACCATAGCTGCTTCTACATTTACCAGGAAGGTCACATAATACCCATCCACTGTCGTGGCTGTGATGACTGTGCTTCCTGCGGAGATTCCTTTGACTACACCGTCTGTTGCCGTTGCCGTGCCTTCATCCGCAGAGCTCCAGCTAACGTCTGTGATATCCCCGCCTGTTACCTCGACATACTCCCGCAGATTAACCGGATATAACTGGCCTTCCAGAATATTCAGTATCTTCTGTTCTTCCGTGACGCCATCCGCATAGTCGATGGTTACCGGGTCCGGCTCTGTCGTATCGATTACGTGGAAGGTAAACAGCACGCTCTGTCCTGCAAGTTCCGCTTTCACATAGACAGTTCCCGGCGTATTGAAGGTTACTATCCCTCCATCGACCGCTGCCAGTTCCCCTGAGACAACCGTGTATTCTGTAGCGTCCAGGCTTTCCCCGTCTGCATTCTCCAGGTTCAGGTAAGTCCTCAGGTTGAAGGTTTTCTGTTCCTTCAGGTCAATGTCAAATTCTGTTTTCGATGCGCCAAACTTCACGCCTGCTTTTACAAGGACTGTGAAGGTTACATAGTACCCGTCCTTTGTAGAGGCTGTGACGACTGCCGTTCCCGGCGCTGCCGCTTTTACCACGCCGTCTGTCACTTCTGCTACAGATGTATCATCCACGCTCCAGACTACGTCTGTGATGTCGCCGCCTGACACTTTCACATATTCCCTCAGGTTCGGGGCATATGCTTCACCTTCCGTCAGTTCCAGAATCCTTTCTGCATTGTCTGTATACCGGATCGTTACCGGATTCGGCTCTGTCGTGTCCGTCACGTAAAAAGTAAAGATGACATGCGCCCCGCCGTTTTCGGCACGGACATACGTCACGCCGGTATTCCCTTCAAACGTCACGACGCCGTCTGCATCCACGTTCAGAATTTCCGGGTTAAACCCTGTATAAACGGTTTCCTCTTTCTTTCCGTTTTTCACGGTCAGGAGTGTCGACAGGTCATACGTTCCATCTTTCACGTCCTTTAGATCCACATGGAATTCTCTGACTTTCGCCGTCATGCTGACCGGCTCTACATAAACAGAGAAGTTTACGTATTGTCCATTCGGCAATGTAGCGGAAACGACTGCGGTTCCTTCTGCTTTTGCGACGATTACTCCATTCGTAACGTCCGCTGCTTCCGGATTGCTGCTGCCCCAGACAAGGTCGGAAAGATCCCCGTTTGTAACGGTAACATTCGCATTAACGTCCGCCGCCTGGCCGAGTACAGTAAAGTGCAGTTCTGTATTTCCTGCTGCTTCTACTGTCATATCGTCTGCGCTTACGGTTTTTGTCACATGGAACACCAGGTATACCGTGCTGCTGCCTTTATCCGTCTCAGCCGTTACTTTCAGGCGGTAATATCCTGGTTTCGTAAAGGTCGCCACGCCAGCGTTGACCTGTACGCCTTCCTCAGAGCAGGTATAACGGATATCCCCCGGCTCTGCATTTTTCACATCCAGCACAGAATCCAGCCGGAAAATTTTGGAATCTTCCACGCCCAGATTCAGGTCAAACTCTGTCTGCGAAGCCGTGACTACCGGCCTTGCATCCCTGACCCGAACGACAAAATTTGCATAGCTTCCGCTTGCCACGGTTGCCGTAACCACTGTCGTTCCTTCCGCCTTTGCTACGATTACCCCATTCGCAACGTCTGCTGCTTCCGGGTTGCTGCTGCTCCAGACAACGTCTGCCAATGTGCCGTTTGTGACCGTAACCCGATCGGAAACATCTTCCGCAGCCCCGATCTCATCAAAAGTCACTTCACCGCCGCCTGCAATGGTAATGTCCGAAGCGTCTACGGTTTTTGCCACATGGAATACCAGATCGACAGAGTCGCTGCCCTGGGCGCTGCTGGCTGTGGCTGTCACATAATAGCACCCTGCTTTTGTGAAGGTCACAACGCCGTTCGCATCTACGGCCGCCTCCTGCGGGTTGGAACTCTCGTAAGTAACATCGTCAAAGCTGCCGTTTTCAACCTTCAGTACGGATTTCAGGTTAAACTCCAGAGAAGTCCCGACTCCCATGTCAAGGTCAAACTCTGTTTTTGCTGCACCAAGCTTTACGCCTGCTTTTACCTCTGCCAGGAAGGTCACATAATACCCATCCACTGTCGTGGCTGTGATGACCGTGCTTCCTGCGGAGATTCCTTTGACTACGCCGTCTGTTACCGTTGCCGTGCCTTCATCCGCAGAACTCCAGATAACGTCTGTAATCTTCCCGTCTGTTACCTTGATACGCCTGTTCAGATTATCCGGATATAACTGGCCTTCCAGGATTTCCAGTACTGTCTGATCTTCCGTGACGCCATCCGCATAGTCGATGGTTACCGGGTTCGGTTCTGTCGTGTCGATTACATGGAAGGTAAACAGCACGCTCTGTCCTGCGAGTTCCGCTTTCACATAGACAGTTCCCGGTGCATTGAAGGCTACAACCCCTTCAGCCACCGTTGCCAGTTCCTCTGAAACGACTGTATATTCTGTGTCAGCAAGGCTTTCCCCGTCTGCATTTTCCAGTTTCAGGTAAGTCTTGAGATTAAAGTTTTTCTGTTCCTTCAGGTCAATGTCAAATTCTGTTTTCGATGCGCCAAACTTCACGCCTGCTTTTACAAGGACTGTGAAGGTTACATAGTACCCGTCCTTTGTAGAGGCTGTGACGACTGCCGTTCCCGGCGCTGCCGCTTTTACCACGCCGTCTGTCACTTCTGCTACAGATGTATCATCCACGCTCCAGACTACGTCTGTGATGTCGCCGCCTGACACTTTCACATATTCCCTCAGGTTCGGGGCATATGCTTCACCTTCCGTCAGTTCCAGAATCCTTTCTGCATTGTCTGTATACCGGATCGTTACCGGATTCGGCTCTGTCGTGTCCGTCACGTAAAAAGTAAAGATGACATGCGCCCCGCCGTTTTCGGCACGGACATACGTCACGCCGGTATTCCCTTCAAACGTCACGACGCCGTCTGCATCCACGTTCAGAATTTCCGGGTTAAACCCTGTATAAACGGTTTTCTCTTTCTCTCCGTTTTTCACGGTCACAAGCGTCGACAGGTCATACGTCCCATCTTTCACATCCTTTAGATCTACACGGAATTCTCTGACTTTCGCCGTCATGCTGACCGGCTCCACATAAACAGAGAAGTTTACGTATTGCCCATTCGGCAGTGTTGCGGAAATGACCGCGGTTCCTTCTGCCTTTGCAACAATTACCCCATTCGTAACGTCTGCTGCTTCCGGGTTGCTGCTGCTCCATGTAAGGTCGGAGAGCGCCCCGTTTGTAACGGTAACCTGGTCGTTGACGTCCATCGCCTGACCAGATACGGTAAAGTGAAGCTCTTGCCCGCCTTCTACTGTCATGTCATCCGCGCTTACGGTTTTCGCCACATGGAACACCAGATATACGGAGCTGCTGCCTTTTTCGTTCTGAGCCGTTACTTTCAGGCGGTAATATCCTGGTTCCGTAAAGGTCGCCACGCCAGCGTCGATCTCTACGCCTTCCCCGGAACAAACATAACTGATATCCCCCGGCTCTGCGTTTTTCACATCCAGCACGGAATCCAGCCGGAAGATTTTAGATTCTTCCGCACCCAGATCCAGATCAAACTCTGTCTGGGAAGCCGTAACTACCAGCCTTGCATCCCTGACCCGGACGACAAAATTTGCATAGCTCCCGCCTGCCACGGTTGCCGTGACCACTGCGGTTCCTTCTGCTTTTGCGATGATTACCCCATTCGCAACGTCTGCCACTTCCGGGTTGCTGGTGTTCCAGACAACGTCCGCCAATGTGCCGTTTGTGACCGTAACCTTACCGGAAAGATCTTCCGCCGTCCCGATCTCCTCAAGAGTTACTTCCTCACCACCCGCGATGGTAATGTCCGAAGAGCCTACCGTTTTTGCCACATGGAACACCAGGCCGACAGAGTCGCTGCCCTGGCTGTTGCTGACTGTAGCTGTCACATAATAGTACCCTGCTTTTGTGAAGGTCACAGTACCATCCTCTACGGATGCCGCCGGACTGGAGGTCTGGTAAGTAACATCGGCAAAGCTGCCGTTTTCAACCTTCAGTACAGATTTCAGGTTAAACGCCACGGAAGTCTCTGCCCCCATGTCAAGGTCAAATTCCTCCTGTTTCGCCTGAATCTCCGGTTGCGAAACCGCCGGTTCCTCTGTGACTGTCAGGAGGATGGAATCGGAGTTCCCGTTCGGGAGGGACGCCGTGATCTCTGCAAAGCCCGCTTTGACCGCAAGCACTGCCCCTGATTGTGACACGAATGCCACCTCCGGATCACTGCTTTCCCAGGAAAGTGCATCGGTACCATACGTGCCCCCGGACACCCGCGCCACTATGCTCATGGTTTCTCCCACTTTCATCCCGGTTTGCGCTGCTCTCAGAATAACTTTGCTGGCATCGCTTCTTTCATCTTTTACACGGAATGTAACCCATGCTTCCGCCCCTGTTACCGTCACTTTCACACGGACAACGCCAGCCTGTGTAAATTTCATAATGCCGTCCGTCACGCTCGCATTCTGCCCGGCCGCCGTATTCTCATCCACCGTATAGGCGGGGCGCTCCTCCGTGTTCACGGCAGTGACAATCGTATTCAGATTAAACGTCGGCTCTGCATCTGCATCCGTCAGCGCCAGCTCAAACTCTTCCCCAGCCAGGATGATCCCCGGCTGATCCACATCTGAAACAACAATCTCCACTTTCTTTTCTCTGTGGTACTCTATGTCGTTTGCAATCGTGTATTCTACGGACACCGTAACGACTGCCTTTCCGGCCTTCAGGCACTCATATTTACCGTCATCCGATACAGACACGATATCCTCATCGGAGCTTACATAAGAAAACACCGCACCCTGCGCCTCTGACTGGTCGAGGAGCGCACGTGCGACGATCTCTCCGCTCTCCCCTGCCTTTGCCTGAATCGTCTTGTCATAGCCGTCCCCCAGCTCCAGTGAAAAATCATGTTCTTCGACTGTCACGGTGATTTTTTTATGTACGGTATAATCATAATACGTTGCCGTCATCGTAATATACGTTTCTCCCGCACTTTGAAAATGGTAATTTCCATCCCCGTCCACAACAACCACCTGCTCATTAGCGGATTCAAACCCGACACTGAGTCCCCCGTCATCCGTAACATCCACCCCGCTGTCCAGGCTTGCCCGATAATCAATCGTGCCTTCATCTCCTGGCTTCCCGGTGATGCTGCTGTCTGCGGCAATGTCCAGTTCCACGTCCAGTACCGGGGCTGCATAGGATGTAAGCGCTGTCGGCGGCAGTACCGTAAGCACCATTGACGCTGACAAAACGCACGCCAAAACCCTTGCCGGCATACCCTTTTTCTTACTTCGCATCTGTCTTCTCCTCTCCTTCGATTTCAATTTTGTACCATTACAACTCCGTACGATTCTAATTTAACATATCAAAAATTTTCTTCAATGCTCCGTGCTCTATCGGCGGGTTTTGCGTTAAAACGGTTTCCTGGGAATACAAAAACAGGATACCTGCTCTCAGATATCCTGTTTCCCCTCTATAGCTTTCTATTGCATCTTAATATCTATCCTTTCTTTTTTACCGGAAAATAAACCTCTGTCTCCCAGTCCTCCATCGCCAGGCTGTCAAACCCGGTTTTGACATAAATATCATAGGGCGCGCCATTGCATTCATATCCGTTTTCCTGAATCCATGCGACCAGCGCCCCGTAGGCATCCGCCAGCGAAGAATAGCCGCCTTTGTGCACAGTCATGGCGCACAGCGTGCGTTCCATCACTCTGTCCGCTTTCTCTTTCTCCCGGATTCCCACGATCAGTTCAATATCGGAGCATTCCGAATGAAACTCTTCATCATAATATACGGCGCCTGTCACCCCGTTCGGCGTCACCTTCTCTTTTGACACTCTCTCATACAGGGTACTGTAATACTTGCCGAATTCATCCACACCCATCTTCTGCCTGCACGCAAGCACCGCTCTCTCTGGCATTTCCTTTACCTGAATCTCATAATCTTTCTGATATCCCATAATATCACCAGTCCTTTCAAAATTTTGCAGATGGAAAGATATCTCCCGGATCATCTGTTCCGTTTCCTTTCTCTGCTCTTTCAATCGTTCTTTTTGCTTCCATAATCTTGAAAAAAGCGCGCATTCCTCCGTACAGGCAAGAAGATCCCGAATTTCTTCCAGTGAAAATCCATACCGTTTCAGTCTCTGAATTAGAAGCATCGTCTCCAACTGCTGCTGGCCATAATAACGATATCCGGTAAACGCATCCACTTTTTCCGGCTTCAGCAAAGCAATTCTGTCATAATGATGAAGGGTCTTTACACTCACCTGGCATATTTTTGAAAATTCTCCAATGGTAAACATTCGTCTCTCTCCTTTTTCTGTACTCTCTGATTCGAATCTGAGCACAGTATACCCCCTGCCCCAGGGGAAGAGTCAATACATTTTTGCACAGAAAAATCTCCCGCTTCATGCTTTACACATGAAAAGCGGGAGACCTTTTTTGTCCCAATCAATTCTTCTGTCCGTCACAGTAGATTCGAATCGCTTCCGCTGCAAAAAGCGCCGTTCCTACGCCTCCTGCCGCGTCAATATTCTCCGCAAAGCTGCCGTTTTCGGCATACATCTTTCCGAGAGAAGCAAGAATTTCAGGCGTACACGTGTAGAAGTGTTCCGTGATATACGTCTGCAATTTTCTGACCTGCCTCTGCACCTTATCCTCTGCGGGCGCCATTGTTTGAAGCCGTCCAAATTCAGCAAACAGTGCCATCATCTCTTTCCAGACATTCCGTTCCTCATCCTTCGTCCAGGACTGCTTCTTTTTTTCATACTCCTGAAACTCAGACGTCCTGCCCCATGCAGCTTTCGCCTGTTTCTCATATTCCTTTAATTTTTTTGTGTCAAATACCGACAAATCCATTGTCCTCACTCCTGTTTTTCGTATTTCACGGGCGAATGCGATCAGGTTTTCCAAATGCTCCTTTTTCAGCTCCAGCATTGTAATCTGCTGTTCCAGAGCCTTCTCCCGGTCAAAGTCCGGACGATTCAGGATTTCCCTGATCTCCTTCAGCGGAAACTCCAATTCCCGAAAGAGTAAAATCTGCTGTAACCTTTCCAGCGCCGTATCGTCATACAGCCGGTATCCGGACTCTGTGCGCCCCGTCGGATGCAGAAGCCCGATCTTGTCATAATATTGCAGGGTGCGTATACTCACGCCTGCCAGTTTACTCACTTCATTTACCGTTCTCATGGTCTTTCCTCCTCGTGTAAGGACATTCTAAACTATTACGCCGCGTTGGAGTCAATCCCTTTTTCAGCTTTTTATTTTTCTTCTCTTTCCAGCCCTTCGCCGTCAAACGCCGGGATAAAGCTTTCCTGCGCCGTCTCCCCCTCCTGTATAAATCCACACTCTACGCCCAGCTCCATCGCATAATCGATAAGCTTCCGGTATTCCCGCCGGGTTACTTTGCGGTTCAGTTCCGGCAGGACTTCTATGTGCCGGATGGGCGTGTACTGATTCATCAGGCTGAGATATACGCAGTTTCCATAGGTTTCATACACATACCGAACTACTTTTTCTGCATTTTTTACATGACCGGGTAAAAGCAGATGCCGAACGATAACGCCCCGCTTCATCCGTCCCGCTCCGTCAAAAACAGGCTGTTTCTGCTGCCGCACCATTTCCGCCAATGCCGCCTGCGCCGTTTCCGGATAATCCGGCGCATGGGAACATGCCCTGGCCAGCTCCCGCTCCATATACTTAAAATCCGTAAGATAAATATCCACGATTCCCCCAAGCCTTTGCAGGGTTTCCACCTTTTCATAACCGCTGCAATTATAAACGACTGGTAAAACAAGTCCCTTCCTGCGCGCTTTTTCTACCGCCGAAATAATTTCTCCTGTATAATGCGTCGGTGTGACGAGATTAATATTTTCCGCTCCTTTTTCCTGTAAAGACAGGAAAACATCCGACAATTCCGTTTCTGAAAGGCGCTTTCCCCTCTCCTCATGGGCAATCTCATAATTCTGGCAATACACGCACCGGAGCGGACAGCCGCTGAAAAATACCGTACCGGAACCCCTTTCGCCGGAAATACATGGTTCCTCCCAGGGATGCAGCGCGGCTCTCGCCACCAGAATCCCTCCTCCTGCTGCCCCGCATATCCCCCTTTGTCCAAGCTCCCGTCTTGCCCCACATTCCCGCGGGCACAGGCGGCACCCCCCATATCTTTCCTCTGTTCCACTCATATTTTCCACTCCCGTACTTCCATTTACCATGACAGGCCGCCGGCTGCCAGAAAACTGACACGCCTGCGGCCTGCATAAATTTCGACTCAGATTTGCAGAATCTTAATAATTTTCCGCATGGATTTCAAAGTAAGCCTGCGGATGCGCACAAACCGGACAGATCTCCGGCGCCTGCGTACCTACCATAATATGTCCGCAGTTACGGCACTCCCATACCTTTACTTCGCTCTTTGCAAACACTTCCGCCATTTCGACATTTTTCAGAAGTGCGCGGTAACGCTCCTCATGATGTTTTTCAACCGCGGCTACCATACGGAACTTTGCCGCCAGCTCCGGAAAGCCTTCCTCGTCCGCAGTCTTTGCAAAGCCTTCATACATATCTGTCCACTCATAGTTCTCGCCCTCAGCAGCAGCGCCCAGGTTTGCAGCCGTATCACCAATGCCGTTTAACTCCTTAAACCACATTTTCGCATGTTCTTTCTCATTATCTGCGGTCTTTAAAAAGAGACCTGAAATCTGCTCAAACCCTTCCTTCTTTGCCACAGAAGCAAAGTAAGTGTACTTGTTTCTTGCCTGGGATTCTCCGGCAAACGCTGCTTCGAGATTTTTTTCTGTCTGTGTTCCTGCATACTTGTTACTCATTTTCTTATCCTCCATTTTCTTATATAAATATGATTTTTGCATCGCGCCATTTCACTGCTCTTCTGCCGCTCCATGGCGCAAATCTGCATTTTGTTTCCAAAGACTGGCCTTTGCTTTCTCTCTGCACGCCGGGCAAAGAGAAAAGACCTTTAAATCATAAGTCAGAATCTCCTCACCCATCTGTCTTCGCAGCGATGGCATCAGATCTTCAAACAGAATATCCTCAATCTTTCCGCATTGCCTGCATATGAGATGGTCGTGCTTTTCAATCCTGTCATAACGATCCTGATTTCCTCCCGTGGATACTTTTCGTATCAAATGATTTTCATACAGCTTATTCAGATTATTATAAACTGTCGCGAGAACCACTCCGGGATACGCTTCTCTTAGTTTTTCAAAAACCTGTTCAACTGTCGGGTGTTCACGGGAAGTATTGATGATGTCATAAACCGCCTTTTCATATTTTGTCATATCCATCTCCTTCCCTTTAGAATGATTCTAAATTTATTATAATCGTTCTAAAGGGTTTTGTCAATAGAAAATCACACCTTTTTCTTTTTCTTTTCCCATGTTATACTTTTTTAAGATGCCAGGATTGTGGAAGCACAAAGTGCGGAACAATCCGTATGGAATCTTTTGACCCCAGCATCTTTTTAATAAAAATCCAAAAAGGAGAGCGAACCATCCCATGTCCGGACAACACACAAACAGTTTCAGCGAAAAAATACATTTAACAATCACTCCGCCTGACGAAGAGCATACCACAGGCGACCGGGAACGAATTCTGCAAGCCCTGGAGAACATGGGATATCAACCGGTTTTCATGTCCCTGGAAGCGCTTCGAATGCTGTATCCTCTCTGTCGTGACAGCGCCTGGGACATCACCGTCACGCTGATCCATCAGGAGAATTCCTGCCTGATAACCAGAATCGAAGGCGGCGATACGACTGCTTCTCATTATGGTATCGCCGTAGATCTCGGTTCCACCACAGTCATTATGCAGATGATCGACCTGAATACAGGCTCTGTCTTATCCGAAGCCAGAGCTATGAACGGCCAGATCGCATTTGGCGACGATATTCTGACCAGAATTATTTATGGAAAAGATGAAACAAAACGCCTGCTTGAAATCACCACGGCCACGCGGGACACCTTCTCGGAACTGTTTCGGGAACTGGAAACGTATACCAGGATTTCTGTCAGCCAGTGTACTCTGATGATCGTCTCCGGCAATACCACCATGATTCATTTCCTGCTGGGTCTGAATCCCTGGACGGTCTTTTCTTCCCCCTATGCCCCGGTTACCTGTGACCCTGGTTTCTTTTCCGGTCAGGAGCTGGGACTTGATTTTCCGGGAATGGTCTACATGGTTCCGGCAATCGCCAATTATCTTGGCGGAGATATTACCAGCGGACTTTTAACGACCGATTTTTATAAAAAAGACGGGCTTTCTGTCTTTTTTGACATCGGAACAAACGGGGAACTCGTGCTTGGCAACCGCAGCTTCCTGCTCTCCGGCGCGGGAGCCGCCGGTCCTGCCCTGGAAGGAGGCATCAGCCGCTACGGAATGCGTGCCAAAGAGGGCGCCATTGACACGATAAAAATAAATGGAGCGTCTCTCTCCTATACGACCATCGGCGGCAAAAAGCCTGTGGGAATTTGCGGCTCCGGCATCCTCGACCTGATCGCCCAGATGCGTTTAAACGGATGGATTGATGTATCCGGAAAGCTGAATCCCGCAGCCTCAGAGCACATTCGCTATGATGCGGCTCTGGAGGAATACACGGCCGTCTATGCTTCGGCCGAAGAATCCGGCAATGGAGAAACGCTCTGCTTTTCCCAGACAGACATTCTGCAATACCTGGATACCAAAGCGGCGGCTTACACTATGGTGGACTGCCTGCTGGAATCCGCCGGATTCACCGCAGAAGACCTGACCGCCTTTTATACCTCCGGCGCTTTCGGCACTTATACGGATCTGGAGTCTGCGATCACGGTCGGTATTTTCCCGGATCTGCCCCGCGAGAAATTCCACTGCCTGCAAAACAGCTCCCTTGCCGGGGCAAGAGAGCTTCTGCTTCACCGTGAACGGATGCAGGACATTCGATATCTCCAGCAGACCGTCTATCACATTCAGTTCGCTTCCATGCCCGATTTCCTGATCAAAATGCAGGCTGCTAAATTTATCCCGCACACCGACCTCACGCTGTACCCTTCCGTTATGAAAAAGCTCCCGCAGTCAAAAACGCCTAGCTGATCTGCCACCTCACATGGCTTCCGTTCTCATCCTTTTGGACAATAAGCTGATTCTCAATCTCCTGTTTCAGCTCTGTTACATGGGAAATAATCCCGATGAGTTTCGAACCGCCCGCCATTTCCTGAAGCACTCTGACTGCCTGGTTTCTGGAGTGCTCATCCAGAGAACCGAAGCCTTCGTCGATGAACATGACGTCCAGATGAATAGACGCCGAGCTTTCCTGAATCTGATCGGCCATGCCAAGCGCCAGAGACAAAGCCGCCATAAAAGATTCTCCGCCGGAAAGGGTACGAATCTCCCGCTCCTTTCCGGTAACCGTGGAGTAAACCATCAGATCAAGCCCCCGGTTCTTGCCCTCTCCGGCTTTTTCCAGCTCATACATCCGAAGCTCAAACTGCCCTGCGGACATCTCCTGAAATCTGCGGTTTGCCGCAGAAAGAATTCTCTCCAGATAATAACGCTGCACATACGTTTCCAGATGGAGCTTTCCGCTCTTTTGTCCCGGCGCAATGTGCTGACCGGCAACGACCTTGTAGGTTTCACTGACGATCGCCCAGTGGTCTCGCTTCTTCTCCTTCTTTGCGCAGCAGTCACGAAGGTGCTTCAGCGTCTTCTCGTTCATCTGAAGGCGGCCGTTTCGCTCCTTTGCATCCTTTTCGATCTCGGTCAGAAGTCCATCCAATGCCTTCTGCTCCGTTTCCAGCGCAGCGACGTCCGTAAGCTGCTTGCCGGCCAGCTTCTGCTGCAGCGATTCGATCATATCCTCGCAGGACTTCCGTTCCTCGCCATATTTGCGAATATCCGCATCCATGCGCTCGACGTCCTTCAAGCTGCGCTTCGCGGCGTCGTAGTCCGCACGATCCTCAAATCCGTTCTCCGCCAGCAGACGGTTAAACTCGGAGGTCAGCTCGACATGTTTGGCTTTTGTTTCGGCAACGTTTTCCTGCGCCGTGTTATAGCTGGTGTTGTCGCGTTCGAACGCCTTTTCCAGCTTGGACAGTTTTTCCTGCGCTTCCCTGTCCGCCGCGCGGAGCTTTTCCGCTTCTTCCGTCAGCCGTTTCGCCTGCGCCCTGATCTC
>OMNT01001976.1_pt1 | contig 17384 bp, 11 predicted proteins | sample 1672551 | NCBI WGS metagenome assembly OMNT01 (sample SAMEA3136698, study PRJEB25190) | human gut metagenome
GACGTTCTGTGCGTCATCGGCTGAGACATTTCCGCACACCCCTGAAATAAACTGTGAAAGGAAACCAGAAATAAATGCCTGCTATTATCAATTTCCTGCAGCAGACCGGCTTCTATATGTTTGGTCAGGACGGTAACGGGAAATGCCTCATCATGATCGCCATTTCCTTTATCCTCATGTATCTGGCCATTGTGAAGGGCTTTGAGCCGCTGCTGCTCCTGCCCATTTCCTTCGGTATGCTGTGTACCAACCTGCCCGGCGCGGATATGTTCCATGAGATCCTGTTTGCCGGCGGTCACGTCCATTGGGACCTTTTCGGCGGCACGCCCGTCACGGCCTCCTTCATTGCGGAGATGAGCGAGTCCGGCGTTTCGGACGCCGTGCTTGCTCCGTACTTCCAGCAGCTGCTCGCCAGCGCGCAGGAGGCCTTCGGAGCGGATACGATCCAGCAGGTCGCCAGTGAGGTCATGGCTGCTGCCGGCGGCACCATCAGCGAGTTCACCGCGCAGGCACAGGCGGTCGCACAGGCCGAACAGGCTGCCGCGGTGTACGGCATGGAGCTTGCCGGCCCGACGGTCAACCTCGGCCTGCTCGACGTCCTCTACCTCGGCGTCAAGCTCGGCATCTATCCCTGCCTGATCTTCATGGGCGTCGGCTCCATGACCGACTTCGGTCCCCTGATTGCCAACCCCAAGTCCCTGCTGCTCGGTGCGGCTGCCCAGCTCGGTATCTTCATGACCTATGTGGGCACCCAGCTCCTCGGCTTCACCTCGCAGGAATCCTCCTCCATCGGTATCATCGGCGGCGCGGACGGCCCGACGGCGATCTTCGTCACGACCCGTCTCGCTCCCCATCTGCTCGGCCCCATCGCCGTTGCGGCGTATTCCTACATGGCGCTCGTTCCGGTCATTCAGCCGCCCATCATGAAGGCTCTGACCACCAAGGAAGAGCGCAAGATCGTGATGAAGCCGCTGCGTCAGGTCAGCAAGAAGGAGAAGATCATCTTCCCCATCGTGGTCACCATCTTTGTGGCGCTGCTGGTGCCCTCCGCCGCGCCGCTGATCGCCTGCCTGATGTTCGGCAACCTGGCCAAGGAGTGCGGCGTGACTGACCGTCTTAGCAAGACCATGCAGAACGAGCTGATGAACATCGTCACCATCTTCCTGGGCACCACGGTCGGCGCGACGGCGACCGCCTCCACCTTCCTGTCGTCCAAGACGCTGGGCATCATCGTCGTGGGCGTGCTCGCCTTCGGCTTTGGCACCGCGGGCGGCGTGCTGCTGGCCAAGCTCATGAACAAGCTCTCCGGTGGCAAGATCAACCCGCTCATCGGTTCCGCCGGCGTGTCCGCCGTGCCGATGGCCGCGCGTGTGAGCCAGGTGGAGGGCCAGAAGGCCAACCCCGGCAACTTCCTGCTCATGCACGCCATGGGCCCCAACGTGGCAGGCGTGATCGGCTCGGCCATCGCTGCCGGTATCCTGCTGAGCATGTTCGGTTAATCGCAATTTAAGAGGTGAATACAATGGCCAAGGTTGGAATTACCGATACCATCCTGCGCGACGCGCACCAGAGCCAGGCCGCTACGCGCATGAGATTTTCCCAGATGGAGCCTGCGTTTGAAAAACTGGACAAAGTAGGCTACTTCTCTTTGGAATGCTGGGGCGGCGCGACCTTCGACAGCTGCCTGCGCTTCCTCAACGAGGACCCGTGGGAGCGCCTGCGCAAGCTGCGCAAGGGCCTGCCCAACACCAAGCTGCAGATGCTGCTGCGCGGCCAGAACCTGCTGGGCTACAAGCATTACGCCGACGACGTGGTCGATTTCTTCGTGAAAAAGACGGTTGAAAACGGCTGCGATATCATCCGCTGCTTCGATGCGCTCAATGATCTGCGCAACATGGAAACCGCCGTCAAGGCCACCAAGAAATACGGCGGAACCGCCGAGGTGGCCATGAGCTACACCATCAGCCCCGTGCACACGGAGGATTACTTCGTGAAGCTGGCCGCCGACATCGCCAAGATGGGCGCGGATATCATCTGCATTAAGGACATGGCTAACCTGCTGCTGCCCTACAAGGCCTACAGCCTGATCAAGCGCCTCAAGGCGGAAACGAACCTGCCCATCGTCCTGCATACGCATGATACCACCGGCACCGGCGCCATGACGCTGCTCAAGGCCGTGGAGGCGGGCGTGGATGTGATTGATACCGCGCTTTCCGCACTGGGCAACGGTACCTCCCAGCCCACCACCGAGTCCATGGTGGCAACGCTTCAGGGCACCGAGTATGACACCGGTCTGGACCTTAAGCTGCTTAGTGAACTGGCCGCCTACTTCCGTGGCGTGGCGGACGAGCTGACCAAGGAAGGATGGCGCGATCCTGCCCGCGTGCTTGCGACCGACGCAAATACGCTGATTTATCAGGTGCCCGGCGGCATGCTGAGCAACCTGATCGGTCAGCTCAAGCAGGCCAACGCCATGGATAAGTACTACGACGTGCTGGCTGAGGTGCCGCGCGTGCGCAAGGACTTCGGCTATCCGCCGCTGGTGACGCCCACCAGCCAGATCGTGGGCACTCAGGCTGTAATGAACGTCCTGGCTGGCGAGCGCTACAAGATGGTAACCAAGGAGTCCAAGGCCCTGCTTCGCGGCGAGTACGGCAGGCTGCCCGCGCCCGTCAACGAAGAAGTTCGCAAAAAGTGCATCGGCGACGACAAGGTCATTACCCATCGTCCTGCCGACGACATCCCGCCCGAACTGGATAAGTACCGCGAGGAGATTCGCGATTACTACCAGCAGGAGGAGGACGTGCTGAGCTACGCCCTGTTCCCGCAGGTAGCAATCAAATACTTCCAGTACCGTCAGGCCAAGCAGCTGGGTGTGGACAGCACCATGCTCAACAAGGAAGAAAAGACCATGCCTGTCTAACCGGCATGCAACGGGACGGCTGTGCGCCGTCCCGTTTGTTTTTTCGGCATACATGACGCCGGCTGCGGCGCAGCATACTGTAAAAAGGCGGCGAACAACCACGGCCGCCGCAAGGAGAGAAAACCATGTGCACCAGCATTGCCCTGACAACCGGGGACTTTTACTTTGGACGAAACCTGGACCTTGAATATTCCTTTGGCGAGCAGGTAGCGATCACGCCGCGGCAATACCCGATTGTCTTTCGCAAGGCGGGCGAATGCAGGCGGCACTACGCCATGATCGGTATGGCGACGGTTGTGGACGGCTATCCCCTGTATGCGGAGGCAGCGAATGAAAAGGGCCTGTGCATCGCGGGACTGAATTTCCCGGGCAACGCCTTTTATTCTGCGCAGCTCAGCGAGGACAAGGCCAATGTGTCCCCCTTTGAGCTCCCGCTGTGGGTGCTGGGAAAATGCGCCTGCGTGGAGGAGGTGCGCGCCTTGCTCAAGCAAACCCATATCATGAGCATTCCGTTCAGCGAACAGATGCCCCTGGCGCCCCTGCACTGGCACATCGCAGACCGGGAAAGCTCCATCGTAGTGGAATGCATGCAAGGCGGCATGCGCGTGTACGACAACCCCGTGGGCGTGCTCACCAACAACCCGCCCTTTGATTTCCAGCTGACCAACCTGCGCCAGTATATGGGGGTGCGATCCGGAGAGCCGGAAAACAGCTTCGCTGCCGGGCTGAAACTGACGCCGTTTGGCCGCGGATTCGGTACTCTTGGCCTTCCGGGCGATTTTTCGCCGGCATCCCGCTTTGTCAAAGCGGCCTTCCTGCGGCTCAATTCCGTCTGCGATGCCGAGGAAAACAGCAGCGTGTCGCAGTTTTTCCACCTGCTGGACGCGGTGGCCATGCCGCGCGGCGCGGTACGGGCGGACGAACGCTGGGACATCACCACCTATTCCTGCTGCATCAACGCCAGCAAAGGCATCTACTACTATAAAACCTATGAGAATAACCAGCTCACCGCCGTGGACATGCATCGCGAGGAGCTGGAGAGCGACAAGGTCAAAAGCTATGCTCTGGCGACCGGGCTGGGAATTGCTCACGCAAATTGAGAGGGAATATAAGCAGCGGGAGGGAAAGAAGCGTTTCTTTCCCTCCCAAATGCTTTGTGCGCCGCCACTGATGGGCGCGTTACTGCCGCCGGCACTTCCAAACGCCGGTACAGATCACTTAGCCGGCCAGATGCATGATTTGCAGAAGAAGAAGCCAGCTCAGCCCATAATAGGTGACCACGGCCACCAGGTCGTTGACGGTGGTGATGAGCGGCCCGGAGGCCACAGCGGGGTCGATGTTGATCTTTTTGAAGAACAGGGGAATCAACGTACCCACAGCGCTGGAAATGGCCATGGCCACCAGCAGCGCAAGGCCGATGCAGCCGGACACGGCAAAAGCGGTCATCAGGTCGCGGCCGCGGAACAGCCAGATGTACAGACCGATCAGCACAAAGGATGCCAGCCCCAGCAACAGGCCGTTGGCAGAGCCGATGCGCACCTCCTTGACCACCAGCCCGAACTTTTGCCGGAAGGTCAGGTTCTCATCCATTAAGACGCGGATGGTCACCGCCAGGGATTGGGTGCCCACGTTGCCCGCCATATCCAGGACGAGGGACTGGAAGCACATAATCAGCGTCAGCTGGGATACGACCTGCTCAAACGCACCCACCACAGTGGATACCAGCAGGCCCAATCCCAGCAGCACAAACAGCCACGGCAGGCGCTTTTGCATGCTCTGGCGGAGCGGTTCGGTCAGATCCTCCTCGGCGGTCAGGCCGGCCAGACGGGCGTAGTCTTCGCCCATTTCATCGTCCACGACCTGCACCATGTTCTGCGAGGTAATGACGCCCAACAGGTGGTTGTTGTTATCCAGGACGGGGATGAGGTCCTCGGAATAGTCCTTGAGCAGCTCCAGACAGTCGTCAATGTCCTCATGCCCATACACATAGGGGTAGGAGGTCATGATGAGAGAATGAAAATCGGTCTCCGGCCGGGCGATGATCAACTCCTTCAAGTCAATCGCGCCACAGAACACATCGTTGCTATCCCGCACAAAAAGCGTGGAGATATTGTCGTTTTCGGCGGCCTGTTCAATCAGGGAGCTCATGGCCTGTTTCACCGTCAGGTTATCGCGGACAGAGACATAGTTGGTGGTCATCTTGCTGCCGATTTCGCCGTCATCAAAGGTCTGCATCAGGGCGAGCTCCTTCTTTGAAGTCTCGTCCATGCATTCGAGAAGGTCGCTTTTTTTCTTGCGGTCCAGCCCGGAAAGAATCGCCGTCGCCGCGTCGGTTTCCATGCTTTCAATCGTGCGGGCGGCCTTGCTCAGATCCATTTCGGAAAGAAATCCGGCTGCCTCATCGTTCTCCAGACGCTCCAGAATGTTGGCGAGCATATCCGCGTCCAGGATACGGTAAAGCTTTTTTCGCTCCGCCGGGGTCAGCGTGGGCAGAACCTCGGCGATATCTTTTTCGTGGTAATCTTCCAAACGCTCCCGCATCACGTTGGGGGATGCAGGGCTTTTGACAATTCGGGTAATCTCCGCCGCATAATCCGGCTTGGGGGTCAGGGCGGCTTCTTCCGTAACGGGGATTTTCGGCTCCATTTTGAACGTCTCCTCCTTCCTGATTTCCCTGTGGAAGAGCCGGTTGAAAGCAAGCCAAAAGCCGCCGCGCTCGTTCACGCTGCTTGAGGCAGGGTGAACGGTTGCCCGCGCTTTCGGACCGCGGCGTCTGGGTGCCGCTTTCGACCGGCTGAGGTTCTTCGATCTCGGCTGTCACAGCCGTCCATCCTGCTCACCTGCCTTTCGATATATTCTGCTAAGATTGTACCCTGTTTGGACAGGGAAAGCAAGGGCTGCCCCATAAAAAAGACGGACATCCGCCGTCGGCACGGAGGATGTCCGCAGGAGATGCGCAAAGGAGGAATCAGTCGCCCATGCAGATTCCCATATTGCGGGCGGTGGTGAGCACATGGTCATCCTTGGGCACGGGCTTGGGTACACCCGCGATGTCCTTGAGCTTGTTGTGAATAATCTCGTTGCCGTCCAAGGCCACCGTTACGCCGTAGATTTCATCCCGGATGAGCTGGGCAGCATGCACGCCAAACTGGGTGGAGAGCACACGGTCGTAGGCGCTGGGACTGCCGCCGCGCTGGATGTGGCCGGGCACCACATGCCGCGCCTCCACGCCTACCATTTCGCTCAGCTGTGCGGCGATGCGCTTGCTGATGCAGTCATAGGGCAGCGTGGCACGGTAGGCTTCGCGCTCCTTCTTCTTCATTTTGGCTTCTTCCTCGCTCATGGCGCCCTCGGCCACGGCGATGATGCTGAAGGGCTTCTTGCTCTTGGCGCGGGCCTCCACAGCCTGGGCCACCTTTTTGATATCGTAGGGAATCTCCGGCAGCAGGATGACATCTGCGCCGCCTGCCAGACCCGCATACAGCGTCAGCCAGCCCGCCTTGTTGCCCATCAGCTCAATCACCATGCACCGGCCATGGCTGGTGGCTGTGGTGTGAATGCGGTCGATGACCTCCGTGGCGATGTCCACCGCCGTATGGAAGCCAAAGGTGAAATCGGTGCCATAGATATCGTTGTCAATGGTCTTGGGCAGGCCGATTACGTTGAGGCCCTCCTCGCTGAGCAGGTTGGCCGTTTTGTGCGTCCCGTTCCCGCCTAGGGTAACCAGACAGTCCAGCTTCAAATCCTTGTAGGTCTTTTTCATGGCGGCAACCTTATCCACGCCGCGTTCATCGATCACCCGCATATTGCGGAACGGCTGCCGGCTGGTGCCCAGAATGGTGCCGCCCAGCGTGAGAATACCGGAGAACTGCTTTTTGCTCATCTCCTGATATTCACCCTCGATCAGTCCGCCATAGCCGTTGCGGATACCGATAATCTCCGCGTCAAAAAGCTCATAGGCGGCACGCGCCACGCCGCGGATGGCCGCATTCAAGCCGGGGCAGTCGCCCCCGCTGGTCAAAATGCCGATTCTGCGCTTCATCGCATGTTCCTCCTTATCCTATAACCTCTTAATGGCATTTATTATAGCACGCACGGACTGGGATGACAACGAATGATTTTCCTCATCAGGGCAATGGAGGCTTGCGGCGGAGGACGCAGCCCCCTATAATGGACAAAAGGGGAGAGGAGTGGGAGCATGCACATGAAAGACGGGTGGAGGGTGGCGGAACCTGTGCTGGCGACGCACCCTATGGAAAGCCCCACGCTTTCGGAGGCGGCAGCCGTGGCGCTGGCCAGAGACGAGGACCTGGAAAACCTGCGCTTTGTGGACGGGGAGCTGACCGGTTTTTCGGGCAAAACGCTGGACGTGCGAGGCTGCGTGTTTGAGCGCTGCCGGTTTGGTGATAACGATTTTAAGCGAATCAGCTTCGTGGACTGCGTCTTTGATAAGTGCGAATGGAGCAACGCGCGGCTTACGAACGCGGCGTTTCAGCGGGCACGCCTGCAGGGCTGCCGCATGACGGGGCTGGAAATCATGCGGGGCGCGCTGATGAACGTGGCCTTTGACGGCTGCATGCTGGATTACGCCTCCTTTGCGGAGTGCAAGCTGGACCATGCCGTCTTTTCGGACTGCCGCCTTCGAGACAGCCTGTGGTCGGAGAATAGGCTGTCCAGGGTGCGTTTTGATCATTCGGATCTGGAGCGTGCGCAGTGGGCGCGCACGCAGCTTTCGGGCCTGGACATGACCACCTGCCGTATCGCCGGGTGGACCGTTTCCCTCACCGACCTGCGAGGGCTGAAGGTTACGGCGGCGCAGGTGCTCGACCTGGCCGGGCTGCTGGGCGTGGAGATCGTTTCATAAAAAAGCAGCAAGACGCGGCGGGATGCGTAAATCTCCCGCCGCGTCTTGCTGTCCGGCGAACGGCTCAGCCGACCACCTGATACCCCTGGTCCTCCACGGCCTTTTTCAGCGTGGCATCGTCTACAGGGGCGCTCGTGGTGACCACGGCGGTGCCGCTTTCATGGCTCACTTCGGCGGAAACGACGCCGGGCAGCTCCTCCAGCGCCTTTTTGACGCGGCCGGAACAGTGGGTGCACATCATACCTTCGATTTTCAGGGTTTTCTGCATGGTTTTTGGCTCCTTTGCAAATTTGATTTTATGGTCCTTCCTCGCGCTGTGCGGGTCAAACAGATTCAGGCGCAGCGCGTTGGAGACGACGCAGAAGCTGGACAGGCTCATGGCCGCGGCCCCGAACATGGGGTTGAGCTGCCAACCCAGCAGGGGAATAAACACCCCCGCTGCCAGCGGGATCCCGATGATATTGTAGATAAAGGCCCAGAACAGGTTTTCGTGGATGTTGCGCAGCGTGGCGCGGCTGAGGCGGATGGCGGCGGGCACATCGGTGAGACGGCTGTTCATGAGCACGACATCCGCCGCATCAATGGCCACGTCCGTGCCGGCGCCGATGGCAATACCGATATCCGCGCGGGTGAGCGCGGGAGCGTCATTGATGCCGTCGCCCACCATGGCTACCTTGCCCTGCGATTGCAGCGAGCGGATCACGCTCTCCTTGCCGTCGGGCAGCACCCCTGCGATGACCTGGTCCACGCCTGCCTGACGGCCGATGGCTTCGGCGGTGCGCTGGTTGTCGCCGGTGAGCATGACGACGCGGATGCCCATGTTTTGAAGCTCCCGCACGGCCTGCGGGCTTTCAGGCTTGATGGCGTCGGCCACGGCAATCATGCCCAGCAGCAGCCCTCCCCGGCTGAACAGCAACGGGGTCTTGCCTTCGCCGCTGAGGTGATCAGCCTGGGCGCGCATGTCCCCGGAAACCTCAGTCCGCCCGGAGATAAAAGCCAGGCTGCCACCGGAAAGCGCCTCGCCGTCCAGCATGGCAGTCAGGCCGTTGCCGGGCAGCGCGGCAAAGTCGGAAACTTCCTGCGCCTTGAGGCCCAGGTTTTGAGCCCGCTCTACCACGGCATGGGCCAGGGGATGCTCGCTTTTTTGCTCCAGGGCATAGGCGGCGGCGATCAGCTGTTCATCCGTTACGCCGGGAGCCGGCAAAACGTCGGTCACACGGGGTTGGCCGGTGGTGATGGTGCCGGTTTTATCCAGCGCCACCACGCGCACCTTTCCTGCTTCCTCCAGCGATACGGCGGTTTTGAAAAGAATGCCGTTTTTGGCTCCCTTGCCGTTGCCCACCATGATGGCTACCGGCGTGGCCAGCCCCAGCGCGCACGGGCAGCTGATGACCAGCACTGAAATACCCCGCGCCAGAGCATACCCAAAGTCCGCGCCCGTGGCCAGCCATACGGCCGTAGCGATCAGCGCGATGGCGATCACCACCGGTACAAACACGCCGCTTACCCGGTCCGCCACCTTGGCGATAGGCGCCTTGGTGGCCGCCGCGTCGCTGACCATGCGGATGATCTGGGAAAGCGTGGTGTCCTCGCCCACGCGGGTGGCCTGACAGCGCAAAAATCCGGACTGATTCACCGTGGCAGCCGATACGGCGTCTCCCTCGGCTTTATCCACGGGGATGCTTTCGCCCGTGAGAGCGGATTCGTTTACCGCGCTGTGTCCTTCCAGCACCACGCCGTCAACGGGGATATTTTCACCAGGGCGCACCACAAAGAGGTCCCCCTGCTTGACATCCCCGATGGGCACGGTACGCTCCTGACCGTCTACCAGCAGCGTGGCGGTTTGAGGAGCCAGCTTCATCAGCCCCTTGAGCGCGTCGGTGGTGCGGCCCTTGGAGCGGGCCTCCAGCATCTTGCCCACAGTGATGAGCGTTAATATCATCGCGGCGGATTCAAAATAGAATTCGTGCATCCAGCCCATCACCTGCGCGGCGTCGCCCCGCGCCTGGGCGCCGGTCATGGCAAACAGGGCATACACGCTGTAGACGAACGAGGCCGTGGAACCCAGCGCTACCAGCGTATCCATGTTGGGGCTTCTGTGCCACAGGCTCTTGAAGCCACTGATGAAAAAACGCTGGTTGATGACCATGATGATCGCCGTCAACAGCAGCTGTGCAAGCCCCATCGCCACATGATTTTCCGCAAGAAAGGCAGGCGCAGGCCAGCCCCACATCATGTGCCCCATGGACAGGTACATCAGCGCCACCAGAAACACCAGCGAGCTGTACAACCGCCGCTTGAGCGCAGGTGTTTCATGATCGGTCAGCGGGTCGTCTGCCGCAGGCGCCGCGGCGGCGGGCGCACCTTTCACGCTTGCGCCGTAGCCCGCAGCCTCCACCGCCGCTATGACAGCCTGTTCACCGGCGGTGCCTTCCACCCCCATGCTGTTGGTCAGAAGGCTTACCGAGCAGGCCGTTACGCCCGGTACCTTGGATACGGCCTTTTCCACGCGCGCGCTGCACGCTGCGCAGCTCATGCCGGTTACCTGATATTGTTTCATGATTTCTCTCCTTTTCTGGACTGCGGCAGGCTAGCGCATCAGCTTGCGCAGGGTATCCATCAGCTCGTCAATGGTTTCGTCCTTGCCCTGACGAATGTCCTGTACTACGCAGGTACGCAGGTGCTGCGCCAGCAACTCGCGGCTGAAGGCATTCAGCGCCGCATTGGCCGCGGCGGCCTGAGCCAGAATGTCGGGACAATAGGCGCTCTTTTCCAGCATGCCCCGAATGCCGCGAATCTGTCCCTCGATGCGGTTGAGGCGATGTACCAGGCTTTTGTATTCAGCCTCGGTACGTTCCTTCGTCCGATGGCAGCAGGTCGGCTCACAGGCCATAGCGACACCCCGTTTCAACTCAATATACCCCTTGGGGGTATTTTGGATTATATACCCCCTTAGGGTATATGTCAAGCATTTTTTCAGCAACCATGAACGAATTGTAACGTTTTTGCGCCTACGTTGACTTGCCATGTCAAAACCCTTATAATAACAGCGTGAAAACAATGAAAATGATTTGTTTTCAGCTGCGCGCCGCGCTTTTCTTTTGTCCGGGCTGAAAACAAATTCCATATTTTGTTTTTATTTGATTCGCTGCCGAAGGAGGAACGTGCCCATGGCCATGAGCGCTCTGGGAAAAAAGCTGGTGCGCGATATGCGCCGGTCTGGCATGCAGTTTTTTGCCATTGTGATGCTCTGCTCGCTGGGAACGTTCATGTTTGCGGGGCTGGATGGCACGGCCCGGCTGGCGCAGGGCACGATCGACACATACTTTGCCCAGAACAACCTGGCGGATTTCTGGGTCAGCGTGCCCAGCGCGGACCGCGATACCCTGGAGCGAATCCGTTCCATCAGCGGAGTGAGCGACGTATGCGCCCGCGCCACGGCGGAATTGGAAAGCACCTTGCCTGGCGAGCCCACGCTGAACGTGACGGCCTATGATGGACCCATGCGCATCAACCAGCCGCTGGTGGTCGAGGGCGAGGCTCTTTCCCAGACGGATTCGCGCGGCTGCCTGATTCAGGCGGGATTTGCCGAGGTACACGGCCTTTCCGTGGGAGACCGCGTGAGCGTCAAACTGTCCGGGCAGGAATATGGCTTTGTGGTGCGGGGCGTGGTCTACAGCCCGGAGTTTATCTGTGTGACCGATGGCGTATACCCCAACCCCGATCAGTATGGCTACATCCTCATCAATACCTGCGGCATGCCGGATCTGCCCATGACGCAGGTGCTGGTAAAGCTCGCTGATGGCGTGGATGCCCAACAGGCGGAAAAGGCCATAACGGCCGCGCTGCCCGCGGCGCTGGTGGTCAACCGGGGCGCGCATCAGAGTACGGCCAACGCCCAGAGCAATGCCGATATGTTCGCCAATCTCACGCTGGTTTTCCCGCTGATCGCCTATGCGGTGGCTGCGCTCATTGTGATGACCACGCTGACCCGCATGATCGAAAACCAGCGCATGCAGCTGGGCACGCTCAAGGCGCTGGGCTATCCCTCCCGGCGTATCCGTGGACATTACCTGTCGTATGCGGTGTGGCCCTCGCTGATCGGCTCGCTTCTGGGGGTGGTGGCGGGGCACGCGCTTTTGCCAAACGTAATCTGGGCGCTGCTGCTGGGACAGAACGAGTACCCCTACAAGCTGTATCCAGCCATCTCGGGCGAGGCATGGGCCATGGTGGCGCTCACCGTGGTAATGAGCGTGCTGATCTGCCTCTACACCTACCAGAAAAGCGCGCGGGAAACCACTGCCGACCTGCTGCGGCCCAAGCCGCCTAAGGCGGGCAGGCGCATCCTCTTGGAGCGCGTGGGATTTCTGTGGCGGCGCTTTAACTTCAACACCAAGATGATCGTGCGCAATCTCATGCGCAACCGCATGCGCACCGTCATGTCCTTTGTGGGCGTACTGTGCTGCAACGCGCTGATCATCGCCTCTCTGGGACTGCAGGATTCGGTCAATGCGCTGGCCGAAAACCATTACACCAAGGCCCTGTGCTATGATGTACGCGCGGACTTGACCGGCGAGACCGATGAGGCGGAAAGCTACCGCCGCCGTCTGGATGCGGAGGGCGTGGAATGCATCATGGAAAAATCGCTCAGTGCACGGTCAGCCACCGAGAGCCGTACCACGCTCCTGACCGTGGTGGAGCCGGGGCAGACGATGCTGCGTGTGGGCAAGAATGAAACGCTGGTGGACATTCTGCCCGGAGGAACCGCCATCACCGAAAAGCTGGCCCAGACGCTGGAGGTTTCCGTGGGCGATACGCTCGAGCTGTTCTTCCCCGGGGATGACGACCCCGTACGGGTCAAAATCACGCAGATCGTGTACAACAGCGTCTCCCAGGGACTATATATGGAAAGCGGCACCTGGGAAAGCCTGCGCAAAGGGGCCTTTATGCCCACGGCCATCCTGCTCAAGGGGCCCACGCAGGCCTGCTTGTCCGAGCTGGATGCCATGGAGGAAGTGGATCAGCTGAACTGGCCCGTGGACCAGGCGCAGGAGCTGACGCAGATGCTGGATATGCTGGCCTCCATCTTTGCCATGATTACACTGATCGCGCTGGCTCTGGCCTTCGTGATTTGCTACAACATGGGCCTGATGAACTTTTCCGAACGCACCCGTGAATACGCCACGCTCAAGGTACTTGGCTACCATCAGAAGGAAATCCGCGGCCTGATCATCGGCGAAAACAACATCGTAAGCCTGCTGGGCGTGCTGTGCGGCATCCTTCCCGGCATCGGCCTGACGGGTCTGGTGCTGCGGGTGTGCGAATCGGAAATGATGGCCTATCCCAGCCGTCCGGCGGCACTGTCGGTGGTGCTGGCCAGCGTGGTCACCTATGTGTTCAGCCTGCTGATTCAACTGCTGCTGACGCGGAAGGTACGTGGCATCGATATGGTAGAGGCGCTCAAATCGGTCGAATAAGACAACAACGGTATGGCGGAGGAGGAAAGCATATGCCGCAGGCATTTACGCCGCAGCAAATGGAGGATATTCGCGCCCGGCTGTTTGACAGCGCTTGCCGTCACGCGGTCGGCATGGATGTGAAGCGGATCTCGCTGGAACGTCTCACGTCGGACGCGGGCATCTCCAAATCCACTTTCTATAAGTTTTACGACAGCAAGGAAGAACTGTTTCTGCAAGTGGGCATGCACTTTGAAATGCTCATCGTGGGCGAGGCGGAGCGGGTGCTGCGCCAGTCGGCGGGCAGCAGCCGTGAGCGCACCGCCAATGCGGTCAACGCCGCCTTTGATCGTCTGGCAGAGCTCAACGTGATGCGCTTCCTCAAAGAGGATATGCCCCAGTTGGTCGCGCTTGTCGCCTCCGAGGAGGCGCTGGCGCATTTCAAGAGCATGTCCATGCGCATTCTGGAGCTGCTCAAGCGGGAGGGCATCACCTTCCGCGTATCCGATGAGATGGTGGGTTCCATCATTCATATCCTATACCTGTCCGTGCAGAACGCGCGGGAAACGGCCTGCTATGCCGAGGCCCTGCGCGAGCTGGTGCTGGGTGTCTGCGACCGGATTGTGGTGTGAAAAAAAGGCTACGGGAGACCGCTTTGCGGCGGTTTCTTTTTTTATGCGGGTGATTGTTACATTTTTGGCAGCCCAAACCCGGAGGCGTGGGAAGAAAACCCAGATTCGTTCCGTTGCATATGCGTAAGCGCTTCAAAACGCGCCGTGGCGCGGCAAGGAGGAACGCAGATGATACGGAAACCCCTTTTGAAACTTGGCTCGCTGGTGCTGTGCGCCGCGATGCTGCTGATGCCCGCCGCAGCCTGCGCGGGAGTGGCGCTGGAGGCGGATATCGGCTATGACGGCGTGATCACCTACGTGCGCACGTTGCCTGTCCATGTCCGCATCACCAACAGCGATGCAGATATGTCTGGCGTGGTTACGGTCGATGTGAACCGCAACGAACAGGAATACGACCGCTACGAGCTTCCTCTCTCCGTCGCATCGGGCAGCACGTTGGAGGCAAGCCTGCCCGTGGTGCTGACCCAAATGCAGAAAAGCTATACCGTCCGCTGGGTGGTGGATGGTGAAACCGTGGTGCAGCGGGAAATAGAACCCGGCGGAACGATTGACCCATCCTCGCTGATCGTGGGTGCGCTTGGGGGAAACCAGGCGGATTTTTCCAGCTTCAGCATTACCAGAGCGGCTGATCCCCTGCTGCGGGAGGAATACTGGACCGTCGTGCCCCTGGACGCCGCCTCCTTCCCTTCGGATGAGGAAAGCCTGCGCTTTTTTGACATGCTGGCGGTGGACGGCTTTGATATGGGCGCGCTCACGCAGCGGCAGCAGGAGGCGCTGGACGGATGGCTCAAGGATGGCGGCGTGGCAATCGTGGGCGGCGGCGCCAAGGCTGCGGAGAATTTCGGCTTTTTTGAAAAGTATACGGGGATTTCCGCCGGCACGGTGGGAAGCGGCGGCGATATCACCGGTGAGCTGCTCGAAACCTTTGGGGTGGGCGGCAAGCCGCTTGGTCAGGAAGTCATGACCGTTTCGCTGGAAGGCGGCGGCGGCCAGCCGGTGGGCAGCTCCGCGCTGGCAGACGTGACGCGCGTGGGAAAGGGATATGTGGTCACATGCGCCTTTGCCATCAGTGAAAAGCCGCTCAACGCGTGGCTGGAGAAAAACGTCCTGTGGCAGCGCCTGCTGCTTTCCTTCGCCCAGGCGCGCTATCAGGAGATGGTATCGAACCGGAACTACGGCGGTTATGTGCGCGACAACCGCGCGTCCGTGGATACGTCCGTGGCCAGGCAGATCGGAGTGGAAAACACCGGCGCCGCGGCGCTGCCCATGGTGGTGGTCGGGGCGTTCATACTGCTGGCCGGGTTTGGCGGCTACTGGCTGCTTAAGCGCCTGGACCGGCGCGAGTGGATGTGGGCCACGGTGCCCGCGTTGGCGGTTGTGGCCTCGCTGTCGCTGTGGGGGCTGAGCCAGGTCCTGCCGCTGCGGGAGCCTGCCGCCACCTACTATACCGTCCTTCATGTGGACGAAAACGGCCATCAGGATGGATACACCGCCGTCATGGCCGCCAAGGCCGGACGCGAATCCATGACTGTGGGCGCAACCAATGGCAGGGTCGAAGTGCTCGACAGCATTTCCTACTATACCAACAGCGACCCCCTCACCCTGGAAAATTCCGCCAAGCTGCGCTATATATGCACCTATGGCCCCACCACGACCATCACCTATCCCGAAAACGGTTCGTGGAACTGGGTTTCCCTGGTGGTGCGTGACGCGCCTACCGAGGAGATGGGCGGCGTGTCCGGCGGCTGCCGTTGGGAGGGGGACAGCCTGGTGTTCCGCGTAACCAACAACAGCCGTACCGCTCTGGACAATGGCGTGATTCTGACGGACTATGGATTTGTTACGGTAGGCGACCTGCTGCCCGGTCAGACGGCCGAAAAGGCCCTTACGCCCCTGCCTGCCTCCGCGCCCGGCGCGCCTCGGAACCGCGATGAAGCCTTTGGCGACGGTGTGCTGTTGAGCGAAGCTGACCTGACAAACTTCTCCTACTCGATCTACGATTTTGTGGAACGCGCCACCCGCACGGACCCTGAGGATATGACTCCGGAGGAATACAAAGAGGCCATGATTCGCCGCTCGCTGCTGAGCAACATCAGCCGCAACAGCGACGGAAGCAGGTTCCGCTTTATCGCGTTCTGCGACGGGCTGACCGACCTTGCCCTGGAGGTGGACGGCCAGCCGGTGACGCGCACCGCGCAGCGCGGCATGGTCAGCGTGGATCTGGCCTATGATCCCGTGGCTGAGGACGGAAGCGTGCGTTTCCTGCGCGACAGCTTCCCTGTCTATTCAGCCGACGAGGACGCCAGCGGCAAGCCCCTGCTGGTGGAGCAGCTGGACCCCACCCAGTACCAGAGTTTCCCGCTGGTAGAAAGCCGGGCCTTCGCCTTTGACCTGAGCTCTCTGCCTCGGGACATGCGTGTGACGGATATGGACATCTCCATCCGCTATGCCTACTATTCCTACCAGGTTTCTCTCTACAACCCCACCACCGGCGAGTGGGACGAATACAAGCGTTACACCGTGGATGATATCACAGGCCTTGCCAAGGTGGAGACCAGCCTGCCGGATTTGCAGGAGTACCTGATGAACGGATTCCTGTATTGCCGGTTTGAAAGGCTCGGCGCCGCCGACGGCTATGCCGACATCGATATACCGACGATCATCATGGAAGGGAGGGTGGAATGATGCTGGTTCTTGACGGGCTTACGCGTTACTACGGGTCCTTTCTGGCGCTTGACCATTTGAGCCTGACCATCCATGACGGCGAGCTTCACGGCTTTGTAGGTCCCAACGGCGCGGGAAAAACCACCACCATGCGCATTCTGGCTACGCTTCTCAAACCTACCGAAGGGACGGCTGCGCTGGACGGCGTGGACGTCGCGGGCCATCCGCGCGAAATTCGCCGCCTGATGGGCTATATGCCGGACTTCTTCGGCGTTTACGACCGGCTGAAGGCCTGGGAATACCTGGACTTCTATGCGCGCTGCTACGGCTTTGGCCAGAAGGAACGCAGGCGCATGACGGACAGCCTGCTGGAGCTGGTGAACCTCACCGACAAGCGCGACAGCTATGTGGACGTCCTTTCCCGCGGAATGAAGCAACGGCTTTGCCTGGCACGGGCGCTCATCCACGATCCGCGCCTGCTCATCCTGGATGAGCCGGCCTCCGGCATGGACCCACGCGCCCGAGCGGAGATGAAGGGGATTTTGCGCACGCTCAAGGACATGGGCAAAACGGTGCTGATCTCCTCCCACATTTTGCCGGAACTGTCCGAAATGTGTGATTCGCTCACCATCATCGACCATGGCAAGCTGGTGTTCACCGGCTCGGTGGAAGCGCTCGACCGCAAGATGAATGGTGACGCGCCCATCGATATCCGCTTCGCGCCGGGCGCGGGCGAGGAAAGCGTGGATGCCGCCGTGGCCCTGCTCAAGCAATATCCGGGCGTGAGCGGCATCACCCAGGAGGACGCGCGCACGCTGCGCGTGGAAACTTCCGCCCAGCTGGCG
>OMNT01001983.1_pt1 | contig 17348 bp, 10 predicted proteins | sample 1672551 | NCBI WGS metagenome assembly OMNT01 (sample SAMEA3136698, study PRJEB25190) | human gut metagenome
TAATCAGTGCGGGTGCTCCTTCTTCGACATTCTCGGTTTGATAGGTACCTTTGAAATGTTCAAAGAACAACTGGTTGATTTTCTGTTGCACTGATACTTTTTGAGAGGCAAACCTGGAATCGGCTATAGGACTGTTCTCTATCCGGCATGCGATGATGTGTTTGTCCGGATGGTTGACCAAGAACATGCTGACTTTGCGTGTTTCTTTGCAGTCGTTCGGATAAAGCAGCATACTTGTCACTATTTGTGTAAGGCGGTTGACGTCGGTATGGATACGTACATCTCCTACCTCCACTTGTAGTTCCAGGAGGATACGGCCTTCACTACGCATTTGTATTAGACAACCTAGTTCGTTGCACCATTCTTTTACATTACAATCCTGCAATTGAAATTTCATCATATTCGCTTCCAGGCGTGAGAGGTCCAATACGTCGTTTACCAGTTGGATAAGCTCACCCGAATTGGCTTGGATAATACAGGAATACTCTTTTCGCTCTTCTTCATCCAGCTCGTTGTCGGTGGAAAGCAGTTGGGAGAAACCGACTACATTGTTCAGTGGGATACGGATATTATAACTCATATTGGCAAGGAAACGGCTTTTTATTTCGTTGGCTTCTTCGGCAATAATTGCCAATTTACGCATTTCCTTCTCATCTTGTTGCAGCCGCTTCCTGCTTCTATACATATGTAGGTTGAAAAGTAACAAGGCTATAATGATGATGATGGAGGTAACGAGACAGATACGGTGAAAAGTGGCTTGCCGCTGTTCTTTTTGGAAAAGCAGTTGGTCCATATTATATAGGCTTTGTATCTGTTCTATCTGTGAGGTGGAGAATACTGTATATAACGAATCTTTTGCCTTGGTTATTTGTTTATAGACAGGAAGTGCGTCGTCCGGAAACCCCATCTTTACTAATATATCCGCTTTCTGAAGTCCATAAATCATGGCATCATCCAGTGAAATAGGGGTTACAAGTTCAATGGCGTCTTCTAAATAAACCAAAGCTTTGTCGTATTCTTTTGTCAGTTGGTAATATTCGGCATATGCTGCCAAACGTATCAACCGATAAGGAAGAAATGAAGATGTACTGAGATGCCGCTCTGCTTTCTGCAAATATTCCCATGCTTCCGCAGGACGTTGAAGGCGGGTATAGTAAAGGGCGTATTGTAAATCTATGAGCAGATACAAATTGGTATAGCCGTTTGTCAGTACGGTGGTGCCTTCTTCCTGCAATCTGTTTTTTGCATTGTTGAGTTCCTCCAGATACCGGAACATGTTGTCATTGTCATGCAGATATGAGTAAGCCAGTACCGCTTTTGTCAATAAATCAATCTGAGTGGCAAGGGAGGAATCCGGACTTGTCAGTTCAAAAGCCTTGTTTAGGTAGGTGATTCCTTCTTTGTAACGTAAGGTATTGAAATATCCAGTCATCAGGCATAGGCATGCTTCGCGCATACCGTCATGGTTGCCAAGACTTTGAGCCTTGTCGTACATGTCTTGTGCTTGTTTGAGGGCTAATTCAATCTTCTGGCTGATGACATAGAATTCTATCATCATCTTTTTGCCTCTGAAGTAATGACGGTAGTAGTTGTGCTCTTCAGACAACTGTTCGAGCCTCTTCAGCCATTGTTCTGCATGTTTTTGGTCCAGTAGGTTGTAGTAATAAATAATGTGCGCATATATGGCCGCACTCTGGTAAGGTATATTTTTCTGGGCGATGGCCTCTTCCAGTAATTTGTTCTCGTAATAGATGAATGTCGGTGACAGTTGGTCAAGCAGTGCTATCTGATATAGGGTTTCCAATCTGGTGGTATCGGCTGGGGAGGCAAGATATATACGTAGCAGGCTATCCTTGGCTTCTGTCCGTCGCACATCTGCGTGTGCGGACGGTAACAGCCAGCATAAGGCAATGAGCAATGTAAATATCTGTTTCATTTCTTATTCTCCTTTCTGCCTGTCTGGCTTATGGGGTGGGTGAAGCAGAAGCGTGAGCCTTCGGCATACTCTGAATCAATCCATATTTGTCCGCCGATATGCTCTATGATAAGTTGGCATATGGAGAGCCCCAACCCACTGCCTTGAGCATTCTCATTCAGCTTTTCAAAACGTTGGAAAATGTTGGCTTGCTTGTCTTTGGGAATGCCGCAACCGGTATCTGTTACGGTGAATAGTACGGTGTCGTCCGTTTCTTTTTCCAGCTTTAGGACAATGCTGCCTTGTGGGGTAAATTTGGTAGCATTTATCAGTAGGTTAATCAGGACTTGCTGCAGGCGTGAGTCGTCAGTCTCGATGGGCATTTCTTCCAGCTCGGTGGTGAATGTAAGTTCAGCTTGTGTCTGTTTCACTTTGTTCACGGTATCTATCACGTTTCTGCAGATGCTTACGGCATCATGTTGTGCAATACAGAATTGCAGTTTGCCGAATTCAAGACTCGATAGATCTATCACGTCGTTAATAAGCTTCAGCAATAGTTCTGAGTTCTGTTGGATAACTTCATTGCACTGACGGCGTGTCTCATCGTCCAGTCCCTCTTCCGTCAATAGGGATGAAAAGCCCGATAATGCATTGAGTGGGGTACGGATTTCATGGCTCATGTTCGAGAGGAACACGCTTTTTGCACGCATGGCATTTTCGGCATTTATCCGTGATGTTGCCAGTTTTTGGGTGGAGAGTTTCACCTTTTCCCGTTGCCTTTTGAGTAGGATGGCAAGTAGAACAAATAACGTTACTAATGCCATCGTTCCTACCAATATGCTGGTTATGATTTTATTGTATTCGTTATTGCTGGCCGTCTCTGCCTTATCTACCTGGTATTTTGCCTTTATCGTATTGATTTGCCGGATATAGCTTTGTGAAGCGAGTGTATCTATAGGAGGATACAATTCCTGGTAGATTCGGCAGGCTTCCATGGCCATGCCTTGTATTTTACAGAGATAGATTTTTTCCAGCGAAGTCCAGCGGTAATACGTGGAGCGCTTATTACCGGAGTATTCTGCTTGCAATTTGGAGTAGATGTCCAGAGCTTGTTTCCAGTATTGTTTGTCCCAATTTCCCATGGCTCTATAGTAGGCGGCAGTGGTATAATCCAAGTGAAACCGATAGAACTTCTCTGGGTGCAGTTGGTAAATGGAGTCCATTTTGTGGAGCCAGATGTTTGCTTCATCAAGATAGTCTTGTGAGAGGTGTCCATGGGAAATGGCAAAATTCGTCTTTTCGATGCAGAAAAAGAAGTCTGTCGGGTAGTCAGGCTCCTGATATAATAATTTCTCCAGTTCTTCCAGAATTTTTTCCGCTTCTTCCAGACGTCCTTTCCGTTGCAGAACGTTGGACATTTTTAAAAGAAGCTGTGCCTTATATGGATGCTGGCCTGAAATGTTGGATAGTTCAGTCAAAGCATCCTGGTATGATTCCAGGGCTTTATCTCCCATGTTGGCTATTGTATTATAGGCGTCTCCAATGGCTTGGTTAGCCACTACCATACCAAATTGGTAGTCTGTTGCTTTAGCTTCTTCGTACATAAGTTGTGCCCGGTTCGTCGCTAAGCTGATATCGCCGCGCAATGTATAGGCATTGGCCAATTGAAGTTGTAATAGAAAATACGTTGTTCTATCTTCATTTGATTGTTGGGTGGGAAGAAGTTGCTCGCTCCACGCAATGACACTGTCTATGGATATGGAGTCATCATAGAGAACTTGTCTTTTGACCAATGATTGCAGAATACTCTGCTTTTCTTGATTGGCTATTGTATGTGCTGATAAGACAGAAGTATACAGTATCTGCCCCAATAGCATCCATATAATCATTTTTGTTCTCAAATGTTTGTTTGCCTCTTTTGTTTATTATTGGCAAAAATAAATATAAATGAATAAATAAAAAATTAAATAGATGCTTTTTTTATCCTTTATACTCAATTTGTTAGCAACTTTATGCAGGCGATTGGAAGGGATTAATAGAGTTCCAAACCAAACTCTTCTTTTAGTTGTAATAGGGCACTGTTCTTTTGTGCCATCATTTGGAATTTTTCAACGCGTCCATAGGCACGTACCTTTTCAGTAGGAGCACTAATCCGGACAGTCATGGTGACTTTGCGGTTCTTTAGCCGGGTACGTAGGTAATTTTGCAGAGTGGGTATCATGCCGGTAAATTCCTTGGCAACGATTTCATTGTCTACCACAGCCTCAAAAGTTGTGTCATTTATTAAAGTGATGCGCATGTTCTGCATGCGCTTGGCAATGGCTACTTGCTCCTTGGGCATACGTCCGGCATACTCCTGCCAGTAATAGTTCAAATCCCTTTCATTGAAGATGTAGTCTTCTTCCGGTTGTGCTGCTTGGTGGGCGGCAGTAGGGTTAGATGAAGGGTTTCTTTGTTCCTCTTCTATATGGGGGCGTTTGATGGAGACCCCTAATCCGGACATTTTCATGACCGGAATTTTTTTCTCTTCTCTCCCTTGCGCCATTAATACGGCAGCAGGTGTGGCATGTGGAGTTGTTGCATTACTATGCTGCGTGGCAGCAGGTTGGGGAGTGCTGTTTGTCTGTACTGCCGGCTGTACGGTTTGTTGGGGCATGGCAGCAGTGGCCTGTGGCTGCTGAGCGGCGGCAGGCTGCGTGAATATGGGTTTTATAGCTTGTTTAGGGCTGCGCCCATTGGCACCGTCGTCCTCCTCGGCGGTCAGTTGTGCCACTTGTATCAGAGTGAGCTCTACCAGTAGCCGTTTGTTTTTACTGGCACGGTAGTTCAGGTCACAATCGTTGCAGAGCTTCATGGCACGGTAAAGAAAAGGGAGGGGGCATTGCTGTGCTTGTGCTTGGTAACGTTCGCGGATGCTTGCGCCCACTTCAAGCAACGGCAGTGTCGCCGGGGCTTTGCTGACAAGCAAGTCGCGCAGGTGGGATGAAAGTCCGGTGATGAAGTGGCTGCCGTCGAAGCCTTTGTTGAGCACATCATTCAGTAATAGCAACGCGTCACTGATTTTGTTCTCAAGAAAGAATCCGGTTAGTTTGAAGTAGTATTCATAGTCCAGCACATTGAGGTTTTCAATCACGCTCTTATAGGTGATGTGTCCTCCGGTGAAGCTTACCACCTGGTCGAAGATGGATAGTGCGTCGCGCATACCGCCGTCTGCTTTGAGGGCAATGACATTCAACGCTTCCGGTTCAGCAGTGATACCTTCTTTGGAGGCGACATATGCGAGGTGTGCTACGGTATCTTCCACACCAATCCGACTGAAATCATATATTTGGCAGCGTGAAAGGATGGTGGGCAGTATCTTGTGCTTCTCGGTAGTGGCAAGGATGAATATGGCATGGCGTGGAGGCTCTTCCAGTGTTTTCAGGAAAGCATTGAAAGCCGAGGCGGACAGCATATGTACCTCGTCAATGATATATACTTTGTATTTACCTATTTGAGGTGGTATGCGTACCTGCTCCACCAATTGGCGGATGTCATCCACAGAGTTGTTTGAGGCGGCATCCAGCTCATGGATATTGTAGGAGCGCTGCTCATTGAAGGAAGTACAGGATTCACACTGGTTGCATGCTTCACCGTCTGCTGTGGGGCTCATGCAGTTGATTGTTTTAGCAAAGATACGGGCACAAGTTGTTTTTCCCACGCCTCTCGGACCGCAAAAAAGATAGGCATGCGCCAGTTTTCCGGTGGCAATGGCATTCTTCAAGGTAGTGGTCAGTGCACGTTGGCCTACTACGGACTCAAAGGTCGAGGGACGATATTTCCGTGCAGATACGATATAGTTTTCCATATTTGGGATATTCTTTGCTTTTTGTGCAAATGTACACAAAAAAAAGAAATCTTTCGGTTATTCCTCTTATCTTTGTGACGTGAAGTTATATGATGGACAAGCTCCATCATGAATGATAAATTGCTAAATAGTAGATAACGAGATGGATAAACTTGCTTCTCTTTGGTCTTTTGTCCGCAAGCATAAATATCTGATTACGCTTGCGTTGTTTGCTGTAATTATCGGGTTCCTGGATGAGAACAGTGTTGTACGCCGTTTGGGTTACGCCCGGGAAGAAAGCCGTCTGCGCGATGAAATAGAAAAGTACCGCAAGGAATACGAGGAGAATACCGAACGGCTCAATGAGCTTGCCGTCGACTCCGGTGCCATCGAACGGATTGCCCGTGAGAAGTATCTGATGAAAAAGCCCAATGAGGATATTTATGTATTTGAAGAAGATATAGAAGAATGAAACAACTGATACCCGCCCTTTTCGCAGTAGGGGCCGTGATGCTCTTGGCAGGAGCTGCCGTTTATATCACGGGCTGGCCTCTTTCACCTTATATATATACTATCGGCGCTACGATGGTTGCTTTGGCCCAAATTAATTCTCCGTCCAAATGTAAAAGTCCCACTGTCAAACGCCTGCGCCGACAGCAAATATTCGGTGCGCTTTTGCTGGTGCTTACGGGGGCATTCATGCTCTTTACAAGGGGCAATGAATGGATTGTGTCTCTGACGATAGCCGCCATTCTTGAGCTTTACACTTCGGTACGTATTCCACAAGAAGAGGCGAAAGAAGGTTTAAGCTAAATCCGGAACATATATTCTGCATAAACAAGAGGGGCTGAACTCTTTTATAGAGCCAGCCCCTTTCTCATTTAGTTAATCTTCTGCGTTATCCGTCTATCTTTCTACCTTTTCTACTGTCAGAACTGCCGAAGAGACACCTGCCGTTACGTCAACTGTGAACCGGTAAGCGACACCGTTTTCCAGGCTTTTGCCTTCTACGAGGCCCAAGTTGCCGGCATCACGTCCGTTGGTACCGTCACCTATAAATACCAGGTCACTGGTGGTAGACAAGGCATCGTTTTTATATTCACCTCCCCAACCTTGCTGGTGGAAGAACTTGAAGTTGATGTCATCAGATTTGATTTGCTCTCCCGCTACTACTGTTACCTGATACTTCTTCGCTTCAATCTGTGACATGCAGAGACCTTTTTCTGTAGTCCAACCTACGGCATTGGTCGCTACGGAAGGTTTACCGATACCGTCACCGATAATCCAAAGGGCGCCGGTTCCGTCATCGTTCAGAGTGGCGGTGCTTGTTCCGTTCATTTTCAATACTTCCAGATAATTCAGGGCCAGGTTGGCAATGACGCGATAAGTTCCATCGATGGGCAGGAACTTCAGCGAACCGTCTTCATTCTTTTCGAAGAAGTCGGGGTCTATCCAATATTGGTCGAAGTTGGGAATGTCTGCAGTGATGTTGTCCCCTTGCTTCAGATTGAGGTCGATGCTGTAATGGTCATCATCCACCATCTCCATTTCAGAACCGTTCAGCAGTAGTTTCACGAAAGGAGCGGCTGCATAAGTCAACGTATTGAAGGAGATGGAATATTCTCCAGCTGACAGATTGGAGAAGGTAATTTCACTGGAGGTACCTTGTGTAATGGCACCGTTGCTCCATCCGAAGTTGATTTCATTCCCGTTGGCGCCTACTTTAGGAGCTTTGATGTAACCTTTCACTTTTTGTGCAAATTCACCGGTCACGCTATACTGATTGGCTGCGACTTTTTCCATGCGGTATTCTTGGTCTCCGGAAATCAGAGTTAGGTAGGGGAAGTCCGGACGACTCAGCGCCACGTCATAGCTTTTCTCTGTAATTGTGAAATTGATGTTCTGCAGAATGAACTTCAATGTAGCTGTTCCGTTGGGAATATTTGCCAGATAGGGAACATATATTTTCCCGGTATAGTCTTGACCGTTTACTTTTGTACGGATTATAGTCTCTGACACCATTTCGTCGCTGAAGTATAACCGCGCTTTTAACGTGGAAAGGGGTACATCTGCGTCCGATGCCTTGATTGTAAAAGGCAGACTGTCTCCGAACAAGGCTGAAGAAGGTTCTGCCTGAAAGTCCATTGTCGGGTTGCCGGGAACCGGATCGTCATCGCTGCAAGCATTCAGCATGGCTATGCCTGCCAATGCCATTAGATAGTATTTTAAGCTTTTCATTATAATCTTCTGTTTAAATTATTAGTTTTATTTTTTCCAACGGTAAGAAACGACTGCTTTGGCCGGAACTTCGTAGGAAAAGTAGTGTGTGCCGTCGCTTACGGTGATTCGCTTGGCATCTGCATTGTTGTTTGCCAATACGAATGCATAGGTACCGTCCGTATTCTCGAAGGCGGAGTAGGTGATTCCGTTGGCTGTGTAACCGGTCGTTCCGATACGTACAGCTCCCGGTTTCACGACTGAAGACATGTGCCCGATAAGGTAATAATGGGAATTACGGACAATTTTAGAATAGTTTGTATTGTCAATATCCACTGCACCGTAGCAGGTCTTGCAAGAACCATCTGAGGGGCTTACCGGTCCCAGGTCACTGTCTAACATCAGATTCCACACAATGGTGCCGCGGCACCAGTTGTTGGCTGTTCCCAATGCTATTTCTTCCATATCGTTAAGCAGGCGTGCTTCCAAATCGCGACCGGAGTTCCAAGTACCGATGGAGGTTTCCGTAAAAAGCAGTTCCTTGTTGGGATAGAGTTTGTGGATATTCAGCAACTCAGAACGGTTACCGCCATAATTATGGTAGGCAGCGCCCGCAATGTATTGTGAGGCTTCCGCATCATCATAAATCTTGGTAGGGTAACTTTTTTGGTCGGCCAGATTGTCGTAGTTGTAGTTATGGTCGAAAACATAAATCTTTGTAGTAACTCCGGCTTCTTTGAAGGCAGGGCCTAGGCCGGTCTTGATGAAGTCACGGGCTTCTTCCCATCCCATAAACAGGGATGCTGAGTTACCGTGGTTCAGCGGTTCGTTCTGCGGAGTCACAGCGTGGATTTTGATGCCTTCCTTTTCGAAAGCTTGTATCCATTTTACGAAATATTCGCCATACGTTCTGTAATATTCGGGGTTCAAGTGTCCGCTGGTCCATGAGTCAAAGGGTACACGTTCTTCCAGGCTTTTCACTTTCATCCACTTCGGACATGTCCAGGGAGCGGCAATCACTTTGACAGTAGGATTGATTGCTAGAATTTCCTTCAATATAGGAATTACATACTTGGTGTCTTCCATCGGAAGGGCAAAGTGCTCAAGTCCCTTTTCGTCACAGCAAGTAAATTCACTGAATGAGAAGTCGGAACAACCGATGGCAATACGTACATAGCTGAAGCCGTAGCCTTCTTTATCCGAGAATGTCTCAGTCAGAAACTTCGTGCGGTTCTCTTGTGTCATTTGCATCAGGTTGTAACTGGTAGAGCCAGTAATGGCTGCGCCAAAACCGTCCATTTCCTGATAACGGGTGGTGGGGTCGAGTGTCACGGTAGAAGGTGACATGTTGCTTCCGGTGCCGAAGGCCAGCCCGGACTTTGTCAAATCATAAGTACGACTGGTGTTCGTTACATAGAGGGTAACATCCTTTACCTCTTCCGTGGGTTGGTCTGGCTTGGGTTCCGGTGTAGGGGTGATGTTACTGTCATTGTCATTGCCGCAGGCTGCCAGTATGGTGAAGCAGCCTAATGCGGTAGTGAATATATTTCTTAAATTCATATTCAATTGATTTTTATATTACTCATTAGTATTAATAGCCCGGGTTCTGTATCAGATTTTCGTTCTGGTCGATGGCTCCTTGGGGAATAGCCAGCAGATAGGAGTTCTCATTGAACAGATTTTCTTGTGCATGGCGGCCGCTGTCTTTGGCGTAAACGGCGTTCATCACTTCTTCTACCTTATTGAGGCGGCAAAGGTCGTACCAGCGCTGTCCTTCAAAGGCAAGCTCCATGCGGCGTTCGTCCATATAAGCTTGGAGCAATGCTTCTTTACTGCTGCGGGTGCTTTGTGGAAGTTTGCCCAGTCCGGCGCGGTTGCGGATGCGGTCGATGATGTCGGCTGCACCGTTCAGGTCGGGAGTCTCTCCCATAATTTTTGCTTCGGCTTTGAGGAGCAGGATGTCGGCATATCGCAGATAGATAATGCTGTTGAACGCAGAGCGGCATTTGTACATGAAGGCATAATGGTCTGCCGGATAATAGTTGCTCCATCCGCAGTCATACCATACAACAGATTCATTGTAACGTTTCGTGTCTCCTTGCTCTTCATAGAGGCGGATAAGGTCACGGGAAGGGGTAATCCATTTGGCCCAGGTGAAACTTTCATCCCAGTTGCTCAAGTTGCGGCCGAACATCCAAGTACACCAGTTGCCGGAGCCGGGAGGAAAGTGGGCTTCGAGAATTGCCTCCTTGGTATTGCGCACCCGGCAGTCTTTTTTTTCCGTATCATACGCCCAAAGGTCACTGAAGTCTTCCACGAGGTCGAAGCCGTCGGCAGCAAGTTCATCGGCATATTTGATAACCTTTGCATAATCGCGCAGAGGTTTTTCTGCATAGACCTTGGCAAGCATGGCACGTGCCACCGATTTGGTAAGTATGCTCTTGTCTGATGTGTCGTTTGTCGGTGTGTTGGGGTTTTCCACTGCTTCAGTCAGGTCTTTCTCTATTTGGGCGTAAGCCTCTTCAGCCGTATTCTGTGGAGGAAAATAGGTCGGGTACATTTCTTCTACGTTGTCTTCGGTAATGTCACCGCCCACGGTAGTGATGACCGGGAAGTTACCCCATAAGCGTACCATATCGAACATGACCATGGCACGGAATATCTTGGCTTGTGACTGATACTTGCCGCGTTCACTTTCACTGAGTGCCTTGAGCTGGTCACAGCCCACGATGATGCGGTTGGCAACGGCAATGTCGCCTAAGAAACGGTCCCAGTCACGTTTTAGTACAGAATTAGAGCCTTCAATGGAGTTGGTTTCGTAAGGCACCACTTCGGCCCCCGTTGTTCCGGCGTAGGCATTATCGGAATGAGCGTCACCGATAAGCAGTTTGTCGACATACCAGTGCTCCTGCTGGTCACGAAATTTTTTGTGAAGGGTTACCATTGAAGTTTCCACGTCTTGCACACTGTTGAAAATAGGCTTTTCATCAGTTTTGTTCACTCCTTCCGTTACATCCGAGTAGGTGTCTACCGGATTATAGTCCAAGTCACATGAGGTTGCGGTCATTGCCAACAATACACCGCAAGCTATACTTTTATATATATGGTTTAGTTTCATAAGTTATTTCTTCCTTTTTTAGAATTCAACATTGATACCGAAAACGAATGATTTGCTCTGCGGGTAAGTTCCATAGTCGATGCCCTGTACAGAACCGCTGTTGCCATATTGGTTCACTTCAGGATCCATACCTGAATAGCTGGTCCAGGTCAGCAAATTGCTGGCGGTAAAATAAGGCTGTACGCGGCTGATACCCCATTTCTTGAACTGGCGGCAACGGATGTTGTAAGAGAGTGAAATGTCTTTGACACGCAGGTAGCTGCCGTCTTCTACAAAGTAAGTGGAGTTCTTGATGTTGAAGTTGGCTTTCGGGACATTCGTAATCTGTCCGGGAATTCTCCAGCGTTTCAATACTTCCGTTGACTGGTTTTTACCGTCATACATACCTTCGGTTTCCATACGGGACACATTGAAGATGTCGTTTCCGTAGCTTCCTTGGATGAAGATGCTCAGGCTGAGGTCTTTCCATGTAAAGGTGTTTGTCAATCCGTAGATGAAGTCGGGATTCGGGTCGCCGATATAGGTACGGTCAGAAGTGGAAATCTTGCCGTCTTCGTTAAGGTCGCGATAAATCAGGTTACCGGTTTCGGGGTCTACACCGTCGCTGATGTAGCCGTAGAAACCACCCAAAGGACGTCCGGGCTCATTGCGTACGATATTTTCTTTCACCACCTCGGCACTGCTTGCTGCTGTATAGATTTTCTGCAATGACAGCTTGGTCAGCTTGTTCTTATTGAAAGAAATGTTGAAGTCTGTATCCCAAGAAAACTCGCCGGTCAGGTTATGGGAGTTGATGGCGAACTCGAATCCCTTGTTGGTCATCTCGCCTTCGTTACGGGTGATGCTGGTGGTTGCTGCCGCACCAGCAGGCAGACTTACATTCATCAACATGTCTGTAGTTTTCTTGTAATAGTAGTCCATGCTGAAGGTTAGTCTGTTGTTCAGTACAGTCAAGTCAAGACCGATGTTCGTCTGGTTGGTAGTTTCCCATTTCAGGTCACTTGTTCTCAGGTTGGCCTGGCTGATACCGGGAACTGCATGGTCGTTACCTTCTTCAAACCAGGGTATGCGGTTGATGTTGTAACGTTGCAGATACGAGTAATCGCCTATACCGCTTTGGTTACCGGTCTGTCCCCAGCCACCGCGGAGCTTCAAGTCATCAATCCAAGCGATGTCTTTCATGAACTTTTCCGACGAAATGCGCCATGCAGCCGAGAAGGAGGGGAAAATACCCCAGCGATGGTCGGGATGCAGCTTGGATGAACCGTCGGCACGCATGTTCATGGTAAGCATGTACTTGCTGTCATAGTTGTAGGACACACGGGCAAAATAGGAAGAGATGGCCCACTGTGAAGCTCCTGTTCCGGTACCGTCCCATGAAATTTTATTGGCAGCGTTCAGGGTCTGTATTTTATCGTCCCGGAAATGTGAGCCGTTTATCCAGCTGTTGGTATAGTCCGATTTGGTATAGGAAGAACCTGCCATTACGTCGATGCCGTGCTTCTTGATATTGGTATTGTAAGTCAATATATTATCGAAAACCAACACGGTATTCATATTCCGGTTGTCAGAGGCTGTACCGAAGCTGTTGCGTCCGTCGGTGGTCGATATTGGATCGAGGAATGTGGTGCTTACACCGTTACGGCGGTCCAGGGCTACAGATGATTTCAACTTTAGGTTGGGTAGGAAGCTGATGGTAGCGGCTCCGGATGCGATGAGGCGGTTTTCCTTGTTCTTGTTGTTTTTCTGGCGGGCCAGGTTTTCCATCGGATTCATGATGTTCACTCCATAGAAGTTCTTATTGTATTGATTCGGTTTTTCAGGATCCCAAATAGGAGCATAGGTCGGAGTGTTGATGACCGAGAGGACTACACCACCACGGTTGGCACCCGTACCGGAGATGATGCCGGTGTTTCCGATGTTGTCGGAGTAGGAGATATTGGCACTTACATTCAGCCAGCTGCGTATTTGGTTGTCGATATTGGCGCGGAAGCTATACCGCTTGAAGTATGTTCCTTCCAAAATACCTTTTTCATCCAGATAACCGGCAGAGAGGAAGTATTTCATCTTTTCATTTCCGTTTGATACGGACACTTGGTAATTCTGGGTTTGTCCGGTCTTGTAAACCTCGTCAAACCAGTCTGTCTGGTCGGTCAGCCCTTCAAGAGCAGTTGGATTTACAGCCCCGATTTCTTCTTGCAATTCGCGGTACTGTTCTGTATTCAGTGCTTCCATGCTCTTGCCTACTTTTGTCATGCCATATTGTACGTTCAATGCTACTTTGGCGTTGCCTGCCGAGCCGCTCTTGGTAGTAATCAATACCACACCGTTGGCTGCGCGCGAACCGTAGATGGCTGCTGATGAGGCATCCTTCAGAATAGAGAGGTTTTCAATGTCGTTGGGAGAGAGAAAGTTAATGTTATCCACGGGTACACCATCCACTACGTAGAGCGGGTCGTTGCTACCGTTGAACGAGGTAGTACCACGTACGCGGATACTCATACCTCCGCCCGGTTCGCCGCTGGGTTGCATAACCGACACACCGGCTGCTTTACCTTGTAGGGCTTGGGCTGCCGATACAATGGGGCGTTGGTCCAAATCCTTTGTAGAAACCGTAGATACGGCAGTGGTTACGTCTTTACGCTTCACACTTCCATAACCGATAACTACCACTTCGTCCAGCAGTTCGTTGTCTTCCTGCAATGTGATATTCATGTTGGTGGCTGCTTTTACCTCTATCGTTTTGTAGCCGATGAAGGATATTACCAGTGTGGCATTCTGTCCTACACTCAGGGAAAACTCCCCATCCAGATTGGTAACAACACCGTTGGTTGTTCCCTTTTCCAATACAGATGCACCAATGACCTCCAGGCCTGCGGCATCTACTACTTTACCCGTAGCTGTCAATCGTTGGGCAAATGCATTTGTTGACATTAGCAGTACGAGTAATGTCAGAAGGAGCTTGTAACTCCGCGTAAGAAGATTTCTTGTAATCATTCTCATAGTACTTTAATTAAAAGATTTAATTTATTTTAGAAAAGTATGTTCTAATAGAGATTGGATGTTTTCCATAGTACACTTTTCTTTCTCTGTTGCAAAGATAGTGGACAACCTTATTCGTCCGATAGGCGGGTAATGTATAGAAGTAAGTCGGAGTAAAATGTAAATGCCACATATATAGCGAGTTATATTCTTGCTGATTGCTGTATAAAGTAAAGGTCAGCTACTATGGAAGGAGGTCTGTATATGTTGTTTTATCGCTGTAAATGGTCGAAATACCTCTTAACTTTCATGTACTTTTTAGGGTAGAAGTAGCTTATGTTTAGATAGATTAATTTATCTTTGTGCTCTCAGCCTTATATAAATAATAGAAATGAAAAGAAAAATCATAGCTTTACTATTTTTACTGATGGGGTGTACCTTTCTGAATGCGGCACCTTACAGTGAAAAGATAAAAGAACTGCTGGTGCGCCTTGACTCTCTGATTGCGCAAAAAAACACGTTTGCTATGCTTAAAGAGGCGAAGATTGCCCAGTTGCACAAGCTGCAAAAGGATGTGCGTACTTTGGAAGAGAGATATTGGCTGAATAAAAATCTTTATGATGAGTATTGCGTCTATAACGCCGATTCTGCAATGAATTATGTGGTAGACAATTTGGATATAGTTTATAAGCAGAATGATAAATACCGGCAGATGGAGTGGAAGATAAAAAAGTCTTTTCTGTTGGCTGCCACCGGTTTGTTGAAAGAAGCTCAGGATGAATTGCGCGGAGTTTCAGGCGGTTCGCTCCCCAAAGAATTGTTAGTGGACTATTACGGGCAAATGCTGTACCTGTATTCGCATTTCAATCAGTATACCGGTAGTGAAATGGGTACTTTGCATGAACATTATGCACAGTTGGAGCGTGTTTACAAGGACTCTTTGAATATGGTTCTTACCCCTGAAGACCCCTTGTTCTTGTGGTATAAAGGGCAGGTAGTACAAGGTACGGACAGTATGTATGTTTTTAAGGAACGTTTGCAGAAGGGAATTCTTAATTCTGCATTCGACACTCGGCGCGATGCCATGAATGCTTACGTGCTGGCCTGTTTTTATCGCGAGTCCGATGAGCAGGAAAATTATCTGACTTACCTGATATATTCTGCTATGGCCGATGTACGTATCTCCAATAAAGATATTGCTTCGTTGGAAGAGCTGGCGGGGGTACTTTTTAGTTTGGGTGATATTGACCATGCCTATGTCTACATGAGTTACTGCTTACAGAATGCCTTGGCATATCGGAACCGGGTGAGGGTAGTGGGCATCTCTGCAGTGCAGGACACCATTCATCAGATCTATCAAGAACGTAATCAGAGGCAAGAAGCGCGGTTACGTATGTATTTGGTACTGGTCAGTGTCTTGTCCTTGATATCCTTGTTTGCCTTCCTGTATATATATAAGCAGATGAAGCGATTGAAGCAGTCGCGCCAACAGCTGAATGAGGCAAACAACCGCCTGAATAAGCATGTGGAAGAACTTTCGAAAATGCACGGACAAGTGGCAGAAACGAATGTGCAGCTGACTTCTTTGAATGAACAGTTGAGAGATACCAATAATCAGCTTCGTGAATCCAACTATGTGAAGGAGGAATACATAGGTTATGTCTTTTCCATTTGTTCCAATTATATCAGCAAGCTGGATGAGTATCGGAAAAATATCAATCGTAAGCTTAAGGCAAACCAGTTGGAGGATGTGAAAGCATTAACCGATACTCATTCTATGGCACAGAATGAGTTGAAAGAGTTCTATCATAACTTTGATGCTATCTTCTTGCACATTTATCCGGATTTTGTAAGTGACTTCAATGCCTTGCTCCATCCTGACGAGCAGATTGTGCTAAAAGATGGTGAGTTACTGAATACGGAATTGCGCATTTATGCTTTGGTGCGTTTAGGTATCACTGATAGTGTGAAGATTGCCGAATTCTTGCATTATTCACCTCAGACCGTTTATAATAATCGTTTGAAAACACGTAATAAGGCTGTCATTCCTCGGGAAGAGTTTGCTGCCGTTGTGCGTTCTTTGGGTAGGGCACAGAAGTGGATTTGATAAAGGCTTCTACTGATTGTCGCTGTATGATGCGTAGATGACACCTAAGAGTTAGGAAAAAAACTGCGATGTACTACCTTGTTTTTCTCTAAAAACTAATCTTTCCACAGCAATGTTCTTTTCTTACCACAGCTGTGGAAAGAAAGAAACACGGGTGTGGTAAGAAAGAAACATGTCTGTGGTGAGAAAAGTTGTTCAGTAGTTCTCGTTTAGTATCCGGGCTTTCCGGATGTAGCCTTTCGCAGGTTTATTGTCAGTTCTCTTTGGGCTCCTCAAGCGTGGTGCCGGCCGTTCAGTGGTCTATGTCAAGGGGTGAACTTAGTATATTCCGATGCGCGCGCGTATATATATAATGTGTCCCCTTCCTTCCTGCCTTTCTTTCCCTTTAAAAAATATGCTTTAAAACATATCTATCAATCAGCTAGTTATGAAAAAGTTCACGTAAACCCTCAAAAAAAGCTTGTATATATTTTGCAGATGTCCGTAAAAGCGCTACTTTTGCATCCGCTTTCGGGAACGAAGGCGGCGATGTTTTGACATTCTGACAGTAAAACGGAGCGGTAAGCTTCCATTTTTCTCTTCTTTGCCATAGGTTTCTTTCGGAACTTCGGCCTTGGAAAAGAAAAGTGAAAAAAACTTCCGAAACATTTGGAAGTTATGCTTTAAAGTTCTTACCTTTGCACCCGCTTTTGAAAACGAAAGCAGCGCGAGTTGACATTCTTCTTTCAAGAAACGGTGACCGGGTTTTTCTTCCTTTTTCTTTTTGCCTCCCTTTCGACAAGAGAGACGACGAGGAAAGAGAAAAAAGAAAAATAAAAAAAACTTCCGAAAATATTTGGAAGATATGCTTTAAAGTTCTTACCTTTGCATCCGCTTTCTGAAAAGAACAGCAATCGTGAAACAAGCGATCTTTGAACAGATTTACATAAACAATACAAGTAGTACAAGAGCAGGTGCTTCGCAAATTAATAATTGGAAACTAATGATTAAGGCGCGTCGTACCTGGGTAAAACAAAAGAACCGTCAATACCTGTTTTATATAATAGGTAAAGATAAACTTTTTGAATTCGAGCGTCCTGAACAGATAATTAAGCTGTCGCACTTTAATTTTTAATATGCGCAGTCAAGATACTTTTACAATGAAGAGTTTGATCCTGGCTCAGGATGAACGCTAGCTACAGGC
>OMNT01001985.1_pt1 | contig 17329 bp, 15 predicted proteins | sample 1672551 | NCBI WGS metagenome assembly OMNT01 (sample SAMEA3136698, study PRJEB25190) | human gut metagenome
TATTTAGCTATGAGTTTTATAATTCGATTTTCCGATGATCGTCCACGAATAAAATATTTTCTGGAAATCTTAAGTGCAGAAGAAAAATCGACTTCATATTGATATTTGTTAGTGATACGATGCTTCTTCTTTTGATTTTCCTGTATTGCTTCATTGGCAAGAAATACGCCGAAGCTGTAAAGAATCAAGTTGGCATGCAGAAGATTTTCTCGTATAGATGGAGAATATGTATAGTATTGCTCCTTTTGAAAGGCTGGATAAGCGATTTAAAAAGAATAAAAACATTCAAAATCGTCGGGATGACGCTATATATAAAACACTGTGGAAAAATTTTGAATATGGACTTGGCGAAGCGAATGAAGCAGAGATGTTGGACTTTTCTAAATCAATAGTAGATGATTTGGACTTAGATGGAGGTCCAGTTGGAATAAAAGACACAATGGATGATTATTGGGAAGAACAATATAGATTTATTGAGGGACTTAATGAATATGTAGGCAAATGGATTAGGCAGGTACGTTTATTCAAAGCAGCGCCAATGAAGGCTACTTTTATTGATAACTCTGAGGATTATTTTTTTACATTTAATTATACCAGCGTCTTGGAACGTATATATCGTGTACCGTTTAACCATATATTACATATTCATGGCGGATTATATCCATATTGTGATGAACCTCCAATTCTGGGACATGGAAATGTGAAGAAAACGGGATAGTTACTTCCATAGAAAACTATCTTGTGTTAAGATAAATATAACTTTAGAATCCTCTTCTTCAGGCGATCATTCATTGCACAGAAGAGAGGAGAATTCTATGAGAAAAACCAGGAAAAGTGTATCAACCAGGAAAGCAACATCACAGTGCCAAACAGCGAAAGAGAAGCAGGAAGACTTTATCATGCTTCCAACGGTAGATTTCTGTTTCAAGGAATTAATGCAGAATGATAACATCCGCAAAATATTATTGCAGCATTATTAAATCTTCCGTCCAGCGAGGTAGAGAACACGGAACTTATGCCTACGATTCTTAGAAAAGAATCGAAAGATGATAAGTATGGAATTTTAGATGTCCGGGTGAAACTGAAGGACGGAGAACAGATCGATTTTGAGATGCAGGTAGAAGCCTTTGATTGCTGGGCAAATCGTTCTGTTTATTATCTGAGTAAAATGTATGCAAGTGAGATCAAAGAAGGTGAGGGATACGATTGTTTGAAGAAATGTATCCATGTAAGTATTCTTGCATATGATCATTTCCGAGATGATAAGGAGTGCTATCGAAGAATTGCATTTTGTGATACGAAGACAGGAAAAGAGTATACAGATCTTATGGAGATGCATATCTTAGAATTGTCGAAACTTCCACCGGAAGAGAAGAATGAGACAAGCCTGTTACAATGGATGCGCTTTCTTGGAGGAAAAACCAGAAAGGATTTTGAAGAAATGGCAAAGAAGAATTCTGAATTGGAAGAAGCATATGATGTGTTGGATAAATTAAGTGCAGATGAAAAGAAGAGGTTAGAATACGAGACAAGACAACGAGCAATCAGGGATTACAATATAGGAATGTTAACCGCAGAAAGACGAGGAATCGAAGCTGGCCGTAAGATTGGAATGGAGGAAGGAAGAGAAAAGGGACGAACAGAAGGAGTAAACAGAATTAACCAGTTAAATATTGAATTGTCAAAGCTTGGGCGTACAGAAGATATATTGAAAGCGTCAGTTGACAAGGAATATCAGGAAAAGCTGTTGAAAGAGTTTGAGTTATAAATATTAATGGAGCAAAGCATACTGAGGCAGAGCAGTATTGTAATAGTGCCAGGAATATAAATAGTGCAAGAGATATCAATAATATGTAACGGAAGTGCAGGAGAGATATGATCACAGAAGAATATAGTAACCGTTTACAAATTAATTGCCAAGGGAACGATAGAAGAGAATATTGTAAAATTGCAGGAAAAGAAGATGGCTCTTGCTGATTAGATTATTGGCGGAGAAGAAATGGGAAGTGGAAGATTCAGTAAGGAAGAACTGCTGGAATTGTTGAAAGAGTTGTAGATTTAAACATGGAGATGCATATCTTAGAATTGTCAAAGCTTGGGCGGACAGAAGATATATTGAAAGAGGTAGTTGAGAATCATAAGAGGCAAGAGAATTATTATTTTCTCTTGCCTCTTGCCATCCGTGCAGGATACCATTTTTCAAACCATGCTGTGAAAAGCCCCATCAATATAGGAATCAGATTATTCACAAGAATAAGTACATTTCCAAACCCGGCTTTCTTAAACAGAAAGGTCCAGATTGCTGTCAGTACATATAGCGCGCCCCATGCCGCGGCAAGAATATAATTTGTCTTCATAAAGAGAGGGTTCTGATGCGCATTTTCACCCCCATAATTATATTTTACATATGCAGCGCATAAAGGTTCTTTTGTCAGACATGAAAGCAGCCAGAAGAGTCCAAATACAAGATATCCGATGTTTGTTGGAAGAACTCCGTTTCCGGTTATATTTGCCGCTGCAGAAAGTATAGCAACAGCTGCCATAGAGAGCTGATCCCAGATGACAAATTTATGTTTTCTCATAATAAACGGTACTGTTGCGACCACAAGTAGTGTTATCACAGATCCGACTTCCGGATGAATAGAAACAGCGATCCAGAACGTAATCCATGGTATCAGCATTGTCGTCATGGAAGGCTTTTTCTGTTCAATTGTATTTTGGGGCGTTTTCTCTGTTTTTTTGACCACAGATGCGCTTCCGAAGATTTTATCCCAATCAATCATCAAGGAAAAGTCGCCGGATACCGTATACATCTGTTTCCCCAATGCTTCTGCGCCACCGATTTCTCCACGGGAAATAGCTGACCATACAGTAAAAGGCGTATCTATGCGAGTAGTTGGAGAAAGACGTCCATCAGTAAATACTTCGCTTCCTGTCTTGCTAAGTTGAATCTGGTAGGTGTGATCCAAATCGGTAAAGTGAATTTCAAGCACGCGGTCTTTTCCATCGTAGGCATCTTTATTATAAAGAGCGGCCATTTGCCGGGTAAATACAAGATCATCTGGTTCTTTTTCTCCGGTTGTTTTGCTGATGCCCCAGCTGGCATCTGCCATTTTTTCAAACACATCTCTGGAATATAAAAGCGTGTGGAGTATTGCATCTGTTTCTTCAGAGATTGTTCCGGTCATTGCATATTCTGAGCCGGCACATTTTACAGTGGAAAGATATTCATCTGTTCTTGCAGACAATTCTTTTACACGGAATAATTCTCCCTGACCACAAAAGATGGTCGTATAATTTCCTTTGCCGAGAAAATGATCAAACATCCGCAATACACTATCATAGTTTCCAACAGCAGAATAAAAGCCACAGGTGGAGATCAGAACATGCCTTTTACCTTCCATATCATATCTGGAGTCATGACTTCCGCTTCTGTATCCGTTCTGTTTTGAACTCATAAAAGGAAGGCTCATAGGAAGCTGACGGTCGATCAAATTCTTTAAGATACCTGGGACATTAAAATAGTACAGTGGAAAAGACCACAGAATAAGATCAGCATCAATCAGTTTTCCAATAACCTTTTGCATATCATCCTTGATACAGCATATGCCAGGCGTTTTCTGCCAGCACGCAAAGCATCCTTTACACGCAGCTATATTCATTGAAGCTACATGGAGTTCATCGATGGAGATGCTTTCTTCGTCATCCGTACATCCATTTTTAAATCCTTCAATGAAACTGTATGCAAGCTTTAACGAATTACTTCTTTTACCTTTAGGACTCCCATTGATCAGAAGTATCTTCATGCTTTCATCCCTCCGCATTCATACATAAGATGTTGGGGTCAAAAGGTATTTTGCCCCCTATGATACACGGATTGCTTCGCATTTCATGCTCTCGCAATCCTAAAACACCTCAAATCCGCTCATTTTTCTACGAAAAATGGCTACTTTTCGGTGTTTTGCGGGTCAATAAGTCATGCTTTTTCATGCAAGCAAGAAACGCATGACCTTTTGACCCTTGTATCATACATAATAATAAAGTATAAGAGGTGCTTACAAAATCCGCAACCTGAATTTCGCAAAATTGTTGTAAAGTATTATGGAAAAGTGATATTATGAAACTAATATTTGGAAGGTTATGTGATGAACATAGAAAGATGCAAAGTAGTAGTTGAGGAAAGATGAAACAACAGAAATTATTAAGTCTGATCCGTCAGGCGATACAAGATTACAACATGATAGAAGACGGTGACAGGATTGCAGTAGGTGTTTCCGGCGGCAAGGATTCCCTGACTCTGCTTTATGCGATGAAGCTGCTGCAGGGATTTTACCCGAAGAGGTTCGAATTATCTGCGATTACCTGCAACGTAGGATTTGAAGGGATGGATTTTACGGGCGTAGCAGAGTTTTGTAAGCACCTGGAGATTCCTTATGAGCAGGTCGATACAGAGATTGCCCGGATCGTATTTCAGGAGAATAAGGATACAAGACCGTGTTCTTTGTGTGCAAAGCTTCGGAAAGGTGCGATGTATCAACGGCTGGGAGAGCTTGGAATCAATAAGATGGCATATGCACATAATAAGGATGATTTTATAGAGACAGCATTGATGTCATTGATCTATGAAGGTCGGTTCTATGCATTCCCACCGGTGACAGAATTGCCGGAAGCGGGAGTGACGGTGATCCGTCCGATGATGTATGTTCCGGAGCGAGGTGTAGCGCACTTTGTTGCAGACCAGGGAATCCGTGTGGTTAAGAATACCTGTCCGGTAGACGGTTCAACAAAAAGAGCGTATGCAAAACAGCTGATGGAGCAGATTAACAGGGAAACGCCAGGGGCGAAGGACAGGATCATGCATGCAATCGTGAACGGAAGGTTCCCTGACTGGCCACTGTAGTGATGGGAAAGTGATTAAGAAAATGCATTTTTTACTTCCCTATTTCGGCTATCTGTGTTACACTAACGAATGAGTTATTTAACTTTTTTGTAACAATTACGAAAGTGATAGGCTCATTGAAAAGGGAAAACAACATGGAAATGTATATAACTATTTGTAGAGAGGGATGCAGATAGTTAATAGGAGGAATTATTTATGTGTGGAATCGTAGGATTTACAGGAAATCATCAGGCAGCTCCGATTCTGTTGGACGGATTGTCCAAGCTGGAATACAGAGGATATGATTCAGCAGGTCTTGCAGTGCGTGACGGAGAGCATCTTGCACAGGTTGTTAAGGCGAAGGGACGTCTGAGTAATCTTTCAGAGAAGACAGACAGTGGTAAGGCACTCAAGGGAACTTGCGGTATCGGTCATACACGCTGGGCGACTCATGGTGAGCCAAGTCAGATCAATGCACATCCGCATGTATCCGGAAACTGTGAGAGAAGTGGATCCGGTACAGTTGAGTCTGAGGTTGTCGGAGTACATAACGGTATTATCGAAAACTATACAGAGTTGAAAGAGAAGCTGTTAAAGCATGGTTATACATTCTACAGTGATACAGATACAGAAGTAGTGATCAAACTGGTTGACTACTATTATAAGAAATATAATTTAGGACCGATCGATGCGATTGCCAAGACTATGGTTCGTGTACGTGGCTCTTATGCACTTGAGCTGATGTTCAAGGATTATCCGGGAGAGATCTGGGTTGCCAGAAAAGACAGCCCGATGATCATCGGGATTGCAGATGGCGAGACTTATGTTGCATCTGATGTACCGGCAATCCTGAAATACACAAGAAATGTATACTATATCGGAAACCTTGAGTTTGCAAAGCTTGTTCCGGGAGAGGCTCATTTCTATGATCTCAATGGTGATGAGATCGAGAAAGAGACAACAGAGATCAAATGGGATGCAGAGGCAGCAGAGAAGGCCGGTTTCGAGCATTTCATGATGAAAGAGATCTATGAGCAGCCGAAAGCAATCCGTGATACTCTGAATTCTGTTGTGAAAGACGGAGTGATCGACTTTACGGACATTGATATTACAGAGGAAGAGATTAAGAAATACAGCCAGATTTACATTGTTGCGTGCGGTTCTGCATGGCATGTAGGAGTTGAGGCTCAGTATGTGATCGAGGAGATGGCTCAGATTCCGGTTCGAGTAGAGCTTGCATCTGAGTTCCGTTACCGTGAGATGCCGCTTGTGAAGGATGGTCTGGTTATCGTGGTCAGCCAGTCCGGAGAGACCGCAGATACATTGGCAGCTATGCGTATGGCGAAAGATAAAGGACTTGCTACACTTGCAGTTGTAAATGTAATCGGAAGCAGTATTGCCCGTGAGGCAGATAAGGTGTTCTATACACTGGCAGGACCGGAGATTTCGGTTGCTACAACAAAGGGATACAGCGCACAGCTTGTAGCTCTTGATTGTATTGCAGTTCAGTTCGCGAAGGTGAAAGGGCTGATCACAGATGAGCAGTACAGCTACTATATTTCTGAACTTCAGACAATTCCGGAGAAGATAGAAAAGGTTCTTCAGGATAAGGAGAGAATCCAGTGGTTCGCAGCCAAATATGCGAATGCACATGATGTTTTCTTTGTAGGCCGTGGAGTTGACTATGCAGTGTGTCTGGAAGGAAGTTTGAAATTGAAAGAGATTTCTTATATTCATTCTGAGGCTTATGCCGCAGGTGAGTTAAAGCATGGAACAATCAGTCTGATCGAGGACAATATTCTCGTAATCGGAGTTCTGACACAGAGCAAGCTGTATGAGAAGACAGTCAGCAATATGATGGAATGTAAGAGCCGTGGCGCATATCTGATGGGTGTGACAAACTATGGCAATTATGAGATGGAAGACAAGGTAGACTTTACAGTCTATGTTCCGAAAGTGGATGAGCACTTTATGGGAAGCCTCGCAGTGATTCCGCTGCAGCTGCTCGGATATTATGTAAGTGTTGCAAAGGGACTTGATGTAGATAAGCCGAGAAACCTTGCAAAGAGTGTAACAGTAGAATAAGAATATGATGAATCAGGCAGGTCGGGAAAATGAATCCGTCCTGCCTGATTTTGGCAAGAGCCAGAAACAGCACCGCATCTTCCCACTGTTCTGGCTCTTGTTTTATATAGGAATTATTATCTAGGCATATCCCACTTTGTATGATCTGTATGAAGCAGCATATGTGATTTGTGTGACAATGGTTTCTCAAGGAAATCGTTGTACAATTTCATAACATCCTGATTCTCATGGGAGAAACGGATCTTGGCGTTCTTGTCAAGGAAGTAGAGGTTTGCACCGCGTGTGTGTGCGAGCTCTTCGCCGTCGTGGATCGGCTGGCCGCCTCCGCCGACGCATCCTCCCGGACAGGCCATAACTTCCACAAAGTCGTAGTGTACTTCACCATGTTCAATTGCTTCAAGCAGTTTGCGTACATTTCCAAGACCACTGACAACAGCAGCGCGGATCGTGGCATCACCGATCTGGACTTCAGCTTCTACAACACCCGTCTCAAAGGATGGACTGCGGACGATCTTAAATGCATCCGGATCCGGGTTACGTCCTGTTACAAGATAGTGTGCGGAACGAAGTGCAGCTTCCATAACACCGCCGGTAGCACCGAAGATAACACCGGCACCGGACCACTCTTTCATAAGTGGATCACATTCGCGGTCTTTCAGGCTCTTTGGATCAATATGCGCAGCACGGATCATTCTTGTCAGCTCTCTTGTAGTGAGAACTGTGTCAATGTCATGTCCGGCATACTCGCCGTAGAAAAGTTCCATGTTGCGTTCACCTTTTTTCGCTACGCAAGGCATGACAGATACGGTGTAAATGTCTTCCGGAGCGACACCGATGGACTGTGCAAAATAAGTCTTCATAACAGCACCGAACATCTGCTGTGGTGACTTGGCTGTGGACAGCTGTGGTACCAGATGCGGGTACTGTGATTTGATGAAACGGATCCAGCCAGGGCAGCAGGAAGTGAACATCGGACGCAGCTTTAATTCTCCTTTGGAGAAACGCTGAAGGAATTCATTTCCTTCTTCCATGATCGTAAGGTCAGCAGAGAAAGAAGTATCGAAGACGTAATCTACGCCGATCTTTTTCAAGGCATCCATGATCTTTCCGATTGTTGCTTCTTCTCTGGACAGGCCGAGAGCTTCTCCCCATGCGGCACGGACTGCCGGAGCAACCTGTGCAACCACCACTTTCTTCTTGTCAGCAATCGCACTCCATACATCCTCTGTATCATCACGCTCACGAAGTGCGCCGACAGGACAATGAGTGATACACTGTCCGCAGAGAGAACAGGAGACTTCATTGATCTTTTTATTTCCGTTTACATTGATCGTTGTTCTTGAACCTGTACTTGTAACATCCCAGATGTTCAGTCCCTGGATCTTGTCACAAATCTGGATACAGCGCATACATTTGATACATTTGCGTGAATCACGGATGAGAGGGAATGTCTTGTCCCAAGGTGTATCTTCAAAGCGTTCTTTGAACGGAAGATCGATCAGGTTCAGATCATTTGCAACCTGCTGAAGTGTACAGTTCCCGCTTCTGACACAGGTTGCACATTTGCAGTCATGCTGGGAAAGGATAAGCTGTACAGTCTGTCTTCTTGCAATGCGTACCTTCGGGCTGTTCGTGTAGATCACCATGCCTTCGGTTACAACGTTATTACAGGATGTGACCAGACGATCTTTCCCTTCAATTTCAACAACACAGACACGGCATGCCGCAATCTCGTTGATATCTTTCAAATAACATAATTTCGGAATCGGAGTTCCAAGTTTTGCCGCAGCTTCCATGATAGTAGTTCCGGAAGGTACGGATATTTTCTGATTATCAATTGTAATATTTACCATTTTTCTTTCCGACCTCCTTTAAAGATACCATAACCGAAGTGGTCGCAGCGCAGGCATCTGTGGGATTCCTGTTTTGCTTCGGCTTCTGTCATACAGTTTTCAACGCCTTCAAAGTCACAGACACGGCTGCATGCTTCGCGTTCTGTCAGTTCAACTCTTCCGCAAGGTTCGCGGTCGCTTAAGCGAGGTTCCGGAATCTCAACATCACAGCTGATGATATGGTGGAAACCAAGATATTCATCGATATTGGCAGCAACAACCTTTGCAGCGGCAATTGCCTTGATTACGGAAGCAGGACCGGATGCACAGTCTCCACCGGCGAATACGCCAGGGATATTGTCGAAACCGCCATAACGCTCTGTCATGATCTTACCGCGGGAAACCGGAACACCGGCTTCTGCGAAATGTTCGGATTCGATATCCTGACCGATTGCAACGATGAGTGTCTGGCAAGGGATAAGGAAATCTTCTTCACCTGTCGGACAGACACTTGCACGACCGTCCTTGATCTTGCTGATCATCTGTGGTGTGACGTAGATACCTGAAACGTGTCCGTTCTCATCAGTCTCGATTCTGGATGGTGCTTTCAGTGTGAGTACTTCAATTCCCTCTGCAACTGCACCTTCGATCTCAGCCGGAAGAGCAGTCATATCTGCAGTACGGCGTCTGTAAACGATACTTACTTTTTTAGCACCGAGACGTTTTGCTGTGCGGACAGCGTCCATAGAAACATTACCGCCACCGATGACAGCAACTTCCTGTCCGGTAAGATCAGGGCTCTTATTTTCTCCGACATCACGAAGGAAAGATACGGCGGAGATCACGCCTTCTGCATGCTCGCCTTCGATACCAAGCTTCTTATCAGTGCTTGCACCGATGGAAATAAGAACAGCATCATATTCCTGGCGGAGACTCTGAATTGTGATATCTTTACCAATACGTTTTCCAAATTCTACCTGAACTCCTGTCTCAAGGATTGCCTGAATGTCTTCGTCAAGACGATCTTTCGGAAGTCTGTAGTTCGGGATTCCATAGCGGAGCATTCCGCCGAGCTTTGGAAGCATCTCGAATACGGTTGTCTGATGTCCCATCAACTGCAGGTAGTAAGCAGCACTGAGTCCACCAGGTCCACCGCCTACGACAGCGATACGCTTTCCGGTGGAAGGTGCGCATTCCGGTGGTGGAACCTTGCCTGCATAATCAGCGGCCATTCGTTTCAGTCCACGGATATTGATGGCATCATCTACGATATTTCTACGGCAGCGGGCCTCACAAGGATGCTCACAAATAAAACCGCAGGTTGTCGGGAACGGATTATCCTTACGGATCAGACGGATTGCGTCAGCGTAACGGCCCTCTCCGGTCAGTGCGATATATCCAGGGATATCAACATGTGCAGGACAGAGAGAAACGCAAGGTACAGGCTGTGTATAGTGGCAGGTACAGCGTCCCTGACGGACATGTTCTTCATAATCTTCGCGACAGTCTCTTAAGCTCTTATGTACCATGGCACCGGCTTCATATCCGATCGGACAGTCAGATCCTTCGCGGATGGATTCAGACAATGTGTCAATCAGATCAAGTGTCTCCATTGTAGCAGTACCGTTCATAACATCTGTCAGAAGGTTCTTCAACTGCCACAGCCCAACGCGGCATGGGGTACATTTTCCACAGGATTGTGTCTGACACATCTCGATGAATGCACGAGTCATGTCAACCGGACATAATCCCGGAGGGCTGGATTCAATTCTGCGTTCCAGATCTTTGTACAGCTCTTCAACAACGAGCTGGCCTTTGTCTGGACCTGGGATTTCAAGTCTACTCATTTTAAACCTCTCCTTTTACCATAACGTTCATTACTGACTGGTTTTAAAATAGGAAATGTATTTGAAAAAACCTATCTTCAAACCAGTAAAGTTTCATTTAGTAATATTCTACAAATAAATCTAAAAATTATCAAGAAAAGTTTAAAAAATGACAAGCTTGTTATATATTATACAAACAACAAGCTTGTCAAAAATAAACAAAAATATTCTAAAAAATATTGAGAAACAGCTAAAAAAATTAATTCATATAGCGGTAGCAACGAAAATGATAACAGAGCGTTCACCTAAAAATATTTTAGATTCTACCGTAGGCATTGAATTTTTGTGAAAAAACTGACATTTAGGATCGCCGGTGTTGACCGCAACTTTCCATTTGTAATGTTCAGGAAGTTCCGGCAGAGTGAGTGTGACCGGAAACCATCCGGAATTTACAGCCAGATAAACAAGATCTTCTTCTTGTATTGCTTCATCATAACCTGCGAATCGTACACAGACAACATGGCTGTTACCGGAGAAATTTGTCTCATCCGGAGTGAGCCCATGCGTGCTCATTGCCGGAACACCAAGATAACTTGGTTCGAGATCCTTACGGATGACAGGATGATCTTTGCGGAACCGGATCATATATTGAAAGAAATCGAACAGATCCTTATTTTTTTTGAGGAGACTCCAGTCCAGCCAGGAGATCAGGTTATCCTGGCAATAAGGGTTATTATTTCCATAACGTGTGTCTGCGAATTCATCACCGGAGAGGAACATTGGAGTTCCGCGGCTGCAAAGCAGAACGGCACAGGCATTTTTCATCAGTTGTTTACGAAGTGCCAGAATGGCAGGATCATCTGTTTCGCCTTCTACGCCACAGTTCCAGCTGTTATTGTCGTCAGCTCCGTCAGTGTTCCCCCAACCGTTGGCCTCATTATGCTTCTGATTATAACTGTACAGATCATGAAGCGTGAATCCATCATGACAGGTGAGAAAGTTGATGGAAGCATTTCCACCTCGGTAAGCAGGATCGTACAGATCAGGAGAACCTGTGATTCTTGCTGCAGCAGTCTGGGCAAGGAAGTCATCTCCTTTTAAAAAGCGGCGCATATCATCACGGTAGCGCCCATTCCATTCAGCCCAACGCTTCCAGGAAGGGAAAGAACCGACCTGATAAAGTCCGCCGGCATCCCATGCTTCAGCGATCAGTTTTACATTTCCAAGGATCGAGTCGAATGCAAGGCTTCGCAGAAGCGGTGGTTGGCTTAGAGGGGTTCCGTCATCATTTCGTCCAAGAATGGAAGCAAGATCAAAACGGAATCCGTCTACACGGTATTCGATGACCCAGTAACGCAGACACTCCAAAATCATGTCTCGTACAACAGGGTGATTGCAGTTCAGTGTATTTCCACATCCGCTGAAATTATAATAATGTCCGTCCGGAGTCAACATATAGTAAATGTTGTTGTCAAAGCCTTTGAAAGAAAAGCACGGACCGAATTCATTTCCCTCAGCAGTGTGGTTGAAGACGACATCGAGGATCACTTCGATACCATTGTCATGGAGATCTTTGATCAGTGTCTTGAGTTCCAGTCCTTCGCGGTTATATTCCATAGAAGAACAGTAGCTTGTATTTGGTGCAAAGAAACTGACAGGATTATATCCCCAGAAATCAATAAGTTCATTTTCATCAATCAATCGTACATCACGCATCTCATCAAATTCGAAGATTGGCATTAGTTCAACAGCATTGACTCCAAGTTCTTTCAAATAAGGAATCTTTTCGCGCAGGCCTTCGAATGTACCGTGGTGCTTAACACCGGAACTTTCATCCATGGTAAATCCGCGGACGTGTAGCTCGTAGATGATCAAGTCTTCCATAGGAATAGAATGGTGACGCTGGTCACCCCAGTCAAAGTTGGATTGTACCACACGGGCACGATAACCATGCTGGGCGTTATTTACATGCCCCCACTGGCTCTGTCCGGTAACGGCGCGCGCATAAGGATCCAGCAGGATTTTGTTTTTATCAAAACGGAGTCCTTTCTTTTCATCATAAGGACCATCTAATCGATAGGCGTACTCAAATTCTTCGATATCCAGATCAAAGACGATCATAGAATAGCAGAAACCAATCCTGTAACTTTCCGGAAATGGAATCACGGCGTAAGGTTCTTCGGCTTTGCGGTGAAACAGCAGAAGCTCGCAGGAGGTAGCTCCGTGTGTATGAATCGTAAAGTTGACACCACCCGGGATAGCGACTGCACCAAATTCACGGAAAAAGCCGGGACGGATCTGGAATCCATTGACGGTATCGATTGGCTTGAGCTGTTTGGATATTACTGGCATATAGGAAAACTCCTTTCTAATTGTATTCAAGTTAGAATGAATTAAGAATTAACATAACAATTGACATAAGTATAACACTTAGAAAAATAAAAGCATAGGTTCAGCCTATCATTCTGTGAGAAAATGTGCTACAATGATACCACTATTTATTTGTAGAAAAGAGGTTATGGTATTATGGCAGAAGAGCAGAAAACAGCAGGATGTTCAGAGGAATCCTGCGCCAGCTGTGCCAGTGCAGGAACATGCACAAGTAAGAAAGTTGATATGCATGAACCGATGAACATGTATTCATCTATTAAAAAAGTGATCGGCGTTGTCAGTGGAAAGGGCGGCGTTGGTAAGTCACTCGTGACAGCATCCCTTGCAAGAATGATGAGAGCAAAAGGATATAATGTTGGTATCATGGATGCAGATATTACAGGTCCATCTATCCCAAAGATGTATGGACTTCATGAGATGGCAGTAGGAACTGAGCAGGGAATTCTTCCATGTGAAGCAGCAGATGGAACAAAGATCATGTCTGTCAATCTTCTTTTGGAAGACGAGGAAGCACCGGTTATCTGGAGGGGACCAGTGATCGCAGGTGTTGTAAAGCAGTTCTGGACAGATGTTATGTGGGGAGATCTTGATTATCTCTTTGTTGATATGCCACCTGGAACAGGTGATGTTCCGCTGACAGTATTCCAGTCTCTTCCGGTTGACGGCGTTGTGATCGTTACATCTCCGCAGGATCTTGTACAGATGATCGTGAAGAAGGCATATGGAATGGCGAAGCAGATGAATATTCCGGTTCTTGGAATTGTTGAGAACTACAGCTATGTGAAGTGTCCGGATTGTGGCAAAGAGATTAAAGTATTTGGAGAAAGCCACATTGATGAGATCGCAGCAGATCTTAACGTTCCGGTTCTCGGAAAGATGCCACTTGACCCGGCAATCGCGCAGATGGTTGAGGAAGAGAAGTTTTCTGAGGCAGAGAATCCATATCTGGAAGGATTCGAACTGTAAAGCAAGTTGGGTGTATGTGATGGGAGTCATGGAAGACAAGGTTGGGGAATCTTGTCTTTCATGGCTTTTTTACGCGAGCAACGAGCAAAGTCCGTGCTCCTAAAAGAATAACAGAAAAGCACAAATTATAAATCACACAGGAGGAATTAACACATGATAGGCGAAAGAATAGAATTATGGCACAAAGAAGAATATCATTACCCTGCGGCGCATGGTTTTATCCCGATTATGGTCAGCTATATTCATGAGGATGAGCTGATGCATCCGGCGATGCTGGTTGTTCCGGGAGGCGGTTACAGACTTGTATCGCCTTCGGAAGCACATCTGGTTGCTATGGAATTTTATCAGGCCGGTTATAATGTGTTCGTCCTTGAATATACAGTGAATCCACTGGATGAAGCACCATTAAAGCTTCAGCCGCTGAAAGATATTTCCAGAGCAATGCGAATGATCCGTTTTCGTGCAGAACAGCTGCATATTTTATCGGATCAGATCGTGGTTTGTGGATTTTCAGCCGGAGGACATCTGTGTGCGAGTCTGTGTGTGCATGGAGCGGATATCGAGGATCCGGATGAAAAATATCAGAAGTTTTCAAACAAACCGGATGCCGCTGTGCTGTCTTATCCGGTAATCACTACAGGAAAGTACACACATAAAGATTCTTTTGTAGCTCTGTTTGGAAAGAATCCTACAAAAAAAGAGCTGGAATATATGTCAATTGAAAAGTATGTAACAAAAGAAATACCACCATGTTTTATCTGGCAGACAGCAACGGATGGAACCGTTCCGGTACAGAATAGCTATCTTTTAGCCCAGAAATGTCTGGAAGAAGGAGTTCCATTTGCGCACCATGTATTTTCAGAAGGCGTACATGGAATGTCTGTTGCAACAGAGGACTGGCTGGAACGCAGAGGAAGACAGCCTTATACACAGGAGCAGCTTCGTATGCTTGCAGAAGCGATTCTTGCGGGAGAAACTTCATTTTCAAAGGAAATGGGAGAAGAACTTCTTGTGCAAAATGGGATTGGAAGAACACAGCCACCGAAATGGACAGCAGAGCAGAAAGAAGAAATCCGAAAGACTCTGAAAGAAGTACAGATCTGGCCCAAACTGGTAGAGGAATGGTTGGAGAAAATAATTAATTACAAAGGAGAAACACGATGAGAATTCTATTGATCCGTCACGGAGATCCGGATTATGTAAATGACACATTAACAGAAAAAGGAAGACGTGAAGCGGCACTGCTTGCAAAACGTGCAGCATCTATGAATATGGGGGAATGCTATAAGTCTCCACTTGGAAGAGCGAAGGATACGGCGACTCCATGTCTTGAGGTAACTGGAAAAACAGCAGAAATATTGGATTGGCTGCAAGAGTTCCCGGCGCAGGTTGATTTGAATAAAAATCCGGAACTTGAAAAAGCATATCCCGATGTGAAAAAAGAAGGTGAGCATTTCCTGCCTAGAATTGCATGGGATATGGTTCCGGGGTATTGGACAGAACATGAAGCTTATATGGATAAAAATGCATGGCGTGAAACAGAAGTGGCGAAAAATTCTGATCTTGTAGAAGTATACGATCATGTGATTGAAGAATTTGATCGCTTTCTCGCAGAGCATGGATATGTAAGAGAAGGGGCGCATTATCGTGTGGAGAAAGAAAGTGATGAGACAGTGACATTTTTCTGCCATTTCGGAATCAGCTGCGTGCTGTTGTCCCATTTATGGAATGTATCACCATTCGTGCTTTGGCATAGTCTGGCTCTTGCACCGACTTCTGTGACAGAAGTAGTAACAGAAGAGAGAGAACAGGGAACGGCATATTTCCGAGGATTGAAAGTAGGAGATATCTCACATCTCTATGCAGGTGGAGAAGAACCGTCCTTCGCAGCAAGATTCTGTGAGACATATAGCAACAAGGAGCAGAGACATTAAAATCAAATGTCTCTGCTCCTTGCTTTATGGATTTTGGTATTATTAAACCACTTTCTGATAAGCAATTCGTTCTGTTCCATCCTCAACATATACGATTCCGCAATATTTGAATCCATTCTTATCTAACAGATGCTGCATTACGATATTGTCCCGGTGTGTATCAATACGGATGTTGCCGCATTGTTCCAAGGCCCAGTTCAGGCAGAAGGACGCTGCACCTTTTACATTTCCGGTGGAAGTGATGCGGTGGACGACTCCGTAACGGGAGTCGTTGATCCAGTCCCCATCGTAGATGCGCATATAAGTCGGATCAGCCCCTTCTTTATAATAGAAAGTAGCAATGATCTGATCCTGTTCTGTGCAGACATAACTGTTCCTCTCAGTGATGTCATCCAGAATCAACTGTGGAGAAGGATAAGTGTTTTCCCACTGAGAAGCATTTCCGTGAGTTGCCATGAATGTCCGTGCATGTTCATACATCTTAAGAAGTACTTCAAGCTCTTCAGGTTTTGTCTTTCTGATTTCCATAATATTCCTCTTTCATAAACTAAATATAGATACGCTAATACACTATTATATCAAAAAACAGAACGTAACTCCATTGACAAAAATATAGAGAAAACATGAAACGAAATCGTTATCATAGAGGAAAAGTACCTAGAGTGAATTTTGAAAGAAAAAGAGGCTGTTTATTTGTCTGTAAATCAGACCGTACACATGGGGAAAATGTTCTTTTTACAGTACATTTTTATTGTATTAAAGTTCGTACAATTCCCCGTAAAATGGGCGTTTTTTCGTATATTTTGTACTAAATCGAATACAAAGCGATTTCCGATATTTATTCTCGATTTTACGCTTGTCATTTATTTAACACGGTGTTATACTATGCCCGTAAAACAATTACAAAACTATTTTAGGAAAGAATATAGGAGGATTTTTCAATGGCTAATTTTGAGCAGTGGGCTGGCTTCAAGGGAAGAAAATGGACACACTCTGTAGACGTGCGTGATTTCATCCAGGAGAACTACACACCATATGAAGGTGATGAGTCATTCCTTGAGGGACCAACAGAAGCAACAGACAAATTATGGGGAAGACTGCAGGAACTTCAGAAAGAAGAAAGAGCTAAGGGCGGAGTTCTCGACATGGAGACAGAAGTTGTTTCCGGTCTGACAGCATACGGCCCAGGATATATCGATGAGAGCATGAAAGATCTTGAGCAGATTGTTGGTTTGCAGACAGACAAACCGCTGAAGAGAGCATTCATGCCTTATGGTGGAATCAAGATGGCTGAGCAGGCTTGTACAACATACGGATATCAGCCAAGCGAGAAACTGCATGAGATCTTCACAAAATATCATAAAACACACAACCAGGGAGTATTCGACATCTACACACCAGAGATGAAGAAAGCTC
>OMNT01001988.1_pt1 | contig 17296 bp, 14 predicted proteins | sample 1672551 | NCBI WGS metagenome assembly OMNT01 (sample SAMEA3136698, study PRJEB25190) | human gut metagenome
ATAACTTCCCGATGAGACCACTGGGTTGGAAATCTCCAAGGGAGACTCTAAAAAGATTTCTGCATAGTGTGTAACATATGTTTGACAAACCAACATCGCCCTTGACAGCGCGGGGCGGCGCCTGTTATAGTGAACGCACTATCTCGCAAAGGAGGCCTCGCCCCATGACCCACGACATGCGCCGCAAGCGCCAGGCGCTCGCGCCTGAAGCCTGCGCTGATATTCTCGCCCAGGAGAGCCACGGTGTGCTCGCTCTTGCTGGTGACGATTTTCCCTACGCTGTGCCGCTGAGCTATGTCTACACAGACGACGCACTCTATTTTCACTGCGCCAGAGAAGGGATGAAGCTGGAGCTCGCCCGCCGCGACAGCCGCGCAAGTTTTTGCGTTATCGCAGAAGACCACATCGTGCCAGAAGCATACACAACCTACTACCGCAGCGTGATCTGTTTTGGCCAGCTGTCAGAGATCACGGACGACGACGAAAAGCGCGCCGCGATCGAAGCGCTTGGCCGCAAATACGCGCCCCACGAATCAAACGATCATCTCGCTGAAGAGATCCATCGCCATTGGTCGGCGCTCTGCATCCTCAAGCTCACACCAGAACGCATCACCGGCAAAGAAGCGATCGAGCTTGTGCAGGCGCGCGAAAGCTGAGCGCAGATTTCGCAGCCAGCCAGGCAGCGTTTGTGCCAAAAGCTGGAAAAAGCTGCCGCGATGGTCTAAAATAAAAGATTGCACAAAAAATGGAACCCTGCATGGGGTTCCATTTTTCGCTATCAGCGGCTGATGATATAGATGATGTTGCTGCCACAATCCCAGACCACATCGGCGAATGGCTCGATCAACGCGCGCACTGGCAGCATCAGGCGATCGCCAACGATCTGCACCGGCACGTTCATCGTTGCTTCTTTGTGCTGGGCGGGGTCATAATTATCTGCTGTGCCATAGTCAACGGTGTAAGATGGCAGGAGGCCGTCGTGTCCCTGCGAGAAGGTGAGCCAGTAATCCGGCTCTTTACTCACAGGCTCGACGCTGATCTTCCACCACGGATCGCTCTGCAGAATATTCACGGTGTATTCCCCAGGCATAGCGGCAACGATCGGCCGCGATGGCGCCAGCGAAACGCCGTTTTGCACGACTGGCTGCTGATCAGGGAATTCGAGCTTGACGCCGTCCCAGTAGATCTGCGGTGTGTCGCCGACGTTTTCATCCCAGAGAGAAACATAATCCTGGAATGTCATATCTTTGACAATCTGTGCCGTGCTCGGCACCGAGCCATCGGTGTCTGCGCTTTCAAGATTTTCGTAAAATGCATTGATCGCATCATCATTGGCGCGATACATATTATCGATCAGCCGCGACACCTTCCACACGCCGTCCTGCTTGGTCAAAACCATCCCCTCAGCGCTGACGAGCTGTGTATAATCCGGCCAGCCGCTGTCTGATCCGGTGTTGAGGTTGTAGTGGATCGCATAGGAGATAACGACTTTCATCGTGTGATCGTTCACCAGATAGTAGCCATCCACATAGGACGCGCTTTCTTTATCGGTGATATCGTAGCCGCAAGCGCTGTGACGGCACCAGGCATTGCGCCCTTCCACTTGCTGATAAAGATAATCGCTGGCGAAATCATTTTTATCCAGGAAAACAAAATCGCCCTCAAACGAAGCAACAAACGCATCATGTACCCGCTGCGCCACAGCAAGTGCTGCGTTGACATTTTCATCTTCCGACACAAATCCTTCATGGACCGCATTGTCCAAAACCGTGTCCGACGATTCATTCGCGTCCGCCGCCATCGCAGGACAAGCTACAAACACACTGAGCGCAACAGCAACCAATAATGCTCTCCATTTCAACATTCCAATCGCCCCTTTCTCGTCATCGTTCTTCAACAGTCCGATCCCTCCTTCCAGCGGCCGCAGCGTCCGTTTTCGAATGAGCATTCCCGCAGGCGAGTTTCTGCCCCACAGAGCAGTGCGAAGATCCTCGTCGAATCCTTCCACCACAGCCGACTGAACGATCGATCTACATCAAGCCTACACCTTTGCAGCACCGCTTTCAATGATTGTGAAGACGAATTAAGAAAAAATTAGGAATTCCTTCATTTTATGTTCATTTTTTATTCCGTAAAATGTTAATTCCCCCACTCTGCGCGCAGAGTAGGGGAATTGTTTTCAATCTGTCAGCACTGCCTCTGCCACGGCATCGGCGACGGCTGATGCGCCTTCGTCTGTGAGGTGGATGCCGTCGTCCAGGAACCATTCCGGATGATCTTTGGTGAGGCCATAAATATCGACCAGCGTAAGATCGTAGGTTTCAGCGGTTTCGGCGATGGCGGCGTTCATGCTGTCGTAAACGGCAGGCTGTATGCCATAGGTTCGCCAGGTGTGCTGTTCTTCAAGATGGGGTGCCGGCGGTGTGCAGATGATGACGCGCGGCTTGCTATCGAGCTCGACATAGGTACGCACGAGCTTGTCATACTCAGCAGAAAACGTCTCAACACCACGCCAGCTGGCGCCATTGGTGTCGTTGGTGCCAAACATCAACACAACGATATCAGGCTTTGTCGCGACGCTGGCATCGTAATGGGTGGTGGTGCTGTAGGGATAATCGCCGCTGTCCATGGCTGTGGTGCCGCTGACGCCATAATTGTCGACAATGTAGCCGTCGCCGAGGCGCTCAGCGAGAAAGCTTGGATAACCGGTGGCGCCGTAGCCTTCGGTGTTGCTGTCGCCAACACAGGCAACGCTGATCACCGGCGCAGGCTCGGCAGGCGCTGACGTTTCCTCTGCTGCGCTGTGACCACAGCCAGCGAGCACCAGCGCACAAAGCACGGCGGCAAAAAAATATTTAGAATGCACGAGAAAATCCTCCTTTGTCATTCGCCAGACAAATCTTATATTATACCATGAACTGATGCAGAATCCTGCATTCTGTCGTAATTGACGCTTTCACGTCGTAAATGACACGGCGCGCTGTGCGGTGATCTTTTATTATACCACGAACCAGTGCAGATTCCCGCATTCTGTCGTAATCGGCACTTTCACGTCGTAAATGACACGGCGCACTGAGCGTCAATCTTTTATTATACCACGAACCAGTGCAGAATCCTGCATTCTGTCGTAATCAGCGCTTTCACGTCGTAAATGACACGGCGCGCTGAGCGGCGATCTTTTATTATACCATGAACCGGCGCAGATTTCCGCGCTCTGTCGTAACCGACGCCCTCACGTCGTAATTGACACATTTACAGGCTATCGCGCAGCTGTGGAAATGCGATGACGGGCTCGGGATCCTGCGGATGGTCGCCGATGTGCTTTTCCATCCAGGCCATGTTGTACCAGCGGCCAAATTTGTAGCCGCAACGCCGAAATTCTCCAACCATGCGATAGCCCATGTGCGCGTGGAAATCGATGCTGTTGCGCGTCAGATAATCGTCGTCGGCACCGTCGGGCACACCGATGCAGGCGCAAAGGCTCTGGATATGCTGCGCGCGGCTTACGCGCTCGATGGCTTCGTAAAGCGCGCGGCCAACGCCGCTGTGTCGGCTTTTCATATCAACATAGATGGACGTTTCTGCGCACCAGTCATAGGCGGCACGGCCGACAAAGGGGCCGGTGTACGCATAGCCAAGGATAACGCCGCGATATTCGGCGACCAGATAAGGATAGCGCTGCAAGGTGTGGATGATGCGGCGGCGAAACTCGCCTTCGCTGGGCACGACGGTCTCAAAGGAAATGGCTGTCTCACGAACGTATGGCGCATAAAGATCGAGCAGCGCTGCTGCGTCGTCTGGCGTGGCGACGCGGATGGTGATGTCTGACATGGTTGGATGCCTCCGTTTCGTTGTTTGCATTTATTATAGTCGATTCGCGAGCATCCTGCAATTTGCGGAAGGCTTTCTCCCACACAACATGAAAAACCGCAGGACGCCCACTGTCCTGCGGTTTTCTATTGCGGATTGTACAAAGAGATAGGATTTGTACCGACAGCTTTTTTGCAGGGGGAGATTGGAGAAAGCCCTGCAAAACTTGCGATCATGCTGTCGGCTATGTCTAGAGGAAGGTCTGTTTTCTTTTTCAAGTAAAACAATCAGTTTTTAAGTAGAGGAGTAGAGGTGTGATTGTCTTGTGTTGGATCTGCACCTTTCGGCGCAAATATTTACCCATAAGAGCCCGTCCATGTGTTGCCCATCACACGAACAGTCTCCCACAAAAAAGCCTGTTTACGAATCGCTGCGGCGGCGAGCCTGCGACTCTCGCCGTCACTGCTTGGTGTTTTCATGCCGCTGCTGTAAAGGGGGAAACAACGCGCGGCCAGATGATGAAATGGATTTGTCACACGTACCGTGTGGAGGTTACGCTCTCGCGATTGCGACGCCGAGAGCGATGGCTGCTTGTTCTTCGTCGGAACCTGGTTCCGGAGAATCGAGGATGGCCAGGCCATCAGCGACCAGATTGCAGCCTAAGCGGACAGCATCCTGAGCCCAAAGGTCCATGTATTCGCCGCTGTTCCAATTGTAGGAGCCAAAAAGCACCACATTTTTTCCGGAAAGCTTGTCCGCAATGCTGTCCCACATTGGCTGGAAATCTTCCGTTTCGAGCTGTTCGTCGCCCATTGCTGGGGACCCGAATGCAAAATTGGTGTACTGGTCCATCATGCTTGGTTCAAAATCCCAAGGCATGTACACGTCGGCCTGCGCACCGGCTTGTTCAACGCCTTTTTTGACAAGGTTCATGATGTTTTCCGTGTTACCAGTGCCGCTCCAATATACAATCGCAACTTTCACTGATATGCATCTCCTTTCTACGATCAGATTGCGCGGGCCAGCGCTTCAAGAGGCTGCCCTTCCCGATAACGGGCGAGACATACCGACCGGCTGTTGTCGTACGCTGCAAAGCACTTCTTCGCCTGCTCCTCGTTGTGGAACACACACCAGTGCCCTGAGAACTTTGCACACTGAGAACCGAACTGCACAAAGCTCTTGACATCATCCAGCGGGTACGAGAGAAAAAGACCGATCTCGTGTGGAAAACCATCGTACTGATGCAAGCGTTTCGCCAGCTGTGACAGCGCTGCCTGATAGGAAAAATCCGTATAGCCAAGGGGTGTTAGAAAGGCTTGCGTTTCAGGATCAGCGAGATCACGGGCGAGCGCGTCTGGACGATAGACATAGACGAGCGGCATCTTTTCTCCGGTGAAAAAGAGACGAACATTGATGCCAAAGCGGGAAAGCCGCTTGCGCACAGCCACTGTATCCTGACAGATAGTGTGTGGATCCAATTCACAGGTGTTAAAAAGTCCACCTGTTTTGATCCCGGTGAGTACAGGGGCGCAGAAGCGAACGATCCTTTCTTCAAGCGTTACCATAGTCATCTCCCTTTCAAAATAAGAAGTTGTTTGAATCAGCGTTCGGCATCGCTAACTCATGGCTTCATTATAGTATGCTGTCTCTAACTTGTCAACACATAATTAGCAAAAAGCAACTATTTTTTCAAAAAATTTTCTCCCCGCCCCTTTGTGCATCTTGCGCCGCCTCTGCAAGCATGGTAGGATGAATAAAGTGGCATGTTTCATGCGCAGCTCTTCTCTCAGACTGACATGCCAGCAAACTATATTCTCAAGGAGCATTGCCAATGCTTACGTACGATCTTACAACCATCAAAAAAGGCGAGCTTTACGAAGCGCTCTACAAAATGATCCGCGACGACATCAAGCGCGGAACACTCACCGCCGGCGAAAAGCTGCCAAGCAAGCGCGCGCTGGCGAAAAATCTCGGCGTCAGCACCATCACCGTCGAAAGCGCCTACGCCCAGCTCATCAGCGAAGGCTACGTTTATTCCCTGCCAAAGCGCGGCTACTACATCGCAAAACTCGAAGCGCCCGTGCGCCATATCCCTGTGGAAAAAAGCGGGCACATCACCTTGCCGCAGCCACGCCAGCACTACCGCTTTGATTTTTCCCTCAACCAGACCAACCCCGCCCAGTTTCCCTTTGCCACCTGGAAAAAGCTCCTGCGCGAGGTCATCGCCGAAGAAAGCCAGGCCCTCATGGAAAAATCGCCGTCTGGCGGCGTGCTTGCGCTGCGCCAGGCCATCGCCGCGCATTTGCGCGACTTCCGCGGCATCGATGTCGATCCCGGACAGATCATCGTTGGCGCCGGCACAGAATACCTCTACAGCCTGCTCATCCAGCTGCTCGGCCGCGACAAAGTCTACTGCACAGAAAATCCCGGCTACCGCAAGATCCCCCAGATCTACCGCGCCCAGGGCGTCACCTGTCGCTTCGCCGAAATGGACGAAAACGGCATCAGCCTAGGCGGACTCCGCGCCGCTCAGGCCGAGATCGCCCACATCGGCCCCACCCACCAGTTTCCCACCGGCATCACCATGCCCGTCAGCCGGCGCTACGAACTCCTCGCCTGGGCCAGCGAACAGCCCGGGCGCACCATCATCGAAGACGACTACGACAGCGAATTCCGCCTCCACGGTCGCCCCATTCCCGCGCTGCAAAGCCTCGACGCTTCCGCCAGCGTCATTTATATGAACACCTTCGCCAAATCTCTCTCTTCCACCGTGCGCATCAGCTACATGGTACTGCCACCTGCCCTCGCCAACCGCTTTTACGAACGCCTCAGCTTCTACTCCTGCACCGTCAGCAACTTCGAACAGTTCACCCTCGCCCGCTTCCTCGGCGAAGGCTACTTCGAAAAACATATCAACCGCATGCGCCTCTTCTACGCCCGCCAACGCCAGCTCGTCCTCGACGCCATCCAGTCCAGCCCCCTCGCCGACCACTCAACGATCATCGAGCAAGACAGCGGCCTCCACTTTATCCTCAAACTCGACACCAAGCGCAGTGACGCTGACCTTTCCGCCTGCCTTGCCCAAAAGGGCATCCATCTCTCCGCTCTCAGCGAATACTACGAAGAAAACCCGCCAACCGCCAGCCACCAATTCCTCCTCAGCTACGCCAACCTCGATATCGATCAACTCCCAGAAGCCCTCGCAGAAGTTGCGCAGTGTTTGTAAGCGCCAAGAGCCCAAACAAAAATAATCGTCCCGCAGTCATAAATCTGTGTTATACTCATGATGAAGGTTTTTATAGTAGGATTTGTAAGGGGGACAGCATCATGAACCTCAATCAATTTAACTATCTGCTGACGATCCACAAATGCGGCTCGATCACCAAGGCTGCGCAAGAGCTTTTTGTGTCAGCTCCCTCTATCAGCAACGCAATCAGACATTTAGAAGATGAGCTAAACTGCATCCTATTACTTCGTCACCATCAAGGAGTTTCATTTACAGAACAAGGTGAAGAAGCTATACGCATCATCAGTAATATTGAAAAGGAATTGGAGCAGCTCAAACAGCTTTCTTCTTATCAGGATGCAACGCTCTCTGGGACAATAAAATTGGGAAGTACTCTACAGATCAATAACTCTTTAATTTTGCCAACAATGCTGCGCATCAAGGAAACCTATCCTCAAATCAAGATCATACCATCAGGAAGCGATAGCCAAACTATCTTGCGTATGGTCGCGCAAAACAGCTTAGACCTTGGCGTTATCCTATTTACAAATGCTGATGACTCACTATTTTTACGAGAGTTTAAACGCAACAACCTACAATTTTCCGAACTTATACATGATGAAATGTGTTTTGTTGTCCGCAAGGAGCATCCTCTAGCTTCTAGTGGAACAGCAACGCTCAAAGATATTCTAAACTATCCTTATTATACTTACTGCAATGCTTTCAACCCGAAAATGGAAGAAATGCTCCTTACATGTAATCCCAATCTTGAAGTCATTCAATTAGATGATCGTGAGTTATTACGCAATATGTTACTCTACTCTGACGCAAGTACAACAATGCCATTATCCAGCAAGCCGGGAACATTAAAACATTTCCCCGGCCTAACATTTCTTCATCTTGCTGATTTTTCATATCGCTGCCGAATTGGATGGATACACAAACAAGACTCACTTTCTCGTATTGAAAAAGTAGTAATAGCAGCTTTACAAGAAGAGTCCGCATCATTAGAAATTTAAAGTTATCTTCTATTTTGTAATTATATATTATCATATAAATCAAAACGCATTGAAAATATGATCGTGATTATATTTTCAGTGTGTTTTTTATTTGCGCTCTAAATTTTACGTTTGGCATTAGCTAAACGCTAAAGAATCTTTAATAAGAAAGAATTATCACTTCTAAAAAGTTTAATTTATAATAAGAATTGTAGAAGATATCTTGCAAGATAAGAAATAAAAATGAAAGAGGGGTGGCTATATGCCTCCTGTAATTGATGAAAATAAATGCATTAAATGCGGTCTCTGCGCACAGATCTGCTGCATGGATGTCATTAAAAAGACCGAGACCGAATCTGCCGAGATCGTCGTCCGTTATCCAAATGAATGCTGGCACTGCCGGGCCTGCGCCATCGATTGCCCAACGGGTGCCATCACGATCCGTTATCCATTGTCTCACATGCTGCTGCATGTCGATGTGCCAACTGTAGAAGGAGGAGAACGCGCATGAACATCAAGATTCGCAAAGAGCCTGTCCAGGCTGACGTACTCATCATCGGTGGCGGCATCAGTGGGATGCAGGCTGCCATCGCTGCTGGCGAAAAAGGCGCCAATGTCGTCGTTGTAGAAAAAGCCGACACCCGTCGCTCCGGTTCCGGGGCCACTGGCAATGACCACTTTATGTGCTACATTCCAGAATACCACGGTGATGATTTTGAAGAAATCCTCCAAGAAGCAATGGAAACGCTTGTTGGTCCAATCCAGGATCTCAATATTTTTGCCTTGATGATGCGCCGTAGTTTTGAACTGATCCAAAAATGGGAATCTTACGGCATCAACATGCGCCCAACTGGTAAATGGAACTTCGAAGGACATGCCATGCCGGGACGTCGTCGCTACCATCTCAAATATGACGGTCGCGATCAGAAGCCGCTGCTGACCAAGAAAGCAAAAGAAGTCGGCGCAAAGATCTTAAACAAAACAACGATCACCGAGATCCTCGTCAAAGAGGGCCGCGTCGTCGGTGCGATCGGGATCGACGCCCATCTCGACCAGCCAGAAGCAATTGTATTCCAGGCCAAGAGCGTGATCATCTCCACCGGCCTTTCTACCCGTCTCTATCCAGGCAACAATCCGGCTTTCGTCTGCAATACCTGTTACTGCCCAACTTCTGCCGGTGGCTGTGCGATCGCTTATCGTGCCGGTGCACGTCTGGTTAATCTTGACCAGCCATACGTCCATGCTGGTCCTCGTATGTTCGCTCGTTGTGGCAAAGCCACCTGGATCGGCGTGCTCACTGATTACTATGGCAAGCCAGTAGGCCCATTTGTAACTAAACCAACTCGTGAACTTGGCGATGTAACTGCAGACATATGGCAAGACGTATTTGATCAAAAAATGAACGACGGCACTGGTCCTGTCTTTATGAACTGTTCTCAGACTTCTGAGGAAGATCTGCAACACATGCGCGAATCTTTTATCGCTGAAGGCGATTCTTCCTTAAATGATTATATGGATCAATATGATGTCGACCTGCACAAACACATGGTCGAGTTTGGTTCATACGAATATATGCTGGCTGGACGTGGCCTCGACATCGACATGCAGAGTGCCACCACGCTGCCAGGGCTCTACGCCTCCGGCGACCTCACCGGCAATGTGCGCGGGGACATCACCTCCGCTGCTGTCTTTGGCCAGATCGCCGGGGAAAATGCCGCCGACTACGCCAAGGCCAAAGACCTCGTCGATGTCTCTGATCTGTCGATCATCCAGGAAAAATTCGACTGGTACGACGCCATCATCTCCAGAAAGAGCGGCGCCCACTGGATGGAAGTCAACTCCACCCTCAACCAGATCATGGACAAATACGTCGGCGTCAAGACCGTGCGCTCCGAAACGCTGTTGCTTTCTGCCCAGAAATACCTGAGCGACCTCAAGCGCTACGCCGCCGAACAGCTCAAAGCTGAAAACAGCCATGAACTCATCCGTTCTCTCGAAACAATGGATCTCATTGATGTTGGTATAACCGTTGCTTGCTGCTCCGAAAACCGTAAGGAAACGCGCGGTATGCATCATCGTGTCGACTATCCATTTACTAATCCACTTATGAATAACAAGTTCCAAACGATACAACTTGATGAAAACGGAAATCCTATCATGAAATTCCGCGACAAAGCAAGAAAAGTAAACTGACCATTTTTTACAAGGGGTGTTAACTATGATCGAACACTTATTAAAAGAAGGTCAAATTGGTCCGATCAAATTAAAAAACCGCATTATCTATTCTGCAATGGATTTTAACCTCAACCATACTCGAGGATTTCTCTATGATTGTGAAGTTGAAAGCCTAGTTCATCGCGCAAAACAAGAGTATAGTCCTGGTCTGATCAACTTTCCTGGCATGGATACTGTACCGCCTAAAAAAGGCGGAAACAATTTCCACCATAGCGTCTATAATAATGAAACGATGCTGATGATCTCACGCGCAGTCGAACGAGTAAAGATTAACGGCTGCAAAGTAATGACCCAATGCGGTGGCGGCAAAAGCCATCCCGGATTAGGGCCATCAGATATGATAAATACCAATTCCGGTCAGCCAATTCGTGCCATGACAGTAGGAGAGATCCAAGGATATATCGAAGAGGTTGCAAAATCCGCTCGTCTCTGTGCACAAGCCGGATTTGATGTATTAGAAATCCATGCAGCGACTGGAAAATTTTTAAGCCAGTTCTTCTCTCCATATTGTAACCATCGCACCGACAACTATGGCGGCTCCATTGAAAACCGTGCGCGCATCATGGTGGAATTACTGCAAGCCATGCGCGAAGCTGTCGGACCAAATGTCGCACTGTCAACACGAATAATGGTCGATGATCTGGGCGGATATTTCACACTTGAAGAAGGGATTGAATTAGCAAAGATCGTCGCACCATATTTAGACGCTATTCAACCATCTACTGGCTTTAATGAATTCAAGTGGACCATCTCGCCTGCATATTTTTATCCGAAAGGATATATGTTGCACCATACTGAAGCCATTAAACAAGTCGTCGACATTCCAGTCATTGCAATGGGTAAACTCGGTATCCCAACCCTAGCCGAAAACGTCGTTGCATCTGGGAAAGCAGACTACGTCTGCCTGGGGCGTCCACTTTTTGTTGATCCGGAATGGATCACAAAAGCAGCCAAAGGTGAAGATAAGAAAATCCTTCAATGCATTGGCTGTGTCAACTGCTACACAGAACAGGACCGCTGGGAAATTGTCCCAACGCAACGTTCTTGTACTCTGAATCCTGCACTGCTTCGTGAAGAGCGCTTCACAATACTTGAACCGGCAAAGAACCAGAAAAAAATTCTTGTTATCGGGGGTGGTCTTGCCGGAATAGAAGCGGCTATCACATTGGCTAAACGTGGTCACACTGTGACTCTGGCAGAAAAAACCGATAAACTCGGCGGGCAATGGTGCGTTGCCGAACATGGAAAAGAAAAAGCAGATTATCGTACACTTCTCCCATATAAGCGTATGGAATTAGATGAAGTAACTGTCAATGTGCAACTAAACACTCTCGTTGACAAAACTTATATTGAAAACTTCCATCCGGATGCCGTGGTTCTAGCAACTGGTGCTGTACCAAAAGCTTTACCAATCGACTGTGTAACCCCTTCCTATAACGTTGTTCAAGGCAACGATGTGATCATGGGCACCGCAGAAGTTGGACATAATGTCGTCATCATTGGCGGACGCTACATCGGCATGGAAGTTGCTGTTCAGCTTGTTCAAGAAGGGAAACATGTTTCTCTCGTCGATATGCAGGACATTGGAAAAAATACCAATCCACGCATTACTGGTATCTATCGCAATGAAATGGTGAAATACGGTGTTTATCAATATCCTTGCTGCCCAGTACGTTCTTTCTATGACGACGGAGTTGAGATCACTTATATGGATCTACCATTAAAACTTCATGCCGACACCATTGTTCTTGCAATTGGAACAACACCTGTCAATGATCTTGTACCCGTACTAGAAGAAATGAACATCCAACATTTCTTGATCGGTGACTGCAAGCGAATCGGCGATGCTCTTTATGCTATTCGAGATGGAGCAGAAATCGGCCGTCTGATCTAACGAAAGGAATAAATCATGATCAATCATCTTTTACAACCAGGCATGTTTGGCTCGCTCAAACTTAAAAACCGCATTATCTACCCTGGCATGACATTCCATGTTGGTGACAATAAAGGTCATTTGACTGATATTGAGATTGACCATATGGTATATCGTGCGAAACAGGAATACGGTCCTGGGCTCATTACTTTTCCAGGACTCAACGATTCTATGTTTGGCAAAGTCAACCGCTGCAACATCAATGATGATGAAGCTGCATACATTCTCGCCAAACAGATCGAACGTGTGAAGATCAATGATACTAAAACCATGGCCATTCTTGGCGTTTTAGGATTACGAAACAACGGCTACAACGAAGCCGAAAACCTGGGCCCATCTAACTTCAATTTTCCATTTGTCATGAAAGAGATCACCCACGATGAGATCAAGTATTTTGTCTATCGGTGGGGAAAACTTGCCAAACGTACAAAAGAAGCAGGATTCGATGCTATTCGCATTCAATTAGAAACTGCAAAGAAAATCCTCAGTCTCTTTATCTCGCCTTATACCAATCGTCGCACCGACGAATATGGTGGTAGCTTAGAAAATCGTTTACGCATTGTCATTGAAGTGCTTCAGGAAGTGCGCAAAAACGTCGGTCCAGATTTTCCAATCTTGCTCAATCTTCCAATGCATGAAATCATGCAGCATGGTACCACTATTCAGGAAGGCCTAGAAATGGCAAAAATACTTGCACCTTATGTTGATGTATTTGAGCCAACAGAAAATCAGCTATTCCATGGTACCTCACAGCATGGCACAGAGCCTTACTATCGTCCTTATGGACCAAATATGCCTTATGTGCGTGCGATAAAACAGGCTTTTCCAGATAAAGGCGTCGTTGCTGCCGTTCGCATGGGTATTCCTGAATTAGCTGATCAAACCATTGCGAAAGGTGAAGCCGATTTTGTCGCCTTAGGACGCCCACTCTTTGCAGATCCCGAATGGATCACCAAAGCAGCCACCGGACACAGTGATCAGATCCAACGTTGCATTGGCTGCATGAATTGCTATACGGACAGCAAGCGTAAAGAACTCTGGCCTGCTTATCACTGTGCCTGCACTGTTAACCCAGCTAATCTCCGCGAAGAAAGCTTCACAGAACTCATTCCTACAACATCACCAAAGAATGTACTCATTGTTGGCGGTGGTCTAGCTGGTATGGAAGCCGCCATCACGCTTGCCAAACGCGGTCATAATGTAACATTAGCCGAACAAAGCAATGCTTTAGGCGGACAATGGATTATTGCCTCTCATGCAGAAAATAAAGCCGACTACAAAACGCTGATTCCATTTAAGGAAAAACAACTCGCCGCCTCTGGCGCAAAAGTTCTTTTGAACACAACTGTCGACAAAAATTTTCTCATCTCTGCCAAGCCAGATGTCACTATTCTCGCAACCGGTGCCACCCCTCGCAACTTAAATTTTAATTTTCCGTTAGGAGATACTCAGATCGTGCAAGGAAATGACGTGATCATGGATCGAGTAACTACTGGAGATAAAATCGTCGTTATCGGTGGAAAATATATTGGAATGGAAGTTGCCATCAAACTTGCAAAACAGGGCAAAGATGTCTCGATCGTCGATATGACAGAAATCGGCAGCGGTCTCAATCCACTGCTCTTTGACCATTATCTGAAAGGAATGCACGAAACCGGCGTTCGTATGTACTATAATATGCAAGTTATCAGCTTTACTTCGTCCGGTGTCGATATCCTTTGCAATACAAATCTCTTATCGCTTGACGCTGACACCATCGTTCTCGCGATTGGTACAAAATCCAATATCAGTCTAGTTGAAGATCTCGAATCATTAAACATGAAATATTGTCAAATCGGCGATTGTAAACGAATTGGCGATGCGCTGTACGCAATCCGTGATGGCGCAGAAATAGGCCGTATCATCTAAGGAGGGATTACTATGTCAGTCGCAGAAATGCCTCGTCTCACAACAAAAGAAAAAATCAAGTGGTTTATTCTTTTAGCCATCATAGCAATTTTAGCCATCATCCCCTGTGGCCCAACTTATACGTTCCAAGTAAAAGAGTTCTTTATTATCGCAATAGCTGGCATATATATGATGGCGGTGGAACTTGTACCAGTATATATTGCAGCGATTTTAATGCCAGTTGCATATTGGCTTCTCAACGTCGCACCAGCGACTGTAGTGTTTGGTGCATGGACACAAGAAGTCCCTTGGGTACTTCTCGGTTCTCTTTTCGTCGCCGTTATCATGAATAAAACAGGCCTTAGCAAACGACTTGCTTACGGTTTGATGTTAGTTGGTCGTGGTAATTTCTATGTTGTATGCATCATGTTGGTTGTCGCCGGTGCTATTCTAGCTTCCTTTATCCCTGCAGCTACAGCTCGTGCCGCACTTTTTGGTTCCATCGCTTTGAGTTTAACAAATGCTATGGGATGGGAGAAAAACAAAAAACATGCCATCCTTCTCTTTTCTTGTATCACCATGGTCGCTACCGGAACAAGTTATATGGTTATGACAGGTACAAACAGTAGTCTCGTCGTCGCAGGTGTTTTAGAATCGGCTGGATTCCCAATCACCTGGGCTCAGTGGGCACTCTATTGCGTAGTTCCTGGCGTTATCGAAGTTGTTATCGTTCTTCTTATCTTGTTCTTTGCTTTCCGAAAATATGACACAGGCAGTACAAAAGAAATGGATAGCAAAACCATGCACGCCTATATCAAAGAGCAATATAAAACACTTGGAACACCTAACCGTCAAGAAAAGAAAGCAATCGCATTATTTATTATCATCTTATTACTGCTTTTAACCAGTAAATATCACTCTCTCACTCCAGGAAAAGTTTTCATGCTAATGAGCATGATCGCTTTCCTGCCTGGTGTCAACTTGTTGAATGCCAAAGAAGGTAAAAACGTTGACTATTCTATGGTCTTTCTCGTTACAAGTTGCGTAGCTATCGGCGATGTTGCCAATGAACTTGGCTTAGGTCAAACTTTTGTAGAAACCATTACGCCAATGTTGCCACATTCAATTTTTGGTATTGCTGCTGTTGTTTATCTCATTTGTTTTTTGGGTAATATGTTGATGACGCCGGTTGCTTTAGGCTCCGCTTTCGCTTTGCCAATCATTAATATTGCACTTTCAATGGATATGAATCCATTTGGTATTACCTTGCTCTGGTGGACTGCCTGCGCAGCGACTGTTTTCCCATATGAAAATACTGGTGATCTACTTGTTTTTAGCTACGGCCAAATGTCCATGAAAAATTGGATCATTGTCGGGATCATTCGTTCAGGTGTACTTTTCTTTGGACGATTTATACTCTACATTCCGTGGTTTACACTTATAGGCATACTGTAACTCTATATTCAAAAATGGCTGTCTCAATACACAGGCAGCCATTTTTTTATTGCCACAAATTCCCCATACCGCCTCTTGTAAAACAGGGTGTATACTAAGGGCAAGAGCATTTCACCCATCCCCCCGAAAGGAGATCACCATGCACCCCACTTCCCTTCTCACTGCTTACCAGGGCGGCCAGGCGCTGGTAAGTCTCGGTGACCACGCCGAACGCCGGTTCAAGCGGCTCAAGAGCCATGAGCTTGCCACCTTGCGCGCGTTCTGCGACGAATTGAAGGCGCAGGGCTGCGGCGTGGCCGAGCTCGACGGATTTTTCGTCGGCTATGCCATTGAACGCATCAGCAAAGAATTCGACCTGCTGCGCTTTTCAAACGCCCTCATCCTGAACATTGAGCTCAAAGCGCCGCTGCGACGCGCGGACAAAGAAGAAAAGATCCGTCGCCAGATGCGCACCAATCACCACTATCTCAGCTTTCTCGGTCGCCCGCTCCGCCTCTTCACCTTCGTTGACAAGGACGGCTTCTACGAATACCTACCACAGCAGGACCAGCTCACGCGCGCGGATGCTGCAGAGATCGCCGATCTCCTGCGCACGCAAAGGATCGATCCAGCGCTTGATCCGGACGCCCTCTTTGTCCCTGCCAATTATCTCATCTCGCCTTTTCGCGACAGCGCGCGATTTATCAAGGGGCAGTATTTTCTCACAACCAGCCAGCAATCTGTCAAGGAAGAGATCCTGCTCGAACGCAAAAAATATCCCGACACCTGCTTCACCCTTTCTGCCGCCTCCGGCACCGGCAAAACCCTGCTGCTCTATGATCTGGCAAAAATCATCCTTGCGGGAGGCGGACGCGCAGCGCTCGTTCACTGCGCCCCTTTGAACGAGGACCAGCGCCGTTTTCGTCGCGCACACGGTTGGTGCATCCATTCCGCTGCCGAGGTTCACCCGGCAGCCCTCGCCTGTCAAGCCGACCTGCTCCTCGTTGATGAGACCCAGCATCTCAGCCTCAGCCAGCTGAATGCCCTCATCGCAGCTGCCGAGGCCAGCCATACCACGCTGCTTCTCGCCTTCGACACTGCGCCGGAGCTGGGCGTCGAGCGCCCCGCAGCCATTCTCGCAGCGCTCCGTCGCCATCATCCGCAGCTGCGGCTCTCCGCCAAATCCCTTTCTAATAAGATCCGCATCAACAGCGCCCTGGCTGCATTCATCGCCAATCTTTTCAAGCAGGAAACCAAGCCGATCCATCCTCCTTACAACTGCATCACCATTGACTACCTCTACGAGCCAGACGATCTTCGCGCCACCACCGCCTATCTCAGCAGCCAGGGATGGACGGTCCTTACCGGTACAGCTTCCGGACCTGGGCTCTCTCTCGCAGAATGCGGTGCGCGTGACATCGCGCCCCTCGTCGGCAGCGAATTTTCTGGCGTTGCCACCGTTCTCGACCGCCGCTTTTTCTACGATCCCACCGGTCATCTGCAAACCACCGACCAGACCAGCGCCGCCAAAACAGCCCTCTACCAGATCGTCACCCGCGCCACCGACGAGCTCCGCCTGATCGTATATAACAATCCCACCCTCTACTTACATCTGCTGAGGATCCTTGAACACTAAAAAGGCAGCAGCCGGACATCATCCAGCTGCTGCCTGTCTTTTTCCACAAAAAAACCACCCTGCACAAGCAAGGTGGTATACATCCTGGCAATGACCTATCTTCCCAGCAAAAGACCAGCAAGTATTGTCGGCGCTGA
>OMNT01001991.1_pt1 | contig 17276 bp, 8 predicted proteins | sample 1672551 | NCBI WGS metagenome assembly OMNT01 (sample SAMEA3136698, study PRJEB25190) | human gut metagenome
GGTGCAGGTCAGTGGGACATTTGCCTGTATTACCAGTAAGCTGTCTCATTTGTATTTTGGAGATATTACCAGACAGAGGATGCCATTTTACGGTGGAAACATAGTGTATGTTATGAAGTTTGAGCTTAAGAAAAATCAGAAGATCTGTATAAGAGTACCTCATTTTTCAGCTCCGGTTATGCAGGTAATATTGGATAAAAAGCCCAGAGGATTAATTGCATTTTCACCGCATGAGCTTGAAGTTGGTGAGCTGGAAGCAGGCATTCACAGGTTAGAAATCAAAGTATACGGAAATCGTTTTAATAGTTTCGGAACACTTCATAATAGCAATGATGAATTTAAATGGTATGGACCGGATTCTTACAGAACAAGCGGATCTGAGTGGATAGAAGGCTGGGAATTAAAACCATTTGGAATTCTGTCGCGGGTAGAAATTCTGGAAACCTAAGGATATGAAACATTAATTTATAAGCGTAACAACGCAGAGTGTCGGGGGAATAAGCAATGAGAAAACAGGAGCTGATATGGCTGGATACGGTAGAAAATCCAGAGGGACAGATGGAATTAATCATAAAATACAGAGGGAGTACAAGTAAAGAAAATGTTGCCGCCTTTCTGGAAATCAGAGATAAAAGTAGTGTCCTTGTGAAAGAAAAAGGTGAGCTCAGACAAGACACTGCCAGGGTGAAAATAGCTGTATTTAAATGCCAGGGAGTACAGTGCTGGACACCTGAAGATCCGGCTTTGTACCAGGTGAATATAGTGCTTGAGTTATCAGATAAGAATAATGAGAAGACCTATATAAGGCATGGACAAAAGCTTGGATTTCGTTCTTTGAAGCGGAAAAATCAGCAGGTTTTTTGGAATCATAAGCCTGTAAAGCTGCTGGGAATCTGTTACCGTGAACCAGATTTTAAGATGGAAAATTGGGAGACGGTTTTGCGTCGTGATCTGGAATTATTTAAGGCAGCACACGTTAATTTTATCCGCAGTATTTACTATCCATTCAGTGAAAAAATGTTGGAGCTGTGTGATGAAATGGGCTTCTGGGTGGAAAATACAGCTCCTTTTTATGAACTGGGACAGACCCCAAAAAACATCAGTGAGCTGCCACATATGCAAAAAGAATTTGAAACAGCAGCAGAAGAATTGCTTGCAAATGGAAGCCATACCAGTGTGCTTCTCTGGTCACTGGGACATGATTGCGCATGGGGAGTAAATTTTGGAATCATTCGTGACCGCATCAGGGAACTGGATGATATTCGCCTGATGACCTTCCATTTGCCAATGTCCATTCCAGAAGAAGAACCACAGATGGATGTATGGCCGGTTCATGATATTGACTGGCGACTTCCTTTTGACAAGACATATGATCAGATGGTGATTTTTCACACACCCGGGGCAGAAAATGAGATTGGATATATGATTGCAGATGCAGACTATCCAGTGCCTGTACTTCACGAGGTCTGGTCACCGGTAGTATGCCATAACCGGGATGAAATTCAAAGAGATCCTGGAATCCGTGATTTCTGGGGAAAAAGTATTCGTACTTTTGTAGAAAAATCAGCTCGGACTCCAGGGTGCCTCGGTGGAGCAGTGCTGGCTGGCGTGGATGAGGACGGCAGCTTTGAAGGGCTGATGGATTATGAATGGGGAATTCTGGACGCGAATCATAATCCGAAGCCAGAATATTATCACTTGAAAAATGCATATGGAGCAGCTTCAAAAGAAGCATATGCGGAGTTGGAAAATGAGAATTCTGTGGTGGAAACAAAGATAAATTGTTTCAGAAGGCAGAATGAAATCCATAATATAAACTGGAAAATTCAGTGGACAGAAGATGCCCTTCACATAGAAAATGACAATATTTTTTATATTTTTTCCAGAAAAAAATGTCTATTAAAGGAAGCTGGGCTTATACAAAAACAAGGAAAAAAAGTACTGATAAAAGGCGGCCCGTTTTTGAATACAGCAGGATTCTTACTTGGGAAATGGATAGGGAGAAGCCTTGAAATTTGTTCTGTGGATGAGGCGGAAAATGTACAGATAAAGATAAGCGGAACCTATGAAAATATCCTTGATATTTGTTTTTATCTTACTCTTTTTCAGAATGGAATACTGGAAACTGCATATGAAGTTCAGAAGCTATTCCGCCATATGCCACACCGTGTGAAAGCAGAAATCGGCATTTCAAGTGGTGGCTTAGGAGAGAAGGGTGGAGCTTATTATGTAACAGAACCGGATAGAGTACGAATGGTTTCTCAGGGGTGTAAGGTTCGGTTAGAACCGGCACCTGAATTAACAGAAGGAGCTATTGTAAATAATTTGGATCCGCGAATAAATTATGTGGGTAATTGGATAAAAATGGAAGATTACTGTGGAAATCTTAACGGATCTGAAACATTAAGCAATACAGCAGGAGATTACGCGGAACTGAGTTTTACAGGGACAGGAATCACTGTTTATGGACCATGGGATATTTTATATGGGATGTGTAACGTATATTTAGACGGAGAACTCTGGAAGAAAAATGTGAGTCAGTACCCACCGAAAGTAGATTTTCCGGGAATGAGCAGAGGCTATGAAAAACGCTATAGACAGATACTGGCAGAGGTACATGGACTGGAAGAAAAAAAACATACACTTCGCATAGAGGTAACCGGAACAAAAGAAGCAAAAGCGCAGAATACATACACTTCAATTGATTATGCAGTATTGGAAGGAAGCAGTTATACAGGTGGATTCAAAATGAATATTGCAGTAGACTTTAATTATCCCAGAATGGTACGAGGCTGCGTTCGAAGACCTGATGTAAAGCTGATTCCAGGCGTGCGGGAGTCTTTCAGAATACAAATGCTGTTGGAGGAAGACAAATGAATATGACTATAGATGAATTAAAAAATTATCCTATGCCAAGAGTGATTCCCCTTCCAAAATGGAGTAAAGCGGCAGAAAATTCAGTAATCTGCCTGGATGGAAGCTGGAAAGTAACAGACAAAAAAGATGGTGCAGTACAACAGGTTCAGGTGCCCTTTGACATGGGAATTCTTCACAAAAAGGGATTATCACAGCACTACAGATATGAGAGGGAGATACAGCTTCCAAAGAGAGAGGAACAAAGTCGTATTGTGCTGAAATTTCAGGGGATTAATGGTTTTGCTACAGTCTATGTGGATGGAAAACAGGTGGCATATCATGAAAACGGATTTATTACATGGAATGTGGACATTACGGAGGAAGTATGTGGAAAACAGACGCTTTCACTTGCTATCGATGTGGATGAAGAATCAGATATTGTCAGTGCCTATAGCCATGGCGGGATGCTTCACAGCAGCTGGCTGTATGTATTGCCGGAAGCTTATGTGAACGCACTTTACTTGTCACCATTGTTTGATGAGGACATGGAAACCTGCAGTCTGCGGGTGGATATAGACCTGGCAAATATGCCTGAAAGCATAGATGGGAAGGGGAAAATACGGTCTGCGGAAATGGCTGCCGGGAAGGAAAAAGGTCGGCTTGCTAGTGCTGCTGTATATAAAGCTGAGTTTGCTTTATATGATCCAAACGGTATAAAAACAAAGGAGAAATCTCTGGTTTTAGACAATAAAATAAAAGGCTATTACACCGATCAGCTGTACGTAGCCAACCCGGTTCTCTGGGATGCAGAGCACCCAAGACTATACAGATTTGAACTTATATTATATAAATTAGATTCTATCTCTGGTACCTGGGAACCACTGGAACAGATAAACAAAAAGGTAGGACTTAGAAAGCTGGAACGCAAGGGTAATCGTCTATTTGTAAACCATAACGAGGTGAAATTACGCGGTGTGTGCCGCCATGAAATCAGTCCAAGAAATGGACGTGCATTGACCAATGAGCTGATTGAACAGGATGTAGCATTGTTTAAAGAAGCAAACTGCAACTATATTCGAACCTCCCATTATCCGCCAAGCGAATATTTTCTTGACCAGTGTGATGAGCATGGAATTTATGTGGAGGATGAACTGGCACTGGCATTTATTGCAAGGACATTGCCCTATACACAGCGCGATCCTAAGGAAACAAACCGTTATCTCAGTCATTTTGCAGAAACAATGGCAAGGGATTACAATCATCCTTGTGTAATTATCTGGTCTCTTTGTAATGAGTCCTTTGGAGGTCATAACTTTGATCTTCTTAATCGCTTTGCGCATTTGAAGGATCCTACCAGAATGACAAAATTCAGCTATCCAATGACTATTCGGGAAGAACATGAAATGCCGGATATCTGGAGCATTCATTACTCTGAATATAATGCTGATCTGGCAGGAAAAAAGGACAATTTAAGTGTGGGAGGTGCACCTGGAAAAGATATGCCTGTGCTTCATGACGAATATGTGCATGTAGCCTGCTACAACCGTGAGGAGATGCGAAGAGATCCAAACATCAGAAGCTACTGGGGCGAAAGCATCCGTATTTTCTGGGATAATATCTGGAATACAGAGGGTGCTCTTGGCGGTGCAATCTGGGCTGGAATCGATGAAACGGATCTTTATGATGGTGGGAACGGACAGATGGAATGGGGAATTATTGATGTCTGGAGAAGAAAGAAACCGGAGTTTTACATGACCAGAAAAGCCTATTCTCCAATTAAAGTTATTCACAGCGAAGTAAAGGCTCAGGAGAAAAAGGTTCTGTTGATTATAGAAAATCGGTTCTGTCACACTAATTTAAATGAGGTCAAAGTGAAGTGGAAATGCGGTGATGAAAGCGGTATCTGGAAGCTTCCGGAATGTGCGCCGGGAAAGGTAATTAAGGTTTTACTATCACTGGAAAATGCAGAGGATCAGTCTCCGGTGACACTGAAATTTCTGGACGGAAATGACTGCCAGATAGATGAAATGAAGGTGTTTTCCCGAGATTATGTGGAAGCTCCGCTGTTTGAGTTAAGTGCAGATGAAACAGAAAATATAAAAGCTTTAAAGATTCATAAAGAAAACCAGGAAGTTTTCATAACGGGAAATGATTTTAAGTTTTCTTTCAATGTTAAGACCGGTCTTCTGACCGGCGGCTGGGCAAGGCGGAATAATAAAATTCTGGTTGGCGGTCCAATATTAAATGTACCATACCTGAAGCTTGGAGCCTGGTATATGACTTCTTTTGCGGTGAAAGAAAAACAGGATTTTGTAGAAGTTCGAATTCAAGGCAGATATGAAAAAACGCTATCTATAGAGTGGATAATAGAGATTCAAAATGACGGAACCTTCTACACAACATATCAGATCCTTCACCTGGAAAAGCATCTTCCCAAGCAGATGAAGCTTCGTGTAGGCGTAGATTGCGGCGGGCTGGATGAGCTTGGAATAGCATATATTCTGGATCCATCTGTGGACACTTTATCCTGGAGAAGAAATCTGGATCCAGATCAGGAGGGACGAATTTCTCTTTATCCCACGGACCATATTTCACGAAATCAGGGAACTGCAAAGCGCTTTACCAGATCCAATATCTGGGGTGAAATGCCAGTGACTTCCTGGGGAGAAGACATGCGAGATGATATTCTTTTTGGGCGTTATGATGGAGAATATCATGGAAGTAATGATTTCAAAAGTACCAAAGAGGATATTGCAGAAGCGTATGTTTATAATGAGAACCGAACTAAAATACAGGATGCATTTAATAGGGAAAAAGATGCTGATAAAATCGGAATGCTGAAAATATTCGGTGCCAAAAAGAAGTCCGATCAGAATGGAAGTCGGGAAGTCTCCAAAGCTAATATCCGTTTGGAAGTGCTCGATCCGAAAGAAGAAAAAATTCTGGAATCTGATTCGCGAATTGCCTATACCGGAACCTGGTATCAGGTAACGGATAAGAAGGAAAGTGACCACGGAACGGAGATGTGGAGCAGGGAAAAAGGCGCCGCATTTACCTGTAAATTTCAGGGCACCGGAATCCTATGGTACGGCCCTCAGGATCCTGCGTTTGGTATGGCAGACGTATATGTAGACGGGGAAAAGAAAGCATCCCATATCAGCCAGAGAAGTGCCGGAGTTGATTTCTCCTGCTGCTCTGCAGGTTACGATAAGTGCTATCATTTGCCGATTTTTTCTATTAAAGACCTGCCTTATGGAGAGCATACGATTCGTATTGAGGTGTGCGGGGAAAAAGCAGAAGACGCCACGGATTGTTACATAGTTCTGGACTATTTGCGAGTACTTGGAAGGAATCATACAGAGCCCGTTAAGCTGATGATAAACCAGGATTTTTCCTACCCGCATATATCCTGGGGAAATGTGAGAAAGCCCCCGCTTGTTATAAGAGACGGCACCTGCGGCACTGTTAAGATGAAGCTGTGCACAGTCACTAAAACATGCCAGGTTGATAAATAATAGATTATAAAACAGGAGAATACATAAAATGATCGAATTAACAGACCCGAAAATACAGAAGTATCTGACTCCTTACCGTTATGAAAAACCAGTACTTCATGGATCCGGAATTCTTGGTGCATTTGATGAAAAAGCAGTAGATATTCCATTTGTTTTCTGGCATCAGAACAAGTATTATATGTTGTATACAGGCTTCGACGGCAAAGGATATCAGTCAGCCTTAGCAACCAGTGATGATCTTCTTCACTGGGAGCATAAAGGCGTAATTCTCAAACGAAATCTGGATTCCGACCGTTGGGATCGCATTGGCGGTGCAGCCACCTGGATGATTAAAGAAAGTGATGATTTTAATCAGATTCCAAAGCTTGGAAAAGTAGATGGAAAATATTGGATGGTTTATCATTCTTATCCTTCCACAGGCTATGAAAATGGCCCCGCTGAAATTGGTCTGGCGTGGACAGAAGACGAAGAGCTGCTGGACTGGCACTTTCCGGATAAGCCTTGCTTCTCCTGGAAAGACGGTGCCGACTGGGAAGCAGGCGGACTCTATAAAGCCTGCATTATCCGCAATAATGACATTTGGTACATGTTTTATAATGCAAAAGACAAAGAAGAACGCTGGACGGAACAGACAGGTGTTGCAACCTCAAAGGATCTTCTTCACTGGGAAAGATATGAAGGAAATCCAGTGATGAAGGTAAACCGGGAATCCTGGGATGAGCGCTTTGTATCTGATCCATATATTGTGAAGGATGGGGATATTTGGGTAAATTTTTACTTTGGCTATGGCAAGATTTATGAGGATGGACACAGTCACGCCCAGGAAGGACTGGCCCTGTCTGCTGATCTCCTTCACTGGGAAAAAGTAAGGGAACCAATCCTCTCTTTTGGCCCGGAGGGAACTTATTACAGCGGTCATGTTCATAAGGCATCTATTGTAAAAAAAGATGACACATTGTATCACTTTTACTGTGCAACCTGCCCTTGGAAAGAGGGAGATCCAACTAGTGCATACGGTGAATACAGAACCATATGCGTAGCAGCAAATAAGAAATTTTGACCTGATTCTGACAAAAATAATCGCACATAAACGAACCAATATTATGATACAAAAGAAACAGGAGATCGTATGAAACATTTACAAGCTTTGCTTCAGGGAAAGTGTACCAGCCACATTTTGCCATTCCTTTGGATGAAAGGGGAAGATAATGAAACAATCGGAAAAGAGCTGGATAAAATAGAGAAATGCGGTATCCGTGAGGTGTGTCTGGAATCCAGACCACATCCGGATTTCTGTGGTCCTAAGTGGTGGGAAAATCTGGATTTTATTTGTGCAGAAGCTGAAAAAAGAGGGCTTCGTCTCTGGATTCTGGATGACAAAAAGTTTCCAACCGGATATGCTAACGGCGGATTTGAAAAGCACCCGGAAAAGTCAAAGCTGTACCTTGTAGAGCGACATATGGACATTATGGGTCCCTGCCGCAGCGGTGCAGTCCTGGTGGAAAATTTTATTCCTTCAGATGGAAGACTACTGGGAATTCTGGCAGTACCAAAGCCAGATGGACAGACCTTGGCAGTAAGAGGAAGCGACATTTTGGATCTTACAGATACCATGGAAAACGGTTTTGTGTACTTTGATCTTCCGGAAGGAGCTTATCGCCTTTTTATCTTATTTACCACCAGAACCGGGGGCGGAAGAGATCATTATATGAATCTGATCGATTCCTCATCTGTCAAGGTATTGTTGGATGAAGTTTATGAAAAGCATTACGCTCGCTACAGTAAATATTTCGGAAATGTGATTGCTGGCTTCTTCTCTGATGAGCCAGAGCTTGGCAACGTAAAAGGCTATCCCTTTGACAACATGTTAGGCCAGAAAGATATCAGATTGCCTTGGAGCGATGAGCTGGAAAGAAAACTAACAGAGACCTGGAAAGAGGAATTTCTCACCAATCTTCCTGCATTGTGGTACGATTCTGAAGAAAAAACCACAAAGGTTCGTACAGAATATATGGATGCAATGACCCATTTGGTACATACCTGCTTCAGCGGTCAGATTGGAAGCTGGTGTCAGGTACATGGTGTAGAATATATCGGACATATTATTGAAGATGACAATGCACATGCACGGATGGGCTGCAGCATCGGACATTATTTCAGGGAAATGGAAGGACAGCATATGGCTGGCATTGATGTTGTTCATCATCAGATTGTACCGGGATTTACACAACCGGTTCATCAATGGATTGCAGGAGACCGCGACGGCGAATTTTTCCATTTCGGACTGGCCAAATTAGGAAGCTCGGCAGCTCATATTCAGAAAAACAAAAAAGACCGTGCGCTGTGTGAAATCTTCGGAAACTATGGATGGGCAGAAGGTAATTCCTTTATGAAATGGCTGACTAACCATATGCTTGTAAGAGGAATTAATGAGTTCACGCCACATGCTTTTTCCATGAAATATCCAGATCCTGATTGTCCGCCGCATTTTTATGCAGGCGGTAATAATCCGGGATTTGAGTGTTTCACCTGGCTCATGCAATACATGAACAGGAGTGCCCATTTTCTCAGCAGTGGAACCCATCTGGCAGATGCGGCAATCCTTTATCACGGAGAAAGCGAGTGGTGCGGCGAAGCAATGTACTTCCAGAAACCAGGCCGTGCCCTTATGGAAAAACAGCTGGATTATGATGTGATTCCGGCAGATGTTTTTGCAGAAGCTATCGTAGAAAATGGAGTTCTGAAGATTCTGGACAAGACCTACGCAAGTCTGATTATTCCATATGTGCAGTGTTTGGATGAGCGTGTAGTACAGTTTATAGAAGCCAATCAGAAAAATAAATTAAAGGTTTACATAATTGATAAATTGCCTGAAAAAACTACCAAAGGAACAGAACTGCCAGAAGCATTTTCTAAGTGGGTGGAAATTGTAACATTAGATAATCTGGCCCAAAAAGCTGTGGCAGAAAGTGAAAAGCATAGGATGCGTAAACTTGCAGTTACAGATAACGGTCAGGGAACAATTTCCGAAAACCTTCAGGATCTTCGTATGATCGTGAACCAGACAGAGGAAGGGCTTTGCGCAATGCTATTTAACGAAAGCGTGTTCAGAAGAGCTGATTTTGCTTTGCTTGTACAGGCTGAAAAATTGGATGGACTGACCCTTTATGATTCCTGGTTTAATCGCGCTAAAAGCTTTGATTTGAAGTCTTATCCGGCACAGGCTGAAGGATATGCGTATCAGATTCCGGGAAGTCTGGAGCCTGGAGAGAGCTGCTTTTTGTGCCTGGAATCAATAGAGCATATTAAAGAAGAAGGACAAAAAATTGAGCCTGATATACTTTGTCTTGAGAAACAGACTACCCTCTATATTCCGTGGAAAGTAACAACCAAAGAAGGAAAAACTCTGCAGCTAAAAGCAGATAAAGAGCTTCCAAACATGAACGGAAGGGGCTATTTCCCTGCTTATACGGGAAGCTACCTATATACAGGAAGCTTCACCTGGAAGAAGAACGAAGGAGAGCATTATAGCTTGAAATTCCCGGAAGCGGCGGATTGCCTGAGAGTGAAATTAAACGGAGAAGATGTGGGCTATTTGGCTGGCTTCCCTGCGAAAGTGGAGGTTACAGATGCACTTCTGGACGGTGAAAATCATCTTGAAATAAAAGTGGATACTACTCTTGTCTGGAAGTTGAAAGATGGTGCATCCACTCATTTGCAGATACCTGCGACCGGAATTACAGAAGCACCGGTGATAGAGACGTATATGCGATATTAATTAGATGAGTTTGAAATGCTGTTAAACTTGAAGTTTGCGGAACATGAGAATGCTGTAAATTACAGAAACAATATGAGAGGAAAATTAAGATGAAGAAAGCAGACAGAATATATTATGGCGGAGATTATAATCCTGACCAGTGGGATGATCAGACAATAGATGAGGATATGCGTTTGTTTAAAAAAGCTGGAATTAATTTATTAACTCTTCCAGTTTTTTCATGGGCAAAGCTTGAGCCAGACGAGGGTGTTTATAATTTCGAATGGTTGGACCGAATCATTGATAAAATTTGGGAAAACGGTATTCATGTATGCCTTGCTACTCCAACTACTGCACAACCGGCCTGGCTGTCCACCAGATATCCAGAAGTACTTCCTGTTGATATTGCAGGAAGAAAAAGAACTCATGGAATGCGCGTGTTCTTCTGCGTAAACAGCTTGAAATATCGAGAAAGAGCAGCTGCAATTGCAGAGCAAATGGCTATGCGTTACGCCCATCATCCAGCACTTGCGATGTGGCATGTTTCCAATGAATATGGAACCTATTGTTACTGTCCGACCTGTCAGGCAAAGTTTCGTGTATGGTTAAGAAAACGTTATGGAACAGTGGATGAACTGAATAAAAGATGGCACACCACGTTCTGGGGAAGAATTGTCAGTAGCTTTGAAGAAGTAACACTACCTACAGAATTAAATGATGATTATCGGTTTAATCCGGCAATTCAGTTAGACTATATGCGCTTTGTAACAGATTCAACAGCGGAATGTTTCCAGAATGAATATGATATTCTGAAAAAATATAATCCGGAGATTCCTATTCAGACAAATATGTCCGGTTTTATCAAGAAATTAGATCAATTTACCATGACTAAGAAATTGGACATAGTAGGATGGGATAACTATCCGTGGCCAGATGATCCGGCGTATTTCGTGGCAATGAAGCATGATATTATGCGAGGCTTAAAAGGAGGCCAGTCTTTTGTTCTAACAGAGCAGTCTCCAAATCAGCAGAACTGGCAGCCTTATAATCTGCTAAAACGTCCTGGTGAAGTGAGAAGATTATCCTATCAGGCAATGGCGCATGGAGCAGATACCTGCCTGTTTTTCCAGATGAGACAGTCTGTTGCCGGACAGGAAAAATTCCACGGGGCAATTATTAGCCATTCAGGAAGAGAGGATACAAGAGTTTTCAGGGAATCAAGTGTATTGGGAGCTGAGCTAGCGCATATAGGAGATACTTTTTTGAATGGAAGGACACCTGCAAGGGTAGGAATCCTTTTTGACTGGAACAACTGGTGGGCATTGGAACTTTCCAGCGGTCCGTCTAAGGATATGGATTATCTAAAAACAGTTTCTCTTTATTATGAAACCCTGTATCGACAGAATATCGGAGTAGATTTTCTGCCATTTGAGGCAGAGCTGGAGAAATATGATCTCGTTATAGCACCTATGATTTATATGGAAAAAAATAATATTGGCGAAAAGTTAAATGCATATGTGAAAAATGGCGGAACTCTGGTTACTACAGTTATGTCTGGACTTGCAGATGAAAATGACCGTTGCGTATTCGGTGCTTATCCAGGAAAATTAAAGGACATGCTTGGAATCTGGGTAGAAGAAACGGACGCTCTTCGCCCGTATGAACAGAATCATATGAAAATCGAAAAGGCGGATATGGTTTCAAGAGAAGAATATTCCTGTGACTTTTTGTGTGATATTATTCATCCAGAAGGTGGTGCGGAAGTTCTTGCAACCTATGAAGATGACTTTTATGCAGGAATTCCATGCGTGACCTGCAATACTTTCGGAAAAGGAAAAGCTTACTATATTGGAACTCAGCCAGAACAGAAATTTCTGGAAGAACTGATGGAAAAAATTTGTAAAGACTGCAATATCGAAAGCGTATATTCCGCAGATGAAGGTGTGGAGCTGACAGTCAGAAAATCCGATAAAGGTAGAATTGTTTTTGTGATTAATCATAACAGTAAAGAGGCAGAAGTTGATTTTGGAACAGATAAACTGAAAAGCCTTATTGATGAGCGGAAATTTACCGGGAAGAATACGATTCAGCCAGGAGACGTATTTGTAACCATAGTTGAGGAATAGTTTGGAAGAAAATGGAGAAGTGTTGAAATGGAAAAGAATATTTTATTTCCCAAGTTAAATGGTTTCGTCCATGGTGGAGACTATAATCCGGAACAGTGGCTGGATCGTCCTGACATTCTGGAAGAAGATATCAGAATGATGAAAAAAGCAGGTGTGAACTGTGTTACACTTGGCGTTTTTTCCTGGTCCGTATATGAGCCTAGGGAAGGCGAATTTCACTTCGAGTGGCTGAAAAAAATTATGGACAGTTTATATGAAAACGGCATTTATACGATCCTTGCCACACCATCCGGCGCAAGACCTGCATGGTTGGATAAAAAGTATCCGGAAGCAATGCGAGTTGGAAAAAACGGCCAGCGAAATCATCATGGGGTGCGTCACAATCACTGCATGTCCTCACCGGAATATCGCAAAAAAACAGCACTTATGGACAAACTGCTGGCTGAAAAATTCGGACAGCATCCTGGTCTTATTATGTGGCATGTTTCCAATGAGTTAGGCGGAGAGTGCTATTGTCCTCTGTGCGTAGAGCGTTTTCAGAAGTACCTGAGCGAGCAGTTTGATCATGAAATCGACAAATTAAATCAGGCATGGTGGACAACCTTCTGGAGTCATCGTTACAATGATTTTGATCAGATTGAGCCGCCATTTGCAAATGGTGAAGGCAGTATTATGGGGCTGAACCTGGAGTGGAAACGATTTACTACCTGGAATATGAATGATTTTATGAATTCTGAAATTCAAGTCCTCAAAGAGATTACCCCGGATATCCCTGTGACAGCAAATTTTATGATGCTTTACAATGGTCTTGATTACCGAAAAATGGCACCGTTTCTGGATGTGATCTCCTGGGACAGCTATCCACAATACAACAATGATTATGAAAGCTTGTATGAAACTATGACAGAAAATGGGTTTCATCACGCAGTGATGCGCGGGTTGAAAAAGGACAAGCCCTTTATGCTGATGGAAAGTGCACCTGGGCTGGTAAACTGGCATCCGTATAATAAAGTAAAAAGACCTGGCGTTCACAAGCTTGCGTGTATGCAGGCAATTGCCTGTGGTTCCGATACTGCTCAGTATTTTCAGTGGAGAAAAGGCCGCGGCTCCTTTGAGCAGTATCATGGAGCTGTTGTAGATCACCTTGGAAAGGATGATACCAGAATTTTCAGGGAGGTGGCAGAGGTTGGTGCTTTGCTCAAAAAAATTGCCCCTGCAGCAGGAACACTGGTAAAAGCAAAAACAGCTCTGTTATTTGACTGGGACAACCGTTGGGCAATCCAGGATGTAAAAGCATTAAGTGAAAACACAAAAAATTATGAAAAAACCTGCATTGGAATCTGGAAAGAATTTCAGAAGCTGGGAGTAGAAATGGATGTGGTTAGTTCCAATGATGATCTTAGTGATTATAAAGTAGTTGTAGCACCTATGCTTTATCTTCTCCAGTCGGGAACCGCAGAAAACCTGCAGAAATTTGTGAAAAACGGCGGTCAGCTTCTAGCCACTTATTTTACCGGATATGTGGATAAAGATACCTTGTGTTATCTTGGCGGTTTTCCAGGAGACGGACTGGCAGAGTTGTTCGGAGTGATTAGTGAGGAAATTGACACCTTATATCCCTCTGATAGAAACAGCTTGTGTTTTCTTGATGGAAAAAAATGGACTGTATATGATTACGCAGAAATCTTACGGGTTCAGGATGCACAGATCCTGGCTTCCTATGGAACTGATTTCTATGAGGGAAGTGCCGCATTAACTGTAAAAGAATGGGAAAGCGATACTCATACCGGAGAAAATGGTCGTGCCTATTACATAGCAGCAAGAGTTGCGCCTGAAGAAATGGGAAGTCTGTTTGAAACAATGCTTGCTAATGCCGGAATTGCAGTTAAGGATCTTCCGGGAGAAGTGGAATACCATCAACGTCAGGGAGAAGACACTACCTATGAATTCTATCTGAATCATGGCAAAGAAAAATCGCTGATAAAGAATGTAACAGGTAGGAATTTGCTCACAGGAGAAGATATTAACGAAACATTATCGCTAGCTGCTTATGATGTGGCAGTGATTTGTAAACAGTCATAACAATAATAAATGTGACACTAAATAAAGAAATTGGACTTGACGATGACTGCTTTGTAATCGTAAAATTTTTGTATAGATTACAAAAAAAGATGGTATGAATTTATAGGCTTTAATGGGTATAATTTACAAGTGAAAATAGAAAATTCAAAAATCGGAAGGGTTTGAAGATTGTTAAAACAGAAAAAGAAGGAGACATTTGAAATGAAATTAGGAATTGTTTATACTAGCACAACACCAGAACTTATTGAGTGTGTAAACGAAGAAATCAGAAAAAATCTTGGAGATACCCCGGAAATTCTCAACTATCAGGATCCGTCTATTCTTGCAGAGGTAAGAGAGCATGGTTATGTAACTGCAGGTGCAGCAGCTCGCCTTGTGGGAATGTACATGCAGGCTGTTTCTGACGGGGCAGATGCAATTTTAAACTGCTGCTCTTCTGTTGGAGAAGTTGCAGATGCCGCACAGAATATTGGACGCTACACAGGCATCCCGATTGTTCGTATTGATGAGGAAATGTGCCGTGAAGCAGCTCGCCTTGGCAAGAGAGTAGGCGTACTCGCAACTCTTCCTACTACCCTGGAGCCTACCAAGAATACAGTCTCCCGTGTTGCAAGAGAAATGAACAGCCATGTAGAACTGGTTGATGGACTTGTAGATGCATTCGGCGCAGACCAGGATAAATTTAAAGCTCTTCTTTGTGCAAAGGCAGAAGAAATCGCAGATCAGGTAGATGTGATTCTTTTGGCTCAGGGATCTATGGCATATGCAGAAGATGCAATTCATGAGAAAATTGGCAAACCTGTACTTTCCAGCCCACGTTTTGGTGCACAGGCACTTGCAGCTGCATTGAAGGCTAAAGGATTATAAGATTAATCATATAGAGAACAAAACTGCACAATTAAAGGAGAAAAATCATGCTGACAGATACAACCAGATCCCCTTACGCGAAGGTACATGCGTTGGACGGGATGAAAGTAAAATGGACAGGCGGTCTTTGGAAGGAACGCTTTGATACCTGTGCGAACAGCACTGTGCCTCAGCTGAAGCACATGTTTGACAGCAAGGATATCAGCCATGTAGTAGAGAACTTCAAAATCTGCGCCGGAGATGCGCAGGGAGATTTTGACGGAACTGTTTTTGGAGACGGAGACTTTTATAAATGGATGGAATCTGCCATTTATACGGCTTATCAGACAGATAACCAGCTTCTGAAGGATGAGATTGAAAAATATATTGATCTTATCGGAAGAGCACAGCAGCCGGACGGCTATCTTTCCACCAAGCAGATCATTGGAGAAAGAAGCGGGAACGGCGTTTCCAGAATGGGAGATATTAACGATTTCGAGGTATACAACTTCGGACATATGTTTACAGCGGCCTGTGTACATAAAAGAATTACAGGCAAGGACAGCTTTCTTGCAATTGCAGCCAGAACAGCAGATTATCTGGAGCATCTGTATGAAGAGGCAGAGCGCACAGGAGAGGTTCAGACTGCAGTTTGCCCTTCCCATTATATGGGACTTGTGGAAATGTATCGTACCACTGGCGAAGAGCGTTATCTGAAGCTTGCGAAGCAGGCAATCGCGCTTCGTGACAGCGTAAAGAACGGCTTGGATGACAATCAGGATAAAATTCCTCTGAAGCAGCATGAGAAAATTCTTGGACATGCAGTTCGTGCCAATTATCTCTATGCAGGTGTGGCGGATCTTTGTCTGGAAGAGGAAGATCCGGATTATATTAACGTTCTCCACAAAGTATGGAGAAGTCTTGTGGATAAAAAGCTTTATATAACAGGCGGATGTGGAGCCTTGTATAATGGCGCTTCTCCGTATGGATACTTTTTTGACCATCAGCTTGTTCATCAGGCATATGGCTATGAATACCAGCTTCCAAATATTACTGCATACAATGAGACCTGTGCATCTCTGGGCGGCGTTTTCTGGGCGTACCGCATGTTCCAGCTGGAGCCAAAGGCAGAGTACTTCGACATTCTGGAACGAATGATGCTGAATACCAACCTGGCTGCACTGAGTCTGGATGGTAAGAGATTTTTCTATGAAAACATGTTAAGACGTGCCAAAAAGCTTGATTATAAGCTGATCTGGCCGCTTACCAGAAGCGAATATATTCTCAGCTACTGCTGTCCGCCCAACCTGGCAAGAACCATTGCACAGTCCAGTGAATATGCATACCTGACATCTGATAACAGCGTATGGACTGGTATGTACGGTGCAAGTGAGGCGCAGGTGAAGCTGGAAAATGGTGGAGAATTTACACTTGTGCAGTCTACAGATTATCCGTTTGACGGAACAATCCGTTTCACAGCAAAAGATGTGAAAATAAATGCCCCGGTCCATTTAAGACTTCGTGTTCCGGGATGGTCAGCGGGCGGTTCCATTAAGGGCGCTGGTGCAGACCGTGAACTGACGAAAGAGGATGCTGGAACTTACCTTGATATTCTGGTGGAAGATCCTCAGAATATGGATGTGCAGCTGAGTCTGGATATGAAGGTTCGCTATACTGTTGCAAACAATATGGTGGAAGAAACTGTGGGACAGGCTGCAATTGAGCGGGGACCATTGGTATACTGCTGTGAGAGTGTAGATACCCATGCAGCAGATCTGGATGATGTTTACCTGGATCTGAACGCAGAATTTACTCCTGTGGAGTTTGAAATCCAGGGAAGAAGAATGATGGCTCTTGAAACTGAGGAATATGCCATTGACCGCTCTGAATTTGACAGAAATGCGCTTTATCAGCCGTTGAAATATCATGGCATGAGCAGAAAGCATGTACGTCTGATTCCGTATTATGCATGGGATAACCGTGATTATGGAGAAATGAGGATCTGGTTCCCTGTCGCATATACCGTATAACAAATTGAGTGTTACTGTTCACTGGTAACATTCCGCGAGGTGTTTTTTGTGAACAAAGTTCACA
>OMNT01001995.1_pt1 | contig 17256 bp, 14 predicted proteins | sample 1672551 | NCBI WGS metagenome assembly OMNT01 (sample SAMEA3136698, study PRJEB25190) | human gut metagenome
TCAGATTGCACAGAAAGCACATGTGTTAAATGTGGTAGATGTGCAGCGTTACGATAAGGAAGTGCGGAGGTTCAATGAAGCAGTCCGTAAGATTACAGAAGCAGTGATACTTCCAGAGAAAAATGAATCATGGCAGTGACATCAATCTGGAGCATCAAGGGGTGGATTGGAAAAGTAATCAATTATGCGGAGAATTCGGATAAGACGAAAGAGAACAATGAAGGGCGAATATCTGAGAATCAATCACGATCCACACAAGGACTTAATGATGTAATTACCTATGCGGTGAATGCAGAAAAGATCAGACGGAGGCAATTTGAATCTATGGAAATGGAACTTGTCGGAGAAGCAGAAGAACTGATGGAACAGTATGTATCTGGAGTGAATTGTGCACCGACAACCGCCAGAGAAGAAATGATTGCGGTCAAAAAGCGTTTTGGAAAGGAGGACGGAATTGTTGCGTTTCATGGCTACCAGTCTTTTGCACCGGGAGAATGTAATCCGGCAATGGCACATGAGATTGGAAAGAAGCTGGCAGAAGAATTGTGGGGTGGTCAGTATCAAGTGCTGATTGCAACTCATTTGGATAAGGCAAATCATTTACACAATCATTTTGTGGTGAACTCTGTTTCATTCCTTGACGGGAAAAGATACCACAGGACAAATCAGGATTACCGGGATATGCGGATGGTGTCAGACCGTTTATGTAAAGAATACCAGTTATCGGTTGTGAGGCAGCCAGAACAGGGAAAAGGAAAACATTATGCCGAGTGGCAAGCAGAACAGGATGGGAAGCCGAGTTATCACAGCATGGTAAAGGCAGATGTTGACGAGGCAATCCGAAAGGCGAGGACTGAAAAACAGTTCTTTTTTTATTTGCGGGAAAAAGGATATTCTTTTAAGTTCGGGAAAGACATTACCATTCGTCCGGAAGGGCGGGAGCGTGGTCTGAAGTTAAAGCGGAATTTTGGAGAGAATTATTCACTGGAAGCAATTAGGGTTCGGATTCTGGAAGAAAATAAATTACCTGCCGAGAAGAAATTTCCGGTTCAGAGGCATTACCGGATTCGGGTATCCGGCAACTTCAAGCAGACAAGAAAAATCGGAGGACTTCGGGGATTGTATCTGCATTACTGTTATCTTTTAGGAATCCTACCGAAGAATCGCCCGTCAATATCTGCTAAACAGGTGCATGTATTGTTCCGGGAAGATTTATTAAAACTAAATACCATTTCAAAAGAGACGAAGCTGCTCTGCCATTATCACATAGATACTGCAGAGCAGCTTTTTTCGTTGAAAGAAAGTTTGCAGAAGAAAACGGAGCAGTGTGTGGAGGAGCGGAAGCACCTGCGTTATAAGATCCGGGCAGACAGACCGGAAGAAGAAATAGAGGAAATGAAAGAGCAGATAAAAGTTCTGACAGAGAAAATTGGAACGCTCAGAAAGGAGGCAGCACTTTGCGATGGAATCGCCGCACGTTCCAAGGTAATCGAAGAAAAATTTAAGACGGTGCGGGAAGAAAAAGAGAAGAAGGAGGAACAAAGCCATGAACACATCAGGCGAAGCCGCTGACCAGGTGGTACGAATGTCGTTGGAAGTCGGTGAAGCAGCATTGAAGATCAGTGGTACAGGTGCGAAGCATCTGGCAGTGATGCTGTATACAGTCTTAAAAGAGAAGAAAAAGACAAAAGGCAGAGTAAGACTTGAAACATTGGTTAAATCAGGTAGACCACTGACGGTATTTTCGGTGAAAGAAAGTGATCTGAAACAATTCGTGCAGGAAGCAAAGCGATATGGCGTGTTATATTGTGCAGTCCGAAATCCCAAAGGAAGCAGTGACGGACTGGTAGATGTGATTGTAAAGGAAGAAGATGCACCAAGAATCAACCGTATCGTAGATAGATTCCAGTTTGCATCTGTAACAGAAGCAGCGAAGATTAAGACGGAAATTGAGCGGACACGTGCAGAAAAAGCAAAAGCCGGAAAATCAGAGAAGCAGGAAAAGAAGCCGGAAAAAGTACAGGTTCAGCAGGAAAAACAGGGACAGGCAGAACCGGAGAAAGATTATCCGCAGAAATCCAAGGAGGATCAGCTTATGGACGAGTTGTTTGGAGAGTCGGTGAAGAAAGAGGGTAAGGAGCAAAACCCCTCTTTGGCAAAGACGACCAAATCCCGTCTGTCCGAGCCTACCTCAAAGAAGCAAGAGAAAACCGCAGAGGGTACTTCTAAGCTATTTACCCCGGAAAAACCAGAGAAACTATCGGTCAGAAAGGAACTTCGGGAAATACAGAATGCAAGGAAGAAAGAAGCGGAGCGGCGTGAGAATAGAAATGATCCGGTGAGAAATCAGGGAAATAAAGACCGGAATCAGATTCGCCACCAGCAGCCACAACAGAAACGAAAACCAAGGAAAGGGAAAGAGAGGTAAATTTTATGGATAATAGTTTTGATTCTTTATTAAATGCATCGGCTGTACCACAGGATGAAAAGGTACAGGCATTTATTGCGGAAAGCAAAAATAACAGGAATCGCTGCTATGAGTTGTCAGAGCAGGTAACCGCACAAGTGGCAACGGATGGGAAAATGCTGCAGAAGTATCTGGATGTACAGAGTACCTTTGATCGATATACTACCAATAATGCACTTCTGATTCTGGCACAAAGACCAGATGCACAGAAATTAGGTGACTATGGATACTGGAGAGATCATGGATTTTATTTAAAACGTATGGAACAACAGAATCCAGTTCTGATTTTAGAGCCAGGAAAAACATATAAGCGTGAAGATGGTACAGTTGGAAATTATTATAATGCGAAAAAGCTATATGATATTTCTCAGACAACAATGTCCGATACTACAATTCAAAAGTCAGAATATGAAGAACATGATTTAATCCGGGCGTTAGTCAGTACCCCTCCGGTAAATATTGTTGCAGCAGAACCAGAACAGATGCCGGATGAAAAAGGAGCATTTTTTAAACCGGAAGAAGGTTGTATTTATGTAAGAAAAGGGATGAGTGCACAGGAAATCTTTCAGAATCTTGTGCCGGAATTGGTATTTGCCGGATATGCGGATGGAAATCCACACTATGATAAAAATGAAGATGCATTTCATGTATCGTGTGCGTCTTATATGTTGTGTAAAAAATATGGAATGGATACCAGTCGATATAATTTTTTACATGCACCAGAGTTTTTTGAAAAAATGGAGACTCAGGAAGTGAGAGTGGAACTTTCCAGAGCCAGAGATGCAGCGAATGCAATTTCTGCAAGAATGGCAAAGGTACTGGATCAGAATCGGAATGCAACTTACCGACAGTCAGAGACTGAAAAAACCGGGCAAGACAGTTCTGAAAATGTGAAAGATAAGAAAGAAAATCCAGAGCCTGAAAAGAAAGAACAGAAATCCAGAGGACAACATAGAAAAGAAGCACGCTAGAAAAATTCGAGAAAGGAGAATGCAAAATGAGCAGTGATACGATCACGTTAGAACTGGATAAATATGAGAGCGGTGTGGTGTTCCATTCCCTGAAAGATAAGCGGAATCAGATGCTGAAAGAGGGAAAGGATACGGAGCTTGTCGATAATGTTCTGATGAAAGTGATAGAGAAAATCGAAGTACCGCCGGAGAAGGAAAAGCGAGGACGCAGAAGCCATGAAGAACGATGATGAGCAGAGTGGTCTGATACTGGCAGTAATTGGAATTATCCCGGTTATCTGGTTTGCGTTACTTGTCGCACCTTATCTTTCGTCTGGTCTTATGGGGATTCTGGATGGAGTCCCGGAAGCAATGAATCATCCGTTTTCCATTCGGTTATGTGGGGACAGTGTAAAAACTGTCCTTATTTTTTTGCTGTCTTACGCCATGGGAATCGGGATTTATATTTCTACCAGGAAACATTACCGACGAGGCGAAGAACATGGCTCTGCCAAATGGGGAAATGTGAAAAAAATCAATCGCAGATACAAGGAGAAGCGATTTACAAAAAATAAGTTGCTGACCATGCATGTACGAATCAGCTACAATATGCGGAAACATTTGCGAAATGTATTGACGGTTGTGATTGGCGGTTCCGGTTCAGGAAAGACCAGATTTTTTGCAAAGCCGAATCTGATGCAGGCGAATACCTCTTTTGTGGTTTTAGATCCAAAAGGAGAGAACTTGCGGGACACTGGGTATCTTCTGGAAGAAAAAGGATATGAGGTAAGAGTGCTTGACCTGATCAATATGGAAAAGAGCCATTGCTATAACCCGTTTGTATATCTGAAGGATGATAACGATGTGCAGAGACTGGTGACGAACCTGTTCAAAGCGACTACACCAAAAGGCAGTCAGTCCAACGATCCATTTTGGGATACCGCAGCTTCCATGTTGTTACTGGCACTGATTTTCTATCTGAGATATGAAGCACCAGAGGAGGAGCAGAATTTCCCGATGGTAATGGAAATGCTTCGTGCCGGAGAAGTCAGAGAAGACGATGACCAGTACCAGTCACCGCTTGATGAATTGTTTGAGCGGTTGGAAATGAAGAACCCGGAACATATTGCAGTAAAGTATTACAAAGATTATCACTCTGGTAGTGCCAAGACATTAAAATCCATTCAAATCACATTAGCCGCAAGACTTGAGAAATTCAACTTATCCAGTCTGGCAGCACTGACCGCAACGGACGATTTAGACCTGCCATCACTGGGAGAGCGAAAAGTGGCTTTATTTGCGTTAATCCCGGACAACGACACCAGTTATAACTTTCTGGTGTCAATATTGTATACCCAGTTATTTCAGCAGTTGTTCTATCTGGCAGACCATAAATATGGAGGGAGACTTCCGGTTCATGTGCATTTCCTCATGGACGAATTTGCAAATGGTGTGACACGTTCTACGCCTAAAACGGTGGGAATAACCGACAAAAGCGTAGCCTAAAGTCACAAACAATTAAATAAATGTGGTTTTAGAGAACTGCATAACTGAAATCTCAAATGACGGGGTAACGCCCTGAAGGGGATTCACTAATACTCCGAATAGCGTCAGCCGAATACAGACGGTTGGGGTTATAAGCTCGGGGAAGTCGTGCGAAGCACACCCTAACGCTTAATGGCGAGGAAAGATTCGTAGAGGTACGGGTTGTGTGTGACAGTGCGGGTGGGGTTGCCATATGGTTAGAATGACCAAAAAGGCGGTCTGACAAAGATTCCGAATGTACGGCTCTAAACGAATGGCTTGCAGAAATGCAAGTGTACCAATGGGTACGCAAGCGGGGCAAAGTAAAAGTTGTTAGTATGAAATGCCCTCTGTGTTTACAGGACACAGGTATCTTGAGGGATTCGCTCGAAGATAATGCTTGCAGGGCTAAAGGAACGACCTAAGTGGCAACAATCCTAAGTTATGCGGAACGTGGAAAGCAGCCAATACGGGAGCTGACTGTATCAGCGGAAAAAGTACCGTAGTTGTATCGAAAAGGAAAGGGATTGAAAGAGCCTTTCTATAATAAGTGCATTAGTGGCTGTGAGAGTAGAGGCACAGTACCTGTGAAGCCGTAACAATAAGCGGTGGAGGGATAGCCTCAAGCCGATACTAAGATTTTCTTTCATGCCTATATAGTAATCACCAAAATGGAGATTTTCATAGCTGTCGTGGTGCGACTAAGAAAAAATCATTCTCTGATAAGGAGCTGGTTACTATGGCAAAACGAATTGTAAACAAAGCAGAGCGAAATGCAGAAAGGTATGACGCTAAAGAAACAGGCTACCGATTATTTGAGGACAGCCAGAATGGAAAGACATTTGACAGGCTCATGCCGTTGATTGTGTCAGAGCAGAATATCATACTTGCATATCGAAATATCTGTAAAAACAGTGGGAGCAAAACTCCCGGCACAGATGGGAAAACGATTGTAGCGATACAGTCACTGCCCATCGAATCGGTCATTAAAACCGTCAGAAATAAGTTGAACTATTATCAGCCAAAAAAGGTTAGACGAGTTGAAATCCCGAAAGACAACGGAAAAACCCGCCCATTAGGGATTCCGAGTATTTGGGACAGACTGATACAACAGTGTATCTTACAGATACTGGAGCCGATTTGTGAAGCGAAATTTCATGAGCGGAACAATGGTTTCAGACCATATCGGTCAACGCAGAATGCAATCGCACAATGCTATAAAATGGCACAGTTGCAGAATCTGCACTTTGTAGTAGATGTAGACATTGTTGGCTTCTTTGATAATATCGACCACAGTAAGTTGATTCGGCAGTTGTGGGGAATCGGCATACAGGACAGAAAGCTGATTATGATAATCAAGCAGATGCTGAAAGCGGAAATCCTGTTCAATGACATTATAATCACTCCCGAAACGGGTACACCACAGGGGGGATTCTATCCCCACTTCTTGCAAATGTTGTATTGAATGAACTGGACTGGTGGATTGCCAGTCAGTGGGAAATGTTCAAAATCAAAGAGGGTAAAACAGGTTTAGAGTTTAACAAGACTGATAAAGAGGGAAACGTCCTCACAGTAGACAGAACGCAGAAATGGAATAAGCTGAGAGCAAAAACCGATTTGAAAGAAATGTATATCGTAAGGTATGCAGATGATTTTAAGCTATTCTGTCGGGATTATGCAACGGCGAAAAAGGTAATGTGTGCCACAAAACTCTGGTTGGCAGAAAATCTGCATTTACAGACCAGTGGAGAAAAGTCGGGTATCACAAACTTGCGGAAGAATTACACTACTTTCCTCGGTATCAAATTTAAGGTTGTACCAAAAGGCAGTAAGTGGGTAATACGTTCCCACATGGCAGACAAGAGTAAAGCAAAGGTCATTAAAAAGCTAAGTGACGTTTGGAAAGACATAAAGAATCCGAGCAAACAAAGCGAGATAGACCGAAATATAAGTCTTTATAATGCAATGGTTATGGGAATGCACAACTATTACTGTATGGCAACTATGGTATCAGCAGACTTTGCGGAAATCGCCTTTAAAGTAACGGGAAAAAGTAACGGCATGAATCATAATAACCGCTGTTACCCCATAGAACGTCAAGGCGAGATAACCAGCAAGTTTATTCAGGAAAAGTATGGAAAGTCTAAGCAGTTCCGATGGATAAAGGGAAGAATGATTATCCCTGTTGGATATGTGGCTTATGAATACCCCAAATATAAAAGGCGTGAAGTCAATAAATATGTGAGGAAGTATTCAGACATCGAAAACTGTATCAGCTACGATGTTATGAAATACATGATGGAAAATGCACATCTCTACCCTACGTTGGAGATGGCAGACAACGCTCTTTCGAGATATATCGCACAAAAAGGCAAATGTGCGGTAACGCACAATGCCCTGTCAATATCAGATATGGTATGTGTGCATATCAAACCATGTAAGGGAGAGCGAAATGACACTTACAGGAATTTGATTATCCTGTCAAAAGAGGTGTCAGAACTGGCTGGAGCAACGAATCCTGTAAAAATTGGAAAGTTGCTTAAAGACTTACAGTTGACCGAAGAAATGAAAGATAAAATCAATAAACTCCGAAAACACAGAGAGTTGGAGGAAATACAATTCGAGGACTATATAGGCACTAAAAAGTAATCTTAGTCGGTGGAACGCCGTGTGATGGGAAACTATCACGCACGGTGTGGAGCGGGGGAAAAGCCCGAGGTGGAAACGCCAGAGGCTTACCTATCGCTATTTTCACTGCCTGATGACTTCGATAAGATTCTGTCTGTGATGCGTTCCAGGGAAGTGTCAGTCAGTATTATTTTGCAGAATCTGGCGCAGTTAAAAGCATTGTTTGAGAAGCAGTGGGAAAGCATTATGGGAAATTGTGACGAATTTTTATATTTGGGTGGCAACGAGCAGGGGACGCATAAATATGTCAGCGAACTTCTGGGAAAGGCAACGATTGACACGAACACCTATGGAAAGTCAACGGGACATTCCGGGAACTATTCCACCAATTATCAGAATACAGGGCGGGAGCTGATGACACCCGATGAAGTTCGCATGTTGGATAACCGATATGCGATTCTTTTTATTCGTGGAGAAAGACCAATTTTAGACGAGAAATTCGATATTTTAAAGCATCCCAATGTGGGACTTACGACTGACGGAAACGGGAAACCATATCTGCATGGTACGGTTGGCCGGGCGGTGGCAAGTATCTCATTGGGAGACAGTTTAGAAGGTGAACTTACAGACGATTCACTGGAATCGGAAGATTACGAATTATTATCCGATGAAGATCTGGAAGAAATCATACAGAAATATCAGTAAATCCAAGAAAAATATATAGGAGGCTATCAAAAATGAAGTTAGATATGCGAAAGAAGCAGGAGAAGAAAGAAACCACAAAAGTAACGAAGAAGCTGCCAATGACAGCAAAAATGAAACGTGCCATGGCAGTGTATATTGCAATGGTACTGTTTATGACAGCAGGAGCAAGTACCGTATTTGCGGCAGACGATCCACTGACCGTTATCAATAATCTGTCCACATTTATTTTTGGATTGATTCGTGCTATCGGAATGATTTTATTAGGATTTGGAATTGTGCAGGTTGGTTTATCACTGAAATCTCATGATCCAAGCCAGAGAGCAAACGGATTTTTAACGTTAGCAGGCGGTGTAATCATTACATTTGCAAAAGAAATCCTGAATCTGATTACAGGTTAAGAAGAATAGGAAATAAGGAAACGGGACGGTGCAGGCCCGAAAGGAATCGCACCGCCCAGGCTAAGACAGGAGGTGTTTAGAAGGTGTCAGATAACTGGGTAGTACAGAACTTGCAAAATGCCTTGGATACCTGGAACAGCAAACTTGCAGAAATCTGGCAGATACTCACACAGTCACCGGAAACCTTTAAGGGTGGCGGTATCTGGCAGGTGATTGTGCAGATCCATGGAGCATTGCAGGCAATCGGCTATGCTTTGTTAGTGCTTTTCTTTGTAGTCGGAGTGGTCAAGACTTGTGGAAGTTTTACAGAGGTAAAAAGACCGGAACATGCATTGAAAATTTTTATCCGTTTTGCGATTACAAAAGGCGTAGTCACGTATGGACTGGAGCTGATGATGGCATTATTCAATATCATACAAGGAGTGACCAGTACGATTATGCAGACCGCAGGATTTGGAAGTACGGAAGATACCGTTTTACCGGACGAAATCATAGAAGCGGTAGAAGATTGTGGATTTTTTGAAAGTATTCCTCTATGGGCGGTGACGTTGATCGGTGGACTTTTTATTACAGTTCTGAGCTTCATTATGATTATGAGTGTATATGGAAGATTTTTTCGATTGTATCTTTACACAGCGATTGCACCGATTCCATTATCTTCATTTGCAGGAGAGCCGAGTCAGAATATCGGAAGAAGTTTTTTGAAGTCATACGCAGCAGTGTGTCTGGAGGGAGCAATCGTGGTACTTGCCTGCATTATATTTTCATTGTTTGCATCATCACCGCCAGTTGTCAATCCAGATGCAGCAGCAGTCACTATGGTGTGGAGCTATATTGGAGAGTTGATTTTCAATATGCTTGTACTGGTCGGTGCGGTGAAGATGTCAGACAGGGTAGTGAGGGAAATGATGGGATTGTAAAAAGGACGCCCGAAAGCATCCTTAAAATTTATTCTACAATGTTGTTGCTATTGTTATACCGCATATTCCCCTGAGAATCAAAATGAACAGAATCTAAAGGAATCCCTCTTTGTCTGGCACGAGAAATCTGGAAGGACATATCGTCTTTCATAACTTTGTAGTATTGATGTTCCTGCCATTTGCGTCGCAGAGCAAAAATCCAGCTGAGAACAGAAAAGGCAGTCAGCAGATAGAGGATTGCAAATGCAAGTTTCTCATGAGTTGCTGCCCATGGATTCAGAATCGTGGAAACAGCAAGGAAGTATAACAGCGGTAAGGTCAGATTTAATCTGGCAGCAATCCGAAACAGCAGAGAAATCAGGAATAGAGCAACGGTAACAACAAGTGAAATCATAACAGTGATTGGCATAGGTCAGTCCCCCTTTCATTTACCCAAAGTGTAACAGAACAGGAAAAATATAACAAATGTGCGATTTGGAGGTGTATCGTTTTGGAAGTAAAAATTAACAAGGAAATCAGGGATTACACAGAGGCAATCTTTTTCGGATTGTCCCTGAGACAGTTTATCTTTTCAGGATTAGCCTGCGGGATTGCCGTTGGGCTTTATTTTTTGCTTCACCCATACATGAGCATGGAAACAGTGAGCTGGATTTGTGTACTGGGAGCTGCCCCATGTGTGGTGTTTGGATTTGTAAAATACCATGGAATGACAGCAGAGCAGTTTATCTGGGCATGGATTAAATCAGAAATCCTGATGCCGAAAAAACTGGTGTTCCGGTCAGAAAATCTTTATTTTGATGCAGTAGAACCAGTCATTAAAAAATATGAGAAAGAAAGTCTGAAGAAGGAGGGACGCAAGAAAAATGATAAAAACGCTGAGTAATATCTTCAAGCAGGATAAAGAAAAATTTGTAATTCCAAGAAGCGTACAGCAGGTAATTCCCATCGAGACCATCTGGTCAGAGGGGATTTTTAAAATCGGGAGAAATAAATTTGCACGTACTTATAAATTTACCGATATTAACTATGCAGTGGCGAGCAAAGTTGATAAGGAAACAATGTTCCTGGAATATAGGGATTTATTAAATTCGTTCGATTGCGGTGGAACAACAAAAATAACGATCAATAATCGTCGCTTGAATAAAGTGGATTTTGAAAAAGCAATCCTGATTCCGATGCAGGAGGACGGACTGGATTTATACCGGAAAGAGTATAACAACATGCTTTTAGATAAGGCAACCAGTTCTAATAGTATGGTGCAGGAAAAATATGTGACAGTATCCTGCTATAAGAAAACGATCGAAGAAGCAAGAACTTATTTTGCGCGAGTGACAACAGAGCTGAACAGCCATTTTGCAAGACTGGGTTCCAAATGTGCAGAGGTAAATGGAGAAGATAAGTTACGGATTCTGCATGATTTTTACCGTACCGGAGAAGAATCGGGTTTCCATTTTGATATTCAGGAGAGTATGAGAAAAGGGCACAGCTTCAAAGATTATATCTGCCCGGATACTTTTGAGTTTGAAAAAGACTATTTCCGCATGGGAGATCGTTATGGAAGGGTACTTTTTCTTCGGGAGTATGCTTCTTATATTAAAGACGATATGATAGCAGAACTGACCGACATGAACCGGAATCTGATGTTGAGCATTGATGTGATTCCTGTCCCGACTGATGAAGCAGTACAGGAAGTGGAAAAACGTCTGCTTGGCGTGGAGACAAATATCACAAACTGGCAGAGACGGCAGAATGCCAACAATAACTTTTCCGCAGTGATTCCTTATGACTTGGAACAGCAGAGAAAAGAAAGTAAAGAGTTCATGGACGATCTGACTACACGTGACCAGCGTATGATGTTCGGTGTACTGACTATGGTGCATACTGCAGAATCGAAAAAGCAGCTTGACGCAGATACGGAAACACTTCTGACCATTGGACGGAAAAAGTTATGCCAGTTTTCAGTTTTGAAATTTCAGCAAATGGACGGACTAAATACAGCACTTCCCATCGGACACCGAAAGATTCCGGCAGTCCGCACGCTGACATCGGAGAGCGTGGCAGTGTTGATGCCATTCCGGGTGCAGGAGATTATGGACGCAGGCGGCATCTATTGTGGAGAAAATGCAATCTCTCACAACTTAATCATGTGCAATAAAGAAAAACTCTTGAACCCGAACTCATTCCTTTTGGGTGTGCCGGGAAGTGGAAAATCCTTTAATGCAAAAATGCAGATTGTATTCCTGGCACTGGCAACGCAGGACGATATCCTGATTTGTGATCCAGAGCGAGAGTATGCATCGTTGGTTGAAGCAATGGGCGGAGAAGTGGTTCGTATTGCTGCAGGAAGCAGGGACCACATCAATGCAATGGATATGGTAGACGGATATGGAGATGGCGGTGATCCGGTAATTGAGAAGTCACAGTTTATCTTATCTTTGTTTGAGCAGTTGGATAAAAAAGGAATCAATGCAAAGGAACGTTCCATTATTGACCGATGTGTGGGAGAAGTTTATGAGGAATATCAGCATGGCGGAGCAGTGCCGACTTTGCGGGTGCTGCGTGAAAAATTTTTAGAACAGGAAGAACCGGAAGCACAGGATTTGGCACTGGTATCAGAATTATTTACCAATGGAAGTCTGGACGCATTTGCACATGAAAGTAATGTTGATGTGAATAACCGTATCATGGTATACGACATTCTGGATTTAGGAAAACAGTTAAAGACCATGGGACTTCTGGTAATCACTGATGCAATGTTGAACCGGGTAACGGAGAACTGGAAACAGGGAAAGCGAACCCATATTTTCTTAGACGAGTTTCATGTAGTATTTGAAAATGAGTATTCCGGAGCATTTTTTAACTCTGCATGGCGAAGATTTCGTAAGCGTAATGCATTCCCGACAGCAATCACACAGAACGTGGAATATCTGTTAGATTCTGTTCTTGCAAGTACGATGATTTCCAACAGTGAGTATATCGTGATGCTTAATCAGGCAGAGCCGGACAGAGCAAAGTTGGCGACACTTTTGAATATTTCTACAGAGCAAATGGGATATATCACAAATGCAGATGCCGGTTGTGGTCTGGTGAAATATGGAAGTTCGCTTGTACCGTTCGTCAATAGATTCCCAACCAATACAAGATTGTATAAATTGATGACCACAAAGCCGGGAGAGGACAGTATCAACCGAGGAAGAATGTAACTTCAATAATCAATTTAAGAGAATGGCACTGGAAAACGTCACAATTTGTGGCGTTTTTTTAGTGCCGGAAAAGGAGAGAAATATGTCAGAAATCAGATTTTCATCAAAGGAACACGAAAAGTTTTTTTATCAGATGTTAGCAAAATGCGGAAAACATGACAGTTATTACAGTTCATTTTTCTATTGTGTGGGAATTTCTGAAGATACCAGAAACCATGTTGACCGCATGTTTGATTTTAAGGAGCGTTTGATTAAACCGGAAGCACTGCATGAAGGGTGGCAGACAGGCGGTTCGGCACGATTGACCAGACTGGCTTTCAACTTGTGGAATGGATATGTGGAGAAGGGAGAAGAAAGTCTGTCTACCCCATACGAGATGTTCGATTGTGGCTATGCACCATATTTTTATGAAGCAATCCGCATGAAGTATCCGGAATACTGCCGGGAACTGCCACAGGTGAGCAAAAAAGAAACTAATCATGAACGCTAGATAAAGATTCAAATGGAGAAAAGCGATGGATCGTAAGATAAAAACACGCCAAGTCCATAAGGATATTAAAGTATTAGATAAGACGGTTACAGTGACAGACCATATTAAGCAGTCCTATGTCAGAACAAAAGAAAATGTCATGCAATCGACAGAAAGACCTAATGACAGAGAGAATAATCCAGTGGGGTATGCAGAAGATGCGGCCAGCGAGTATGCTGACCGCATCTTTCACAAAACAGGGCATCAGGTACGCAGACAGGCAGGAAAGATTATTGAACGGAAGAAAGAGAAAGCTTCTGTTTCTTCGACAGGCGAAGAAACAGTTTACCAGCCGAAAGAACAAATACGACCAGTACCGTCTTCAGGCGAAGAAAAGGCACAGGAGCAGGGGAAAGAACTTGCTGTCAAAAAAATCAAGACCATTGAGCGAGATAAAAGAACCATCAAGACCGGGAGAGCATCGGAACAGGTAGTAAAGAATACCGGAAAAGGTACCATCAAGACTTCTGGGAAAGCGGTCAAGACTGCAGAACAAACAGCAAGGACCAGTATCAAAACATCGGAGCAGACAGCAAATGCTTCTGTCCGGGCAATGCATTATTCCATGAAAAAGGCAGAAAAAGCAATGCAGACAGCAAGACAGACAGCACGGGATACCACGATTGCAGTGAAAAAGACAGCAAAAGCGGTAACACATGCGATAAAAGCGTTGATTGAAGCTACAAAAGCATTACTGAGTGCATTGACTGCAGGTGGTTGGATTGCAGTTATGATTTTGATTATCGTCATTTTATTTGGTGGTTTTCTATGCATGACAGGTGGGGATAATTCCAGTACGGTTTCTTCCGTCAGTGCAGAAGTAGAAGCATACGAACCACTAATCCGACAGTATGCAAATCAATATGGCATTGGAGAGTATGTGGAACTGATCAAAGCCATTATGATGCAGGAATCCGGTGGGAGAGGACTTGATCCGATGCAGTGTTCAGAAGGGAGCTTTAATACAAAATATCCCAGACAGCCGAATGGAATCACGGATCCAGAGTATTCGATTTCCTGTGGTGTGCAAGAAATAAAAAGTTGTCTGGAACGTGCAGGAGTAAAAAATCCTCTGGATATGGAAAATATTAAACTGGCATTGCAAAGTTACAATTTTGGAAATGGATATCTGGAATGGGCGAAAGCCAGGGGTGGATACACCTTTGCAAATGCAGCAGAATTTTCTGATATGATGGCACAGAGAATGGGGTGGAGCAGTTATGGGGACAAGCAGTATGTACCACATGTGCTTCAGTATTATGCATTTGGAAGAATCCCGACAGGTATCGGCAATCAGGCAATCGTTCAGGTGGCAGCATCGCAGGAAGGGAAAAGTGGGACAACTTACTGGAGCTGGTATGGATTTGGAAGTCGGGTAGAGTGGTGTGCCTGCTTTGTGTCCTGGTGTGCAGACCAGAGCGGTTATATTCAGAGTGGAGTCATTCCGAAATTTTCTCTTTGTTCGGACGGTGTGAAGTGGTTTGAAAGTAAAGGTAGGTTCCGTGACGGAAGTTATACCCCGGCGGCAGGAGATATTATTTTCTTTGATTGGGGAAACAATGGAACGATTGACCACGTTGGAATTGTGGAGAGTGTCAGCGGTGGAACAGTGAATACCATTGAAGGAAACAGTGGAGATAAGGTGGCAAGACGGAGTTATAGTATTGGAAGCAGTAACATCTATGGATACGGTGTTCCGGCATATTAAAAGGCAGGAGAAAGAATATGATAGTCTAATATTGAATCCGTTGTATACAATTCCTAAAAATAGACTTGACTTCTAAATATTACAGGTGTAAGATTTAGAAAAATAAAATAATTAGAAGAAAGGGGTATCTATGAAAAGAAAACGGAAAAAGCAAAGCACCCAAAAATCTTACACTTGTAAGATTTTTGGGCTGATAGTGGCTATAACAGTAATTGCTGTTTCAGGAGGTATTTTATTAAAAAGGACTATAACGGAATCACCAGAAAATACACTTATGGAATATATGAACCATATTGAAAAAAAGGAATATGAAGTAATGTACACTATGATAGATTCAGATGAAAAAGTTTATCTGACAAAAGAAGAATACATACAACGAAATTCTAAGATATACGAAGGAATAGAGGTCAGTGACATTAAAATCAGTCATATAGCTGTGAAAGAGAAAAAAGCAGATACAGTTACGCTTTCGTATGAAACATCATGTAATACAATTGCCGGAACAATACAATTTGACAATATGGCAGAACTGAAGAAAACGAAACAGGGATATAAATTAGTATGGCAGGATAGCCTGATTTTTCCAGATTTAGAGAGTGATGATAAAATAAGTGTTACTACATCAAAAGCGGAGAGAGGAGAAATATTAGACCGAGATGGTAAAATGCTTGCAGGAAAAGGAGTAGCAACATCAGTTGGCATTATACCGGGAAAGCTGGAAGACAGGAATGTATCTATTGAAAAAATAGCGGAGTTATTAGAGATAGATGTAGAAACAATAAATAACAAACTCACAGCAAAGTGGGTAAAAGAAGATTCTTTTGTACCAATTGAAACTATTCCGAAAGTAGAAGAAATAGATTTAATGAAAATACAGCCAGAAGAAAAGACACTTGAGGAGCAGGATTGTCAGAATAAACTTTTGGAAATTCCAGGGGTTATGCTATCAGATGTGGAAGTTAGAACCTATGAGTTAGGGGAAGCAGCAGCTCATTTAATTGGTTATGTACAGTCTGTAACAGCAGAAGATTTGGAAAATCATCCAGGGGAAGGATATTCAGCTGAAAGTGTAATCGGAAGATCTGGGTTGGAAAAGTTATACGAAAAGCAATTAAAAGGAAAAGATGGTTGTGATATAAAGATTTTGGATAGTGATGGGGAAGTAAAAGAGGTTCTTGCAAGTATTTTTAAAGAAGATGGTATGGATATAAGATTAACGATAGATTCCGATTTGCAAAAATCATTATACGAGCAGTTTAAAGAAGATCCGGGGTGTTCTGTCGCAATGAATCCTTATACGGGAGAAGTATTGGCTTTGGTAAGTACCCCATCTTATGATAATAATGAATTTATACGGGGCTTATCATCAGAGAAATGGACATCATTAAACGAAGATGAAAAGAAGCCATTATATAATCGTTTTCGTCAAGTATGGTGTCCTGGCTCAACATTTAAACCAGTTGTGGCAGGAATTGGGTTGAAAACGGAAAGCATAGATCCAAAAGAAGATTTTGGAAATGAAGGTTTGGCATGGCAGAAAGATTCGTCTTGGGGATCTTATCAAGTGACAACACTTCATGAATATGAACCGGTTATTATGAAAAATGCAATTATCTATTCTGATAATATTTATTTTGCAAAGGCAGCTCTTAAAATTGGTAGTGAGAATTTTATGAATACTTTAAATGAAATAGGATTTAATCAGAATATGCCGTTTGAGATTGCGATGCAGGAATCAACATATTCCAATACAGATAAAATAGAAACAGAAATACAATTGGCAGATAGTGGTTATGGGCAAGGGCAGATTCTTGTAAATCCATTACATCTGGCAAGTATTTATACTTCATTTTTAAATGAAGGGAATATGATAAAACCGTATTTGAAATACAAAGAAGAAGCATCCGGTGAAACATGGATAGAAAATGCGTTTAGTAAAGAAAATGTAGAAGAAATTATGCAAGGGGTGGAAGGTGTTGTAAATGATCCGGAAGGAACCGGATATGCTGCACATCGTGACGATATTTTGCTGGCTGGAAAAACAGGGACAGCCGAGTTGAAGGCAACGAAAGAAGATACTTCTGGCAAAGAAATCGGGTGGTTTTCGGTGTTTACGGCAGATAAAAGCGTGGACAAACCAATTCTTCTTATCAGTATGGTTGAGAATGTGAAAGGAATCGGTGGAAGTGGTTATGTTGTTAAAAAAGATGCAACAGTATTGGAT
>OMNT01002014.1_pt1 | contig 17173 bp, 12 predicted proteins | sample 1672551 | NCBI WGS metagenome assembly OMNT01 (sample SAMEA3136698, study PRJEB25190) | human gut metagenome
TGCAAGCAGATGGCGTGCAAAGTCGCCAGACGCTCTTTGTGCGGTATTGCCCTATATAAAAGGTATCCCTGCGGGCACAAAAAAACAGCACGTGTTGTGCACACATGCTGTTGGTTCTGGAGCGAGCGACGAGAATCGAACTCGCAACCTCAGCTTGGGAAGCTGATGTTTTGCCACTAAACTACGCTCGCATCTGCCTTTCGGCAGTTCCGACAGGCGGCAGTGCCTGTACTTTCGCGGAGCAGAAAAATGGAGCTGGAAACGTGACTTGAACACGCGACCTGTGCATTACGAATGCACTGCTCTACCAACTGAGCTATTCCAGCACCGGTTATACCGTGAGATCTCTCACGCAAGATTACCTATTTATTATACCACAAATTCTTGATTTGTCAAGAGGTTTCAAAAAAATTCTCTGAAAAATCAAAAAAACGATTGAAATCGCAGAAAAGATGTGCTATAATAATGAGGTACTGTAAAAGTGCTCGCTGACAAATGATGCGGCGGAAAAAATTTCCGGTTCAGACTTTTGCACTTTTTCTGCAAAAATGCAAAAAAGCGATTGAAATCGCAGAAAAGATGTGTTATAATAGGGTTAAATCCCATGACTTCGTAAAAAGGTAGGTAGCATTATGAAAAAGAAATCCAAATCCATTCTTGCCATTGTACTGGCGATCCTCCTCGTGATCGTGGTGGCAATCTCTCTGACCACGAACATTCTTTTTTCCCGAAAAGACACACCGAAGATTTTCGGGCACTACATCTATCTGATGGAATATGATACTATGGAAGCAGCAGCAGGGGCTGCCGTTGCCACCGGCACTTCCGGACAGGCTGCCGGCTCAGTCGATGACACCAGTGCTGCGGCTTCGATCCACCAGCACACTGCCGTGATCGCTTCCGCCTACAAAGAAACTGATCCGATTGCCAAGAACAACGCTGTTCTGTGCGTACTGGCTCCGGACGACGCTTCCAAGGACATCGACTCCGACCGCGTTGCTGTCCGCCGCATCTACAACATCGAACAGGACGAAACCGGCGTTCTGAAGTACTATCCCACTACCATGAAAGCAAGTGATGTGGGAACTGAGCCGCCTGTAACTGTGGACAGCATTCTCGGCAAGTGCTCCTACGAAAGCGGCGAACTGTATACATATGTAAAATTCGCCACCGGCGTTCCGGGAATCCTGATCCTGATGGTTCTCCCCAGCATCATTCTGGTCATCATGCTGATCGTCACCATTGTACGGGCAAGCATGGGACACGATGACGAATACACTTTTGAAGAAAACTATGACGAAGTTTACAGTGAAGATTCCTACGATGACGGCGATTCTGCTTATGATGACGAAGAACTGGGCGGACGCTCTCCGCTGTACCGTCCGTCTGAAGCGACCCAGAGCCGTTCCTTTGAGAAGAAGCGTTCTTCCATTGCGGAGAACTTCGAACGGAAACAGGTAAACCCCAACTCGCCGTACCAGAAGGCTCGTACCATGCAGTTCAAGGCACAGCATGATGTGCCGATCTACACCAATCCGGCAGATCAGCTCCCGCTGGACGGTTCTGCACCGGCAGCCGGCAGCAACACTACCGCCTATGAGGGCACACATGCTGCAAGCACTTCCAACACGGCAACATTCGGCAGCTACAACAGCAACACCTACAGCACCCCGCCGATCACAGACGAAACACCTGTCGCACCGGCACAGCCGGAAGCTCCGGTTTCCACTTACCGCGGCAGCCACGAAGCAAGCTCTCCGGAGGAAGCACGGAATCTGGGCGATACCCCGTTCCGCAGCAGCCGTGCATCTGCACCGGCTCCCGCACCGAAGCCTGCTGCACCGTCTGTTTCCAAGAACAAGGAAGACCGCATTGCAAGTGCTTCTGTAGACGAACTGCTGGCAATGATCGAAGACGAAAAGAAAAAGCTGTAATCAGTTACAGCATCATCAAAAAGAAAACGGAGAGGGCAAAATGCTCTCTCCGTTTTTTTGTTATAGGAAACACTGCATAAAGCCCGTCTGACAGCTTTGCACGCAATCTGCTTGCAGTGTTTCCTATATTCTGTTCCTTTCGGTTATCCCAGTTCGTCCTCCAGCAGGATCATCTGCTCCATGGTTTCGTCCATCTGCACCCGCAGTTCCTCCATACGCTGGCACTTTTCCTGCATCAGCTGATAGTCGCTGCAAACGGCTTCGTCGGTCAGTTCCGCTGTCAGGGTGTCCAGTTCCTCCTGCATCTTGTCCAGCTGCTGTTCCAGACTCCGCAGGTCGGCACGCATTTTCGCCTGCTGGGCACGCTGTTTCTTGGAACGGTACGCCGGCTTCTCCGCCGGTTTTTCCTTGTCAGCAGCCGATCTTTCCGCAGGGATTTCCTCCGGTTCCGGCTGTTTCTGCTGTGCCTCCAGCCACTTGCTGAAGCCACCCTGATAGGTCGTTGCCCCGTCGGCTTTTAGTTCCAGAATGTGGTCTGCCACCTTGTCCAGCAGGTACCGGTCATGGGACACAAACAGCAGCGTCCCCGCAAAGGACTGCATGGCTTCCTCGATGACTTCCTTCATGGCAATGTCCAGGTGGTTGGTGGGTTCGTCCAGAATCAGCACGTTGCCATGCTCCAGCATCATCACCGCGAAACAGACCTTTGCACGCTCGCCGCCGGAGAGTACGCCCACCGGCTTGAACACGTTTTCCCCTGTCAGGCGTACCTGCCCCAGCAGATTCCGCACTTCCAGATCTGTCCATGACGGTACACGGTCATGAATTTCCTGCATCACCGATTTTGTGGGGTGCAGGTTGGTGCTCTCCTGTTCGAAGTAGGAGATCTTGACATTGCTGGTCCAGCGGACTTTCCCCTGATGCGGTAGCTTGTTCTGCAAGATTTTCAGCAGCGTGGACTTGCCAATGCCGTTATCTCCGATAATGCCCCACTTTTCGCCGCGGCGAACTTCAAAGGACACGTCCGGCAGCAGCGTTTTCCGTTCTGTCCCCTCGCCCACGGAAATATCAACGTCCTGCACTTTCAGCACTTCCTGCGGCGGATCCATTTCATACGTAAATTCCACCCGTGCCTGCTTGCGGGAAACCAGCGGCTTTTCAATGCGTTCCATTTTTTCCAGTTGCTTCACGCGGCTCTGGGCGGACTTTGCCGTCGAAGCACGGGTGAGGTTGCGGGCAACGTAGTCCTCCAGCTTGGCGATTTCCTTTTGCTGCATCTCGTACTCTTTCCACTGCCGTGCCACAGCCGCTTCTTTCAGCTGGGTGAAAGTGGTGTAGTTGCCCTTGTACCGCGTCAGTCTGCCCCGCTCGATCTCACAGACGCTGGTGCACAGCCGGTCGAGGAAATAGCGGTCATGGGATACCAGCAGCAGTGCTCCCTGATAGTCCTTGAGGTAATCCTCCAGCCACATAACGGTTTTGAAATCCAAGTGGTTGGTAGGCTCGTCCAGAATCAGCAGATTCGGTTCCTCCAGCAGCAGCCGTGCAATGGCAAGCCGTGTTTTTTCGCCGCCGCTGAAACCGGAGATGATGCGGGAATAGGTTTCCTGTGTGAAACCCATACCGTTCAGCACCGTGCGGATCTTCACGTCGATCTGATAGCCGCCGTTGTTTTCGAACCAGGTTTGCAGGCGGTGATATTCCTCCGCACCGGCCATGTCGCCGGACTGCATGGCTTCTTCCAGCTGGTGCATTCGCTCCTGCGTTTCCAGCAGCGGACGAAACACGCTCCGCATTTCCTCCCAGACGGTGCTTTCCCGATCCAGTCCGCCCATCTGTTCCAGATAGCCGATGCTGGTCTTGGCGGATCTGGCAATTTCGCCGTCCCCCTCCACCAGATGATCCGGCAGTTCCTGTTCCGTGAGGATCCGCAGCAGCGTGGACTTGCCGCAGCCATTTACGCCCACAAGCCCGATGCGGTCGTGGTCTTCCACCGTCAGTGAAACGTGGGAGAGCACCTGATTGCCGTTATAAAATTTATTGATGTCTGTCATACGCAGCAGCATACTGTTTTCTCCTTTATCCGAAAAGTTCGTAATCTTTTTTATTGTAGCATATTTCCGGAAAAATTACAACTGGTTTTTTGGAAACATCTCGCGGAAAAAGAAAAGGCACTCCGTGATCTCTCACAGAGTGCCTTGTGATTTCAAAAAACCACCCAGCCGTCTTGCAGCGAATAAAACCAAGCTATATCTAGCAAGGTGGGTATCTTCCCTTCTGCTTCACGCTCCCTTCGTCCGTTACGGTCATTGCCGCAAGCAGGAGGTCTGCAATCCACAGACGGAGTCAGATTCCCTATAAAGGAGTGTTGGATTATAAAAACCGCAATGTCTCGCACTGGGCAGTAATGCCAACCGGAATGCTTCTTCCGGTTTCGTTCTATGTTTATTATAGCACTATCTTTCCCAAAAATCAATAGGAAATTTGTGAAAATTTTTCTACCGTCAACCGGAAGTGCTTATGCTTCCTCTTCGTCCTCCTCGTCGAACATGTCGTTCAGATACTGGAGGAACATGTTGCCTACTGCATCATATTCGTCATCGTCCTCAATGGTGCAGAGCATTTCTTCTCCGTCAATGGTTTCCCGCTTCAGAATGACAAATTCGCCGTCGTCTTTCAGCATGTCTTCTTCATTTTCATGGTACGGAACCAGTGCACAGTATGTTGCATCTTCATATTCCAGTTCGCCCAGAACCTCGAATTCCTGCTCGTTTCCTTCTTCGTCTTCCAGAGTATACAGCATGCCCTGCATATCCATATCCATCATGTTTTCATCTGCCATGGGTAAAACTCCAATCTGCCATAGCGGCGTTTGTTTCGGGAACAATTCCCTGCTTCTATTATACACGATTTTCCACGGCGTGTCAATAGACGAACCGGACAATTTCACCAGGGCAATACCGCACAAAGAGCGTCTGGCGGTATTGCCCAAGAGAATGTTCAAAGCCTCATGATCGCCGCCGCGATCTGCCGGAGCACCGGTGCGGCAGTCTGGTTGCCATAGCCGCCGTCCTCCGCCAGTACCGTCACGGCATACTGCGGGCAGTCCGCCGGAAAAAACGCCGTCACCCAGCCATGGCAGTATTCGTCGCCGGATTCGTCCACCCTGCCGGTCTGTGCCGTAGAAGTTTTCGCTCCCATGGAAACATGGGCAGGCATGCCCTGAAAATCCTCGTCCGCCGCCGTGTAGCACATGAGCCGCCGCAGAAACTGTGCCGTGTCCGCAGAAATGCCGGTTTCAGAAAGTCCCGTTTCCTCCCGCAGCACTGTCCGCCCGTTTTCCGTCACGCCACGCACCAGCCGCACAGCCGGCAGGGTACCGTTTCCGGCAATGGCACAGGTCATACGGGTGATTTGCAGGGGTGTCGCCGTGAGAACGCCCTGTCCGAACGAAAAGTTTGCCTGCTCCGCCGGCAGTTTCAGCTGCTGCAATGTCGGCAGTGTCCCGCTGGAGCCGATCATGTTGGAGGTCAGCACCGTTTCCGTCCCGAAGCCCAGAGCCTTTGCCGTTTCCAGCAGTTCCTTTCCGGAAAACGTCTGCCCCAGTGCAATAAAATAGGGGTTGCAGGAATTCCGCATGGCATCTGCCAGATTTTGCAGTCCGTGCCCCTGCGGGTCGTGGCAGCGGAACCGCTGGGAGCCAATGGAAATCGCCCCGTTGCAGTCCCACTGAAACGCCGTTTCCGCACCGTTTTCATAGGCACAGGCTGCCGTCACCAGCTTGAAAATCGACCCCACCGGATAGGCGTACAGGGCACGCTGGATCATGGGGCTGTCCGGATCCTGCATGGCTTCTCCCAGTGCATCGGGCGTGTAGCCGGGAAAGCTGGCAAGCCCCAGAATGTCCCCGCTTTCCACGTCCATGACTACCACACAGCCCTTTTGCAGTGATGCACCGGCAGTTTCACAGATTCGCTGCATCCGAATGTCCAGCGTTGTCATCACGCCCTGCACCGGATTGGCACCGTAACGGACCTGAGCCGCTTCGCCGGCAAGCGGCTTTCCTTTGCCGTCCACGGAAAAAGTCACGCTCCACTGGGAATCCACGCCGCGTAAGACCGCATCATAGGCGGATTCCAGTCCGGCAACGCCTTTCCCCTCCTGCGTATAGCCAATGACATGCTGTGCCGGCTGGGGCGTGGTGTACCGCTGGGGAATCTCCAGCACAGTCACGTCCGGACAGGCAATGTCCGCTGTGTCCACCGTACAGGTAAAGGGCTTTCCCTGTGCCAGCTTTTCGTAAAACGCTTCCGCGTCCAGTACATGGGGCAGCAGAGCCTCCGCCGCCTCCGGCGTAGGGCTGACGACTGCGGTGCAGACAGACCTGGTATTGACCAGCGGCACACCGTTCCGGTCGTAGATCGTGCCGGCAGCTGTTCCGGCGGTACAGGTGTAGCTGCCCTGTCCGGCGGCAGCCTGCAGGAGTTCCGGCTTCTGCATCAGCCACGCCAGATATACGGCAACCGCACAAAACAGCAGCACCAACAGCAGCCGCAGCACTGCCAGACGATTTTTCAGTTTTCGCATCGCACTTTCCTCCCAAGGAAAGTATGCCCCGCTTTGCCGCGTTCATGCCAAAAAAATACACCATACAGCATATCTGCATGGTGTACTGTAGATGTAGAAGCAAGTGATTATTCTGCTTCCGGCTGGTAAGAGAAACGGGTAAAGGTCGCAGTGGTCGTCATCGGCTTGCCGTTTCCGGAAGCGTACAGGGCAATGTAATTGCCGGTAAAACAGCCGCCTGCCTCTGTGGTCAGATACTGGGTTTCGCCGGAGCCTACAGGCTGCACTGTGCCGTCCGCCGTGCGGAACGAGAACCGGTAGCGATTCCGATTGCATTCCAGCCGCAGGGTCATGGTTTCATCGCTGTACGGCAGCACCTGCTCTACGGCACACAGTCCGCCGATCCGCCGCCGCAAAATCACACAGTCCCTGCCGTCCCGCATGGTGCGGGCAATCTCATAGTGATGTGCCGGATTCATGTACACAGTCAGACCGGCTTCTTCCCCCTCCTGCTGCGGTATAAAATGCAGGTCTGCTTCGACAGTACAGCAGAAGTGTTCCTGCCGCCGTCCCAGCCACGCCTTGGGAGCATCTTCCCAAAGGGAAACCTCGTTGCCGTGCATCTGTAAGCCAGATGCGGTCTGCTGTATCAAGCCCTCCACCGGATTATAGATGTAATTCCACATCAGGTGCAGACTATCACCGCGGAAATCATCTGTCACCGCACTGCATGCCGCATAGCCTGCGGGAATCTCCTCTGCGGGAGCGTGCTCTACTGTGAATTCCGGCAGCACTGCACGATCTTCACCCAGATAGAACCAGCCGTTTTCCAGACGAGCCGGCACCAGCATGGTTTCCCGTCCCAGATTGTGGCGGAACGGATACGCCAGCGGACGATTGCCCAGACAAACTGCCCACCAGTTCCCGTCGGCATCGTCCACCAGATCGGCGTGACCGGCTGCCTTAATGGGCAGGTTTTTGCCGATATTGGTCAGGATCGGATTGTGCGGGCACGGCTCATAGGGCCCCAGAATGGACTTGCTCCGTGCCAGAACCGCCATGTGGCAAAGCTCCGTGCCGCCCTGTGCCAGCAGCAAGTAGTACATGCCGTTGATCTTGTACAGATGCGGCCCCTCCGGATTGTTGGCGGTGCCCTGCCAGAGGGCGTGGGTTTCGCCAATGGCTTCTCCGGTGGCAATGTCCAGCTGGCTTAGATAAATGCCGCCGTCTGTACCCAGATAGTACACCTTGCCGTCATCGTCAAAGAACAGGGACGGGTCGATTCCGGCAAAGGGCAGCGGAATCGGTTCAGACCATTCGCCTGCGGGATCGGTTGCCGTAACGATAAAGTTGCCGTGATTGTCGCCGGTGACATTGGTCACCACAACATAGAATGTCCCCTCGTGATACCGGATCGTCGGAGCGTAGATGTTCAGACAGTTGGGTGCTCCTGTCACCAGATGCACCTGCGAGTTCCGCGTCAGGCAATGTCCGATCTGCTCCCAGTGCACCAGATCCCGACTGTGAAAAATCGGAATCCCAGGGAAATACTCGAAAGAACTGGTCACCAGATAGAAATCTTTTCCCACGCGGCAAATGCTGGGGTCTGGGTGAAATCCGGATAAAATCGGATTTTGATACTGCATGTTTTTTCTCCATTCCGAGAAAATGCCGCATGAAGCTGATACTTTATGCGGCGTTTCTCTTGTTCCCTTTGGAATATCCTATTTTAGCCTGTATAAATGGTGTTGTTTTCCCAATCGAAATCGTCCAGCGACGTGGGGTGTTTTCCCACGGACTCCAGTCCGCAGTACAGCAGCACCGCATATGCATCGTCTGCCGCAATGGTACCGTCACCGTTTACGTCCATGCTTTCGATCTCCCAATCGCTCAGCGTGCCGTCCGTCAGGATCGGATAGCCGGCACCGATGCGGGCACTGGCGTACAGGATCAGAAACAGGTCGGTGCTGTCGATGCTGGCGTTTCTGTCCACGTCACCCTTGATATACCGCACCGGTACCGGAGCAGTAGACACCGTGGTTGTCGTGGTAACATTTTCTGTGGTGGTATTTACAGAAGCTGCTGCGGTCGTGCCGGTGGGAATCGGTATGGTTTTCCATTCCGTAGTGCTGCTTTCCGTTGTCGTGGTCGGCAGCGTGGTGGGCACCGTGATATACGGCGGCAGGGTCACTGTGGTCACAGGCGTTGTCTTTGTGGTGGCTTCGGTAGTTGCTACGATTTTGCTGGTGCTTCTCTTGGTGGTGTGTTCTACTATTGTTGTCGTTGTCTTGGCTGTCGTGGTCGAAGCGGGAGTTTCATCCGGGAGTGCCTGAAATTCCAGACTGTACTTTTCCGCATAGTTCTGTGCCGGAGAGTTCTTCTGCCCTCTCAGAATCGTATCCCGCGGAAAGATACCTGCTTCATCAGGCAGCGTGCAGGCATTGCCGGAGAATGTCACCGTTCTCTGCTTGTGCACATGTGCGTAAAACGCATTTGCCGAAAGGGTGGTGAAGCATGCCGGAAATGTCAGGTTGTCCAGATTCTCACAGCCGCCGAATGCATCACCGCCAACGATTTGCAGGGACGAATTCGACAGATCCATGCTGCCGTTTTCCGTGCTGAGTGCAACGCATTTATAGAACACCGCCTCCGGCAGTTCCGTCAGATTTACCGGAAATTTCACAGCAGTCAGACTGGAGCAGCTGCGAAACGCCGCCACGCCCAGCTTTGTCAGCGTATCCGGCAGCACTACATTCACCAGACTGGTGCAGCCCTCAAAGGCATTGTCGCCGATCGTCTGTATGGCGTTCATGTCCACTAGGTTTTTCAACGAGGTGCAGTCCTGAAAGGCGGCATTGCCGATCTCTGTCACGCTGTCTGAGAAGGTCACCCTTTCTATGGTTTCACAGCCCTGAAACGCTCCGTCTGCCACTCTTATCATGCCATAGGGCAGTGTGACCGAAACCGGAGCTGCATCACTGCACAAAAATCCTGTAGCGATCAGCCGCACCGTAGGCGGAATGACGATCTCGCTGGCTTCTCCGCAGTATTCCAGAAGTACACCGTCACAGATCTTCCAGCTGCTGGACTGCTGCAAACTCCAGCCTGAATTGAAAAAGGCATCTTTTCCCACAGTTTCCACCGTTTCCGGTATGGTCAGATTTTTCAGATTGGTACACATGGAAAATGCATATTCTCCGATCTCCGTCAGTGCAGTGGGAAACGTCATGCTCCGCAGATTGATGCAGTTGCTGAACGCACTTGCCCCGATCTTTTTGACAGAATTGCTCATTGTGACATATTCCAGCATGGAACAGCCGCTGAACGCATTTTCCGGAATTTCCGGCAACGTACTGCCAGCAAGCACCGCCATGCTCAAAGAAGTACAGCCCTGAAATGCACTGCTTTCCAGCAGCTGCAACGATTCCGGCAAAACTGCCAGCCGCAGAGCCGTGCAGTCCTGAAAGGCACTCTGGGAGATCACCTGTAATTTTTCGTTGAACTGTACGGTTTCCAGTGCAGAACAGTTCTGAAATGCTCCGGAGCCAACAAAGAGCAGCTCATCCGGCAGCTGAATGCTTTTCAGACTGGTGCAGTGGCGAAATGCCGAAACACCAACAGACTGCACCTGATTTGGCAAAAAGATCTTTTCCAAAGCGTTACAACTGATAAATGCATCTTTGCCGATATACGTCAGACTGGCGGGAAGCTGTACTTCCGTCAGAGTTGTCTGATCGCTGAACAGCGTATCGCAGAGCACTGCCACACCGTCCGGCACCACTGCGGTTTTCAGTCCGATTTTTGCGGAAACTGCCACTCTGTCGGAGAGCACTGCCACATCATCTGTCTGGTCTTGCAGCCACGCGGTCCCCTCCAGGATACAGGAGCCGGCACTGGTGATCCCGCTGCCGCCCTTTATCGTTTTCAAAGCCGTGCAGCCACGAAATGCACTGCTGCCTACGGTGGTCACGCTGTCCGGTATCGTCACGCTTTTCAGGGCGGTTTTCTGTTGAAATGCCGATTTGGAAATTGCAGTCACCGGATACCCGTCGATACTGGACGGAATGTCCAGCACAGAGAAATTCCCTTCCATGCCGGTAATCACAGCATTTCCCGCATCATCTGTCTGATAATAGATGCCGTTGAATAATTGTTCCTGCGATTGGCTGGATTCTGCGGCAGCACCTATCCCCTGTGCTGTCCCGAGTACCAGAGAAATGCTCATGCACACTGCCAGCAGGAACGCGGTCCACTTTCTCCAACGATTTTTCCGCATTGCGGAACACTTCCTTTCTTTTCAGCCTGTTTGCCCCCAACATTCGCAAGGGGCGATCCATTCTTTTTCATAAAAATCATTTTTCCGCCAATCCCGCACCGACCTTTGCCAGATGCATCATCAGGTCGTAAACATCGAGATTGTCAATTTTGCCGTCTGCATTATAATCCGCACAGTACAGCTCCACACTGGTGGGATTCGTCTGCACACCGGCTCCGCGACAGGCACAGAGATACAGCAGCAAAAACAGATCCGATGTGTCCAGACTGCCGTCACCGTCCATATCGCCACGCTGCCGGTCGATGGGCTGGAACTGCCGGCTGTATTTCCGGGCGTAGATCTCCGCAGTGGAATTTGCAAAGCCATTGATGCAGGTGCCTGAGCTTACCGTTTGTTCCGTGTCATAGATACGGCACGCCGGATTGAGGATCACCAGCTGTTCCAGACTGTCGCAGCCGGAAAAGACGCTGGCTCCGATCTCCTCCACTGCTGCCGGCAGCACGATCTTTTGCAGTGCGGCACAGCCATCGAAGGCATAGTTGTAGATCGTTTTGATGTTTTCGGGAAGCTCGATCTCCGTCAGACTGCTGCACCCCTGAAACAGAGTGTTGCTGATCTGTGTCATTGCCTGCGAAAGACGCACTTTCCGCAGCGACCGGCAATAGCTGAATCCATGACCGCCGACGTTTTTCACGCTGTCCGGCAGTTCGATCTGTTCCAGCGAAACGCACCAGTGAAACGCATATTCGCCGATGGATTCCAGCCCGTTCGCGATCTGCACCTGCCGCAGGTTGATGCAATTGGAAAATGCAAACGCATCGATCGAACGCAGCGAAGACGGCAGCTGTACCGTTTCCACCGTGGTGCAGCCGTCAAAGGCATAGCCGCCGACCGCACGCACGGTATCCGGAACAGTCACATCTTTTTCCGTGCCGGTGTACGCCAGCAGGATCCCTTGTCCGGCTGATACGAAATCGCTGGTCTGGTTTTCCAGCCACGAAGTACCCTGCACAATACCCCAGCCGATCTCGGAAACCGTATCCGGAATGGACAGTTCTGTCAGGCGGGAACAGTCCTTAAAGGCGAATTCCCCGATCCGGCGAATCGTGTCCGGCAAAACCACCCGCTTCAGCCGCGTGCAGTCTTTAAACGCGTACTCGCCGATCTCTGTCACCGGACAGCCGTCCAGTTCCGCCGGTATCACCGCTTCGGTCACTGCTGAACGGGCACTTTTGATCGTCACCTCGTGCATCGCAGAAACCGTGTAATAAATGGTGTCCTGATAGATCTTCAGATCCGCACTTCCCGCGGCTGAAACCGGACACATACCGGAAAAGCAGCCGATCACCAGCAGCAACGCCAGCAAAACGAACAAACTTTTCCGTCCGATCTTTCGCAAGGATCCCTCACCTGCCTTTCTGTCCCAATGCTTTGTCAACGCTGTGAAAAACCTGTCAGCAGGCTTTACACAGTGCTTCATTTTCTCATTTTTATTATACCATATTGGAAACAGATACGTCAATCATTTTTTGCAGATTTTTTCAGGGAACACCGACAGGGCATATAAAAAGCGGCATGACGAAACCGCCATGCCGCTTCTTTTGCAATGTGGTAACGAACAGAAACCTGTCCGTTCAGAACGCTACGCGAACTTATGCCAGTTCAGCGAAGAACTTGATGGTGCGAACCATCTGGCTGGTGTAGCTGTTCTCGTTGTCGTACCAAGAAACAACCTGTACTTCATACAGATCATCAGCGATCTTGGAAACCATGGTCTGAGTTGCATCGAACAGAGAACCGTACTTCATGCCGATAACGTCAGAAGAAACGATCGGTTCTTCGTTGTAGCCATAGGACTCAGTAGCAGCAGCCTTCATAGCAGCGTTGATGCCGTCAACAGTTACGTCTGCACCCTTGACAACAGCAGTCAGGATAGTGGTGGAACCAGTCGGAACCGGTACACGCTGTGCAGAACCGATCAGCTTGCCGTTCAGTTCCGGAATAACCAGACCGATTGCCTTAGCAGCACCGGTGGAGTTCGGAACGATGTTTGCAGCACCAGCTCTTGCTCTTCTCAGGTCACCCTTTCTGTGCGGGCCGTCCAGGATCATCTGGTCGCCGGTGTAAGCGTGAATGGTGCTCATGATACCGCTCTGGATCGGAGCATAGTCATTCAGAGCCTTAGCCATCGGAGCCAGGCAGTTGGTGGTGCAGGAAGCTGCGGAGATGATCTTGTCATCAGCAGTCAGAGTGTTGTGGTTTACATTGTAAACGATAGTCGGCAGATCGTTACCAGCCGGAGCAGAGATAACAACCTTCTTTGCACCAGCATCGATATGAGCCTGTGCCTTAGCCTTAGAAGTGTAGAAACCAGTGCATTCCAGAACAACGTCAACACCGATCTCGCCCCACGGCAGCTCTGCAGCGTTAGCCTTTGCATAGATCTTCAGGGTCTTGCCGTCTACAGTGATAGTACCAGCTTCGTCATCAGCAGAAACAGTGTGCTTGTTCTCGCCGATCTTGCCTGCATAACCGCCCTGTGCGGTATCATACTTCAGCAGGTGAGCCAGCATGGACGGCTTAGTCAGGTCGTTGATTGCAACAACCTCATAGCCTTCTGCACCAAACATCTGGCGGAATGCGAGACGACCGATACGGCCAAAACCATTAATAGCAACTTTAACTGACATTGGAAATTACCTCCTAGTTTTTAGGAAAACACCGGCGGAATTGCCGGACCGAAGCCCGATTTTCTCCCAGCGGATTCCTTGATACTCTTATTTTACACCATTTCGGAGAAGAATTCAAGCACTTTCGCAAAAAAAGCAGGGGCAAGGATAGCAAGTTCTCTTATTTTCCACGTTTTCCGCAAAAAAGGAAAGCATATTTTGTGAAAACTGCACAAAAATTAAAAAGTGGACAAAATTATCATTTTTTTTATTTGCCTATTCTGAAATATGTAGTATAATAATAGCATAGAATAATGACAAAAGCATCATGCAGTGAGGAGGAGAGAACGCCCATGCAGCAAGAGGAACTACAGCAGATCCAGAAATGGTGTCAGCAGTCTGAAGACGCCATTCTTTTTTATGCCCCGGACGGCACGCTGCTCTGGCAGAACGATGCCGCGGCAGTCCGGCAGAAACCGCAGAACAGCTCTTTGCCCCGCTATCATAAAAGCGGTGCACCGGAGGACGGCATGTTTCTGCTTCGGCAGGGCGGCAGTCTGTACTGCGTCCGGCAGGAGCCGCGGCAGTACGGCGAAAAACCGGCAATACTGGTGCAGATCCACAGCCAGCCGGCAGACGATCTTCTCTGGAGCGATGCCGACAAGCAGCATGAAACGGAAAACCGGATCGCTGCCATGCGGCAGAAGATCTTCGGCATTTCCAACGCCGTCAGCGGACTGTATCAGACGCTGGAGGAAAACGGCGACCAGATCCCCCGCATGGTGCTGGAAGAACAAATGGAACAGCTGAACATCATCCAGGGCAACTGCTGCCGGCTGATGCGTCCTTCTGTGCTCTGGCTGGAACAGCTGAAATATGTGCAAAAAAACGAGCTTTCGGGCGAAGCTCTTTTTCTGGACCGCGAATTGTCGAATTTTGTCGAATCGTGTCGTATGGTACTGGGAAAAGCACTAAAAATGACAGCCGATGCCGAAAAACCGCTCTGCATTTTCGCCAATCGGCGGCGGTTACAGATCTGTCTGCTCTGCATGGTGCTGTATCTGCGGGATCACTGTCCGGAGATCTCCCGCCTGACGTGGCAGACGGAACAGCAGGGCGATCAGGTAGTGCTGCGGTGCACGGCAGTTTCTGACGGCACCGAGCCGCCGGCACACCGGCACAGCCAGACGGAACATCTCTATGACACACACTTTCCCTCTCCGGAAGAACAGATCGTGCAAAAATTCTGCCGCACGTATCATGCCGCCGTTCTGTTTTCCGCCGCGGAGGAAATGTGGCAGTACACCCTGCGGTTTCCGCTGTATGAACATGCATCGTTCCTGTCCCTGGAGAGCAGCCGCACCACACTGGACGACGGAATGTTCTCTTTATACCAGATCTTTTTGTCAGATATTTCCGAATACCGGTTCTACTAAAATAGGCTTTCCGATTCAGGCGTTGCTGCTTTTTGCAGTGATTCCTGAATTTTTTGTTAAAACAACAAAATACCATTTCACATTTCACAAAGATTATGCTATAATAGGAAAGGATAGGCAACACCGCACAAAACTTGTACGATGTTGCCGCTGTAGCAAACTGGGGAAAGGAACGGATTCCGGAATGGCAGAACGACTGATCTCAATACAAGACACAAACCAATTTCAGACATTATGCGGCAGCTTTGACGAAAACCTCAAGCTGCTGGAGCAGCGGTATCACGTTCGTATGATCTGCCGCGGAGAAGAACTGCGGGTACAGGGGGACGGTGCACAGGTGGAACTTGCCGCCGGTGCAGTCACGGCTCTGCTGCAAATGATCTCCAACGGACAGGCAATCACGCCCCAGTCCATTCACTATGTTTCCGATATGGTCGATGCCGGCTCTGCCGGACAGCTGGCGGAACTGGCAGATGATGACACCGTCTGTCTGACTGCCGCCGGAAAACCGGTGCACACCCGCACCGTGGGACAGCGGAGTTATGTCCGTGCCATTGCCGAAAATACAATCGTATTCGGGCTGGGGCCTGCCGGCACCGGCAAGACCTATCTGGCAGTGGCTATGGCAGTGCGGGCATTCCGCCGGCACGAGGTCAACCGGATCATTCTCACCCGCCCTGCGGTGGAAGCCGGCGAAAAACTGGGATTTCTCCCCGGCGATCTACAGGACAAGGTAGACCCCTATCTGCGTCCGCTGTACGACGGCTTGTTTGAAATGCTGGGAGCAGAAGCGTTCCAGCGGCATCTGGAACGGGGCTCTATTGAAGTTGCCCCGCTGGCGTACATGCGTGGCAGAACGCTGGACAACGCCTTTATCATTCTGGACGAGGCACAGAACACCACACCGGAGCAGATGAAGATGTTTCTCACCCGATTAGGATTTGGTTCCAAAATGGTTATTACCGGTGACATTACGCAAATTGATTTGCCGGACGGTCGTCGTTCCGGATTGAAAGATGTGATGAGCGTTTTGAAGAATATGGAAGACATTGCCCAAATTCGGTTCTCGGAGAAAGACGTTGTTCGCCACCGACTGGTGCAGAATATCATCAAGGCTTATGAAAAACACAGTGCAGAGAGGAGATAATATCATATGGCAAAGGTTCGTGTCATTATCAGTAACCATCAGAAGGCTGTCAAAATTCCTACCGGCGTTAGAATGCTGGTGCGGCGTTGCTGTAATGCAGTACTGCAATTAGAGCAATTCCCGCATAATGCTGAAATCAGCGTTGTATTTATTGACAATGATCAAATTCAGGAATTGAATAGAGAATATCGAGGAAAAGATATGCCGACGGATGTTCTGTCTTTTCCCATGGGGGAGAATGGGGAATATGAGATCAATCACGACACGGATGCTGTAATTCTGGGAGATGTTGCAATTTCTATGGAAAAAGCAGTGGAGCAGGCATATAAATACGATCACAGCTTGGAGCGGGAAATTGGATTCTTAACAGCCCACTCTGTGCTGCACCTTTTGGGTTATGACCACGAACAGGGTGGTTTGGATCGTGTACGGATGCGGGAAAAAGAAGAGCAGGTTATGACGCAACTGGGCTTGCCAAGCTCCAGCAGCTACGTAATGGACGAGGAATAACGTGCAGCTTCTGCAATCATTTGGCTATGCGTTTCAGGGAATCTGGCGGTGTATCAATTATGAGCGCAATATGCGAATCCATATGGTAGCGGCTGCCTATGTATTGGTGTTTTCTTTATTTTTCCCGCTGTCCGCAGCCCAATACGGCGTCCTGTTTGTTCTGATAGGCTTGGTGATGGCGTTAGAGTTGCTCAACACCGCTTTAGAGGCGGCAGGTAATGCGATTTCCACAGAATATCATCCCCAGATTAAAATTTTGAAAGATACGGCAGCCGGCGCAGTATTGGTATTGGCCATTGCTGCTGCGGCAGTAGCGTGCGTGTTTTTTTGGAACGGCGAAGGATTTTGCCGAATGGCTACATTTTTTATAGGACAACCCTTGTGGTTTTTGCCACTAGGATTTGGTACAGCATTGTCTATTTTCTTTATTGTACGGAGTCCGGTGCAGGTTGCGGCTTATTTCCGAAAAAAGCATAAAATATAAAAACTCCTCCATGATAGAAATTGAGGAATACAGGAAAAGGAGAATTGCATGACAGATTGGAATCAAAGTGATAAAACGGCATTTATTGCCATTGTAGGACGACCGAATGTGGGAAAATCCTCCTTGCTAAATGCCATGTTAGGGCAAAAGG
>OMNT01002032.1_pt1 | contig 17021 bp, 18 predicted proteins | sample 1672551 | NCBI WGS metagenome assembly OMNT01 (sample SAMEA3136698, study PRJEB25190) | human gut metagenome
AAGACCCGGGTGCCAGATTCTTTTACCGTACAGGCAAAGACACTGGCAGACGCAGGCAAAACACCGCTGCTCTTTATGAGGGATGGAAAGCTGCTTGGTATCATTGCTGTGGCAGATGTGATCAAGAAGGACAGTCCTCAGGCGGTTCGGGAGCTGCAGGCTATGGGGATCCGGGTAGTTATGCTTACCGGTGATAATGAACGTACAGCCAAAGCAATCGGTGCACAGGCCGGTGTGGACCAGGTGATCGCAGGAGTACTTCCTGATGGTAAAGAAAGTGTGATCCGTAAGCTGAAAGAAAAGGGCAAGGTTGCCATGGTAGGTGATGGCATCAATGATGCGCCTGCACTTACAAGAGCAGATTTGGGGATTGCTATTGGGGCAGGTACCGACATAGCTATTGATGCTGCTGATGTGGTCCTGATGAAGAGCCGCCTAAGTGATGTGCCGGCTGCAGTAAGGCTGAGCCGAGCCACCCTTCGGAACATCCACGAGAACCTGTTCTGGGCATTTTTCTACAATGCCATCGGCATACCCCTGGCCGCCGGGGTGTTCATCCCCCTGGGGCTGACGCTGAATCCTATGTTCGGCGCGGCAGCCATGAGCCTTTCCAGCTTCTGCGTGGTGTCCAACGCCCTGCGGCTGAATCTGTTCAAGCTCCGGGATAACCGGCACGATCATAAGAGAACCAATCATCTGAACAACGAGATCAAGGAGGAACAAGCTATGGAAAAGACACTGGAGATCAAGGGCATGATGTGCCCCCACTGCGAGGCCACCGTTCGCACCGCCCTGGAGGCACTGCCCCAGGTTCAGGAGGCTCAGGTGAGCCACCAGACCGGCACCGCTGTGGTGACCCTCACCGGCCCGGTGGAGGACGACATCCTGCGCCGCACCGTGGAGGACAAGGGCTACACCGTCACCGCCATCCGGTAAACGGACAAAATAAATGCACGGCCGCGGCCGTGCATTTATTTTTTTCTTTTGCCAGTCAGCACTGGATCAGACGGATCACCGCTTGTCGCGGTCGTAGGACACCACCACACGGCGGTTGGGCTCCGAGCCAATAGAGTAGGTATTGACACCGGGGACATCCTGCAGGGCGGCGTGGATCACATGGCGCTCATAGGCATTCATGGGCTCCAGAGTGACGCTGCGGCGATACCTGGTGACCTTGGCAGCCACCTTGCGGGCCAGAGACTCCAGGCTCTGTTCCCGCTTGGCCCGGTAATTCTCGGCATCCACATGGATGCGGATGCGCTTTTCCCGGCCGGAATTGACGGCGTAGTTGGTCAGCTGCTGGATAGCGTCCAGGGTCTCGCCCCGGCGGCCAATCAGCTGGCCCAGCTTCTGTCCCTCCAGCACCACACTGTAGCGGCCCTTTTCCGTCTCCGTGACCTGCACCTGGGCAGGGCTGTCCATATGCTCCAGCAGCCCCGTCAGGAACTCAGTAATGCGCCGGGCGTTGTCGTCCAGGACAGACTGCTCCGGGGCGGCAGCGGGGGCCTGGGCAGCCTTGGGAGGCTCAGGAGCCTTGACGGGAGCCTTGGGAGGCTCCGGCTTCCTGGTCTTGGGCTGCTCCGGCTTGGGCTGGGGTCTGGGCTCCGGCTTCTTTTCCGGCTGGACCGGCGCGGCGGGAGCCTCCGGCTCCTCCTGGCCATAGGTCACGCGGACCCGGGCAGGGCTGCTGCCAATGCCCAGAAAGCCGCTTTTGGCCCGCTCCAGAATCTCAACGGACACGTCATCGCGGTCCATATGCAGCTGTTCCAGCGCTTTGCGGATGGCCTCCTCCTCGGTCTTGCCCGTTACGTCGATATAACTCATAGACAAAACTCCTTAGTCATCATTGTAATGGCTTTCGTTGTAGGCCCGGCCCCGTGCATAGGGACGCTGGCCCACGCGGCCACTTTCGTTGGTGCCGGGATTCTTTTTCTTCTCGCCAGAGGACTGCTTTTTCTTGCCCTGCTGGTTATTCTGCTTCTTGCCGCCGTTGTAGGAAGCCTGCTGCTGTGCCATCAGCTCCTTCTGCTTCTGGTACTTGGCATAGCGCTTTTCACGGGCGGCCTTTTCCTTCTCGGTCTCCTCGCGGTCCAGCTTCTTGTTGAAATACTTATTCAGGGTCAGCTCCTGGATCAGGGAGAAGGCGGAGTTGGCAATCCAGTATACGCACAGGGCGGAGGGCAGAATATAGCCCATCCACAGGCTCATCAGGGGCATCAAGTACATCATGGTCTTGGCGGACCCGTTGGGGGTAGAACCATTGGTGCGCATGGTGATGAGGCTCATGGCGAACTGGATGCCGGCGGAAATGATGGGCAGCAGCAGCGCGCCCCAGACGGGCCAGCCGCCGCCGGGGAACTGGCTGAACAGAGAGGACGGCTGAGCCGCCAGGTCAATGTGCAGGAAGTTGTAGTTCAGGTCGATGAGGCCGTCGAACTTCCCGGCGAAATCCGCCCAGTGCTCGTGGATGAACTTGGCCAGATAAATCTGCTCATACGCCTGACTGCCCTCGGCCGCAGTGAAGCCCAGGGTGCCGGCCAGGGTGGTGATCTCCGCGATCACCGACTCGGACAGGCTCATAAAATACCGCAGAGGCACACGGATGATATAGTACAGGGCGATCAGGATGGGGAAGGGGATCATGGACCACAGGCAGCCGGACATGGGGTTGATGCCCTCTTTCATGTACAGCTCCTGCATGGCCTCCTGCTGACGCTGCTGGTTGTTGGCGTAGCGGGTCTGGATATCCTTGATCTTGCCCTGCATGCGGTTCATGCGCAGCATGCTCTTCTTGCTCTTGAGCTGGAAGGGCAGCAGCACCAGCTTCACCACCAGGGTGAACAGGATCAGAGCCACGCCATAGGACCCGGTCCAGCTGTAGAACAGCCGGGTCAGGAAGGCAAAGGGCACACAGATATAGTATCCGAGCTTTGCAAACATGGGATAGTTTCCTCCGTATTTTGTTGGGTGGGAAAAACGGGGTTTTCAGGGAACGGGATCATACCCGCCTTTGTGGAAGGGATTGCATCGCAGAAGGCGCCGCAGCGCCAGAAAGCCGCCCCGCAGAGGGCCGTATTTCTCCACCGCCTGCAGTGCGTATTCCGAGCAGGTGGGGATATAGCGGCAGCGGGGCGGAAACAGGGGAGACATAGCCGTCTGGTAAAAGCGGATCATCCGCAGGATGGCCCGCTTCATGACGGGTCCTCCCGCAGCAGGTCCAGCTGCTCCAGCAGACGCAGATAGGTGCGGTCCAGCTTCTGATAATCCGTTTCCACGGCCCGGACCCGGGCCACCACGATCAGGTCGTAGCCCGGGAGCATTTTCGCCTTGTTCAGCCGGTAGATCTCCCGAATGCGGCGCCGGACGCGGTTGCGCACCACGGCGCAGCCCAGCTTCGTACTGACGGAAACGCCCAGGCGGCTATGGCCCCGGCGGTTCCTCTGGCAGTAAATCACCAGCTGCGGCGAAACCGCCGATTTTCCCTTGCGGTAAATGCGGCGGAATTCGTAATTCTCTTTTACCGTGACGGCTGGATCCATGAAAACAAGCACCTTCTCCGCCAACGCGGCGGCTGAAATGAGCATAGGCCAAAGGGGACGGCAGTTTTCCCATCCACCGTCCCTGGTCTATCCTTTATGCGCGATGCACTTTCCGCGACCTCAATGGGTCAGGCGAGCGCGGCCCTTGGCGCGGCGGCGGGCCAGAACCTTACGGCCGTTGCTGGTGGCCATTCTCTTGCGGAAGCCGTGCTCCTTGGAGCGCTGGCGCTTCTTGGGCTGATAGGTACGGAACATTGCATGACACCTCCATTTTGTAAGATCCGGCGGCAGAACAAGGCTGCCGCACATACTCGACGGCGGGCAGGGGACATGTCCCCGGCGGCCGCAGTTGACAGGTTGGATGCCGCAAAACGGCATGGTAAACATTATACAGATTTTCCGGCCCCCTGTCAACAGAAATCTGCATTTTCCACGAAAGAGCCGCATTCTGCCGCCGGGCGCCGGTTTTGGGCAGGAAATTCTGTTATATCTCCCACAAAATAGCGCATATTTGCCGGTTTCTGTATAGCAGCCCGGAAAAATTTTTATACTTAGTATTAGTATATGTGTGGACTTTTCCGGGGCCGTTTGGTATAATAAGAGGTGTATTTTTGCCTGAAACAAAGAGAGAAAATCGCATGACCAGCGGGAAAGGGGCGCTTTCATTGAATTCAATCGCAGACGTGTGGAAAAACGTACTGGACCGGCTGAGGTCCCAGCTGTCCGAGACCACCATCAATACCTGGTTCGACGAGGTGGATGTGGTGACCATGGAGGACTCCGCCTTTGTGCTGCATTGCAGCAACGCCTTCAAGAAGAGCACCATTGAGGCGCGCTTTATGAGCCACATCAAGGCCGCACTGAAGGATATTTTTTCCTCGGATCTGGAGGTAAAGATCCTGGACGATCAGCAGCTGTCCGCCTATCACGGGGTGGCTCCGGACCGGCCCGGCTCCCTTCTGGAGTCCGACGCCTTTACCTTCGGCACCTATGTGGTGGGGCCCCAGAACAAGATGGCCTATGCCGCCGCCCGCGCCGTGGCGGAAAAGCCGGCGGAGCACTATAACCCCCTGTTTATCTATGGCGACTCCGGCCTGGGCAAGACCCATCTGCTGTATGCCATTGCCCACCAGGTCCGCTCCCGCCAGCCGGATGCCCGCATCGTATACATCAAGGGCGACGATTTCACCAACGAGCTGATCGCCTCCATCCGGGAGGGAAAAAATGCGGAATTCCGGGAAAAATACCGTCAGACTACCCTGCTGCTGGTGGACGATATCCAATTCATCGCCGGAAAAAAACAGACCCAGGAGGAGTTTTTCCATACCTTCAACACCCTGTATGAATCCGGGCGGCAGATCGTTCTGACGTCGGACCGTCCGCCCCGGGAGATGACCCAGCTGGAGGACCGGCTTCAGACCCGGTTTGAATGGGGTCTGATGGTGGATGTGGCCCCCCCGGACTTCGAGACGAGACTGGCCATCATCAAAAACAAGGCTGCCCTGCTGGGGGTGCAGCTGCCCGACGATATCAGCAGCTTTATCGCGGAAAATCTCACCGCCAACGTTCGACAGATCGAGGGCGCCCTGAATAAGCTGCTGGCCTATCGGGATCTGCTGGGCAACCAGGTGGACGGCGAGGCCGTCAGCCGTGCCGTGAAGGATATGCTGAAAAAGTACAATGAGTTTGTGCCGTCGCCAGGCCTGATCGTCGAGTACATCTGCCGGTATTATGACGTGGATGAGGAGCAGGTCCGGGGACAGGGCCGCAAGCGGGACCTGATGGAAGCCCGGCAAACGGCCATGTATCTGATCCGCCGGATGACAAACCTCTCCCTCAACGACATCGGCAAGGAGTTCGGCGACCGGGATCACACCACGGTGCTTCACTCGCTGGATCAGGTGGAGAAAAAGATGCGCTCCGATCCGGCCTACGCCGAAAAGGTCAAGGAGATCACCACCAACATCAACAATAAGAAATGATCTCTTTTCCACATATCCCTGTGGATTCCACCTGGACAACCTGTGGAGTATTTGCTTCTCTCTTTTCCTGTGGAAAACCCCCGGATATTGTCCCCAAAGGGGTGTGGACAGAAATTTCTGTGATTCCAGTGCTTTTGGGAGATTTCCACATAAATTTTTCCTACGACGTCTGTTACTAAAATAAAGATATCTTTTGTTCTCTTTTGGAGAACGGAGTCTCTTTTCAGTCTGAAAGAAAGGAACGCTTCGATATGCTTCGATTTTCCTGTGAGAAGGCGCTGCTGCAAGGCGCCGTCAACACTGCCTCCCGGGCGGTGGCCGCCAAAAGCTCCATTCCGGCCCTGGAGGGAATCCTGCTGGAGGGCGGGGACACCCTGACCCTGTCCGGCTACAACATGCAGACCGGCATCCGCACCGGCGTGGACGCTCAGATCCAGTCTCCCGGCCGTATCGTCCTCAGCGCCCGTCTGTTCGGCGAGATGATCCGCAAGATGCCCGACGACGTTATTGTGTTCGACGCTGACGACAAGCTGACGGTTCATCTTACCTGCGGTGACGCCAGCTTTGAGATCATCGGCCTGTCTGCCGACGATTACCCGGATCTTCCTGAGGTGGATGACCAGTTTTCCGTGGATATTCGTCAGGGGACGCTGAAGGCTATGATCAACCAGACCAGCTTCGCCGTGTCCACCAATGAAAGCCGCCCGGTACATACCGGCTCTCTGTTCGAGGTGGGGGATAAGGACCTGACGGTGGTGTCCGTGGACGGTTTCCGTCTGGCCCTGCGCCGGGAGCCTTTGGACCGGTCCGAGGGAGGCGCGTTCAAATTCGTGGCACCCGGCTCCGCTCTGAACGAAGTGGAAAAAATCTGCGAGGATTCCGACGAAAAGATCACCATTATTCAGGGCAAGCGGCACCTGCTGTTTGAGGCCGGGGCCACCCAGCTGATCTGCCGCCGCCTGGAGGGAGATTTCCTGGATTACAAGAACGCCATCCCCCGGAACAATCCCATCCGGCTGACGGTGGATACCAAAACCATGCTGGGCAGTCTGGACCGGGTGTCCGTGGTCATCAGCGAAAAGCTCAAGAGCCCGGTGCGCTGCGTTTTTGAAAACGGCCGGGTGATGCTGTCTGCCCGCACCGGCGCCGGCGAGGCCAAGGACGTCTGCCCCCTGGACGGCGACGGAAACGGGCTGGAGATCGGATTCAACAACCGGTATCTGATGGACGCCCTGCGCTACGCTCCGGCGGACGCTGTGACCATGGAGCTGAATACCAGCATTTCTCCGGCGGTGCTGGTGCCGGTGGATGGGGAGGAGAGCTTCCTTTATATGGTGCTGCCGGTGCGGCTGAAGGCGTGAGAAAACGAGGTCAATATGGAAATCATTACCATTACTACAGAATATATCAAGCTCCAGGATCTGCTGAAGCTGGCGGCGGCTGCCGCCACCGGCGGCGAGGCCAAGCTGCTGGTTCAGGAGGGAGAGGTCCTGGTCAACGGGGAGGTATGCACCATGCGGGGCAAGAAGCTTCGTCCCGGCGATGTGGTGGACGCCCTGGGACAGCGCTACGGCGTGCAGTATGCGGATTGAAGGACTGCTGCTGGAGGGCTTCCGGAATTACGACAGCCAGCAGCTGACCTTTGATGAAAGCTGCAACGTGATCTATGGAGACAATGCCCAGGGAAAGACCAACCTGCTGGAGGCCATTGTGTATCTGTCCTGCGGCCGCAGTCCCCGGACCCATGCGGATCGGGAGCTTATTGGCTTCGGAACGGACAGGGCCAGGCTGGTGGGACAGATCCGGTCCCGGGAACGGGAATTTGAAACGGAGATTCAGCTGACCCGGGGACGGCGGCGGAAGATGACCGTCAACGGTGTGGCCGCCAAAAACGGCGGCGACCTGTCCCAGGTGCTGCACACGGTGTTTTTCTCGCCGGAGGACCTGTTTCTCATCCGGGAGGGAGCGGCGGCCCGGCGGCGGTTCATGGATATGTCCCTGTGCCAGCTGCGGCCCCGGTATGCCGAGGCCCTGGCGGAATACGGGCGGCTGTATGAACACAAGACCCGCATCCTCCGGGACAGTGACGAGTATCCTCAGCTGCTGGATACCCTGCCCGACTTTGACCGGCGGCTGTGCCAGGTGGGAGCGGTGCTCATCAGCTATCGGGCGCGGTATGTGCAGGCCCTGGCCGTCCATGCCCAGAGGGCCCACTGGGAGTGCTCCGGGGAACGGGAGGAGCTGGCTCTGTCGTATCAGACCGTGAAAACCGTGGAGGACCCATTGGGTCCGGCGGCGGACATTGCGGCGGCGCTGGCAGAGCACCAGGCACAGCATCATCAGGCGGAGCTGGCCTCCCGGCTGTGTCTGTCGGGACCCCATAAGGATGATATTGCCGTGACGGTAAACGGGCTGGAGGCCCGGCATTTCTGCTCCCAGGGCCAGGTGCGCACCGCGGCCCTGAGTCTGAAGCTGGCGGACCGGGAGATTCACAAAACCGCCATCGGAGAGTATCCGGTGATGCTGCTGGATGACGTGCTGTCGGAGCTGGACCCCCGGCGGCAGGAGTATGTCCTCAACCGCATTGCAGGCGGACAGGTGTTCATCACCTGCTGCGAAAACGACCGGCTGGATGCCCTGCTGTCCGGCCGGGTGTATCACGTTCGGGAAGGAAAGGTGCTGTGATGGGCTTTCTGCATATCGGCCAGAACGTCATGGTCAACGACCGGCGCATCATCGGCATATTCGATCTGGATATCACGTCCCAGTCCGCTCAGACCCGGCGGTTTCTGGACCAGGCGGAGCAGGAGGGCGTGGTGCTGCCGGTGTGCGACGACATTCCCAAGTCGTTTCTGGTGTGCGACCATCCGTATCACCGGCAGATCGTATATATTTCCCAGCTGAATACCCAGACGCTGGTGAAAAGAGCGGAAAAGAAGTAAAGAATTCCCTGTCATTGCCGGGAGATCGGCAGACACCGGGTTCCCGGGAATGACAGGAAAGACCCAAGGAAAGGAAAGATGACCCAATGAGCGAACTGGAAAAAGTCACCGCCGTGGACACCACCTATGACGCCTCGGAAATTCAGGTTCTGGAGGGGCTGGAGGCGGTGCGCAAGCGGCCCGGCATGTATATCGGCTCCACATCGGCCTCGGGCCTGCACCATCTGGTGTATGAGATCGTGGACAACGCCATTGACGAGGCACTGGCCGGATACTGCACCGAGATCACTGTTACCATCAACCCCGGCGACACCATCACCGTTACCGATAACGGCCGCGGCATCCCCGTGGACATCCAGAAGCAGACCGGCCGGCCGGCGCTGGAGGTGGTATACACCGTGCTCCACGCCGGCGGTAAGTTCGGCGGCGGAGGCTATAAGGTATCCGGCGGCCTCCACGGCGTGGGCGCGTCCGTGGTCAACGCCCTGTCCGAATGGCTGGAGGTGCAGGTTCAGAAGGACGGCAGAATTTACGAGATGAAGTTCTCCCGGGGAGCGATCACCCAGGAGATGAAAATTTTGGGCGACACCGATCAGACCGGCACCGCCGTTACCTTCAAGCCGGACCCGGAGATGTTCGACACCCTGGTGTATGACTATGAAACGCTGCACACCCGGATGCGGGAGCAGGCGTTCCTGAATGCGGGGCTGCGTATCACCATTACCGACGCCCGGCCCGGCCAGGAGCAAAGTGACTCCATGTGCTACGAGGGAGGCATCCGGGAATTTGTTACCTGGCTCAACCGCAACAAGACGGCGCTGCATGAGGAGGTCGTCTATCTGGCCGGGGCCAAGGGGGACAGCACCGCCGAGGTGGCGCTGCAATACAACGACAGCTATAACGAGACGCTGGTGTCCTTCGCCAACGACATCCACACCCCCGAGGGCGGCATGCATGAGACGGGCTTCAAAACGGCCCTGACCCGGGTGCTCAATGCCTACGGCATGAAATACGGCATGATCAAGGAGGGAGACAAGGTCTCCGGCGAGGACGTCCGGGAGGGCATCACCGCCGTGATCTCCGTGAAGCTGACGGAGGCCCAGTTCGAGGGACAGACCAAGGCCAAGCTGGGCAACGCCTCCATCCGCACCCTGGTGGACAGCGTGGTATCCGACCAGCTGGCCGTGTATCTGGAGGAGCACCCGGTGGTGGCCCGGACCATCCTGGACAAGGCCCTGACCGCCAACCGCGCCCGGGAGGCCGCCCGGAAAGCCCGGGAATCCATCCGCCGCAAGACCGCCCTGGGCGGGGCGGCCATGCCCGACAAGCTCCGGGACTGCAACGAGAATAACCCCGAGCTGACGGAAATCTATATCGTGGAGGGCGACTCCGCAGGCGGCTCCGCCACCCAAGGCCGGGACTCCCGGTTCCAGGCCATCCTGCCTCTGTGGGGCAAGATGCTCAACGTGGAAAAGGCCCGGGCGGATAAGGTCTACGGCAATGACAAGCTTCAGCCGGTGATCACGGCTCTGGGCGCCGGGATCGGCGACGAGCTGGACCTGAACCGGCTGCGGTATCACAAGATCATCATCATGGCCGATGCCGATGTGGACGGCGCCCATATCCGGACGCTGCTGCTGACCTTCTTCTTCCGGTTTATGCGGCCCCTGATCGAGGAGGGGTATGTATACTCCGCCGTGCCCCCTCTGTATAAGCTGACCCGGGGCAAGCAGCAGCGGGTTGCCTATACCGACGAGGAGCGGGACACCATTTCCGCCGAAATGCGGGCGGGGAATCCCAACGTGAAGATCGACATCAGCCGCTTCAAGGGACTGGGCGAGATGAATCCCCATGAGCTGTGGGAGACCACCATGGACCCGGAGAAGCGCACCCTGCGCCGCATTACCCTGGACGACGCCGTGGCCGCCGACGCCACGTTTACGGTGCTGATGGGCGAAAAGGTGGAGCCCCGGAAGGAGTTCATCGAGAAAAACGCCAAATACGCGGTGAATCTGGACTATTGATTCAAAAAAAGCTTTCATTTTTTGAATTTCACCATCCCCACAAGGAGAATAAAATATGAGCAAAAAACCACAGTACGACCCTGAGGAGCTGCGGTACCCGGACCAGCACATTGTGGAGCGGTCCCTGGTGCCGGAGATGGAAAAATCCTATATCGAATACGCCATGTCCGTGATCGTGGGCCGGGCCCTGCCCGACGTGCGGGACGGACTGAAGCCCGTGCACCGGCGCATTCTCTACGCCATGTACGAGGACAATCTGACCTCGGACCGCCCCTTCAAGAAGTCCGCTACCTGCGTGGGCGACGTGCTGGGCCGGTATCACCCCCACGGTGATGCGTCCGTGTATGACGCCCTGGTCCGCCTGGCCCAGGACTTCTCCATGCGCTATATGCTGGTGGACGGCCACGGCAACTTCGGTTCCGTGGATGGCGACCCCCCGGCGGCCTACCGTTACACCGAGGCAAGGCTGGCCAAAATCGCAGGCGAAATGCTGCGGGACATCGAAAAGGACACCGTGGACTGGGACCCCAACTTCGACGAGAGCCGCAAGGAGCCCCGGGTACTGCCCTGCCGGTTCCCCAACCTGCTGGTCAACGGCTCCTCCGGCATCGCCGTGGGTATGGCCACCAATATCCCGCCCCACAACCTGCGGGAGGTCATCGGCGCGTGCATCTGCGTGCTGGACAATCCCGACGCCACCTTGGGTGATTTGATGGAGCATGTTCAGGGGCCCGACTTCCCTACCAAGGGCATCATCATGGGCCGGGCCGGGATCCGGGCCGCCTATGCCACCGGCCGGGGCCGGGTGGTGGTTCGGGCACGCCACGAATTCGAGGAATTCGGCAATAACCGCACCCGCATCATCATCACGGAGCTTCCGTATCAGGTGAACAAGCGGATGCTCATCAAGAACATGGCCGACCAGGTGGAGGACAAGCGCCTGGAGGGCATCAGCAACATTCAGGACGAGACGGACCGTAACGGTATGCGCATCGTCATCGAGCTGAAGCGGGACGCCAACCCCCAGGTGGTGCTCAACCGCCTGTTTGCCCAGACCCAGCTGCAAAGCTCCTTTGCCATCAATATGCTGGCTCTGGTCCAGAACCAGTCCCAGCCGAAAATTCTCTCCCTGCGGCACATCATCGACGAGTACCTGGCCTTCCAGGAGGAGATCATCGTCCGCCGCACCAGATACGACCTGAAGAAGGCCCAGGAGCGGGCCCATCTTCTGGAGGGTCTGCTGATTGCCCAGGACAACATTGACGAGGTCATCCATATCATCCGCACCAGCTATGACAATGCCAAGGAGAACCTGATGCAGCGCTTCGGGCTGGACGACGTCCAGGCCCAGGCCATTCTGGATATGCGCCTGAAGGCTTTGCAGGGGCTGGACCGGGAAAAGCTCCAGAACGAGTATCAGGAGCTGGAGGAGAAGATCGCCTATTACCTGCGGGTGCTGGGGGATGAGAACCTGGTGAAAGCCATCCTGAAGGAGGAGCTGCAGGCCATCTCCGACAAGTACGGCGACGACCGCAAGACGGAGATCCAGGATGTGGAGGACGAGATCGACATCGAGGACCTGATCGAGGAGGAGGAGTGCGTCTTTACCCTTACCGCCAACGGGTACATCAAGCGCACCCCCGTCAGCGAGTATGCGGCGCAGAGCAAGGGCGGCATGGGCAAGAAGGGCATCACCACCCGGGACGAGGACACCGTGGTGGACGTGTTCACCGCCTCCACCCATGACTATATTCTGTTCTTCACCGACACCGGCAAGGTGTATAAGAAGAAGGGCTATCTGATTCCCGAAAGCGGCAAGGCTGCCAAGGGCACCAACATCGTGAACATTCTTCAGGTGGAGACCGGCGAGCGGGTCCAGGCCATGCTGCACTTCCGGGAGACCGGCGACGACCAGTTGTATTTGTTCATGACCACCCGCAACGGCACCGTAAAGCGCCTGGAGGTATCGGCCCTGAAGAACCTCCGCAACAACGGCATCCGGGCCCTGACCCTGGACGAGGGCGACCGGCTCATCGACGTGCTGGAGACTCACGGCAGCGACCGGATCCTCATCGCCACCCACGACGGCCAGGCCGTCTGCTTCGACGAGACCGACGTCCGGGCCATGGGCCGCACGGCCGTGGGCGTCCGGGGTATCCGCCTGCGGGAGGGCGACTATGTGGTGGGCGCCGCCAAGGCGGTGCCCGGCAAGACGGTGCTGTCTATCACCGAGCGGGGCTACGGCAAGCGCACAGCGGTGGAGGAATACCGCATTACCGCCCGGGGCGGCTTGGGCATCCGCAACTATATGGTCACGGAAAAAACCGGGCCCATCGTGGGTATCAAGGTGGTGGACGGAACCGAGGACCTGCTGCTGGTGACGGAGGCAGGCATTCTCATCCGCACGGCAGTGGAGAATATCCGCATTGCCGGCCGCGCCACCCAGGGCGTCATCGTCATGCGCTTTAAGGAGGAGGGCGACCGCGTCATTTCCATGGCTCTGACGGACCGGGAGCAGGAGACCGAAAAGGAGTGATCTGATGGGGAAGAAGAAGGAAATGTACGCCCCGCTGACCCGGTGGCAGTATTTTACCAAGACCCTGTATCATGACCCCAGCCGCACCAATGAGTTTGAGTACGACGGCGTGATCTATCTGAAAAGCGAAGAACTGCGGGACATTGAGTATGCCAACGCACGGGTCAACTGGGTGCTGCTGCTGGTGCTGTGCGCCATGTTCCTGACGGCCATCAAGTGGCAGAACATTGTGGTCATTGCCGTGGGCATGGTGGTGATCGTGGCGGGAGAGCTGTATCGCATGAGCCGCCTGCCCAAGGATATCAAGGCCCACCTGACGGATTCCGGACGGAGGAAGCGGTGACGGAGATGAAGATCATCGCCCGCATTCGCACGGAGCTGCCGGAGAAGTTCGGCGTGCCCCGGCAAAGCGGGCTGGTGCCCCAGCTGCGGGGCCGTGTGGTGTTTGAGCCGGGGTACCGGAATCCGGACGCTGTTCGGGGGCTGGAGGACTTCTCCCACATCTGGCTGATCTGGCAGTTTTCCCAGGCGGTCCGGGAGGACTGGTCCCCTACGGTGCGGCCGCCCCGGCTGGGGGGAAACCGGCGTATGGGGGTGTTTGCCACCCGGTCGCCTTTCCGGCCCAATGCCATGGGCCTGTCCTCTGTGCAGCTGGACCGGGTGGAGCTGGACCCGCAGCTGGGCCCGGTGCTCCATGTGCGGGGGGCGGACCTGATGGACGGAACGCCGATTTTCGACATCAAGCCCTACCTGGCCTATACCGACAGCCATCCCCAGGCCACCGGAGGATTCACCGACGGTCTGGCCCATGCGCCGCTGACGGTGGACTGCGCCCGGTCGCTGCTGGAGCGTATCCCGGCGGACAGCCGGGAGGGGCTTCTGGGCGTGCTGGCCGGAGATCCCCGGCCCCGCTATCAGGAGGACCCCCGGCGGGTGTACGGCCTGGCCTTTGCCGGGTACAACATCCGGTTCACCGTGGACGGGGACCGGCTGACAGTGGTGGACGTGGAGGAAGCATGAGAAGCAGGAAAAAGAAATGAAAACAGTGACCATATATACCGACGGCGAGAGCCGCTGCGCGGCCTCGGAGAAGATGTCTGTCCTGCTCGCCCCTGTGGGGGCAACCGCAGGACATGACAGGCAGGCGCCGTCAGGCTGGGCTGCCGGAGGCATGAGAAGCAGGTAAAAGAAATGAAAACTGTAACCATATATACCGACGGCGCCTGCTCCGGTAATCCCGGACCCGGGGGGTGGGGGGCGATTCTGGAGTGGAACGGCGTGGAAAAGGAGTTGTCCGGCGGCGCGGCGGATACCACCAACAACCGCATGGAGCTTACCGGTGTCATCCGGGCCCTGTCCTGCCTGAAGGAGCCCTGCGTGGTGGAGCTGTATTCCGACTCCAAATACGTCATCGATGCCCTGTCCAAGGGATGGGTATACGGCTGGCAGAAGCGGGGCTGGGTGAAAAGTGATAAAAAGCCCGCCCTGAACGCGGACCTGTGGCAGGAGCTGCTGCCCCTGATCGCACGGCACGATGTGCGCTACCACTGGGTCAAGGGCCACGCCGCCAACGAGAAAAACAACCGCTGCGACCAGTTGGCGGTGGCGGAGAGTAAAAAGTTCTGAAAATCTGCGATGTTCACAAAAAGTTCACGCGGATTTCATGATTTCGCCATGTTTACAAGGTATTCTTTTACCTGTACAAAGGAACCATTCCTTATGTGATTTTCTCTCTCTCCTAACAAACACACAGAAAACTCCCTTCGCCAGCGGCGGAGGGAGTTTTCTGTGCTTGTCAAAAAGAACATTGCCCTTTTTGGTTTTTATGGAGTGCATTCAATGCCAACTCCCCTGCCAATTTGAAAAGAGCATCCGACATGACCTTTTCCGGTGAAAGTCCACCTGCTTGCTGGTCAACCTTTTTATAAAAGTTGTAAAGGCTTTCTTCCATTGTAAGTGTGATTTGCTTCATTGTTTGCACTCCTTTCTAAAATAGGACCCGTTTCGGTCCCATTCTATCATACCTTTCCCATACAATCAAGAAAAAGAACCAATATTGGTCCTATGGGAGGGGCGTATGGAGCAAAAAATCAAACAGGATTCCATTCACATCGGTGAGAATATTCGCCGAGAGAGGCTTCGAAAGGGAATTGGACAGACGGAGCTGGTCCGCCAACTTCAGCTGGCGGGAGTGGAGATGACCCGCGAGACTCTGGTGAAGATCGAGCGGGGCACCCAGCACATTCAGGCCACACAGCTTCGGGGTATTCGGGATGCCCTGGGCGTCACATACGATGAATTACTGCAATAAGAGGAGCGGACAGCGTCCGCTCCTCTTGAGCTTGTCAAAAAAGGACGCCGCCCTTTTTTGACAAAAGGGATTTCGCTCCGACCCGCGCGTCCGTGTGCGCAAGCGCCCACGAACACACTCTCTCCGCGCAAAGTATTTTTCGCGACGTACATGCCGCCGCGAAAAATGGATGGAACACGATTCGCGGCCTGCGGGCCGCGAACTCTGCGAGGCTTTTTTGACAGTCTGAAGAGGAGCGGACAGCGTCCGCTCCTCTTGCTTGTTATAGGGAGCTTATTCCTCCTCTTGTGCTGTGATGGCAATATGCAGCTCGTCCAGCTGCTTTTGTCTGTCCCCACAAAATGACGCGGCATTTTGCGGGGGCCCCTCACTGGGAATGAATATCCTCGGCGGAAATGAATTCCGCCTGCGGCAAGGTTTTGCTGCGCAAAACGCTTGATGTGGAACAAAAGCAGCAGGGGAGTAGGTGGATGGGGGAGTTTATTCCTCCTCCTGGGCTGTGATGGCAATATGCAGCTCGTCCAGCTGCTTTTGCTCCACAGTGGAGGGGGCGCCCATCATGATATCCTGGGCGTTCTTATTCATGGGGAAGGGGATGATCTCGCGGATGGAGCTTTCACCGGCCAGCAGCATCACCATGCGGTCCACGCCGGGGGCGATGCCGGCATGGGGAGGCGCACCGTAGCAGAAGGCGTTGTACATGGCGGGGAACTTCTTCTTCACATCCTCCTCGCCCAGGCGCACCAGCTCAAAGGCCTTGACCATGATCTCCGGGTCGTGGTTACGGACGGCACCGCTGGACAGCTCCACGCCGTTGCACACCAGGTCATACTGATCGGCGGTGATGGTCAGGGGGTCGATTTCGCCCCGCTCCGCCTTCAGCAGTACCTCCAGGCCGCCGCTGGGCATGGAGAACGGATTGTGGCAGAACTCCAGCTGGCCGGACTCGTCGCCGATCTCGTACATGGGGAAGTCCACGATCCAGCAGAACTCGTAGCGCTCCTTGTCCATGTGGCCCTCACAGGCCGCGCCGAAGGTCTTGATGAGCACACCCGCGGATTTGGTGGCGGCGGGACCTGCGGCCACCAGCACCAGAGTGTTGGGCTTCAGATCCAGGGTCTCGGTCAGCTCCTGCTGAAGGCCTGTGACGAACTTGGCAATGCCGCCGGCCAGCTGGCCGTTTTCGTCCGCCTTGAACCAGTAGGCTTTGGAGCCGGACTGCACCTCGCAGTCGGCCAGCAGCTTGTCGATCTGCTTGCGGGTGAGCTTGCAGTTGGACACGGGGACCATCTTCACGGTCTGACCCCGCAAGGCGTCGAACGCACTCTCGGTAAACAGGGAGGTGACATTCTTGCAGGTCAGGTCAATGCGCAGGTCAGGCTTATCGGAGCCGTAGGTCTCCATGGCGTCCCGGTAGGCGATGCGGCGGAAGGGGGCGGAGGAGGCCACGTTGTAGGTGCCGAATTTGGCGAAGATGGGAGGCAGCACATCCTCCAGGACGGCGAACACATCCTCCTGGGTGGCGAAGGCCATTTCCATATCCAGCTGGTAGAACTCGCCGGGGGAACGGTCGCCTCGGGCGTCCTCGTCCCGGAAGCAGGGGGCAATCTGGAAATAGCGGTCAAACCCGGCGGTCATCAGCAGCTGCTTGAACTGCTGGGGAGCCTGGGGCAGAGCATAGAACTTG
>OMNT01002042.1_pt1 | contig 16959 bp, 9 predicted proteins | sample 1672551 | NCBI WGS metagenome assembly OMNT01 (sample SAMEA3136698, study PRJEB25190) | human gut metagenome
ATCGACCTGCGCCGATGCCCCTAAAGTAGACACACATTTTGTCCTATAAGCCGCAAATTAATCCACGCGCTTGTCGCCCATAAAGAAGAGCGCCACCGTACCAGGTCCGGTGTGCGAACCGATCAGAGCACCGATATTGTTGATCTCAATCTTGCCTTTGAGCTGCGGGACCTGTTCCTCAATCAGCGCCGCAACGGCCTCGGCATCCTCACGGCACGCCGAATGGGACATAATGCACTTACCCGAATAATCCGCACCGTTCTGCACGTGTGCCATCATGGTCTTAGCCATCTCGGATATCGCGCACTTCTTAGTGCGGATCTTCTCACGTGGCGACAGCTTACCTTCGCAATCGACCGTCATAAGCGGGCAGATCTTGAGCGCCGAGCCGATAATCGCGCTGGCCGCCGAGATACGACCGCCGCGCAAATAGCTCGACAAGTCAGTCGAGAAGAACCAGTGGTGCAGGTTGAGCTTATGATCCTCGATCCAGGCGGCCGTCTCGTCGAGTGAAGCCCCGCTATCGCGCACGTCGGCGGCATATTCCAGCAACAGGCCAAAGCCCGAAGACGCCGCCAGCGAATCGACGACGCGCACCTTGCCGCCCTGGGGATAGCGATCCGCGAGCATCTGCGCTGCAACGCAGGCCGATCCATACGTGCCCGAAATACCCGACGACAACGTCAGGTGCAGCACGTCTTTACCCTCGGCAACAAACGGCTCCCAAAACTCCTCGTACTCGCCCACGCCCAGCTGCGACGTTTTTGGCATGGCACCCGCGGCGACCTTGGCAAAAAACTCGTCCGGCGAAATCGACTGATACAGATCGTCGTCGTAAACAATGCCATCGATCCCGTAATGAAAATACGCGACGGGAATATTGCGCGATTCAAAGAACTCCCGGGTTCGGTCGGCGGCGGATTCACAGGTCAGGACAAAATCACTCATATGAGGCTCCTTACGTATTACTACGAAAATTATTGCACAGCGAGCCTGCATACGGTACAAATGTCCACTATTTACCAAATCGAACCATCTGTATAGAACATCTTTACCATCATCATCTCCACCAAACCATAGGCAATCGTCCGCAAAAGCGCCCTCAGCGTCTCCACTCAACCGACATATCTACCTTAACTAAATCGATTTAGCAAACCGTTCATCCGACAATTGAGCCGCCAGCGCAAAATTGAAACAAAGGCGGCGCATACTGATAAACGTTTGACGCTGTTTATCAGTTTTACCAACCCCATCGGAAGGTGTTTCATGGCCGCATTCGATCGCAATCCGCAAGACTTCAAGTATCTGCGCCTGCTGTCGAGACAATTCCCCACCGAGCAATCCGCGTTTACCGAGATCATTAATCTCTCGGCCATCCTCAACCTGCCCAAGGGCACCGAGCATTTTATGAGCGACCTGCATGGCGAATACGAAGCCTTCATGCACATCCTCAACAACTGCTCGGGCGTCGTGCGCGAGCATGTCGACGAAATCTTTGGCGACACGCTCTCCTTCGATGAGAAGGGCGAGCTGTGCACGCTCATCTACTATCCGCGTGAGAAGATCGATCTTGTCCGCAGCCAGCGCGAGGACTCACCCACCTGGTACAAAACCATGCTCGACCAGCTCATCATGGTGGCGCGTTCGCTTTCGAGTCGCTACACGCGCTCCAAGGTGCGCAAGGCCATCCCGCGTGATTACGCCTATATCATCGACGAGCTCCTGCACACGCATCCGGATGAGAACAACTACCGCGTGCGCTATCACGAGCGCATCATTGAGTCCATCCTGGAGACCGCCAGCGCCGACGACTTCATCGAGTCGTTCGCCTCGCTCATCAAGCGCCTCGCTGTCGACCACCTGCACCTGGTGGGCGATATCTTCGACCGCGGTGGCGGCGCGGCAAAGATCATGGACCGTCTACTCACCTATCATTCGCTCGACATCCAGTGGGGCAACCACGACCTGCTGTGGATGGGCGCCGCTGCCGGCGAGCCCGCCTGCATCGCCACGGTGCTGCGCAACAATCTTCGCTATGACAACTACGAGATTCTCGAAAACGACTACGGTATCTCGCTGCGCGAGCTTGTCGCCTTCGCCGACGCCACCTATACCGCCGGCGAGTCCATCAGCCCGCTGATCAAAGCCATCAACGTCCTGCTCTTTAAGCTCGAGGGCCAGATTATCCAGCGCCACCCCGAGTTCGATATGGCAGACCGCCTGCTGCTCGACAAGGTCGATCGCAACGCCGGCACGGTCACGCTTACCGACGGCAGCGTGTGGCCACTCACGACCAACGACTTCCCCACCGTCGATCCGGCGGACCCCTACACGCTCACGCCCGAGGAGCAGCACATCATAGACAAGCTCGTGTCCGAGTTTGTCACCGCCGATCACCTGCATCGCCACATCGATTTCCTCTATACCCACGGCTCCATGTATAAGGTCGCCAACGGCAACCTGCTCTTCCACGGCTGCGTGCCGCTCAACGAGGACGGCACGTTTAGCAGCATGAACTGCCTGGGCACATGGCACGCCGGTCACGACTACCTCGATTTTTGCGACCATATCGCCCGCCGCGCCTGGCGCAACGGCGACCGCGATGCCCTCGACTGGATGTGGTATCTCTGGATCGGTATGAAGTCGCCGGCAAGCGGACGCGAGGTTCGCACGTTCGAACGCGCCTACATCGCCGATAAGAGCACCTGGGCCGAGCCGATGGACCCGTACTTTACCCTTACCAAGTCGCCCTCGGTCTGCGACGACATCATGCGCGAGTTTGGCGTCACCCCCATGGCATGCTCGCCGACGGGGCACATCATCAACGGCCATACGCCCGTCAAGACGACCAAGGGTGAGCAGCCCATCCGAGCCGAGGGCAAGCTACTGGTCATCGATGGCGGCTTCTGCCGTGCCTACCACCCCAAGACGGGCATTGCCGGATACACGCTTATCTCCAGCTCGCGCGGATGTCGCCTTAAGTCGCACCAAGCCTTTACCACGGTTGCCGAGGCGCTTACCCGCAATGTCGACATCGAGAGCGAGACCAACCGCTTTGACGAGGCCGACCGCCGCCGCATGGTCAGCGATACCGATACGGGCGCCAAGATCCGCAGCCAAATCCAGGACCTGCGCCAGCTGCTCGATGCATATAGAAACGGTGCTATCGAGGAGCGCGCCTAGCCCCGCCTGCGGGGATTGGCTAAACTTGCTAAGTTTGTCATCCCCACGGCGCTGCGGCGCCACCCTAAGGCAGGTACCATGCAAAAGCTCCTTGCGCAGATCATGAAGTTTGGCGTCGTCGGTGTCATTGCCACCGTCATCGACTTTGGCATCATGAATCTGCTCCACTACGGTCTGAGCCTCAATATCCTGATCGCCAACACCAGCGGCTTTATCGTCTCGCTCATCTTTAACTACGTCGCGAGCATGAAGTACGTGTTTGCACACAAGGAGGGCATGAGCCGCCGCCGCGAGTTCATCATCTTTGTCGTGCTGTCCGTTATTGGCCTGGCGCTCAACGACGGCATCGTGTTGGCCCTCAACGCTGGCTTGGGCCTCGAGGCCAACATCGCCAAGATTTGCGCTACCGCACTGGTCATGGTCTACAACTTTGTAACGCGCAAGATCTTCCTGGAGGGCGAGCAGACCAAGTAGCTCGGCCTCCTCGTTGCACTACGGGACCTGCGGATGACGCGCGTCAAGCGCTGCGTTGTTCGTGGGCCTTGTTCGTTTACGGGAAGATTTGCAACGTTTGCGGATTGCCTCTTGAATATTTGGCGAGTTCGTATAGTTCTTGCCAAAGACCTTACGTTTCCCGTGCAAAAGCTCTAAAGTATCTCGTTGCTCGATTCATCAACGCATTGGACGTGATTACGTGCGCAAGGCACTGGCACAACCTCATACCAAGCAGTTCCTCAAGTTCGCTGTCGTGGGCCTTATCTCCTTTGGCATCGACTGGGGCATACTTATTGCGCTCGTCGAGCAGTTCCACCTCAACTTTTTGATGAGCACCACGGTCTCGTTTATCACGTCCGTCGTGGTCAACTACTGGCTCAGCATGAAGTACGTGTTCGACCATCGCGAGGGCATGAGCCGCAAGCGCGAGTTCACGATCTTCACCATCCTTTCGGTGATTGGCTTGGGCCTCAACGACCTGTACATGTTTGTGGGCGTCACGTTTTTGAGCATCGGCTACCAGGCCATGAAGGCCATCGCCACGTTCCTGGTCACCTGGTACAACTACTTTAGCCGCCGCTTCTTCCTCGAAGGCGCACAGTAGCAGTCAATTCGATATTTGCTTGAAGGTATAACCGGTTGGAACTCTCGTTCCGACTGGTTTTTTGTTTGCCGAGAGACCCGGCGAACCAGTCACATTCGCATAAAAACGGGCGGCTCGGATGTTTGTCCGAACCGCCCGTTTGGCGTGTTATGTCGAGGCATTTAGCCCGTTACGTAATACCAGACGACGGTGTCGTCATTCTTGAGAATATAATTGCTGCAGGCCGTATTGGGCGTTGCGCCGTTAACGGAGTACATCCAGCCACTCGTGCCGCCGTGCTCCTTCTCGGCCAGGCCGCCGATAGCGGCGACATACGTGCCGTACGACGTGCCGCGCGCATCCACGGAAAGGCCTAGGGCGCACAGGGCATCATAGACCGTAGCGCCCTTGTTGAAGGTGAAGGTACCGCCAGAAGACACAGGATTGCCCACGGCGCTCGATGTGACCGAAATCGTCACCGTAACGTAGTTGGACTCCTGTGAGCCGCTCTGGCCGCCCGAGGAGGCGCTACCGTTATCAGGAACGGCAGAAGGCCCACCGGAGTTTGCCGAATTCTGAGAAGCCGACTGACTGTTGTCAGTCTTTTTATTTCCCGCTCTTTTTTCGCCGGACTTCTTGCTATCCGAGTTCTTGTCCGATTCCTTGTCCGAGGACTCGGAATCTTTCTTGGAGTCAGATTTGTCAGAACCCCTAGACCCGTCATTCGTATCATCAGAAGATTTGGAATCCTTGGACCCGACCTCGCCCGAAGTCTTAGTCGAGCCAGACGCCTTGGTGTCCTTGGTGACGACGCTCTCCCCCGTCACGGTCTGAATGATCCAGTCGATGGACCAGGCACCGCTTGTGGAAGGATGGACGAAACCCAGCGAGACGACGATCAGAATGGTGCACGCGGCTGTCAGGACGCCAACAAGTGCCTTGCGCCGCGGGGCGGACGCCGCCGAAGCGGCGCCCTTTTGCTTTGCATCGTCGAGCTGAATGAACGACGAGTCGGGCTGCTTGGAGTCGGCGTCCTGGGGTTTATTGGACACAGCCCTCACCTACCGACGCTTGGTAAACACGAACACGCCGATGACCGCAAGCCCGATCACGCCGGCCGCAACACCAACGATGGCAAGCGGATTGAAGCCAGACTGCTGCACAGGAGCTTCAGCGGACTTCTTAGCGGTAGTCGCGGCAGCCGAGCCCGTATCGGACTTGGAGCTGGACTTGCCGGACTTCTTGTCAGACTTCTTGCTGTCCTTCTTATCGGACTTCTTATTCTTCTTTTTGGAATCCTTCTTGGAATCCTTGTCGTCCTTGGTCTCGGTCGTAGTGTTCGTGGAGACCGGCTTCTGACCAGGAGCAACAGCACCGCCAGCCTGCTGGCCGTTTGTGCCGTTACCGGAGTTACCGCCATTGCCATTGGAACCGGAACCGCCATTGCCGCCAGAACCGCCGTTGTTGTCAGCAGCCTTCTTGGTCCACTTAGCATACAGCGTCATATCAGCCGTCACCGCAGCGTCAAATTTGTACGCCTTCGTGCAAGCCTCGTCGGTATACCAGCCAGCGAAGGTGTAGCCCTCGCGTGTCGGATCGGCAGGCTTAGTGACAGAGCCGTTGGCAGCCGTGGTCTGGAAATCGACCTTTGATCCCTCGCCAGTGTTAAACGAGACCTTCATGCCTGCGTTCAGCTTAAACAACGTGCCAGAGTCGTTGATGTAGTACAGATTGCCCTTGGCATCACACGCGATCGGCGAGTCGCAACAGTTATAGTGCCCCGTCGCGCTAAACACACCCGAAGCCTCGGCATCGCCCAGCTTGTAGCGATAAACGCCACCGCCTGAGGTGTAGTTAACGAAATCAGAGGTCTCACCGTAGTTAACCGTAAAGTACACATACGTACCATCCGCCTGGGCACTCACCAGCGGAGCGCCCTTAATGCCACCAAGAATGCCAGCCGTCAGCTGGGAGCCGTCTGCCGTCGTAATCAGCTTCGTAGAAAAGTCGTCGTTCAGATCGATGATAGCGAGCGCCGCGCTGCCATTGGCTTCGCCGCCGACAATCAGCTTGCCATCATGCATCGTAGGCGCGCACGCGCAGCCGGTAAGGCCAAGGTCAACCACGCGCTCCTCAGTAATGCGCGAAGCGGCATCCGCATCGCGTGAGTCGCCATCAGAAATCGCCAACACGTGCAGTTTACCGTCGCGCGAGATGAGATAGGCATGGCTGCCATCCGCGGAGAGCACACAGGAGGAGTTGACGACAGCCCCAACCGAAACGCTTCCGAGCACAGCGCCCGAAGACTTGCTGAGCATCTCGACAGTACCGGAGCTCGTGGGAATCAAGACAAAGTCATCGCCCACCGTAGTGCTCGTCCAGTAATAGCCCTCGCCTGCATTGACATGCTGCCAGGAAACAGCGCCGGTCAGGATATTAATACGCGTCAGATGACCGTTATTGTACGTACTCGTTCCATAGTCGACATCAACGGTGCCGACATAGAGGTAATTGCCATCAACCGTCAGCTGAGAATTCGACTGGGCAATCTCGCTCACAGAGTCAGTGACCCAAACCGTTGTGAGCGCGTCAGCCGTCAGGGCCTGGACCGCACCGCCGTCAAGCGGAACGATAACCAAACCGTTCGCATAAATCGGGCGCGAGGTGTAACCGACCGCAGTCTTAAGATTCGACTCGGCAAGGACCTTGCCCGACTCGGCGTCAATCTTTAACAAACGCTTGTTGACGGCAAGATACACGTTGCCGTTCACGACAATAGGTTCGCTCGCGTTGGGATACGCCGAACCAGAATACGCCTTCCAATCGAACGTCCATGAGCTCGCCAGCGCACCCGTAGGCGTCGAAACGTTTTCGACCGCTGCATTGGACTTACCATCCCAATCGGACTTCCAATCGGACGGACGCGGGGCGCTCGGATCGACTACGACCTCGTCGGGATTAGGCACCGTATCGCCGGGAGCATAAGCCCAGACAATCTTGTCACCCGACTTGAGCACGTAATCACTATCGAGCTGAGGTCCGGGAACACCGTTAACAAAGAACGACCAAGCGCCGGCCAACTTAGTGCCGTCAAGCGGAGAGACAAGGCTGTGAACGCCCCAGAAACCCAGCTGATCGTATATCTCGGACTTAATGCCCAAGGCATCAAAGTAGGCAGCAGTAGCATCCTTGATCGTCGTGCCCTCAACAAACACCTGCGTCGAAGGATCGGTCCAGCGCTGTGCCTTATCGTCCTTCTTGCCGATGATCTCCATCGAGACAGCAACCTGACCGGGCATGGTGCCATCGGAACCATAGACCCAGGTAATCTCATCGCCGGCCTTGAGCGTGTAGTTGCCTGCGCCGACATTGGCCTTCTTGCCGTTGACAAAGAACTGCCAGAATTTCCAGGTGCTCTCGTTACCCTGCTCGGTCGAAAGCGTTACGTTCTTGTCGAACGGCGAGGTCAACGAATTGAGGAACCAGCCGTACGAGCCCGTACCCGTAGCGGCACCAATTCCTGCCTGCTTAAATACCTGCTCGGAAAGATCGGCAGCAGTTGCGCCCTCTTCCACCAGTGCAGTCGTAGGCTGCGCCCACGTCTGCTGAGCACCCGAAGCGTCCTGACCGATAACGGTGCAGCTTACCGAAAGCTGGTCGGTGGGTGCAGCGTCGCCGTACTTCGAGTAGCACCAGACGACAGAGTCACCTGCTTCGAGAGTGTATTTGCCAGCACCAACCGACGCCGCAACACCATTGATGAACAGCTGCCAATAAGCGCCCGTAGCATGGTCGTATGCAAGGGTGCGATCGGCATCGAAAGGCGACGTAATGGAATTGAGCACCCAACCCCAAGAGCCGTTGGGATCGTAGTCGGCCTTGAGGCCCGCCTGCTTAAAGAGCTCCTCGGAAAGGTCGGCGGCAGTCGCACCGTTCTTGAGCGTGTACTGCGAAGCGGCAGCCCACGTCTGCTGTTTGCCCTTAGCGTCGACGCCAATAACCGAGCACGTCGCTGTGACCTCGGGGCTATTTTGACCACTCGTGCCCACGACCGTCAACGTTGCCGAGACATCCTGGTTGGCAAGCTTGGCATACGTGGCATTGTCGGGATAGCGCTCGGCATAGCGAGCGTACTTCTCGCTCGTCAGGCGCGAGGAAACGACAACCTTCGTGTTGTACTGCGGCTGCGTGACCTTGAGGTTCTCAGCAGAGACAATAGAGCTGTTACTCGACTTAAACAGACGCCAGTCCTGTCCAGACATCGCGTCATAACCAGGCAGGTCAACCGGAACAATGCCGAGAGACGTCGAATCGGTCGTTGCCTTGTTGTAGCTCCAGGCAAGGTTGCCGTCGGCATCAAGATAGGCCTTCTGGAACGCGTGCATGTCGGCCGAAACGGCATTGGCGTCCTGGCCATTCAGAATGGCGGCAGCATAGCCGGCCTTCGCCTTTTCCATAAGGGACAGATCGGCATCGAGCTCGCCCTGGTCCTGCGGGGCAATCGCAAAATCGAGGGTCTTACTAGCCGTGACCTCGGCGTTCGACTTGTCGGTCACCGTGAGGGTGATTTTGGTGTTTGCGGCCTTGGCACCAGGCAACGGTTGATAGACCGTGCCCTTGTAACCGTTGAACGTAATGTCATCGGTGCTGGCAGAGTACTTGACCTCGTAATACTTGCCGTCAATATTGAGCGTGCTCGTGCGCGGCATCTGCAGGTCGGCGGTCAGGCCATCCTTGTTAGCAACCGTTTCGGTGCCGGAGTATTTAATGTTGTCGTAGGTAAAGGCCGCATCGACCTTCTCCTGCAGCGCCTTCTTGTCGGCGGCGACCTTCTCGGGATCGCCCTTAACGGTCACCGTGAAGTCGTGCGCGCCCTTAACGTCAGACGGGCCACCGCTCACAAACGAAACGGTCGCGGTCAGCGTTACGGTGCGATCGCTCGAAACGCGCGTCACCTTGCCGGTGTAGTCGTCCCAGCCATAACCGAACGGCCAAATGACATCGCCGTCGGAACTCTTCCAGCTAACCTCGAACTTGTTATTGGAGCCCGCGCGATACGGAAGCGTGAGGTTGGACGTGACGGACTCAGCCGAATCGCCTGCGGCGTAACCGATGGCAACCTGCTCGACGGCATCGTCGAGCATCTGCTGCACACGAGCCTCATCCCAAGCAACCTGCACCGACTTGTTGGGCTGATAATACTCGGTCTTGCCATCGCGCGACAGCTCAAACACCACATCGGCGCTACGCAGATCGTCGATGTTGTAACCGGTGTAGTCGTTGGGGTCAATGAAGAAGAACGTCACATCGCCGTTGGTCTTATCCTGGGCGTCGGAGATACCGACCGTAGCCTTGGCGTCCCCGGCCTTAAAGTCAACGCCGCCCTCAGAGACCTTGACGTCGATATCGGTAAATCCCAGATCGGCAAGCTGCGCCTTCAGAACATCGTTGACGTTGCCGCCCTTGGCGCTGTAATCAACAGCGATCTGCTTATTGGCATCGTTGAGCTTTTGGACTGCGGCCTCAAGCGAGCCTGCGGCGATCACGGGATTGACAGAGACGAGCTCAACCGTCGAGCTGCCGCTCGTGGCGACAGCCTTCAGATACTTACCCGCGGCAGAAGCCGAAACCGTTGCCGTGGCGCCCGACATATCGGGCAGAAGCGTCCAGTCGGCCGCGGGAGCCTTCGCGTCGTCGGCCGCATACCAGGCAACAGTCGCCCGGTCGGTGACGTCGATACCATTGGTGGCCGAACCGTCGGCGCGCTTGGCCTGCGCCGTCGCCGTAACGCTATCGCCCGAGACGAGATGGGTCGGTTCGCTATTGATCTGCGGCGTAGTGGTCACGCGCAGCAGGTTGTACTTCCCCGCCGCCGTAACGCTGTCCGACGAAACCCATTCAACCGTGTTGTCGAGGGCTCTCGCCGTAACCTTGATCTTCTTACCGACAAGCGCATCCGTAAGAGTCAGGCTGCCATCGGTCTTATCGATGCCGTCGGTGAGCTCGGTCCAATCGGCATCGCCCTCGCCCTTGGCATACCACGCCATGGTGAGCTCGGCATCGTCGGGCACGTCCTTCGTCGAGCCCGACCAGCTGCCCGGAACCTGCACGCTCGGCGTGATCTTTGAACCCACGCTCAGCGTAACGTTCTTATCGGCAAGCTCAATGCCCGCCAGCTTGTACTGGCCCTTGAGCGTTACCGGACCAAGCGGAGCACTGGAAACGGCGTTTTCGCTCGTCACCTTCACGCGCAGATACTTACCGGCATAGGCGGCGTCAACGGTATAGGTGGCCTCGGTAGCACCGGGGATATCAGTATAGGCAGGGTCATAACTCGACTTGGTATTTGCATACTGCCACTGATAGGTCACATTATCGGTGCGGTCGATATAGCTGTAGCCCGAGCCGTCCTTGCGCACCTTGGTCTTGAGTGTATCGCCTACGTGCACGCCATTGGTGGCGGGAGAGCCCTCAAACTGCACGTCATTGAGCTTCACTTGGCCCGCAACGGAAACAGGTCCCGCCGCCAAGTAAGGATTCTTCTCGCCATAGCCGCCGTTGGCCTTGGCCACGACGTACCAACCCTTAAGGGCGGCGGTCACCGTCAGGGTGTTACCGGTCTCACCCTCGATAGGCGTGTTGCACGAGCTCGCGTATTTCGCGGTGCCCTTATACCACTGCCACGTGACATGCGAATCGGCGGTAACGTCGGTGGAACCCGCCTTGGCAGTCGCCGTAATCGTGGAGCCAACCTCGACTTTGCCCGAAGTCGGGCTCATAGTCACGCTTATGCCATTAATTGAACCGGCGGCAGCAACGAGAGCATCCGTCGAGTTGGTCTTGCTCGAAGAGCCAATCTTCGAGGACACCTTGCACTTGAGGTACTTGCCGCCCAAAGCGTCGGTAAGCTCGAGGGTCTCACCCGTGGCACCCGCGATATCGGTATACGCGCCACTCTTGGTGTCAGAGCACTGCCACTGATAGTCGAGCTTGCTCGCGTCGACGAACGCGCCGTACGCTCCGCCCGTCTCCTTAGCGCGAGCTTTAGCGGTATCCCCCACCGCAAAGACACTCGTGTTGTCCTTGGTGTTAACGATGGACACGGCCGAAATCTCAACCGCACCGGCCTGTTTGACCTTGCTGGAAGTGGTCTTGTTCACCGTGTTGACGCCAGCGTTGGCCTCGACCCTGATGTACTTGCCCTCAAGGTCGTCGCCCACCACGAGCGTAGCGCCCGTCTCGCCCTCGATCTTGGTGAAGCCCGAGTACTGCGAGGTGGATGCGGACCACGTGTAGGTAACCTTGGCGTCGGCAGGGGCTTGCTGATAATAGCTTATGTACGGAGTAGCCGTCAGGGTATCGCCTATGCTCGGCGTGTCGCTACTCAGCTTGACGCTGTTAAGCTCCATCTGACCGGCGCCCAACACGGGACCAGGAATGTCGTTGGCATTGATGCCCGAGCCGGAAGAAACGGACGGACCATAGTAGTCCTTGCCATCAACCGTTACCTTGCAGATGAAGTATTTGCCTTCCATCGCGGCGGTGACGGTGAGCGACTGCTCGTGGCCTACGACCTCGGTGTAGTCGGCGACATTGCTGCTGTGCCTGGTCGTGCCGGCGAGCCAAGTGTAGGTCCAAGTGCCGGGATTGGCGACGGACTCAGTCAAAGTGCCGTACCAGTCGTCCTCGACCTCGTCGTACATGTTTGCCCAGAGCGTATCGTCCGCGCTGAGCGCACCCGACTTCGTGGAATACGAGTTGTCCTTATCCTTGGAATCCTGAATGAAGACCTTGGCATCGCTGGACAACGTCGTGGCAGAAGCGGCAGCGGCCTTCGGCTCACCCTGCTCCGAAGCGACAGCAGGCATCGCGGCGGAACTGTCGGACTCAGCCGCATCATCTGCGGCGTCATCGCCCTTCGCGGCGCCCGAAACCGCGCCCTGGTCGGCCGCAGCGTCACTGGTACCCGTGCCGTCCTCCACGGCAGCACCGTTCGCACCGGTATCGGCAGCAGCAGTGCCATCGTCTGTCGCCGCACCTTCGCCGCCCGTCGCAGCCTGGGTCACGGCCTCGGCAATACCCTCGGCGCCGTCGGCCCAAAGTTGCGCCGGCGTGGTGCCAAAAGCCATGGCGAAGGCCAAGAATGCCACCAGGCCGCGCTTGGCTACGCCGCGGGCAATCGCTCCATGACGACGCCACGAGGCGCGTTGGCACTCGTCCTCAAACATATCCATTTGTCTCCTACTGTCTGCACTTGGAGCATTGCCCAGCGGCTGCCCCACATCATCGCGCATATTGCGCCCGAGTACCCCCATCGGGGTTCCCCCTTCCCTCCAGAGCCCAACGCGTACCGGCGGCATGCGCCGCGGCCGCGTGCAAGATGGGAGGCGATCCGACTTAACCTTACCGACCCGGGCGCGCCGTCCGATCTGCGACGCAAACATCCCGGGCCAAGAGGAATTACGGTTACTGGTACAGCCGGGGACTTGCACCCCGATTCTCCCAAATACGCAGGAAAACCGCGCATTCGTGCGTCTCCGCACCACCATCTAGGCCATCGATTATTACTGTCAGTATGGTATCACGCAAAAGGGCCCCGCACACAGGCGAAGCCCAAGGTAAAAGCTATGGTTTGCGATAGAAAAGGGTACGGACGGAACGCTGAGCAAAATCACCCGTTTCCCCGACCCCGGGAAATCGCTAACGCTTGCCGCCGTGGCTGTTGCGCCAGATTTCGCGGCCCAGCATCAGCGCCAGCACCAGCGCGCTCACGTAGCCCATAAAGCCAATGACCGGGATACCAAACACAACCGGCTCGATGCGCGCGTAGTACACCACCGACGAACCGATAAACAGACCGGCGACCACAATTGCCATCGACATGCGGTCGATAATTCCACCCAGCTGTCGCAGCGCCTTATCGCTGCTCATGATCTGCGTGTTCACCTTAAGCTGGCCGCGCGTGAGCATGCGCGACGCCAAGCCCAGATACTCGGCCGCCTCGAGCGAGCCTTTTGCCGCGCGATAGCTGCTCGCGGCAAGATCGCGCCCCATTTCGCGGACGCGCGCATAGGTACTCTTCTCGTTTTTGATGTGCGCCTGGATGATCTGGATCATATTGACGTTGGGCATGTACTCGGTCAGCAGGCCCTCGAGCGTCACCATGCCGCGCGCGAACATCGTCACCACGCTCGGCAGCTCAACATCGTTTTTGCGCGCCAGATTGAGCAGCGAGGTCAAAAACTCGCCGATATCAAGATCCTTAAGGTCGAGACCCGCAAAGTCGGCGACGATAAAGTCCAAGTCGGACAAAAAGGCCGAATGGTCAAGCTCGGCCGAATCGCCGCGCGTCACGGCAAAGCGCATAAGCGAATCCTTGAGCTTGGGCACGTCGCCCTCGGCCACGGCGAAAATCATATCCTTGACGATACCGCGGTCGTGACTCGACATGCGCCCGACCATGCCCAGGTCAATAAAGTAGACGATGCCGTCCTTGAGGATGATGTTTCCCGCATGCGGGTCGGCATGGAAAAAGCCATCGTCGAGCACCTGCGTCGAGTAGTCCTCGACGATTGCAGCGCCAATCTTTTCCAAGTCATAGCCCTCGTCTGCCAAGCGTTTGGGATCGGCAATCGAGATGCCGTCGATGTAGTCCATGACCACCACGTGCTCGGTGCAAAGGTCCAGATAGGATTTGGGGCACGACACGCCATGCACGCTTTTGTGGAAGTCATAGAAATCGTTGAGGTTTTTTGCCTCGGCCAAAAAGTTGGTCTCCTCGCGAAACGAGGTCCACAGCTCTTCGACCACGCCGTGCAGGTCCACAAACTGATCGGTATTGACGAACTTGGAAACGATGCGCACCACCGAGCGAATGATGTCGATGTCTTGAGCCATCACCTGCTGCGCGCCGGGGCGCTGCACCTTAACGGCCACGTCCTCGCCGGTCACCAGGCGAGCGCGGTGCACCTGCGCGAGCGACGCGCTTCCGAGCGGGTTGGGGTCGATTGCGTCGAACATCTGCCCCAGGCGCTGACCGTATTCCTCTTCCAGGCAGCGGAGCACCACCTCATACGGCACCGGCTCTACGTCGGAGCGCAGGCGACGCAGCTCGTCGCAAAACCGCTGCGGCAAGATCTCGGAGCGGTTGGCCAAAATCTGCCCCATCTTGACGAACATGGGGCCAAGCTCTTCGAGCAGACGACGCAGGCGCACCGGCGTGAGGTTATCCCATACACGGTACTTTTTGATCAGGCGAACGATCTGACCGATGCGCTCACGACGACCTGCCGGCGTGAGCTGGTATTCCTCGTCCGGCGCCATCGCGTCGGGCTCCTCGGGGACCATATCGACAGCGCGCGGCTTCTTGCGAGCGCCCGAGACGGCGGCCTCAACCTCATCGACAACCGCCGTCTCGTCACCCAAGGGATCTAGATTGTTGTAATCGGTGGTGGAATCTGCCATCTGCGCTGCTACTCGGCCTCTTCGGCGTCCTCTGCGTCGTCGGGCTCAACAGACTCGACGGGCACCGAGGTCACGTTGTCCTCGACCGAATCGACGATGTCGCGCACATGGGCCAGGAAGGCCGTGCGCTCGGGGGCGGTCATAACGCGAACGCGGGCCAGGATGAGCTCGTCGAGCACGCGCTGTGCCGCAGTCTCGCCCTGCATGCCCAGGCGCTCGGTCAGGTCAGAGATGGTACCACCGGCCTGCTCGAACATGTCGGACACGCTGCGGGCGATATCGGGGGTGCCGGCGTCCTTGCGCACCTGCTCGCCCTTGGTATTGAGGTCGTCGAGGACCTTCTTGCCGCCCTCGACGGCAACGGCAGCGGCGCCGAAGCCCACGTTGATGGCACCGTTAACAAGCTGATCGAATTTCATAACCATGGTTGGCTCCAATCGTGAACAACTGCATTGGACTTCTTGTACCCAAGATTGAGTGAACGACACAAAATCGTTTTACCGCCAAGATAGAAATCGAGCGGGGCAAAGCCTTTGACGGCGTTTGCCCCGCTCGCTCGCTGCAAGGTTGTCTTTACCTTACGTTGTCGTTCATCGCGAAGGAGTTCTTCATGGCGCAGCTCGTGGTGTAGAGCACCTTGCCCAACAGAGCATCGGTCTCCACGCGCACGCGCTCGGCAAACTCCTCGTTGGCGCGGGCGAGCTCGGCAGACACCTCGGCCTCGGGCAGCGCGGCTACGACAGCGTCAACGTCGTGAATCTGCTTGTGGCCCATGCCGCCGACCTTCTCCCGATAATCCTCGACCGCGCGGCCACACTCATGGAAGCGAACATCAGCCAAGGCACCAATCAGGCGATTTGCCCAATAGAAATTCTCGGACGTCACGCGAGCCTGCGTGTCGGCATAGTACTCGGGCATGGTCTCGACATTGGCGTACAGCGGCACGAGCGCGTTAAACGAGTTGGAGCCAAACGCCATCCACTGCACGGCGCGATACGCCGGCTGCGCATAGGGGCGCAGTTGCAGCACGGCGAGCTGACTGTTGCGGTTGATGCCGATGGGACGATAAGCACCGCGCGTGGCGGGCGTACCCTTGCTGCCGTAGCAGTCGTACTCCGTGCCCTGGTAGTGGCTCGAAAGCACGTACTTGATGTCCTCGATGGTCACCTTGCGCTCGGGCACGCGGCTCCAGGGGATGTCGTCGCTCTCGGGCGTGTAGTCGGCATCGGGGCCGTCCCACACATCGCTGGGGTTGAGGCAGCGCTGCATGTACCAGGCGCGCGGCGTGTTGTAGACGTGATCGCTGTCGCTGTGCGAGCCAAAGGCCTCGCGCGGGTTGAAGACCGCGGCCGGACCGTCACCCTCGACGCCCAGCGTCAGGTCCAGATGCCACTCGGCCATCCAGGAGCGCAGGTCGGCGGAGCACATGTGGTCTGCCTGGGCGCCCTCGGCGTCGTCCAGGTCAAAGCTGTCGATACCCAGCTGGTTGGGCATGGTCACATAGGCGTCGTCGGGCACGCGCTTGGCGATCCAGTGGTGGCCGCCGATGGTCTCGAGCCACCAAATCTCGTCAACGTCACTCAAGGCGATGCCATTGTTCTCGTAGGTGCCGTAGCGCTCGAGCAGGTCGCCCAGGATACGCACGCCGTCGCGGGCGGACTTGGCGTACGGTAGGACCAGGGTCACCATGTCCTCCTCGCCCAGACCGCCGGGCTGCGCCGGAACATAGCCTTCGTCGCCCTCGTTGCCCTTGGCGGGCACGTAGTCCACGAGTGGATCGGCGCCGCGGACGCGCTCGTTGGTGGTAAGCGTCTCGGTTGCGGACATGCCAACATTGAGCTCGTTGAAGCCGGCCTCGGCCCAAATGCCATGGCCTGGGACAACGTCGGGGACGCTCGTGTAGCGCATGGGATTGTCGGGCAGCTCAACGGTCAGGTGGCTCAGGACACTCGTGTAGACACGCGGCTGCTCGTCGGGATGCACCACGCGCATGCGCTTGGGCTCAAACACCCCGTTGGACGAGTCCTCGTTGCGGGCAACCAGCGTCGACCCGTCGTAGCTCGCGTTCTTACCAACCAAAATCGTTGTGCACGGCATGCGCATCCTCCTTGAGCGAAGAAATCAAACGGCAACAGTGTATCGCTTCGGCGCAAAAAGGGCGAAACCGCGACCCCTCGAGGGTGGCGCGCGCAGACGTGGTGTAAGAGCGTCCTGAGGTCCGTCGCTGCAAGTCC
>OMNT01002047.1_pt1 | contig 16905 bp, 15 predicted proteins | sample 1672551 | NCBI WGS metagenome assembly OMNT01 (sample SAMEA3136698, study PRJEB25190) | human gut metagenome
TGTCCCTCCTGTATAAAATCAAATAGATAAAAGAATCTGCCTTAAAACAAGAGAATTAATCGTGCAAGCTTGTTATAAGAATCAACTTGTCGGCACATTAGTTTTCTAAATTATACCTTTACAAAACAATAAATGCAAACACATTATAAACATGTTTATGCTTATAATTGTTTGCATTTATCTCTTTTATAATGAGTAAAATCAGGCCGCTTTCTTATATAAATATAAGTCTTTTTTTCTACAGATTGTGTGAATGGTTTTTCAAACACGCTCTAATTTCCAGGTCTGGAAGAGAGTACTTATCTTTCCTCAAATGGTATAAAGTCCGTATGTTCTCCTACATATTTATAAGCAGGACGGATAATCTTGTTGGCGCTTATAAGCTCCTCAAGTCTGTGGGCACTCCAGCCAGGCATACGCGCGATGGCAAAAATTGGTGTAAACAGTTCCTGAGGGATTCCCAGCATACTGTAAACAAAGCCACTGTAGAAGTCTACGTTTGCGCACACATTTTTAAATATCTTTCTGTGTTCCATAATAAGTTTGCCTGCCAGCCCCTCAACCCTGTTGTAAAGCTCGAATTCCTCAGTCATGCCCTTTTCATCAGCCAAAGCCTTGGCAAAACGCTTCAGGATCACTTCACGAGGGTCAGAGAGAGTATAGACCGCATGACCCATACCATAGATCAGTCCTGCACGGTCAAAGGCTTCTTTATTCAGAATCTTCTGGAGATAATCAGCCAGCTCATCCTCATTCGCCCAGTCCTGTACATGAGCCTTCAGGTCAGCAAACATATTCTGGACCTTCAGGTTGGCACCACCGTGACGGGGACCCTTCAGGGAGCCAATGGAAGCAGCAGTGGAAGAGTAGGTATCCGTACCTGAGGAGGTTACCACATGAGTAGTAAAGGTGGAGTTATTACCACCGCCATGCTCAGCATGGAGAATCAGTGCAATATCCAGAACCTTAGCCTCCAGCTCTGTATACTGGCCATCCGGACGCAGCATCAGCAGAATATTTTCAGCCAAGGAAAGACCTCTCTGTGGATTGCGGATAAACAGAGTCTCATCCTTACGGAAATGACGGTATGCATGATAGGAATAAACAGCAATCTCAGGAAGCTTGGCAATCAGTTCCAGAGACTGACGCAGTACATTTTCAGGAGAAATATCCTCCGGATTGTCATCATAGGTGTACAAGGCCAGTACACAACGCTGCATGGCATTCATAATATTGGCATTGGTACCCTTCATAACCACATCACGGACAAAACGACCGCCCAACTCCTCCATGTTTCCCATAACATCGAAAAATCTGGCCAGTTCATCTCTGTTGGGAAGCTTGCCGAAGATCAGCAGATAAATAACCTCTTCAAAGCCGTAACGTCTGCCGTTCAGACCAGCAACAATATCCTCTACATTGATGCCCTGGTAAAAAAGCTGTCCGTCTGCAGGAATCCGGCGTCCATTGACCAGCTTATAACCATTTACATCAGAAATTTCAGTCAGACCGGTAAGAACACCCTTACCTGCAGAATCACGCAGACCTCTTTTTACATCGTATTCTACATATAAATTAGGATCAATATGATGATTTCCTAAAAGCTCATGCTCAAAGAATCTCATCTTGTCCCTAAGCTGCCTGGAATCCTCCAGACTCATCATTTCATGCTTTTCCATAATATCTCTCCTCATATATGTATATATTCTTAATCTAACATTTTACCGTAACGCAGTGAGAAAGACAATAGAACGATTGTATTTTTTTGAATACAATTCTAGCCGGATTAAGTAAGTTTTCCTCTTTAGTCTTTGAATAACGTCCTGATTTACAAAGATAATTTACAGGTTTCGTGAAATCCGGTTGAAAATACCTGTCAGTGTATATATAATTAATGTGCCAAATGGCAGATATATAAATAAAGTAATTACATATTAAAATGTATTTGTATAACACAAAGGAGTGCAAAGAATCAATATGTCAGAACGTAAAATGAAACGGGTTGAGGACTCGTTGACCGAACAATCACACTTACTTATGCCAAAATGTCTCAATGCAGCAGGTTACCTTTTCGGCGGACAGCTGCTGGCCTGGATCGATGAGACTGCAGGTATTGTAGCCAAACGTCACGCAGAGATGAACGTAGTGACAGTAGCAGTAGACAATATGTATTTCAAAGCCGGAGCCCAAGTAAATGACACCATCGTACTGATCGGGCGTCTCACACATGTAGGACGATCCTCCATGGAAGTGCGGATTGATACCTACAGAGAGGATCTGGGCGGAACCCGTACCATGATCAACCGTGCATATTTCACTATGGTGGGTACAGATGAGAAACAACATCCGGTAGAAGTACCGGGACTGATCATTGAGGGAGTTACCCAGCAGATTGAATTTGAAGCAGCGAAAAAACGGGCCAATCTGTGGAAAGTGCGCCGCCAGGAGGGATTCTGATTAATATTAGAATCCCCTGACGGACATATACCAGAAACTTATTCCTGACCCGGATCAGAAGGGGCAGTATCCTGGTAGGAGAAATCTTCAGAGGTGTCATCCCCTGAGGTATCCGTGGACTCATCCGGGTAATCAATCTGATCCCCGTCACCGGTATTATCGGTAGTATCAGAATTATCATTGCTATCAGAACTGTCACTGCTATCAGAGCCATCTCCGTTATCGGAAGAATCCTGGTCTGCAGAACCATCCCCGGAGCCATCTGTAGAACCATCTCCGGAACTATCCTGGTTATCATTATTATTTCCCGGATCCTCCTCGTAGGATCCGCTGTCATAATCCCAGTCAGTGCTGCCGGAATCATCATAATTACTCTCCTGAGTATAAATAGGAAAGCCATTTTCTTCTGCCTCAGCCTGGGCCTGTGCTTCCGCCTCGGCAGCTGTTTCCGGAGCTTCTGTAAAGGTGGTCACACCCTTGGACACCTTACTGTCCTTTGGCGCAACTGCCGAAACTCCAAACATGGCCACACACAGCAGAACAGCTGTGCCTGCAATCTGCAATTCATCTATATGTCTCATAATCATTTCCTCCAAAGTAAACCTTCTCCACCATTATAGCACGGTCAGAGAAATTTGTGTATTCCTGAAATATTCGGTAATAGGAATACCTATTACTGAGAACGGCGTGAACAGTAATACAGAATTTTTTAGGGTAGAATTTTGACAGATAATCTGCTATTATAAATGACAGATGCGTTACTGTCTGACAGGCATTCTTGAACTGTCCGGGATCATCGCAAATATAAAAACAGAGGTGTAAAATATATGAGCTGGTATAACGAGGCAATCTTTTATCATATTTATCCACTGGGACTGACCGGAGCGCCAAAGGAGAACGACTATGGCACTCCTGTCCATCGACTGAATACCTTACTTCCCTGGATCGACCATATTAAGGAAATCGGGTGCACGGCACTTTACATTGGTCCTTTATTTGAGAGTGTGGGACATGGCTATGAGACTACTGATTACAAGAAGCTGGATTCCAGACTGGGAACTAATGAGGATCTGAAGAATTTTGTGGCTGCCTGTCATGAGAAGGGAATCCGGGTGATCTTTGACGGTGTGTTCAATCATACAGGACGTGATTTCTTTGCATTCAAAGATATACAGCAGAACAGGGAGAATTCCAGATATGTGAACTGGTACTGCAATGTGAATTTCTGCGGAAATACCGAATATAATGATGGATTTTCCTATGAGAACTGGGGAGGGTACAACCTTCTGGCAAAATTAAACCAGAGAAATCCGGAGGTACAGAACTATATCTGTGATGTAGTCCGTTTCTGGGTATCTGAGTTTGATGTGGACGGAATCCGTCTGGATGCAGCAGATGTACTGGATTTTGATTTTATGAAAGCACTGCGCAGGACAGCCTCTGAGGTCAAAGCAGATTTCTGGCTTATGGGAGAGGTGATCCACGGGGATTACAGCCGCTGGGTCAATGGGGAAACCCTGCACAGCGTAACCAACTATGCCCTGCACAAGGCCTTGTACAGCGGACACAATGACCACAACTATTTTGAGATTGCCCATACAGTGAAATATCTGCTGAATATGGGAAATCTGGATCTCTACAATTTTGTAGACAATCATGATGTAGAGAGAATCCACACAAAGCTGACAAACAAAGCCCACTTTGCTCCGGTGCATATCCTTCTGTATACACTGCCGGGGATCCCCAGCATTTATTATGGCTCAGAATTTGCCATTGAGGGCCGCAAGGAGCAGTTTTCCGATGCCAGCCTGCGTCCGGCGCTGAACCTGGCAGATTATGCAGATGCAGTAGAGAAGAATCCCTGTACTGCACTGATCGCTGCCCTTGGAAAAATCAGACAGCAGACACCGGCATTAAGCTATGGCAGCTACACAGAGCTTCAGCTTACCAACCGCCAGTATGCCTTTGCCAGAAATCTGGATGGTGTCTCTGTGATCGTCACTGTAAATAATGATGACAATGATGCCTCCATGAATGTACCTGCCGGAAACACTTCTGAATATATAGGCACACTTACAGGACAGCATGTCAAAGTGCAGGATGGACGGATCAACGTAACAGTCCGCGGCAATTTCGGAGAAATTTGGGTACCTGTAAATGCAGCAGCTGAATATGAACCGGTGAAAGTACAGACAGAGGAAGAAAAACCTAGCTGTCAGGCTGCTTTTGAGACAATAGAGGTAACGCCTGGTTCCGACACCACACAGGAGACTGCAGAAACTGCCTGTGAGACTGCAGAAATACAGTCTGAGAACACACCTGCAGAAAAGAACAATACAGAAAATTCTCAGGAAGTTCCCAAGGAACCTGTAAAAACAGATTCCAACAAATCTCCGGAAGAAATGACTGTGGAGGAACTTCAAGCAGCAATCCTGGGAAAAATGGCCAACAATGGTCCTGTTACCGACCAGATGAGAAAAACAGTGGCAGACAATATCTGGCACGATTCCCTGGTCAACTGGCTGAAGAGCTTCCGGTAGACAAGTCATTCCGGCTGCCAGATTTTTCATTATTTGTTAAGAGTTCTTTTATAGACTTCATAACTGGCATATGATACAATTTTGTTATTCAAAGAAAGGAGGAGTCAAATGTTAGATCAGAAAGACATACAACTATTAGAGAAAATGTTCGAAAAATCTCAACAGAACATCATAAATACAGTAGATGAAAAAATAACTCACTCCGAAACCCGAATTCTAAAAGAAGTTGATAAGAAGATAGTAGCTTCTGAGACTCGAATTCTAAAAGAAGTCGACAATAAGATAGCCGCTTCCGAAACTCGAATTCTGAAAGAAGTCGACAATAAGATAACTGCTTCCGAAACTCGAATGCAGAAAGGATTCGATGCCAAAATGGATGAGAGGTTCACCAATTCTGAAAATATGATTCTGAGAGAGATGGATCGTATGCAGGAGCGGATGGACAAAAGAATGGACGATATCCAGAGAAATATAGATGAACTTAACCAGTATTACAGAATCAGTAAAATGGAATCAGATAAGACTTCCGTGCTTTTACAGATGTACAGTGACATGCAGAAGCAGATCGCAGAAATACAGGCTAGTACATCGTTTTCGAAATAACTATACCACTCACTTGTCTGCGAATCCGATTGCACAGGTCTAAAAGCCTCAGCGTAGCCCGCTACGCCTGCGTTTTTAGACCTGCACACTCAAATCCGCATCCTACGTGATTGGTATAGTTATTTACGAAACGATGTACTAGGATCGCATAGAAGACAGAAAAACCTTCCGAAGGGAAAACAGCAGCCCCCAAACCGCTGCTTTCCGTCCGGGAGGTTTTTTTACCGAATCAATCAAATAATATCCATAAAAAAATAATACCCACAAAAGAAAAGATATACACTTGCAAGGCTACAATTTTGCGCTTATACTTTATACTAAAGTATGTAAAAACAGTACAATCGTATGTTGGAGACCCTATATGGACCAGAAACAATGGAAACAAAACCAAAGAATACAGAATCGAAATATATATAATAAAAGAATCAAAAGGGCATTTCTGCCTGTGACCTCAGGACTGCTTGCATTAATGGTAATGGTGAGCGGCTGCGCACTGCCCGGCAATTCAGGACAGGATACTGGGATCCAGGCAGCTTCAGATACCGGTGAATCCGCAGTGGTTGACTACACCTGCATTGCCAATGAGGGTAGCCAGGAGAAAATATACGTGATTCTGAAAAATTACCACGGTGACTACTGGAAAAAGGTGATCCAAGGAGTTACAAAGGCAGCAGAACAGATAGATGAGGCTGTATATCTGGGCGGCATTGACAATGAGACAGATGTGTCCGGACAGATTTCCCTTATAGAAAAGGCCCAACAGCAGGGTGCAGACGGAATCCTTCTGGCACCTGCTAATTCCAATGCCCTGGTGGAAAGCTGCCAGGAGATCAAAAACCAGAATATTTCCCTGGTACTCATCGATTCCTCTATTAACAGTGACGCCTACGACACCTGCTATATGACCGGAAATATGGAAGCAGGCCAGATAGCAGCCAGAGAAATGCTGGCCATGCTTTCAGAGCAGGGAAACGCAGACCAGGACCCCCTGGAGGTAGGAATCCTTCTGTCCTTTGACTCATCCCAGGCCATGGTCAACCGTGTCTCAGGCTTCCTGGAATACTGGGCAAAATATGCACCTGAGAAATGGACTATCAACCAGGATATCCGCCTGAATGGAGGAGACATGGAGAATGCCCAGGCAGATGTGTCAGAGCTTCTCAGAAACAACAGACATATCAAGGGGCTGTATGGCTGTAACAACACCTCCACCAAGGGTATTGCAACAGTGCTGATGAGAGCAGCCAGAAAGGATATTGTAATGGCAGGATTTGACCTGGCAGAGGAGACTGCCAGCCTGATCCGGGATCCGGATTATCATGGCATCACCCTTCTGCAGAAACAGGAGCAGATGGCATATAAGGGAATGCTTTCTCTGGACCAGCAGATCCGGGGAGAAAAGCCGGAACAGAAATATATAGATACCGGAGTGCTCTTGGTGGACAGAGATTATCTTTTGGAGAATGAGCAGAATGAGTGATAGAAGAAAGAAAACCAAAAAAAGAAAACTATATCTTGCCATATATCTGTGTCTCTGTCTGCTCATCATCCTTCTGGCTTATTTTCAGCTGAGCCGGATGGCCCGGGACTACAACACCCGGCACCTGGAACTGATCACCGGGCTTTATGCAGAGAAAATGAATGATTCCATGGAATATCTTCAGAACTATGCCCAGGACAATGTAAAGGTAGCCCAGGCAATGGAGGACAAAACTCCCGCCCAGATCCTTGCCTGTATGGAGGAGAACCTGGACAGCAGGGTATTCTGCGGCATTGGCCTGATCGGAGAGAAGGGGGAAATCTACGGAAGTAAATATGCAGCCACAGATATCCGCCAGGAGGGGCTGGACAAACAGGCTCTGGAGGCAGAGGAGTTTTTTTACTCCGATCCCTACCAGTCCAGTGAGACAGGAAGCATGATCGTCACCACCTTCGTCCCTGTGCCGGATTCCTCCTGGCTGCACACCATTTATGTGTCTGTGAGAATCGAGAATCTGAGGCAGTTTGGCGTATACGATCTTTTACGCGGCAAGGTCAGTGTCCATCTGTTGAAGACAGACTCTGAGAATTTCGTCACCTGTATCAGCAATTCCAGCACTGAGAACTTTGAGGGAAGCTGGAACAACCTGCTGCTCCAGCAGAGATATTTTCAGTATAATGACGGATATTCCTACAGCCAGTGGGTCAGAGACATGCGATCCGGCAAAAAAGACGGCAGGTTCTCAGCCACCATCCGGGGTGTGGAATCCACCATCTCCTACAGGAGCATTACTAGCATGCCGGGCTGGTACGTAATTGTAGAGCTGGCAAACAAAGACATTTCCGACATTACCCAGCAGTTCTCCCTGCTTGGAGGAACTTTTGGCTGCATTCTGGTAGCCATTACCCTGATCTACATGCTGTCCATCCTGCTGCTGGAGAAAAAGGACAAAAAGGTTTACATGGGCCTGTCTGCCACAGACCCTCTTACAGAACTTTTGAACCGCCGTGCTCTCCAGAACGCAGTGGAAGAGGAGCTGAAGAAAAAGGCAACCGGTTATTTCATATTTATAGATATCGACAACTTCAAAACCTACAATGACACCTACGGCCACAGCAACGGAGATTTGTGCCTGAAGCACTGTGCCCGCACTATGAAAAAGTGCTTCCCGGAAGACAGCATCCTGGGCCGCTACGGAGGCGATGAATTTGTAGTCTGTCTGAAAGGTGCCACCCAAGAGAAAACCTATGCCTATATGCAGGAATTCCAGAGCTGGCTTACCCCGCTTACCCTGTCCACAGGAGAAGTGGCAGAGCTTTCCGTCAGCGCCGGCGGTGCCGCCTACCCAGACCAGGGCGAAGACTTTGTATCCCTGTGCCGAAGTGCAGACGCAGCACTGTATGAAGTGAAACAGAACGGTAAGGGAGACTTCCGGGTGAAAGGCTGACTGTGGAATAAACCAAAGAAAAAATTGAATAAGAATACACAAAAGAAGAAACAGTAGTGAACAGACAAGATAGCCTGTAAACTGCTGTTTCTTTTATTAGAATATAGTCCAAAATGTGCTGAAAATTCGTGGAGTATTTTACTCTACGAATCTGGCTTCAGACTTTTCCAGTCCCTTTCAACTCTCTTTATTTTATATACAGTAGCACAATTTGTCAATATTTCTGTGACGAACCTGTGAAATTCTTCTGTTTATGACAAAGTTTTTTAACAAACAGAGGGAGTTTTTATATGGTTTTTAATTTATCCCTGCAAAAGTCATGACCAAAGTGGGCTGACTTGGGTGCTATTTGCCGTTGCAATTATGGTCAGCCAGCTGTCGTGTAACTATATTTAGACTTGTCGGACAGTTATGTTCCTATATTTTATCGAAAGGAGTTACATCATGTCAAGAAAAGGAGAAAATATCTACAAACGTAAAGATGGCCGCTGGGAGGGCCGTTATATCAAAGCCAGGACTCCTCAGGGAAAAGCCGTCTACGGTTCTGTGTATGCTTACACCTATAATGAGGTGCGCAAAAAAAGAAGCCAGGCAGTGGCAGACCTTGTTACAGATCCTTCGGTGCCGGATATAGTTCCTCTGCAGCCCCAGTCCTTTGCCAAGGTTTCCGGAGATTGGCTGGTATCCATACAGCCAAAAATCAAAGAATCTTCCTATATAAAGTATACTAATCTGCTCAATTCCTACCTGCTGCCTGAATTATCCCAGATCCTTATCTCAGAACTTACCTCCAATAAAATCCAGAAATGCTGTGACCATCTTCTCACCCACGGCGGAGCTGCCAGAGAAGGGCTTTCTGCCAAAACCGTATCCGATATTCTGTCCCTGTTGAGAAATATTCTGCGCTTTGCCCAGGTGCAGGGTATGAGGCCGGCTGCCACAGGAAGGGAAATCGCAATCCGCCAGATCTCTCCGGATACGGTTGTACTGTCGCGGTCTTCCCAGGATATTCTGTGCAGATATCTTTATTCTCATATAAATGAGCGCAATCTGGGAATCCTGATCTGTCTTTTTACCGGACTGCGTATTGGTGAGATCTGTGCGTTGCAGTGGGAGGACATTTCCCTGACAGAGGGCTTTATCTATGTGCACCAGACTATGCAGCGGCTTCAGACCAATGGTTCCGGCAATACCAAAACCACGGTAAAGATTTCTACTCCCAAAAGCAAATGTTCTATACGGACCATTCCTCTGCCGGAAAGCCTGGGGCAGCTGATCTCCAGGAAATTTCCGGACAGGCAGGGATTTGTGCTGGCCTGCGGAGAAGAGAAATATGTGGAACCCAGAGTCATGCAGAATTATTTCCGCTATGTGCAGGAGCAGTGTGACCTGGAGCCCGTAAATTTCCATGCGCTACGCCATACCTTCGCTACCTGCTGTGTGGAGGTTGGCTTTGATGTAAAAAGTTTAAGTGAGATTCTGGGACATGCCAATGTAAATATTACTATGAATCGTTATGTCCATCCTTCCATGGAGCTGAAGCACCAGAACATGCAGAAGCTCTCCGGCCTTTTTGCCGTCAATTAATTCTGGTCAAAAGCCGTCAAAAGCCCCCGGAATTCCCTGTTTATGGGAGTTCCGGGGGCCTTTTTTCGTAGAGTAAAATACTCTACGAATCCTGTCGAAATCTGCGAAAAAGGAGTGATTGTCATCTGGTACTTATGCGACTGTGGAGAACAAAACCCGACAGAATTTGCCAGAATCTGCAGACAAAGCCTCTCTGCCCGTGCATTGGAGGACGCTTTCGTGCCTACCTATGACCGGATGAAACGGTACCAGGGGGAGTGGCATGTGGAACAGGGGATTGCATTTCCGGATATTATCTTTCTGGAAAGCCGGGATCCGGACACTCTGGAACAGGAACTTCATGATAAATGTCCTGACAGCCATATGATTCGCTTATCTTCAGAACAAAAAGGATTGTTTGCACAGCTTTTTGGGGAGGAAAAGCATATGTCACTGTCAAAAGGGCATATCCGTGAAGGAAGAACTCATGTTATCCAGGGTCCCCTGCAGGGAAAAGAAGCCCTGATCAGGAAAATTGACCGACACAAGAGACTGGCCAGGCTGGAAGTCCCGGCAGGAGAAGGACATCTCCAGATGTATGGAGGGCTGGAGATTTTGACTAAGGATTAATAAAAAGAGATGATATTAATTTTTGATTGAGGAAGGAAAAAGAATTATTTGGGAGGAAAGGGCAGAGTGAACCTGTCCGTATGATTAAGAAATGACATCAATGAATCAAAAGAAAAATTGTAAGAGAAGAAAACTGGAGCATTGGCAGGTGATTTCCCTTTACCTGGTCATTTATGATGCGATCGCTGTAAATGCAGCCTATTTTCTTGGCCTGTGGTTTCGTTTTGATTGTACATATTCAGCAATACCCGGAGAATATCTGTCTGCCTATCTGAAGTTTACACCATGGTATACGATATTTTCTGTTTTCGTGTTCTGGATACTGCGTCTGTACAACAGTGTATGGCGTTTTGCAAGCTACAGTGAGCTTATCAGGGTTGGCATCTCTACGGTGATCACCTTTCTGTTTCAGACAGTTGGGATCACCCTTGCCATACAGCAGATGCCAATGTCCTATTACTTATTTGGAACTATCATCCAGTTCTGCCTGATCGTAGGAATTCGTTTTTCCTATCGTTTTGTCCTTTTGGAGAGGACACGGAGACAGAAGGAAGAGGAAGGGCCTCTCCATCGGATCATGCTGATCGGCGCAGGCCAGGCCGGGCAGATCATTCTCCGTGATATTGAGCGTGCAAAAGAGCCAAAGGGAAAGGTCTGCTGCATTATTGACGACAATCCCAACAAATGGGGACGTTATATGGAGAGCGTACCTATTGTAGGGGGCAGGGATGAAATCCTGGTAAATGCAAAGAAATATAAGATCGACCAGATCCTTCTGGCTATCCCAAGTGCAAGTGCCGCAGAGAAAAGAGATATCTTAAATATCTGCAAAGAAACCAAATGCGAGATGAAGATCCTGCCGGGTGTCTATCAGTTTGTCACAGGAGAAGTATCCCTCAGCAAAATGAAGGATGTGGCTGTGGAGGATCTCTTGGGAAGAGATCCGATCAAGGTAAATATGGATGAGATTTTCCGTTATATCAGCGGAAAAACTATCCTGGTGACCGGTGGAGGCGGATCTATCGGAAGTGAGCTCTGCCGCCAGATCGCCGAGCATGCACCGAAGAGACTGGTGATCTTTGATGTGTATGAGAACAATGCATACGACATTGAGCAGGAGCTTCGGTCCAAACATCCCCAGCTGGATCTGGTGGTACTGATCGGTTCTGTCCGTGATACCAGAAAGATCAATGATGTATTTGAAACCTATAAACCGGACATTGTTTATCATGCAGCTGCACATAAGCATGTTCCCCTTATGGAGACCAGCCCCTGTGAAGCAATCAAGAACAATGTAATGGGAACTTATAAGACAGCCTCTATATTTACCGTAGGATAATTTTCTTCTCTAGTAGGATTCAAAAACAAATCTGCCACCGAATAAATCTCTACGAGTTCTTTTTGATTGTGTGTCCTGTGAATAGACATAATATTTTCGGGTAACAGCTTGTCCACACGATCATCTGTTCCAACAAGGATACTCCGAACGGTATCCCATGCGCCGCAAACTGATAAAACAAAGTATTTGTATTATCATGGGTCCAGCCACCCAATATATCTCTTGACGCAAGAGCAACCCGCAAAAATTCACTATCCATATTTACCATTCCGATACCAAATACAGGGTTATCGAAGGCGATCTTTGTACTCACTATTATTCCAGCCAGTCTTGTCGTTGTGCTGCCAAAGTTCACATTTCCTTTATCAAACATTTTCCCAAATACTACGTCCCCTATATTCGTGAATTGAATAACAGCAACTACAGCAAAGAACACAAGAAAAATAATAACCAAGCGATTAATAACATCTTCCCTTCCTGCGTTTCTCTTGATGAATACGTAAGCCGTTATAATCCATGCAAACACAATATATCCAGTAGTTGAGAAAGAGAAAAACAGTGCTATTATATACGCTGTAATATACTTTTTATTGATCTGTTTCTTATATAGCAATTCAATTGCAACAGCGAGGTTTAAGTACATCTGGAACACACCCGGTTCCCAAAAGATCCCTTGCGTTCTAACCATTGTTTGACCCAGAACTCCCTCGAGAAGTCCTGCAAATCCACATGTATATATTTTGGTATTTGCCGTATTCGTAATATATGGCAGTCTCCTAACCAGATCCGGAGCAATATAAGCAATCACCGTAAAGGCAACAGCAGTATATGCGATGAAATACATGGTCTTGTTAAATGTTTCGGCATATTTTTCAAACGAAAACAACATGCATAATAGAAATGCTATCGTCATGGCTAATACTTTTACGCCTATCCTAGTTATAGTATCGCCATTAGCGATTCCTACACTTATAAAGAGAATTGCTGTTGTTAAATAAGCCATTGTTTTTGCTTTATTACCCGAAAGCCTGATTCTAAAATGCATCTTATATATAATATAAACGCAAACCAGAATTAACGAAACCCTCGCTGCCGTTAGAACATTTTCATTTATATTTGTACCAAACAAGTACGTATCTCCAGACATAAACATAATAATGTACAGAAGTACCGCATCTTTGTCTATTGTTACCCTCTTTCTATTTATTGATATACGATTCATCTAATTATGAGTCTCACTTTCACTTTCTAAGTATTCTACCAGCTCTAATATCTTGTTTCCCTGTGTGGTACAGTTCTTATTTATATGCACCCATGTTTTTGCCTGCTCCGCCTTCTTTATAGCTTTATCCGCATCAGTCTTCCCAACCCTGTAAATCTCCTTAGCCAATGCTTCGACAGTACAGTCCGTAGGATAATTTATGTATTCATCATATTCATCCGGGATTCCATCAAGCTTGTAGCCTATAAAAGGTATGCCTGACGATAGCGCTTCAAGATTTTTGGATGGAAAACTGTACTTAGTAAACTCACCGACATTCTCTCTTGGGTTAACAATTACATTGCAAGGAATAAGAGAATCGCTTGGCTTGAGTGAAAACGACTTTGTTGTTCTTTTTTGTGGCCGGCTTAGCAAGGAAAAAGGCTGCTTGTCAGAAATATAACATATGCATGGAGCGGTGCGAACAAAATACGGAAACAGGGATTTGACACAACGGATGTTAAGAAGGATGTTAACGTTACATTTGTAAAGCAAATACTTTTTACGTGTCGAATGGTTTGCCTTGTGGTTGCGCTGATTGCTCTTATGGTTATGGCAACTGCAGGAACAGTTTATGGGTAACTTCTACCGTGTACCGGCAGACAATCGTGGCTTAAATTATGATAAATATTTCAAAGAAGGTGATGAGGAAAGAAATACTCTCACCGAATTCAATTCCAATAATACAAAGAGACTGAATCTGGAAGAAACAAAAGCGAAAATCGCATCGTTGAGTTATATCCAAGAAGAACTGGAGAAGATGAATTCTAAATAATATGAATAACATGGATTTACCTGGAATATTGGAAGCGGTATAATGAAATAAAATTGAAAAAGCGCTCCGAGGAGTGCTTTTTTTATAACAAAATTGCGAAAATACGAGGGATTTTTTTATGGGAAAATACGAGAATATCAAATGGAAAGAAAACGGTAAATTAAAGCTTCTTATTATCGTAGGAACAAGACCTGAGATTATTCGTCTTGCGGCAGTCATTAACAAAACACGGCAGTATTTTGATGTAATTCTGGCTCATACAGGACAGAATTATGATTACAATCTGAATGGTGTGTTTTTCAAAGACTTGAAGCTGTCTGATCCGGAGGTTTATCTGAATGCAGTTGGTGAAGATTTAGGTGAGACATGTGGAAATATTATTTCACAGAGCTATAAATTAATGGCAGAGATCAGGCCAGATGCAGTTCTGGTTCTGGGAGATACCAATTCTTGTCTGTCTGTTATTGGTGCAAAGCGTCTGCACATCCCGATTTTCCACATGGAGGCTGGAAACCGTTGTAAGGATGAGTGTCTGCCAGAAGAGACAAACAGAAGAATTGTAGATATTATTTCGGATGTAAATATGGCATATTCTGAGCATGCACGCCGTTATCTGGCTGATTGTGGACTTCCGAAAGAGAGGACATATGTAACAGGTTCTCCGATGGCAGAGGTTCTTCACAATAATCTGGAAGAGATTGAATCTTCTGATATTCACAGCAGACTTGGTTTAGAGAAAGGAAAGTATATTCTTCTTTCCGCACACAGAGAAGAGAATATCGATACTGAGAAGAATTTCCTCAGCTTATTTAATGCTATTAATAAGATGGCAGAGAAATATGATATGCCAATTCTTTATTCCTGTCATCCTCGTTCCAGAAAGAGAATTGAGACAACTGGATTTAAACTGAATCCAAGGGTAATTCAGCATGAGCCTCTTGGATTTCACGATTATAACTGTTTGCAGATGAATGCTTTTGCAGTTGTATCAGATTCAGGAACACTTCCGGAAGAGAGCAGTTTCTTTACTTCTGTTGGACATCCATTCCCAGCAGTTTGCATTCGTACATCTACAGAGCGTCCAGAGGCTTTGGATAAAGCATGCTTCATTCTTTCAGGTATTGATGAAAAAGGTCTTCTTCAGGCTGTAGATACAGCAGTAGAGCTGAATAAGGATGGTGATTATGGAATTCCTGTTCCGGATTATGTAGAAAAGAATGTTAGTACAAAGGTTGTAAAGATTATTCAGAGTTATACTGGTGTTGTCAATAAGATGGTATGGAGAAAAGATGTATAAGAGAGGATCTGGCAGAGTATGAAAATATTAGTTACCGGAGCCAAGGGAATGGTTGGAACAGCCCTTGTCAATAATTTAAAAAATATTAGAGATAATAAGAATCGAACAAGGCCGGGAATTCAAGTAAATGAGATTTTTGAGTATGATCTGGATTCTACAGAGGAGAAACTGGATAAATATTGTCAGGAAGCTGATTTCGTATTTAATCTCGCAGGAGTAAACCGTCCTGAAAATCCAGAGGATTTTATGAAAGGGAATTTGGGTTTTGCATCTCAGCTTCTGGATACTTTAAAGAAATACGATAATAAAGCACCAATTATGCTTTCTTCTTCTATCCAGGCAACTTTGGTTGGTCGTTTTGGTAATTCAGAATATGGACGTTCTAAAAAGGCTGGAGAGGAATTGTTCTTTGATTATGGCAAGGAAAATAATGTAAAAGTAGCAGTATATCGTTTTCCAAACCTGATGGGACATTCCAGACCCCAATATAATTCTGCAGTTTCAACATTTTGCTGGGCAGTTGCCAATGATGAACCGTTTACAGTGAATGACCGCTCTACAGAATTGGAATTGCTTTATATTGATGATCTGGTAGAAGGTATGTTTGATCTGTTAGAGGGGAAAGAGCAGCATTGTGAATTTGATGGGGTTGAGACAATTGCGAATCCATATGGTCGTTACTGTTTTGTGCCAGTAACACATAAGATTACTCTTGGTGAGATTGTAGATCTGCTCCAGCAGTTTAAAGAGCAACCCTCTACGCTTATGATGCCAAAGATGCCGGAAGGTTCTTTTGCCAAGAAGCTGTTTAGCCTGTATCTGACTTATCTTCCAACTGAGAATTTTAAATTCGCTATGAAAATGAATGTAGATAACAGAGGTTCTTTTACTGAACTGGTACATACCCAGGATTGTGGACAGGTTTCTATTAATATCAATAAACCTGGAATTACCAAAGGACAGCACTGGCATAATTCCAAGTGGGAGCTCTTCATTGTCGTTGCGGGTCATGGTTTGATTCAGGAGAGAAATATTAACACTGGTGAGATGGTGGAATTTGAAGTATCCGGGGATAAGATCGAAGCAATCTACATGATTCCGGGGTGGACTCATAATATTATTAATCTTTCTCAGACAGAGAATCTTGTGACGGTAATGACTTGTAATGAGGTATTTAATCCGGAGAGGCCGGATACATTTGGAGAGATTGTATGAAACAGATGATGGGACAATTATTAAAAATTTTGATTCCAATTATTGGTCCTATTGTTTTTGAAATATCAAATATTGTAACAGGAAGTTGGATAACGAATGATGGTAGATTTAATCTCAGTACTGGCAAATTTATTACATTATTAATTGCGATAGCATATTTAACTGTTATAATATATTGGACTTTCAAAGATAGAAAAAAGCAACAAAATGAGGAGCAATTGGAGAAGAAAATTGAATGTTTAAGCTCTGAAAAGGGACAATTTATTAATATACTAAATGAAGTTGGGAATGTTAT
>OMNT01002049.1_pt1 | contig 16882 bp, 17 predicted proteins | sample 1672551 | NCBI WGS metagenome assembly OMNT01 (sample SAMEA3136698, study PRJEB25190) | human gut metagenome
CTGTATCAGCAAGTCTCCGTGAAGGGAAAACTTCACCGCCGAAACACTATACGGAGGACACACTGCTGTCCGCTATGGAGACTGCCGGTGCGGAAGATATGCCGGAAGATGCCGAGCGTAAAGGATTGGGTACTCCGGCTACCCGTGCGGCAACACTGGAAAAGCTGGTTTCTGCCGGATTTGTACAGCGAAAGAAAAAGCAGCTCATTCCTACGGAAAAAGGAAAGAACCTGATCGCAGTCCTGCCGGACAATATCAAATCTCCCATCTTAACTGCAGAATGGGAATCCATGCTGAAACAAGTGGAACATGGCGAACTGTCGGCAACATCTTTTATGGATCAGATTGCAGATATGAGCCGGACGCTGGTAAAAGAACATACTACCCCGGAAGAACGTTTTGCGGATCTGTTTCCTTCTTCCAGAGGAACTGCACATGAAGCCGTAGGGGTATGTCCTCGCTGCGGAGCCCCGGTATATGAAGGAAAGAAAGGTTTTTTCTGCGACAACAGGGAATGTTCTTTTGCTCTTTGGAAAGATAACCGTTTCTTTTCCAGCAAGAAAAAATCCATCACAAAGTCTGTGGCAGCGGCTCTTTTGAAAGAGGGCCGTATTTCTATGTCCGGGCTTTACAGTGAAAAAACAGGAAAGACCTATGATGCGGAAGTGATTCTGGATGATACCGGCGGTAAATATGTGAATTTCAAGCTGGAATTTCCAGTAAAGAAAGGCAGGCGTAAATGAGCGATCGAAAAACCTTTGAATATGGCGGTTATCACTTCACGCCCATACGAAAATTTCACAAAAAAGAAGGCGACTTTTTCGCCATATCGAAACGGCTGGCAAGTGACCCCAACTTAGGGCTGTGTACCTATCAGGATCGGCAAAAAGCACCTTATGATTACAAAGACTTTTATACCGTTTCAACAGACAAAGAATGTGATATTTTCCGCTGCGAAGAAAATGGATTGTTGTATGTACCAGGAAAAAATGAACTTTTTATTTACCATGAACCAAAACAGAAAAAGCGGAACTCTATCGCCGATGCCCTTTCACAGCCCAGGAATGTTACTGATACAACCGAAATTTCCAGCGGTCGGCAAAGCAGAGCCCCGGAAAGGTAGGCGTTATGGCGGAGAGAGAATTGAACCGCTCGGAGCGGGCTACGATCCGAAAGCTGGTTACGGAGCTTTGCGCCAACTATGACTCTCAGGATAAGATCTGCCTTCCTTTGAACAGTCCTTGCTATATGCTGAATAAATGGTGGACCGGTGCTTATTGCAGGTACTTTGAAAAAGCGGTGCTGCCGGTGGATGCAGCACTGGAATCAGCCATTACCGGCGAGGACACCTCCATGAGACAGAAAATATGCCCTGTGTGTGGAAAGGCATATCTTCCTACAACCAGCCAGGCATATTGTTCCGCTGCCTGCCGGGTCTATGCAAGACGGAAATCCGAGCGGGAACGCAAACGCCGGAAGCGGCAAAACCAACCATGATATGTCCGCAACTTAGCCTTAAAAGTCCTTGATTTTCAAGGGCTTTTTGCACCTGTTTTCAAGGGAGCTGTATAAGAATACTCCGGTGCTTTGAAATGAGGTTAAGTTGCGGACAAAACATATATTTTAACAAAAACGATAGGAGGCGATTTTTTGAATATCAACACGATTACCGCGGAGGACCTTCGCCGCATGCCGGATAAGGAAGGACTGATTTTACAGGGCTGTGGCGGGGATCTGACAGAGTGGGTGGACGGGATCAATGAAATGCTGACAAAAGCAGGCATATTGAAAGATGGCTGTCAGTTTGAGAATGTGGCTGCTTTTCAGCACGGCGAACTGACCTGTCTGCTTTACCCGTTTGATGATGTGAAACTGGATATAGGAAAACTTGCCCTGTGGCGTTTACAGACCCATGAAGTCTATGGCGGCACATGGCTGTCGGACTTTGTGCCGAATTATTTAGGCGGATTTATAGAAACACCGGAAGCGTTGGCAGATAAACCGGATTGTCCGCTGATCGGAGCAGATGGGAACATTTTTAATCTGCTGGGTATTGCTTCCCGTACTTTGCTGGAGCATGGTTTGAAAGAACAGGCAAAAGAAATGTCTGATCGGGTATTTGTTTCCGGCAGTTATGGAGAAGCGCTCTGTATCATTGGCGAATATGTCAACATCACAGATTCCGAACCGGAGCATAAGAATTCTCTCCGTCAGCAGCTAAAAGCAACAAAACCGGCAGACCCGGTAAAAAAGCAACAAACTTCCAAACAGCAGGAACGATAAGGAGGGATGCGAAATGGAAAGGAAACGGACCTATGGTGTATGGGCAGTACGAAGCAGCACTTCTATTTTCGGACCGGCACAAAGCTGGTGCAAGGAAAATGGAAAACCGTTGGAGTTTGATAGCAAAGCCGACGCTGAAAACTATGCAAAGGAAGCCAACGAGCATACGACAGCAAATGTCCGATACTATGTGAAAGAAAAAGAACCGGAACCCGGCGCTGTTCGGAAAGGAACATCTCAACCGGAACTGGATGCGCGCAGCCATGAAGAAGTAATACCAAGAAATGATGCAGCGGAAAAACAAAACGAGATTCCGGGCCGACAGATTCCTTCTCAAACAGATCCGCTGGTAGAAATCCGCTCTGCGGTCCATAGTAATTACGCGGGTATGGTCGCTATGCTGGGTGCGGACAACCGTGTGTATTTGGGGCGTGAGGAACGTTGCCATTACCAGGATATGCAGCCATCTTACTATGACAATCAGGACGGTTCCCTGTGTTTTGTCTGTGATCAGCCCGATATGTATTATTTTCTTTATGGAGAAGGCTGGGCGCATACCCAGACGGAAATGTTGGAACGAGGGCTTACCTTGCGCCAGTATGAAGAATTTGCGAGACTGCAAAATGGGGTCCTTGCACAGTTTACCACCCAAAGAGAAATCCTGTTTGCCGGACAGCCGTTTCAGGCGCCGGAAAGTTATCTTCGCAATGCGGAACTTTATGAGGAAGGACAAACCGGGAACTACAATATGCTGGATGGCAGGCTGAACAACGAACCTCCTGTGCGCCCGGATCTGACAGACGGACAGACGGATGAAGAAATCCGGGAGCTGGTGCCGGAAGCAAAGCCGTCTTTGATGGACCGTTTGAAAGCAGACAAACCGGAGCATGAAGCAAGGCAGATGATCCCTCCTGTGCCGGAAAGGGAACGCTGATGGCCGGGGTAAGATTTGAGGATGTAGATCTTTTGGGTGCTCTTTCCCGTATCGTAGATCTTCATACCCAACATTATAAAGAGGACTTTGACCTGGATAAGGAACTGATTTCAAAACTGGCTGTGTCAGACCGTTCAGAGGATAAACAGCTTCTTTGGATGTCACGCCCTTGCGGAACCTATACCCTGCGCGAACGGGAAGTTTATCTGGATGGAAGCCATGAAAATAAAGTGTGGCGGTTTTACCAGGAACAGACAAATGATCCCGTTTTGGCTTATGCCATCTCTTTGAAAGAAGTCAGGGACGGAAAAATATTTGGCAATCTCTATCCGCTAAATTATAGAGAACATGTGGAACGGATGAAAAAGCTGACCTGTCCAATCGGAAATGTAGCCGTTGCATTTGCGGATGGAAATGTTATCACGATTCCCTATCAGGAACGGAGACAGCTTATGAACCGGTTTATGCCAGAGCATGGAGCCCCTAAAACAATGACTTATCTGCCGGAAAATGAGCCGGAGCTGATGATGATTCTAAAACGGGAACGCTTCAAACGCAGCTATCATGCGACAGCCGGAAATCTGGAGGAATATCTTGATAAGCTGGAAAAGACCACCTTGCGGGAAAAACTCAAAAGAGCAAAGACGGTGGTTTCAACACAGGAGGTCTCATCTCATAAAAGAGGGTTGGAACGATGAAGGGCGGGCATAACAAAAAATCCGTCCGCGTCGAATTTGTCATGTCCGAACCGGAGGCCGAACTGGTAAAAGAACGCATGGCGGAACTTGGCATTACCAACCTGTCGGCATATCTGCGAAAGATGGCCGTAGACGGTTACATCATTCACCTTGATATGGGAGATATTCAGGAAATGATCCGGCTTCTCCGCATTTGTTCCAATAACTTAAACCAATATACCAGACGGGCCAATGAGACCGGCAATATTTATGCCGCAGATATAGATGACATCCGCACCCGTCTGGACAGCCTTTGGGATGGCATGGACAAACTGATCCGGGGATTTGCAAATCTTTCATAATATTAAACTAATTTTGAAATGGCATCTTGATATGGGTTCATTTATTCTTAACAGTTTTTTATCGACGATATTATTATGTGGATAACGATAAGTTCCTATGATAAAATAATTTGGCATGGAGGTAAATAAAAATGTGTAAAATTGTTATTATTGAAGATGATATAGATATTTGCAATATGATTAAAAAATTCTTGGAAAATAATAAATATAGTGTTCAATATGCTTTAAATGGTATAGAAGGAATAAATTTGTGCAAATCTTTTGTTCCGGACTTGATAATACTTGACATTATGTTGCCAGGGCTGAATGGGGATGATGTATTACAGAAATTGCGAAAATTTACAAACGCTCCTGTTATTGTTGTATCAGCAAAAACAATGGTTCAGACCAAAATAGAATTATTAAAAATAGGGGCAGATGACTACATGACAAAACCATTTGATTTGTATGAGCTTCTTGCACGTATTGAGGCAAATTTAAAACGGACTGTCGATAATCCTTATCAAAATAATAATACTTTGATATACAAAAATATAAAGATCAATAACTCTTTGGTTTATATAAACGGAGTATTAGTACCATTTACATCAACAGAATTGAGCATTTTAGAATTGCTATTGCAATACCCACAGAAAATATTTTCAAAACAAAATTTATATGAATCCATTTGGAATGAACCTTATGCGTATGATGACGATACAATCAATACTCATATTAGTCATATTCGTAAGAAAATTAAATCAATTACAAATGAAGATTATATACAAACTATTTGGGGGATTGGATATAAAATGAAATAATCTTTAGATTTTCTTTAGAGTTATCATATATAGTGGCATGGAAAGGAGTTGTTTAGGATGACAAAATTTATATGCGAAACAAAAAACCTGAGCAAAAAATATAAAGATTTCTATGCTTTAAAAAATGTAAACTTAACTATTCCAAAAGGCGAAATATATGGACTTGTGGGCGAAAATGGAGCAGGAAAAACAACGCTAATCAGATTATTGACAGGTCTTAATTTTAAAAGTGAAGGAGAAATTATTCTATTTGGGCATAATGATAATCTGCAATATGAACGATCAAAAATCGGGTGTACGATTGAAATGCCGGCACTATATAAAGATATGACTGCTTCACAAAATCTGGAAGTGCAAAGAATACAGAGAGGTATTCCGAATAAAAGCTGCATTGCTGATACTTTAGAATTGATTGGCTTATCGAACGCAGGTAAAAAAAGAGTAGCGAATTTTTCATTAGGGATGAAACAGCGGCTTGCACTGGGCGTTGCATTATTAGGTGAGCCAGAATTTTTAATATTGGATGAACCTGTCAATGGACTTGATCCTACGGGAATTATCGAATTACGGGAACTTCTTAAAAAATTAGTGAAAGAACGGGAAACCACCATTTTAATATCCAGCCATATATTAAGCGAATTGCACCAGCTCGCCACTTGTTATGGCTTTCTTCATAAGGGAGAACTTTTAAAACAAATTTCTGCTGAAAAATTGAATGAAGAATGTAAACGGCATATTTGTTTGAAAACAGATAATATACAGAAAACCACTCTCATATTAGAACAAAAAGCTAATATTAAAAACTATTCCGTTTATCCAGACAATTCTATTCGGATTTATGATTGTTTAGATAATGTAAGAATGATTTCCAAATTACTAACCGACAATGAAATCATCATTGATGAAATCTCTGTTCAGGGAGAAGATTTGGAAACATACTTTGAAAATCTAATAGGGGGTAGAAAAAATGTATAATCAAATACGGGCAGAATTTTATAAATTATTTCATACAAAGGCGTTATATCTAACATTTGCATTGATTTTAGCTGTTTTTGGTATCTTTTCCATAGGAGGTCAGCAACAATTTGTAGTATCTAGTTCCAGCGTAGATGAAACATGGAAGATAGGAGAAACCGTAGGATTTCTTGCTCGTGCATATAGTGATCAGGTACATCCAATGATTGAAGAAATTATAAGGACTGCCACGTCTTATACGGTATTTTTCTGGCTGATTGTTCTTATATTTTCTGTTGTTTTCTTTTCCAGAGAATATACAGATTCAACGATTAAAATTGCGATTGCAAGTGGACAAAGCCGACTAAAATTCTTTATTGCAAAGTATATCGTGATTACTGTTACCAGCATCATTTTATATTTTTCATTTATTATGGTTGCATTTATAATTGAATGTACAAAATACAATGTGCCGATACAATTACTTCCAATGTTGAAAATTGCAGGGCTAAATTGCATGGTTATGGGAGCCTTTATCGGTATTACACTCATGCTGTGTGTGATATTTAAGCATACAGCTATTGTGGTAGGAACTATGTCATTATTTACTTTTAGCGGACCTCTTATTTATATGATGACATGGGATAATATGTCTGCTCAATCGTGGCGAGTTCTAACGTACTTAAAAATCAATCCGATGTATTATTGGATGAATACGTGTTCTTATAATATGGTAAATCATTTGGAAATCAATATCTTACTTTATTTTGTAGGAACTGTAATTATTACATTCCTGGTGTCAGCATTGATATTGAGAAAACAAGAAATACACTAATTACAACAGAAAGGGGAAATGCGGATATGTTCTATTTTTTATTGATATGTTCTATATTCATATTAGCATGTTCCCTTTTTTCTATTACTAGAACAATTCGCAATATAAATAAGCAGATAAAGGAAAAACGAAAAATAAGAGTATCTTTATCAAATAGAGATATTGAAGAGTTAGCTTATGCGATCAATCAAAAAGATACCCTGCATAAGAAACTGCAAGTTCAAATTAAGCAAGAAGAAGATCAGTTAAAGCAATCTATATCTAATATAAGCCATGATCTAAGAACCCCATTAACATCTATACAGGGTTATCTAACACTTTTACAAGAATGTGAAGATAAACAGGAGCAAGACCAATATATTGAAATCATTAAAGCAAAAACAGATTATCTCACAGATCTGGTGCAAGAATTTTATGATTTATCTGTGGTGGAAAATGAGCAGTTTGATGTTGAATGTGAGAAGGTTGATATAAATAGAATTGTTACAGATTGCTTAATTGAAAAGTATTATGAATTTGGGGAAATCCAGCCGATTATTCAAACAGAAAAATCTCCGGTGTGGATATATGGCAATAACCTTATTTGTAAACGTATTATTGAAAATCTAATTACAAATGCAATCCGTTATTCTGATAACTATATTGAAGTGTCCATTAACCAGGAAGGCGTGTTCATGATTAAAAATTCAACGCAATCCCTTGATGAGATGGATATAAATTTATTATTCAGCAAGTTTTACACCGTTGATAAATCACGCACCAAAGGTGGTTCCGGTTTGGGATTGTATATTGTAAAAGAATTACTAAAGAAAATAGATGGAAAAATCGGAAATATAGAATATAATAAGCCAATTTTATCTATAACACTTTTTTTTCGATTGTTTAAATAGCCTTTAAGATGGCATGGATAAACTGATCCGGGGATTTGCAAACATTTCATAAACAGCCGGAAAGCCGTTGCTTTCTTTTTGCCGTCACGGTAAAATTTTTATAAGGGCAGATGCCCTTCTGAAAGGAGGCAAAGCGTATGCGTTTGATAGGTAAATTACTGGCACTTCCCTTTATGCTGGTTACGGGGATTCTTTATCTGGTATGTAAATTTTTAGTGGTTCTTTCCGGTGCGGTACTTGGGATTCTTTCTGGGATCATCTTTCTGGCGGCATTGGTGCTGTTCTTTGTCGCAGGATTTTTGCCGGGTCTTGCATGGCTTATGATCGCCTTTCTTATCAGTCCATACGGTCTGCCTCTGGCGGCTGCATGGCTGGTAGGGATCATTGGCGGGGCAAACAGTGCCTTAAAGGATTTTATATTTGGTTAAGCAGATTTGGCGGGGCGCATAGGCAGCCCCGCTCTTTTTCTGCAATTATAACTTCTCTGATTGGAATTAAGTTAAGGAGGTGACGAAAATAGCGACCACAAGACTGATGCCTCTGCATGTAGGAAAAGGTCGGAATATCTCTACTGCGATCTCAGATATTATTGATTATGTAGAAAATCCGCAGAAAACCGATTTTGGAAAATTCATTTATGGCTATGAGTGTGATACCCGGCTTGCTGATGCAGAGTTTCTTCTGTCCAAACGACAGTATGCAAATCTGACCGGCAGAAATCAGGGTGCAGATGATGTGATCGCCTACCATCTCCGTCAGGCATTTAAGCCCGGCGAAGTTACGCCAGAAGAAGCTAATCAGATCGGCAGGGAGCTGGCACTGAAGCTCACAAAAGGAAACCATGCCTTTGTTGTCTGCACCCATGTGGATAAGCACCATGTCCATAATCACATCATTATCAACTCTACTACACTGGACTGTCAGAAAAAATTTCGCAACTTCTGGGGTTCTACCTGGGCAATCCGGCGAATGAATGACAAGCTGTGTTTGGAGCATGGACTTTCGATTGTAGAAAATCCGAAACCCAGCCGGGAGCATTATGGCACATGGCTGGGAAATAAAAAGCAGCCTTCCTTTCAGGAGCAGATACGCATTGCTATTGATGCTGCATTAGAGGAAAAGCCAAAAGATTTTGAGGAACTTCTACAGAAGCTGGAAACTGCTGGGCTGGAAGTCAACCGTGAAAGAAAACATCTTCGGTTCCGAGTTCCGGGACAAGAAAATTATACCCGATGCGATACGCTCAAAGGCGATTATACAGAACAGGCCATCAAAGAACGGATTGCCGGTACACGGACAGTAAAACCCCGCCATGCCTTTTCTAAAAAAACGGTTTCCAAAGTTGGATTGCTGGTTGATATTGAAGCTGCAATCCGTTCCGGCAAGGGCCCTGGTTATGAGCGCTGGGCAAAAGTGTTCAACCTAAAGCAGCTTTCTCAGGCAGTGCTCTACTTAAAAGAACATGGCGATATGGGTTATGAGGATCTTCTGGAAAAAGCCAACGCCACTACCACTAATTTCAATACCTTATCCGTTCAGATCAAAGATCTGGAGTCAAAAATGAACGCCAATGCCGAGCTGCAAAAACAGATCGTAAACTATGCGAAAACGCGGGCTGTCTATGTAGAATATCGCAAAGCCGGGTACAGCAAAAAATACCGAACAGCACATGAGTCTGAAATTCTGCTGCACCAGGCGGCAAAGAATCATTTTGACGAGCTGGGAATCAAAAAGCTCCCCTCTGTCAAATCTCTCCGGGAGGAATACACCGATCTTCTGGAACAAAAACGGAAAGCCTATTCTGCCTATAAGCAGGCCAAAAATGATATGAAAGAACTTCATAATGTTCGGGCCAATGTGGAATACCTATTAGAGATTTCTTCCCCACCACAACCGCAGCGCAGCACAGAAAAATCCCGTCAATAAGGTTTGCTAACTTGAATTCTATAGACCTTGACTTTCCGGGACTTCTTAACTATAATAATACTCAAGCAGGGGGACTACCTTGTAGTTGAGAAGGTTAAAACCTGACCCTTTGAACCTGTTGGCTAATACCAACGCAGGGAGCTAAAGAATACAGATTCGTATTTTTTGGACATTCTCTGTTTTGGGAATGTCCTTTTTTAATTGAATAAGATATGATATGTGTTTGCGAGGGAACTGAACAAGTTGAAAAAGGTAAGACCTGACCTCTGGACCTGTCGGCTAATACCGGCGTAGGGAAGCAATTTCTTACGCTCGTATTGCGTCTGAAAGAGCTTCTAATTGTTTTAGAGGCTCTATTTTTTTATCTTAGGAGGATCAAACATGGCATTTATGAAAGACATCTTAACCCACAACATCCCCATTTGGGAAGAATGTGCAGCTACCCCATTTGTGCAGGAAGTGCAAACTGGAAAGCTACCTCTTGAAAAGTTCAAGAGATATATGATTCAGGATAGTATCTATCTGAAAAACTATGCCCGCATATACGGCAAGGCAATTTTTCATGCTGATACATTAAGAGAAATTCAGCTTTACTACTCCATGCTGAACTTTGTAAATGATACGGAATCGGAAGTGCGGCTGGATTATCTAAAGCAATTTTGCATAACAGATGATGATATTGAACTGATCGCCCCTTTGCCTGAAAATCAAAATTACATTGATTTCATGTTTGAGATTGCGTCACATGGAAAGAATGAAGAAATTTTAATGGCGGTTCTTCCCTGTATGTTAAGTTACAGCTATATATTCCGCAAACTGGCGTCTGTCCCCACAAGCAGAGAATCAAGATATTGGGACTTTATCAAAGATTATGCGGATGAACAATATGCAGAAAGCTGCAAAGAATGGTCTGCTTTTGCAGAGCATAAATGTGCCGGGTTATCAGTAGCAAATAAAAAGTATCTGGCTGATATTTTTGAGAAAGCAAGTTTGTTAGAACTTGCTTTTTGGAAGATGGCCTATCGGAACGAGAGAATGGAGGAAAATGCAAAATGAAAAAAGTATTGTCCATTGCCGGATCAGATTGCAGCGGAGGTGCAGGTATTCAGGCTGATTTGAAAACTTTTTCTGCTCACGGTGTATTTGGAATGAGTGTTATTGTTTCTGTTGTTGCAGAGAACACCAGCCGTGTTATCGACATCCAAGATATTACCCCGGATATGATTGAAAAACAGATTGACGCCGTATTTGAAGATATTGAAGTGGACGCAGTAAAAATCGGTATGCTTTCTACACCAGAATGTATGAAAGCGGTGGCAAAGAAACTATTACAATATAAGCCCCAAAATGTCGTAATCGACCCGGTTATGTATGCCAAAAATGGCTGCCCATTGATGAATCCTACGGCGGTTTCCACCTTGATAGACACAGTAATTCCACTGGCCGATGTACTTACTCCGAATATTCCAGAGGCAGAGAAAATAGCAGATATGCAGATTTCCACAGTTTCAGATATGGAGGCTGCCGCAAGAAAAATATATGCCATGGGTTGTAAGGCGATTGTTGTCAAGGGTGGACATCATATAGGAAATGCTGTTGATGTCCTATTTGATGGAGAAAATTTCTACCATTTTGAAACATCCCGCATTGATACGAAAAATACTCATGGGACAGGCTGTACCTTTTCTTCTGCAATCGCTTCCCAGCTTGCAAAGGGAAAAAGTGTTCCGCTTGCAGTCGAATCTGCAAAGGCTTATGTCACAATGGCAATCGAACACTCTCTTGCGATTGGAAAAGGCTGTGGCCCGACGCACCATTTCTACGAATTGTATCAGCATGGTTTATCTAAAGAATAGGCAGGTGCAAAATGAACTTTGATTATACACTTTATCTTGTTACTGATCGTCAACTAATGAGCTGCGATAGCCTGACAGAAGCGGTGGAACAGGCAATTTTAGGAGGCTGCACAATGATACAACTCCGAGAAAAAGAATTGTCCTCATTAGAATTTTACAATCAGGCTGTTGCCGTGAAACAGGTTACGGATAAATACCATATTCCCCTTATCATAAACGACCGGATAGATATTGCAATGGCTGTGCAGGCTACGGGGGTACATATTGGACAGCATGATTTACCTGCGGCTGCCGTCCGCAAAGTAATTGGGGAAAATATGCTGTTGGGAGTATCTGCATCTTCCATTGCAGAAGCAATACAGGCACAACAGGATGGTGCAGATTATTTGGGAGTTGGCGCAATGTTCCCTACTGGAACTAAAACCGACGCTGATTCTGTATCAATGGAGGAATTACAGAAAATCCGCACAGCCGTTTCTTTGCCGATCGTTGTTATTGGCGGTATCAATAAAGGAAATACAGGGCGTTTCAAGCCCATGGGAATTGACGGGCTGGCTGTTGTATCTGCCATCATAGCGCAGTCCGATATAAAAGCTGCTGCTGCGGAACTGAAAGATTTATTTTGCGGAAAGGAAAAGAAACATGGATTTTAATGCGGCAATCTTTGATTTAGATGGAACAATTCTGGATTCAATGGATGTATGGGAGCATATAGATATTCAGTTTTTGAAAAAGAGAAATCTTCCCGTCCCGGAAAATTATGTAACTGAAATATGTGCAAGGAGTTTTGAGGAAGCCGCACAATATACCATTGATCTTTTTGGATTGCAGGAAACGGTAGAGGGAATTATTGAGGAATGGAATAATATGGCGGTCGAGGAATACAGTAACCATGTCGGTCTGCTGCCCCATGCCCTTGATTATCTTCTGCGCTTAAAAGAACATGGAATAAAACTTGCAGTTGCTACGGGGTTGCCGGAAAAGCTCTATATTCCATGCTTAAAGAACAATTCTATTTTAGAATTATTTGACGCTCTATGTTCAACAGATGAGGTTCAGCGGGGAAAAGAATATTCGGATGTCTTTGAATTGGCCGCAAGAAAATTAGGGGTTGCACCTGAACACTGTATTGTGTTTGATGATGTGCTTCCAGCAATTAAAAGCGCAAAGGCAGCCCGTATGTTAGCAGGCGGGATTTATGATAAGTATTCCGCAGATCAGCGTACAGAAATAGAAAGGATTGCGGATATTTACTTACTTGATTTTCGGCAAGCACCGATCCCACACAAAGAGGTATGAAAATGGAAAAATGGGATTTATATAATGCAAAACGGGAAAAGTCTGGAATAACAGTGTGCCGTGGAGAAATCATACCCAAAGGGCTGTATCATTTATCTGTGAGTGTATGGATCGTCAACCAGCAGGGGCAGTATCTTTTATCACAGCGGCATCCGAAAAAGCAATACCCTCTTTATTGGGAATGTACGGGTGGTTCTGTACTTTCCGGGGAAACCAGTTTACAAGGAGCAATCCGAGAGGTAAAAGAAGAATTAGGAATACTGCTTACTCCCGGAAGTGAAAAATTGATTTATCAGAGCAGACGGGAAAATGTGCAGGATTTTTACGATGTTTGGCTATTTCATAAGGATATAAAGATTGAAGAAATGCGTTTACAGGAAACAGAAGTTGTGGATGTTCAATGGGTAAATCCAGATAAGTTATTTGAGATGTTTCGCCTGAAACATCTGCACCCTCTAATTACCTATGTAGATCAGCTAATAGGCTGAAAAAGCGCCGGGCGCAGAGGTATCAAAGCCTCTGCATCTGGCGCTTCTTTTTTGTCCTTTTTCCCGCATTTAGAACCCCGTTTTGCGGGGAACAGGATAACTTTATCCACCTGCCTGCCGGCCATGCGGAAAAACCCTTGATTTCCGTGGACTTTTAACGCCCTAAATGCGTAGACAGGAGGTATCTTTTCCGCTGGCGCTCAGCCTTTTAATTCCGTGTTGCACATGAGGCGGAAATCTTACTGCACCAGACAGCGAAGAATCATTTTGACGAACTGGGAATCAAAAAGCTCCCCTCTGTCAAATCCCTCCGAGAGGAATACACCGATCTTCTGGAACAAAAACGGAAAGCCTATTCTGCCTATAAGCAGGCCAAAAATGATATGAAAGAACTTCATAATGTTCGGGCCAATGTGGAATACCTATTAGAGATTTCTTCCCCACCACAACCGCAGCGCAGCACAGAAAAATCCCGTCAATAAGGTTTGCTAACTTGAATTCTATAGACCTTGACTTTCCGGGACTTCTTAACTATAATAATACTCAAGCAGGGGGACTACCTTGTAGTTGAGAAGGTTAAAACCTGACCCTTTGAACCTGTTGGCTAATACCAACGCAGGGAGCTAAAGAATACAGATTCGTATTTTTTGGACATTCTCTGTTTTGGGAATGTCCTTTTTTAATTGAATAAGATATGATATGTGTTTGCGAGGGAACTGAACAAGTTGAAAAAGGTAAGACCTGACCTCTGGACCTGTCGGCTAATACCGGCGTAGGGAAGCAATTTCTTACGCTCGTATTGCGTCTGAAAGAGCTTCTAATTGTTTTAGAGGCTCTATTTTTTTATCTTAGGAGGATCAAACATGGCATTTATGAAAGACATCTTAACCCACAACATCCCCATTTGGGAAGAATGTGCAGCTACCCCATTTGTGCAGGAAGTGCAAACTGGAAAGCTACCTCTTGAAAAGTTCAAGAGATATATGATTCAGGATAGTATCTATCTGAAAAACTATGCCCGCATATACGGCAAGGCAATTTTTCATGCTGATACATTAAGAGAAATTCAGCTTTACTACTCCATGCTGAACTTTGTAAATGATACGGAATCGGAAGTGCGGCTGGATTATCTAAAGCAATTTTGCATAACAGATGATGATATTGAACTGATCGCCCCTTTGCCTGAAAATCAAAATTACATTGATTTCATGTTTGAGATTGCGTCACATGGAAAGAATGAAGAAATTTTAATGGCGGTTCTTCCCTGTATGTTAAGTTACAGCTATATATTCCGCAAACTGGCGTCTGTCCCCACAAGCAGAGAATCAAGATATTGGGACTTTATCAAAGATTATGCGGATGAACAATATGCAGAAAGCTGCAAAGAATGGTCTGCTTTTGCAGAGCATAAATGTGCCGGGTTATCAGTAGCAAATAAAAAGTATCTGGCTGATATTTTTGAGAAAGCAAGTTTGTTAGAACTTGCTTTTTGGAAGATGGCCTATCGGAACGAGAGAATGGAGGAAAATGCAAAATGAAAAAAGTATTGTCCATTGCCGGATCAGATTGCAGCGGAGGTGCAGGTATTCAGGCTGATTTGAAAACTTTTTCTGCTCACGGTGTATTTGGAATGAGTGTTATTGTTTCTGTTGTTGCAGAGAACACCAGCCGTGTTATCGACATCCAAGATATTACCCCGGATATGATTGAAAAACAGATTGACGCCGTATTTGAAGATATTGAAGTGGACGCAGTAAAAATCGGTATGCTTTCTACACCAGAATGTATGAAAGCGGTGGCAAAGAAACTATTACAATATAAGCCCCAAAATGTTGTAATCGACCCGGTTATGTATGCCAAAAATCGCTCCTGCCCAGAAATTACCGCTTTCATCCACTCTTCCGACCGGATTGCCGTCACAGTAGTTATACAGGTTCTTGTCATTCAGTGTTGTTTTGCTCATGCCCAGCACTGACAAACTGTCCGCACTCATCATTCTGCCTAATTCCGGATTGTAATAACGGCTTTCCAGATAATACAGTCCTGTTTCTGTGTCATAATAGTAACCGCGGTATCTGAATGGGTTATCCACACCAAGTGTCGACGCCATGGAGCCGCCTGTCTTCAGAAGATTGCCCCATGTATCATAGCTGTAGTCCACACCCCACTGCCCGGCTGCAGTTTTGTCTCCCTGTCATCCTTATCAAATGTATACACGGTTGTCTGCTTATTCCTATCACACACCGTTGTCACACTGTCTACATTGCCATTCGCATCATAATGATACAGTCGTTCTTCGCCGGTATTCGAAACCGCTTTTCCCATACGGCCAAGCAAATCAAAAAAGAGACATCCTTTGATATTTTCTCTGTATCTTATACAAAGTCATATCAAAAGATGTCTCTAATCTAAAAATCAATGTAACTGTTCAGAGCCAGCCTCCAAAATGCTACGCATTTCGTCGGTGTGGCGTATCCGCCAAATAAAATTTCAAAAACAGTCTTAAAAATGCAAGCATTTTATACCTGTTTTTTGAAATTTTGCTTGGCTCTGAACAGTTACAAATCAATATTCTTTTTATTCTGCCATTCTATACAATTTCATGGCATTCTCCCAGGTGATATCTTCAACCTCTGCTGTCGTAATACCCTTGATCTCCGCAATAGCCATCACCACATACGGCAGATTCAGTGAAGAATTCCGCTTGCCGCGGTTCGGCACAGGTGTCAGATAGGGAGAATCCGTCTCCAGCACGATTCTGTCCATCGGCGCATAGTCAACCACTTCCTTCAGCACTCTGGCATTCTTGTATGTCAGAACACCGCCGATGCCCAGATACATGCCCATATTCAGATATTCTCTGGCCATTTCCACTGTATAAGAAAAACAGTGTACTACGCCGCCGATTTCTGCCAGATGTTCTTCCTTCGCAATATCCAATGTATCCTTCGCCGCATCCCTTGAATGGATAGAAACCGGCAATACCTTTTCCCTGGCAAGATTCAGCTGACGCCTGAACCAGTATCGCTGATTGGCTCTGACCTCCGGGTCTTTTTCCCAATAGTAATCCAGCCCGATCTCACCTACAGCCACCACTTTCTCATGGGCCGTCTGCTCACTGAGCCACTGAAATGTATGCTCATTTAACTGGGCGGCATCACTTGGATGCACACCTGCTGCCGCATAAATAAACGGATATTTTTCCGCAAGGGCAATACTTGAAGCCGTAGAAGCCAGATCGGCACCGATATTCACAATCCTGCCGATTCCCGCTTCCTGCATACTCTCAAGCAGGCTTTCCCTGTCTTCATCAAACATTTTATCGTCATAATGAGCATGTGTCTCAAAAATCATGCGCTATCCCTCCATTCGTCAATTTCTGCTTAATCTTCAATAAGTCCCCGCGCATCAGGCGCTGCTCATTCTTCGGCAAACCCAATTTCTTCAATCTCTACTCGATCTTCGGCAAATCCCATCGATACGTGGCCGCCAGAATACGGATGATCACCACCACAACTGCCCCCAGAATCATACCGGCAGACTTGTGGTAAGGCATCAGCCATATGCAGACGCCGGCC
>OMNT01002051.1_pt1 | contig 16870 bp, 19 predicted proteins | sample 1672551 | NCBI WGS metagenome assembly OMNT01 (sample SAMEA3136698, study PRJEB25190) | human gut metagenome
ACAATATATAATATAAATTTTCTATCTTTTTTCTTTTCCATTTTAATACTTCTCCTTTTTAATTATATTTATAGTATATCAGTTTTATTAATAAAAAACTAGGTTTAAGCCTAGTATTTATTTAAGTTATTATTAAGGTTCAGAAATAATTTGAGAATATTCTAAACTAGCCATAAATTTCTTAGAACCATTTTGTATTTGATTATGCATATAGTTAATTAATGTTACTCTAGCCATATAGTAATCATTTACTTTACCAATAGTTTTACTTGTGGTCATTTCTACATTATCTACTAAATTAAGAGTTCCTTGAGAATTAGTAATATCATATGTATTTTGAAGTACATAACACTTATTATTTGTTGCATTAAAGTAATCAGCAACCCATCTATTATTACCATCACAAGCAGCTTCAGAAGTTATTCCATCAACTACTTGTCTATTAGGATCATAACATTTTCCAGTGTTACAAGTTTCTGAAGTTTTAGTATTATCAACTTTATAGAAATCTAATACTAATTCAGCATCCTTTCTAGTTTCCCAGATATACATATCACTTGCAGTACAAGAATACATATTATCTAAATAATCAGTTCTTGATACAACATTTCCTTTAGCATAACATTTTTCTGCTTTACCATCAGTAGCCCAAATATTTTCACCATTACAGTTTTCTTTATCAACCTCTACTGTATCAGTTTTTACATAACAAGTTCCTGAAGTATATTCCATATCATTTTGTGAAATATTTAAATCAATTTTATATTTTCTTTTAGATTCAGTATCACTATTTGTTGTAAAAGTTATACTTCCTAGTGATTCAGCACTTAAATCTTCTCCAGCAGCTGCTTGATCCTTTCCAAAATTTTCAGTATTTGCCACTATTTCAATTGGAGCACCTGCATCAATTAAAAATAAATCACTTGATACATTAGTTGTTACATTAATATTTGAATTACCCTTTCCATCAACTTGACTTGCTAAATAAGCAAATGTTGCTCCGATTACAACAACTAACATAGTTACTATAGCTATTACTGTAAGAAGAACTACATTACTCTTTTTTGAATTTTCATCCATTTTAAAAATCTCCCTTCTATTATCAAGATAATCATATAATATTTTTTTACTTTAGTCAATAAATTAAAAATTATTTTTTAAAAATTATACATTTTTTTTACTTTTTTTGATATGATTATAATGGAGAAAAAAATATGATATTACAAATAAGTGATGATGAAAATATAAAAGTAAAAATAGCAAATAATTTTTTTAAGAAATTAATTGGATTTATGGGTAAAAAAGATTTTGATTATGGAATAATTTTTCCTAAAACAAATTCAATTCATACTTTTTTTATGAAGGAAAATATTGATGTAATTGGTTTTGATAATCATGGAATAATTATTTTTAAAGCAGTTAATGTAGAAAAGAATAAAGTTATTGTAATAAAGGAGCAATTAAAAAATACAAACATTTTAGAAATGCCTGCATTTAAATCAAAAAAATTAAAAATGTATGATAAATTAACCTTTATACGTAAATAAATAATCATTTATTGCTACATCATCACCAGGTTTAGCACCCATTTTTTCTAAGGTTTCTTCAACACCCATAGCACGAAGTATTCTACCAAAACGAAGAACTCCCTCTTCTTCAGTAAACTTAGTCATATTAAATAATCTTTCTATTTCTTTACCTGTAACAACCCAAGTATCACCATCTTTAGTTATTTCATATGGTTTATCTTTTTTAAATTTAATATAAACTTCATCCTCAAACTCATCTTTATCATAAGAAAATTCTTCTTCAGTTTTTAAAGTTTCATTTATTTTGTTTAATAAATCATCAATACCTAAATGAGTAATAGAGCTTATTTCAAATATATCTTTATCTGGATAAGCTTTTTTAAATTCTATTAAATTATCTTTACTATCAGGCATATCCATTTTTGAGGCAACAATAATTTCTTTTTTATTTGCAAGTTTTTTAGAGTATTTAGAAAGTTCTTCCCTAATTACTTTATAATCATTAATAGGATCATTACCTTCCATTTTAGACATATTTACCATATGTACTAAAACTTTACATCTATCAGCATGTTTTAAGAATCTATCTCCTAAACCGACTCCTTCACTTGCGCCTTCGATTAAGCCAGGAAGGTCTGCTACTACAAAAGAATCACTACCTAATTTAACTACTCCTAAATTAGGTGATAAAGTTGTAAAATGATAACTTGCTATTTTAGGTTTAGCCGAAGATATTACACTTAAAAATGTTGATTTTCCAACACTTGGCATACCAATAAGTCCTACATCCGCTAAAACTTTAAGTTCACATCTTAAATATTTTATTTCTCCTTGTTCACCATTTTCAGAAAACTTTGGAGCAGGATTTTCATGAGTAGCAAAGGCTTTATTACCTCTTCCACCTCTTCCACCATGAGCAACTATAACAGATTGATTATCCTCAACAATATCACTTACAATAAGATTAGTATCATCATCATAAACAGTAGTTCCAAGAGGTACTTTAATAATGATATCTTCACTATTTTTACCATATTTATTGGAACCCATACCATTTTCACCTTTTTTACCTTTAATAATTTTTTGAAATCTTAAATCTACTAAAGTTTTTAAAGATTTGTCTCCAACAAAAACGATATTACTTCCTCTTCCACCATTTCCACCATCTGGTCCACCCATAGGTACAAATTTTTCTCTACGAAAGGAAGTACATCCCATACCTCCATCACCAGCAATTAATTTAACTTTAACTTCATCAACAAACATATTATCTTCCCCTTAAACTTATATCTATTGTATCAAATTCCTTATAATTTGCATAGTAAGAAATCATTTCTACAATAATTTCCTTTAAAATACTATTACTTTCACTATACATATTATTTTCATTAAAGTACTTTTCCATACATCTTGCATAATTAATATTATTTCTAATAGTCTTTTTCTTTTCAAAATCATATTTATTTAAATCATATGAACAAAATAAAATACTTATATTATTAAATAAATCACTTAATACTTTATTTTTTTCTTCATCATCAAGATAATCAATAAATAATATTCCATCTGAAAAGTAATTACTAAATTTATTTATATTGATTCCCATTGGAAGTGGTAATACTTTTTCATCAATACTAACTAAATACATAATAAACCCTCCTTCAAAAAAAATGCCATTAAGGCATTATTATTTCTCATAAACAGATACTTTTTTCTTATCTTTACCCATTCTTTCATACTTAACAGTTCCATTAACTTTAGCAAATAAAGTATGATCTTTTCCCATTCCTACATTAGTTCCTGGATAAATTCTAGTTCCTCTTTGACGGTAAATAATACTTCCAGCATTACATGTTTGTCCATCAGAAAGTTTAGCACCTAATCTACGACCTGCTGAATCACGATTGTTCTTAGTAGAACCTTGAGCCTTAACATGAGCAAATCTTTGAATATTTAAACTTATATATAACATTTCTATTCTCCTTTACTATTATTCTTCATTAACTTTAATATTTTTAGGATAACATTTTTCTATTTCTTTAAGCATCATCATCATATTTAAAATTAATGAGTTTGTAATATCATCAGATAAAAGAACTTTTATTTCCATATATTCATCATTATCTAGAAATTCAATACTTTTTTCATTGATATTTAATAGACCATTTACAGTAGTATAAATTATACTTGATACGCTAGCACACACAATATCTTTACCAGCATTATCATAACCTGAATGACCAGTTATTTTAATAACATTTCCATTTTTATTAACTTTAATCATTATTAACCATTAATTTTTTTAACTTCAACTAAAGTATATGCTTGTCTATGTCCTTGAGTTTTTCTAGATTTTTTCTTAGGACGATAATGGAATACTTTTATTTTTTTACCTCTACCATTTTTAATAACTTCAGCTTCAACTGATGCTCCTTTTACAAATGGTTTTCCAGCTTTTCCATCAACAAATAATACTTCATCGAAAACAACTTTTTGTCCAGCTTCAACATCTAATTTTTCAACATAGATACGGCTATTTTCTTCAACATAATATTGTTTTCCACCTGTTTTAATTATAGCTTTCATTTCTTTTCCTCCTTTTCATAAGTCACACCTTTAAGGTAAGATAATCTTTTAAAAACCTTTTTAGAGTGGATGAAATGACTTAAAACAATAAGATTATACCAAAAAATCCCTGATATAGTCAAGGATTTTCGTTAATTTTTTTCATTATATTATATTTCAAAATCAAGCATATCATTAACTGCTATTTCATATAAATCTTGTTCATGTTTCACTGTATCAATTAAAAACATTTTATCATTTTCATAATTTTTAAGACCTCTTAAATAAAAAGGTTTATCATTATCTAGTACAATAAAAGGCATTATATTATTCTTTAAGCATTCTTTAAACATTATCATTCTTCCCACTCTACCATTGCCATCTCCAAAAGGATGTATTTTTTCAAATCTATAATGAAATTCAATTATATCCTCAAGAGTAATATTTTCAATTGAATTATACCAAGAAAGTAAATTATCAATATCTTTTGGAGTATCTTTAGGTGAAGATGTACTTATAATATTAATTAAACCTATTTTATTAGGAACTATCTTAAATCATCCAACATTATATCTTGGATTATCTTAATCAGATATTCCTTTTTTAAGAATTTTATTCATTTCAATTAAATCATCTAATTTTACTACATCATCTTCCTTAGATATATAAGAGTTTGTTACAAATATTTCTTCAGTTTCATTCTCACTTAAATGTGTATCCTCAATTTTATTAGAATTATATGCAAAATTAACTTGTGAATAATGATATATATTACCCTTAAATTTTGAATTTTTTTGACTAATTAACTCACTTTTTAACTTTTCTATATTCATAATTACCTTTCATTATTATTTATCACTTAATTCTACTCTACGATATACACATCATCGTATGTACCACTGCCAAGTAACTTAGCATCAGAAGATAGAGAGACTACACCACGCACGCCTTGATCTTGAAAGAAGAAATCATAAGTGAGACTATCCTTATCAACCATGAATACAGCAGTACAATCACTCTCAAAATTAAAAGGTGAACCTAACCAATACCATTTTCCGGTATATAAATAATAACTCTTGTTATTAAGATAATTATTAACTCCTGCCATATTGACTTCATCAGCTGTTATTAATCCAACTGGATAAGATAACTTACCATTACCCTTAGTTGTTGTTGTACTAAACTTATCATTTGCATTTGCACATGTTAAAATCGGATTTGATTTTGAACCATCTCCCCATATTCTATTGTGCGCTCCATAATAATAGTCTGTTCCCATTGATGCCCATGAACTTATTTCACCTGTGGCACCACTACTATTTGTTGAAGCAGTTCTATCATTACAATATATTTGATCTGTTATTTTTGTTCCGATTTTATTTAAATCAGTATAATTTGCATACCAATCTTCCAAATAAGTTTTAATAGTACTACTTTGGCTCGTTCCATGTTGCTCTCCTATTGTATACATATACCCTACATATTCCGCACTTTCATTGGCTACATTAAATAGTGAGTAACCTATTGAGGTTTTTTCTGTTAATTCATCATGTTGTACAGCCATAGTAATCTTTGTATTACTGTCAGGTGCATCAGTTCCAGCATAAATCAATCTTATTGAATTATCTCCATTTATTCTTATTATTCGCCAGTACATATCATCACCTTTTGAGGCTATTTTAAAGCAGTTATCTAGTCCATCACAACTACTTACTAAAGAATAATTATAATCACCATCATATGTATAATATGTATCTTTTGTATACTTACCATATTTTACCCAGTTATTATCTACTGCTCCTCTGAAATAATATGAAGTTCCTAAGTCATCTGTTGCTTTATACATTCCTTCATTTTCTGTTGCGGATGCTGAAAAATCTGGTGTACCTTTTGCTTCAATTGCCGTTTTCCCTCCATTATTTGCTAAGATTGTTTCATATCCTTTTTTAACAGTTGTACCATCTTCTGTAGAACAATTTACATTTTCTACATATATTTTACCAGTAAAAGATTTACCACTTAAAGCATATTGATTTAAATCTAAATTATAATATCTACCAGTAACTTTCCATCTTACTGATTGTTCTGTACCTAAACTTTTTAATGTAGCTCCAGTTACTAATGTAACTTTTGCTCCTTTTGTGGAAGTAGCATTACTCCATCCTTTACTTGTATCAAAATTAAAATTAGTTTCTGTAGCAAAATGATTATTTCCATTCATACCATTTACTTCAATAGTTATTTCTTTAGTAGCACCAGTAGTAACTGGTACAGTTTTACCATATATATCACTATTTGTATTATATTCATAAACTAAATCATAAGAACATGTTGTTAAAAAGCCTTCAGCGCCTGTTAAAGTTATATCTACAAAACCAGTATCTTCTTTTGCAGCAACAGTATTATTTGCATTATACTGAGCCATTGAGGTATCAGGTACTTGTAAATTTAACTGAGTAGAATTTGCAATAAAAGATAAATTACCAGGACTTGTAGAATTAATATTAACTGCTACATTATTATTTAAATTTATATTAAATGTTCCTAAATATGCATAAGCTGCTCCAATTATTAAGATTATAAATAACACGCCTTGTATAATTAATATAGTATTACTTTTTTTATTTTTCATACTTAACTCTCCATTCATAAAAAATACATTTTGTACCTTACTATTAAATTCTATCATTATTTAGTTAAATATTCAATAAATAAAAAACTTCTTATAAATAAAAAAGAGCATTATGCTCTTCCTGAATATTTTCCATCTTTAGTAGAAACTAAAATCTTTTCTCCTTGATTAATAAATAAAGGAACTTTTACAGTATAACCTGTTTCAATTTTAGCATCTTTATTAGCGTTATTAGTGGTATTTCCTTTTACAGCTGGTTCAGTTTCAATAACTTCATATTCAACTTTTTCAGGAAGTGTAACACCAATAATTTCACCTTCATAAATATCAAGTGTTAAAGTTAAACCTTCTTTAATAAACTTAACATTATCTCCTAAAACTTTAGTAGGAACTTCAATTTGTTCATAAGTTTCATTATTCATAAATGTATAATTATCACCAGCAGCATATAAGAAACTTACTTCAGTTCTATCAATATGAGCTTTTTGAATCTTTATGTTAGTATTATAAGTATCCTCAACTGTAGAACCTGTTCTTAAATTTTTAAGTTTAATTCTTACAAAGGCAGGACCTTTACCTGGCTTAACATGTTGAAATTCTTGAATAGTACATAAATTACCATCCATAATAATTGTCATACCATTTTTAATATCATTAATATTAATAAACATAATTTACCTCCTATTTTTTTTCTTTTGCTACAACATGTTTATGACAAGCTGCGCAGTATCTTTTAAGTTCTAATCTTTCAGGATTATTTTTCTTATTTTTACTTACTGGACGAAGTTCTTTACCACAATTAGTACATTTAATAGTAACTTCTTTTCTATTTTCATTTTTAGCCATAGTTATCCCTCCTTTTTCAAGTACGCTAATATTATAGCAAACTACTTACCACTTTTTCAAGTTTTTTAGAAAGATATTTATAATAAAAGGTTATATTTAATATAAAGTCATAAAAAAATCTCAAAATCTTGAGATAATTTTTAAATGGTACCAATAATGTAGGGGTTTACAACCTTCTTTGTCGAACATTATATATGAATTAATCTACATCTATTTTAACACATACATTGTATTTTTTCCATTACCAATCATAATATATCCGGTCACTTTTCGGTCACTTTTCGGCCATCATATATTTTTAAGTAAAAAAACAAATCAATATTAACGATTTAATATTTTATAGTTATAATACAAATAGACTATATTCTGATGTTTCTTTGAGAAAAGCATTTTATAAATACTGTGAGCTTGCAAATGTATCCAAAACAAGATTATATGATTTAAGGCATACCTATGTAGCACTTATGATGGCTGATGGTTGGAAATTATATCACATATCAAAAACAATTGGACATAGCAATTACTTTATTACAGTTAACAAATATGGACATTTAGAAAATATAAATTAGAAAGCATCAGCAGAGACTACCAAATATTTATAATTGAAAATTACCACGAAATACATGAAAGCAATGGAAACTACCATAATTTTTGGAAATAAAAATATAAAAAAAATCCTAAATATATAGGACTTTTATTTATTCAATGGTGCCGACAGAGGGAGTCGAACCCCCAACCTACTGATTACAAGTCAGTTGCGCTACCAGTTACGCTATGTCGGCATTAATGGTGGGAGATATAGGACTCGAACCTATGACCCCCTGCTTGTAAGGCAGATGCTCTAACCAACTGAGCTAATCTCCCATTAACCTTTATCTTGCCAGACAATAAATCAACTAATAAAATTATACTATATAATATCTGCACATGCAAGCAAAAATTAATCATTTTTTTAATTTTTTGTAATTTTTTTAAAATAATAGTCCTTCGGACACAGCAAAAGGTATAAAATGATCCCTAATAGCCGAAGATAAATTATATTTTGTCTCACCTATTTTATAAAAATGATAGCCTATAATTTCTTCATTTGTAAAATAGACTTTATCCATTTTCTTTTTACATATAAACATAGTCATAATAATATCGAGTTCTGGATCACTTGCGGCACTTTCTTTAAAACACATAAGTGGTTTTAAATCTTCTTCACTAATAGTAAAGCCATTATGAAACTCCTCTTTTACTTCTCTAATCGCAGCTTCAACTTCACTTTCGCCATCTTCTACACCGCCACCGACTAAAGTCCATGTATTACTTTTACTACTTCTTACACTTCTTACTATTAAAAGTTTACCATCTTCTATAAAAGCAACTCCAACTACTTTTTTTACCCTTTTCAATTTTACCACCATATTAAGTATACTATTTTTTAATAGTTAAATAAACAAAAATTAATTTACTTTACAATAGTATTAACAAATTTATGTCTTATTTTGACATGTTTTGTCGAAGGTCTTGCAATCATAAATTTTATATGTATAATAACTACTCGAACGTGCAGGAACTGGCGTTGCCACCAATTTTCAGGGGGTTTGAAATAAATCAAAAATTCTGGAAGGAGGATGATGCTTATGTCTAAAGATAAGATAATTAAATTCGAGTTTTTATGCATACTATTTCTGATTTGTTTTTACAACATCGATAAAATAGAAAACGCCGTTCAAGTTTTAGTAAAGTTATATGAGCTCATTAAAGCGTTTATTATAGCTTTGCTTACATGAATAGCGTTTTCTAATTTCTAAAAAAAGTTAGGTAACGCGAACTTCCTTCACGTTCACCTACTTATAATATAACATTTATTCATATATTTATGCAAGAGGTTTCACTTGCATTTTTTTGTTAAAATAAACATTTATTAAACTCTTTACATCTATCTAAAATTTTGATAATATTTTTTTGGACGTATGATATGAGGAAAGGAACCTTATGTCTAAACTTGATGAATACCAAATGAAAGTTGTAAATGAAACTGGACACTGTCTTGTTATCGCAGGACCTGGAAGTGGTAAAAGTACAACTATCTGTGAAAAAGTAAAAACCCTAATAGCAAATGGCACTAATGAAAGTGAAATACTTTTAATATCATTTACAAATAAAAGTGTTGATGATCTAAAGAAAAAACTAGGAAGTGATATCTTTATAACTACTTTTCATAGACTAGCAATTGATATTTTAAAATATAATAAAATTAATTATCAAATATGCTGTGATACTTTACTTGATTATATTATCGAAGAATATCTTATGACAATTAAAGATAAAGCAAAACTATGTAGATATTTAAATATTACAAAACTTGATAAAGGTAAAAATGAATATATTTCATTTAAAAAGTTAATTAAAACATTTATTAATTTATTCAAAACTAATAACCACGATATTGATAGTTTAAAAAATATTGTAAAAAAATTAAATATGTAGATATAAAAAATATATTTGAATTAATTTTTGGATTAATATTTACAGGAAAAATTATTATAAAAGGATTGAATTCAGGAAAACAAATTGAAAGATTAATAAATAAAGTATGCAATGAAAAAGGAATTTATCAAATAAGTGATATAAAAATGCCATTAGCAATACCAAGTGTTGATTTATGTAATGGAGATGTTATATGTTTTACTTCTCAAAAATTTAGAAATAATATGTCAGATAATACTATATTTACAAGTGACATAGAAATAGGAAAGGCAGTAAGAGCAAGTTGTAGTTATCCAGTAGTTTTTTCACCATGCCCATATAAGAATATAAAATTAGTTGATGGTGGAATTAGAGAAAATGTACCATGGAAGGAATTAAAGTTTTTAGGAGCTGATAAAGTTGTTAATATAGTTTTTGAAGATGAGGAAAATGAGGTATGTAATAAAAATTTGGTAGAAGTAGCAGGAAGGTCTATAGGGTTGTTGTGTAGAGAATTATCAAATTATGAATTAGATGGTTCTGATTTTACATTAAAAATAACAAGCCAAAAAGTAGGTCTATTGGATATGAAGAAGATTGATGAACTTTATGAGTTAGGGTATAGGCAAGCAAAAGAGAAGATAAAAGATATATAAAAAATAAGCAAAAAAAAAGACAGAGGTTAATATATGAAGTATATTCTCTGTCTTTTTTATGTAGTATTAATATTAATTATTAATTTTAATTTCTTCTTTTTTTGCATCTGTAGAATTTTCTTTTTCAATTAACTTTTTTGCATTTTCTTTGGCTTTTAAATTATCTTTTGCAACAGTCATAAGAAGTTTTATTCTGTTTGTTTGGTTAGCTTCACTTGCACCAGGATCATAGTCAACAGGAGAAATATTTGCTTCAGGATATAAGCTTCTTATTGTTTTGATAACTCCTTTTCCAACTACATGGTTTGGTAGACAAGCAAATGGTTGAACACAAATTATATTTGGAATATCATTTTCAATATATTCAATCATTTCAGCTGTTAAGAACCATCCTTCACCAGTTTGGTTACCAATTGATAAAACATTTTTAACTTTGTCTTCTAAGTGCCAAATGTCACATGGTTGTAAGTAACCTTTTTTAGAATTTGCTAAAGCTATTTTTACGTCTTTTTCAAGAAGGTCAATTAATTTAATTGCAGTTTTCATTATTTTTGAAGATGTTTTATTTGTGTTTAATAAGGTATTAAATGTTATTTTATGTGTGCACATGAATTTAGCAAATCCCATGAAGTCAGGTAAAATAACCTCTGCGCCTTCTTTTTCTAAGATGTCTGCAACATAATTGTTTCCAAAAGGATGATATTTAATAAGTACTTCTCCTACAATTCCTACTTTTGGCTTTTTAACGGATGTATCTAATTCTATTTTTTCAAAATCGTTTACAATGTCATATATACTTTGTTTAAATTCTTTACTATTTGATTTTTCTAATAGTTTTTTACATTTTTCTAACCATGTATCGAATAATTTTTGTGTCTCACCTTTGTTTACTTCATATGCTCTATTTTTAGTTAACATTTTTTGTAGTAAATCGCCATATACAACCATTTTTAATAGTCTTTCTACTAGAGGTATAGTTAGTTTAAATCCAGGCATTTTTTCCATTCCTACTATGTTAAAAGATATTACTGGAACATTTTCAAATCCAGCATCTTTAAGTGCTTTACGAATGAATCCAATGTAATTAGTTGCTCTACAACCTCCACCAGTTTGAGACATAATTAAGGCAGTTTTGTTTAAATCATATTTACCTGATTGTAATGCTTCTATCATTTGTCCTGTAACTAAAATAGATGGGTAACATGCATCATTATTAACATATTTCAAACCAGTTTCTACTGTTTTTTGTGTGCATTTTCTTAGTAATTCAACATGATATCCAGAGGCACGAACAGCAGCTTCTAGTAATTCAAAATGGATAGGTGCCATTTGAGGTATTAGTATAGTGTAATCTTTTCTCATTTCTTTAGTAAAGATTTTCTTTTTAACACCATAATCGCCATCTGATTTTACTTGTTTCTTTTCTTGTTCTCTTTTTTTCATGCTGGCAAGAAGTGAACGAATACGTATACGAACAGCCCCTAGATTGTTTACTTCGTCTATTTTTATTAATGTATACATTTTGTCAAAACTTGATAATATTTCTTCTACTTGGTCAGTTGTTACAGCGTCAACACCACAACCAAATGAATTTAATTGTACTAATTCTAAGCAATCATGTTTTCCAACAAAGTCTGCAGCTGCATAAAGCCTAGCATGATATACCCATTGGTCTACAACTCGTAAAGGTCTTTTTGCTTCTGTTTTGTCAGAAACACTATCTTCTGTTAAAACACATAAACCTAAAGATGTTATTAATGTATCAATACCATGATTAATTTCTGGGTCTATATGGTAAGGACGACCAGCTAAAACTATTCCTTTTAAGTTGTTTTCTTCTATATATCTTACTGTTTCAGCGCCTTTATCTCTAATGTCTTTTTTACATTTTTGATATTCTGCTTCTGCTTTATCTACGGCCTCATTTAATTCGGCTTTTGTAAATTTATATTCTTTAAATTCGTCTAATTCTAAAATCTTTTTAACTAAATTCTTTTTTTCAAAAGGTAAGAAAGAATTTATGAATTTTATTTCCGGATTTTTTAGTTCTTCTACATTATTTTTTAATACTTCTGAATATGAAATTACAATAGGACAATTATAGTGATTGTCTGCTTTTTCATATTCTTTTCTAGAATATGGTATACAAGGATAAAATATTGTTTTAATTCCTTGTTCTATTAAGCTTTCAATATGACCATGTGAAAGTTTTGCTGGATAACATACTGATTCAGATGGCATAGATTCCATTCCCTTTTCATAAGTTTTACGAGTTGTTTTTTCAGATAAAATTACTCTAAAACCTAAACTTGTTAAAAATGTAAACCAGAATGGGTAATCTTCGTACATATTTAAAACCCTAGGGATTCCAATTGTTCCTCTTGGTGCAAATTGCTCTTCAAGAGGTTGATAGTTAAATAGTCTTTCAAATTTATATTGTACTAAGTTTGGCAATTTTTTAGCTTTTGTAACAACACCAGAGCCTTTTTCACAACGGTTACCAGATATATGGATTTGACCGTTATTGAATTTATTTATAGTTAATTTACAATGATTTTCGCAATTGTTACAACGAGCATGAGTTACTTTAATTTCTAATTTATCTAATTCATCAGTTTTTAATATTGTTGATGTATGTTCCATATCTAGATTTGCTTCATATTGTTCTTTAGAAAGTAATGCCATTCCATAAGCACCCATTAATCCAGATATATCAGGTCTTACTACATTTTTTCCAACAATTAATTCAAAAGCTCTCAAAACTGCATCATTATAAAATGTTCCACCTTGTACAACTATATGATTACCAAGGGTTTCTACATCTCTTACTTTCATTACTTTTTGAATTGCATTTTTTATAACAGAATATGAAAGACCACTTGAAATATCACCAACAGAGTATCCTTCTTTTTGGGCTTGTTTAATTTTAGAATTCATAAATACTGTACATCTTGAACCTAAATCAACAGGAGTTTTTGATTTTATTGCTTCTTTTACGAAATCAGAAATTTCTATATGTAAACTTTTGGCAAATGTTTCAATAAAAGAACCACATCCTGAAGAACAAGCTTCATTTAACATGATATTATCAATAGAACCATTTTTCATTTTGATGTATTTCATGTCTTGACCTCCGATGTCGACAATACTTGTAACATCTGGTTCGAATTTTTTAGCTGCTGTATAATGTGCAATAGTTTCAATTTCGTTTAAATCAACATTAAGAGCAGTTTGAATTAATTTTTCTCCATATCCAGTAACCCCACTATATCTAAGAATTGCTTTTTCTGGTAATTTTGTATATAGTTCTTTTAACATGTTCATAACACTTTTTAAAGGGTTTCCTTGGTTGCTACCATATAAAGAGTAAAGTAGATTTCCCTCATCATCAATTAAGACAAGTTTTGTGGTAGTAGAACCAGCATCAATTCCTAAATAGCAATTTCCTTCATAAGTTGAAAGGTCTTTTTTTGTTACTGTATCTCTATCATGTCTTTCTTTAAATTCTTTGTAATCTTCTTCATTTTTAAATAAAGGCTCTAAAGGTTTAGAAGTATTATCATGTGAATTTTTTAATATTTCTATTTTATTAGCTAATTGGTCTGGTGTAATTGCTTCTGTTCCAATAGAATCTAGTGCAGCACCTTTAGCTACTAAAAGGTGTGCTTCTTCTGGTACAATTATTTCATCATCTGTTAAATGCAAGGTTTCTATAAATCTTGTACGTAATTCTGATAAATAATTTAAAGGACCTCCTAGAAATGCAACATGACCTCTAATTGGTCTTCCACAAGCAAGTCCACTGATTGTTTGATTAACAACTGCTTGGAAAATAGAAGCTGCAATATCTTCTTTTGCTGCTCCTTCATTAATTAATGGTTGAATATCTGTTTTTGCAAAAACTCCACAACGAGATGCGATTGGGTAGATTGTTTTATAATTTTTTGCAAGCTCATTAAGTCCGGCTGTATCAGTATTTAATAAAGAAGCCATTTGATCTAAAAATGCTCCTGTACCACCAGCGCAAGTACCATTCATACGTTGTTCTATAGATTGATCAAAATATATTATTTTGGCGTCTTCTCCTCCAAGTTCAATAACAACATCAGTTTTAGGAATATATTTTTCAACAGCTCGTTTACAAGAAACCACTTCTTGTATAAAATCAACTCCTAAAAATTTTGCTGCAGACATTGCTCCAGAACCTGTTAATGCTAATGTAAATGAATTTAGAGGATATTTTATTAGTAAATCTTCTAATACTTTACAAACAGTATTTTTAGTATCTGAAAAATGTCTTTGATAATTTTTGTATAATGTATTTTTATTTTTATCCATTACTATAATTTTTACTGTTGTTGAACCGACATCTAATCCAACATGTAATGTTTCATTCATGACAAAATCTCCTTTTCTGTATATAAACTTTATACTTTAAACACCTTAATTGTATACGGAAAACGGGTTTTTGTCAAATGGAAAATAATGGTTCTAAAAAGGACAAACAAATAATAAAATGGATAGTAAATAATCAATATTAAGGAGGATAAAAATGAAAAGCAAAAAGATAATTATAATATTTAGTATTTTATTAATTATTATATTAATAGGAGGATATTTTGCAATAAAATATGTTAAGGAAAAACAAGGTGAAAATACAAAATCAGAAGAATACATACCTCAAGAGGAAATATCAGAGGAGCAATTGAGACAAACAATAGTTAGTTTATATTTTCCATCAAAAGAAACTAAAGAGTTGGTGCCAGAAGCAAGATTAGTAGATATAAAAGAGATTATAAATGATCCATGTGACAAATTAGTTAATTTATTAATAGAAGGACCAAAAAGTGAAAAAGAAGAAAAGATAATTCCTGAGAATACCAAGTTAAACAAAAGTTATATGGAAGATGATTGCGTAACACTAGATTTTTCTGCTGAATTTTTAAATTATGATAAATCAGATGAAAAAACAAAAGATAAAATGATAAATAGTATTGTAAACACTTTAACTCAATTAACAGAAGTTAACCAAGTAAAAATTTTAATTGATGGAAATACTAATGATGAGTTTAAAGATATATATATAGTAGAAAAATAACAGAATAAAAACAAAATATAAATAGATATAATTAATATTAAAAAATTATATCTATTTATAATAATTAAATAATTATTTAAAGATTTTATAGAGTCTAACATATCTTGAAAACTTTTTAAAATTATTTAAAAAACATTCGACTTCATTTAAAGAGTTAATTGTATTTTTTTTATAAACTTTAAAATCGAATTTCTTTTTTGGTGGTAATTTTTTACCACATTTTTTTGGCGGTTCCATATCTATCACCTCGTTTTTGCAAATTTATATAATTTGTTATATAATATGAAAGAAAATAAATAATTGTAAAAGAAAATATAATTTTATTAATTATTAAAAATATGGAGAATAAATATGGACATAGAATTAGAAGCAAATGAGAGAATTGATGATTTAGAATTTAAGAATTTAAAAATAATTCAAAATAAAGATGGATTTTGTTTTGGAATTGATAGTGTTTTATTATCTGATTTTGCTAAAAATATAAAAAAAGATAGTATGGTTTTAGATTTAGGAACAGGAACTGGAATAATACCAATTCTTTTATGCGGAAAAACAAAGTTAAAAAAAGTAACTGGTATAGAATTACAAGAAGAAGTTGCGAAAATGGCAAAAAAAAGTATTAAATTAAATAATCTGGAAGATAAGTTTAATGTTATTAATGAAAATATTTTAAATTTAAATAAAATATATGAGAATCAGACATTCGATGTTATTGTTAGTAACCCACCATATAAAAAGAAAGATACTGGAATTACAAATGAGAATGAGAAGAAGATAATATCGAGACACGAAATAAGTGCTAGTTTAGAAGATTTTATAAAAATATCAAAAGATTTATTAAAAGATAAAGGAGAATTTTATATGGTTCATAGGCCAGAAAGATTGGTTGATATTTTTGAATTGATGAGAAAATATAAAATAGAGCCTAAAATATTAAAAATGGTTTATTCATATAAAAATAAAGAACCAAAATTAATTTTGATAAAAGGAGTTAAAAATGCTAAACCATTTTTAAAAGTAGAAAGTAATTTATATATTTATGAAGATACAGGAAAATATACAAAAGAGATTTTAAAAATATATAATA
>OMNT01002055.1_pt1 | contig 16850 bp, 15 predicted proteins | sample 1672551 | NCBI WGS metagenome assembly OMNT01 (sample SAMEA3136698, study PRJEB25190) | human gut metagenome
GCGATCGTAAAGCTGGCCTGTGTTTCGGCCTGTATTTTGCAGGCGGCGGCGCTTTCAGGGCTGGCTCTTGGCGGCAGGCTGCTTTGAGATAAGGTTTGACGCGGGAATAAACTGCCTATATAATGGGCTGTAGTCTGTAAAGGATGGTGAAAGATATGGCGGAAAAAGTAAATGCAAAAAGCTTTCTGAAAAATATCGTAGGATTTTCCATGAGTACCTGGATTGGATTTGTGATAAGCTTTTTTACGATTCCCATTATAACAAGAATTTTTGATCCGGATGCGATGGGAAAAATCAATATGTTTACGACAGTCGTGAATTTAGGAATGACGGTCGTTTTGTGCGGACTGGATCAGACGTATACACGTTTTTATTATGAAGGGATTCATGGCAGAAACAACAGATGGATTTTCAGTTATTGCCTGATTGTGACGACGATCATTACGGTCATCGGAGTGGCGGTTTTGATTCCGTTTCGTAAAGACATTGCTTTTGAGGTTGTCGGAGAAGGCAGGAGTATTATCTTTTTATGTCTGGCAGTTTCGATTTACACGATGGCAATTCTGAGGCTGTTCAATTTGAATTACCGGATGCGGCAGGATTGTATTCGGTTTTCCATACAGTCCTTATTGATCGTGGTCTGTACGAAGGTGGCATATATGGTATGTGCCGGCTGGGATACGACATACTATAGCGCCGTACTGTTTTATACAGGGTTGACGCTGCTTTTGCTGATCGCATACTGGTTTATTCAGAAGGATGCGCGTGTTGCGTCACGCAAAGAGCTGGTTTATGATAAGGAAGCGCTAAAGGGAATGATGAAGTTCGGCCTGCCCCTTATGCCGGCTTCCATTATTGCGTGGCTGAATACTTCCATCTCGAATCTTCTGATTAAGCAGAAGCTGACCTTTAGCGCTTTGGGCGTGTATTCCTCGGCAGTTTCCATAGCTTCCCTGATCAATCTGATCCAGACAGGCTTTAATATGTACTGGACGGCGTTTGTTTATGAGAATTACAGAAGAGAACAGAAGAAAATCAGCGCCGTACATAATTATATCACATATGTTATGGTATTATTTGGCATGGGGATTTTGTTTTTTCAGGATCTTATATTTTTATTACTGGGAGAATCCTACCGTTCTTCGAAAAACTTTTTTGCGTTTTTACTGATTGCGCCGATTTGTTATACGATTTCGGAGAGTACGGGAATGGGCATTACGATTGCAAAGAAAACGCAGTTGAATATCATTTTTATCCTGGGCTCTCTGATTGTAAATATTACAGGATGCTATTTTCTGATTCCGGGGTTTGGTTCGCTGGGAGCAGCCGTTGCCTCGGCATTGGCGGGGCTGGTATATCTGGCTATTCGAAGCGTTCTTGGGGAAAGATATTATAAGTGCGTGAACTCTTATAAAAGAAGTGTTCTGGCAATCCTGCTGATGCTGGCGGCCTGTTTTCTCAACATGTTTCTGAGTGACAGGCAGTGGATGCGAATGGGAAGTATTGCTTTGTTGATTTTGACCCTGACCTTGCTGTATCGAAAAGAATTTGTAAGGCTGTGGAAACTGGTTCTGGGAATCCTACAGGATATTTTCAAGCAGATTCATTTTTCCGGGGATAAGCGTTGACGGGGCAAAGTACTTGGTATATAATGGTAGTAGTTTATGGGTGAGGTGTAATAATTTGAGAAAGAAAAAAATAGTTCCAGTGATGTGTTTTGCATTATTGATGGCTGTGGGATGTGCAAAAGGGCAGAAAGCGGGACAGGCTTCCATCCCCCATTCTTTCTATTGGGGCGGTACCATTTGTACAGGCAGTTACACTGGAGAGATACAGGAAGGAAAGCCCTACGGCGAAGGAACCTTTCATGGATATGTGATGCGTGATGGGAAAGAACAGGACGAAGTATCCTATACCGGAAAATGGAAAGAGGGAAGGATAGCGGGAAAAGGGACTTTTACCAATATCAGCAAAGCGGTTTCTTATGACGGGAAGTTCGCCAATAATACGAAAAATGGAGAGATTGTGGTACAGCAGGAAGACAGCGATACTTATGAGAAGATAACTTTTCATAAGGATATTCCCTATGGCATTTCCATTTTATACGATGCAGAAACCGATCAGGTGACGGGCTATGACAGATATTATAAGGGAATGAGAGTCTCAGAAATCATGGCGGATGCAAGGAAATTCAATTATGCAGAGCTGATTTATGATGCGAATGGACCCTACTACGAGAAAATATATCTGGACTGTGAGGTTGAGGAGAAGTTTCTTCGGGAAATCCAGATACGTGATGTGGACGAGGAGGAGGACGAAGAAGCTTCTCCGGAGATGGAAACCGAATTGACGGCCTGGCTGAAAGTCAAAGATGCACAGGGAAATTTCTATCTTGTTTCGTACAACATCGAATATCCGAAAATGGCGGAGAATTATATGCCGGATATCGCAGTGGGCGAAAAAATCCGGATTTATGGGTTTACGGGAGGCATGGCTGGAGAAGATGAGAATGCGTCGGCAATCGCGCAGTATCCGCTGATTCACGCTGTGACAGCGGCGAAAGAAAACCGTGCGGTTGATTTTAAAAATCTTGTTTATGAGTATCAGAATTTTCTGGATTATCCTTATGAATATAAAGAGTGCAAGGCAGAGTTTTCCGGAAAGGTCAGGGAATTTGGAACAGACCCTCAGGGAGAGCTGCTGTTGATGGTTGAGTCAGAGACTTATTCTGCGGGCGAGGGGAAATACTATGCCTGTGTTTATGACTCTGAGGGGGATTATGATGCGCTGCCGGTCATCGGTGATTCGGTTCGTGTCAGCGGAACATTGGATATGGTATATCTGAAATCAGAAGGCGGGGATTTTCATATGTATCCAAGAATCCTGGTTTCAGATATTTCATTCATAGAATAAGAAACGAGATGATCTGGCTGCGGCTTGCAGCAGATAGATGGAGGTAAAATGAAAGAGTATTTATTAAAAAAGATTGAAAATAGGGAGATTAAAGTAGGAGTTGTCGGCCTGGGATATGTAGGACTTCCACTGGCAGTAGAAAAGGCGAAAGCAGGATTTCACACGATCGGATTCGATGTGCAGGACAGCAAGGTACACATGGTCAACGAAGGCCATAATTATATCGGCGACGTCGTGGACAGTGATTTGAAGAGGCTGGTAGAGGAGAAAATGCTGGTTGCCACAACAGATTTTAGTTTTGTGAAGGATGTGGATTTTATTGCAATCTGTGTGCCGACGCCGCTCGATGAGCATCAGCAGCCGGATATCAGTTATGTGAAATCTTCTACGGAAGCGATCGCGAAATATCTGACAAAAAATACAATGGTAGTCTTAGAGTCCACAACTTACCCCGGAACGACAGAAGAATTGATCAAGCCAATTCTGGAAGAGGGTTCCGGTTTGAAATGCGGGGAAGATTTTTATCTGGGATTTTCACCGGAGCGTGTCGATCCGGGAAATCTGATTTATAAAACCAAAAACACGCCGAAAGTCGTCGGAGCGATTGGAAAAGATGCGACGGAAGTGATTGCGGCAATGTATCGCGCGGTTTTGGAGGGAGAGGTATGCGAGGTTTCCTCCCCGGCAATTGCGGAGATGGAGAAAATTCTGGAAAACACATACCGCAATATTAATATCGGACTGGTCAATGAGCTGACGATGCTTTGTCAGGAAATGGGCATTAGCATGTGGGAGGTTATTGATGCGGCAAAGACAAAGCCTTATGGTTTCCAGGCTTTTTATCCGGGACCGGGTCTGGGAGGACACTGTATTCCCCTTGATCCTTATTATCTTTCCTGGAAGGCGCGTGAATACGGCTTCCATACTTCCATGATTGAAAGCTCTATGATGATCAACGACCGTATGCCGGAGTATTGCGTGGAACGTGCAGGGAAGATTTTGAACAGATTCCAGAAGGCGCTGAATGGCTCGAAAGTACTGGTGCTTGGCGTGGCATATAAGCAGGACATTGACGATTACAGGGAAAGTCCGGCGCTGCGCGTCATCGAAGAACTTCAGAAAGTGGGCGCGCAGGCAGTTTATTATGATCCGTGGGTAAAAGAGTACCGTTATAAAGGGGAATCCCGTCAAAGTGAACCGGAGCTGACAAGGGAGCTTGTAGAAAGCATGGATCTTGTGATGGTAACGACGGCGCACACCAATGTGGATTATGAATTTGTACAGAAATATGCGAAAGCGATTTTTGATACAAAGAATGTCATGAAACATGTAAAAGACAGAGAAAATATTGAAGTACTATAAGAAGGCGACAAGGAGATTTCTCCATGAGTAATATGCTAACATTGTCAATAATATTTTTCGTGTTTTTGCTGATTTCCCTGTTCTGGTATCAACTGGCGGGGATCTGCACAGAAGAAAGTATGGCTGCATCAGCAATTACGATTATGGCTGCGACTTTTCTGGCAGGGATTCTTGGAAACGCGAAATATGTGTATCCTGCGGCGGCAGTTCTGGCTGCGGCCGGAGCGGCGCTGTTTCTGATCAACAAAGGCAGAGGAAGGCGGGAGGAGACATTTGGAAAAAGAGTGTTTTCCTTTGTATCACCGTCCCTGATCGTTATAGGAGTCGTATTTATCTATTGCGGCTGTAGTTTTCGCAAGGCGCTGTTTACCTATCCGGATGAGGTTTACCAGTGGGGGAGCGCTGTAAAATATATGGCGGCGACAGGGCGGCTTCCATATGGGCCGGAGTTTACAGGTGATGCGGTTACGTTCTCAATCTGTACGATGTTCCAGTATTTTTTTTCGGGTATTGGAGAGTTTATAGAAAGTAATACCTTTGTGGGGAATTTCATATTGACTTTCATACCGGTCATGCTTCCATGCCGCGGATCTGGATGGAAGCGTTGGAAATCTGTATTTTCCTATGCGGCTGTGGTTTTCTTTTCGCTTAATCTGGTCAGCTATGTGAAGTATTATACGATTTTGCAGGATTATGTTCTGCCGATGTGGACAGGGGGAATCCTTGCGTGGATTTTGTGGAGAAAAGAGGAGAAAATCAACTGGATGTTTCTGTTTAGCAGCCTGACGGTGACAGCGGCCATGAAAAGCCTGGTAGGACCGCTGTTTGCGTGTATGGTTATTCTGACTGCATTTCTTTCTGAATATTTCAGGGATTGTCAGGATGACGTCATCGGCTTGAAAAAGCTTAGAGTGGCGTTGCAGAAAAAATACCTGCGGTTTCTTCCTTTGTTGATCACACCGTTTTTACTGAATCTGGTCTGGTCCAGGATTATTTCTACAAATGTGCTGAGCCGGGGTGTTGGAAGTGTGAATAAAAATGCCTCTCAGATTTTCAGCTCCATTTTAGATAAGAGCTTTACAGCGATTGAAAGCAGTGCAAAAATGCCGTATATGAGTTATGTCATTTTCTTTGGACTGTATGCGGCAGGTATCTTTTTGTTGACATCTGCATTGAAAAAGCGTAAAAATGAAGTGAAAACGATCTGGGTTCTCTACCTTGCAGGCGCATTTCTCTATATGGGGGTCATGTTCTATGCCTATATGAATGTGTTCGGCGCATCGGACAGCGAAAGCGTAGCAGGACTGGAACGTTATGCGGCATACTACATGCTGATAGGATTTTGTGCGATCCTTTTCCCTCTTTTTTATCGCGAAGCGGAGATAGACAGAAATTTTAAGGTGAAAGCCGTTTCTGTGGCCGTTTCTGTGGCCTGCCTGTATGGTACGAACAGCAGCTTTATTCCAAAGGTTTCCACCGTTCGGAGAGAGCAGGAGAGTGACTGGAAACTGCGTGTGGAGACGAAGGAGAAGGTGGAACAGTTTCGGGAACTGGTCAAAGACGACGGACGTGTTTTTTTGATGGGAAGGCTGGAAACGAATAACATAAAAATGCTTACCTATGAGCTGGGCAGGCAGTATGCCTGGGATCACGACAGCTATACCATTGGAACAAGAAATAAAGGCAAACAGATTTTGATCAATGCAGCGAAATATCCGGAGCTTTTGACGGAGACAGAGTATAAATATGTTTGGTTTTCAAATCCCAAAGAGAAAAAGAAGGAATATGATTACCTGAGATATTATTTCAAGTTTGAGTCAGCAGAGGATGGAGATCTCTATGAGATTCAGGAAAGAGATGGTGAATACTACTTCAAATATCTGGGAAATGTGCCGCTTTGGGAAGAAGAGTAGAAGGAAGATACGGGTAATATTATGGAAAAATGTGCAGCAGTCAGTATCATCGTACCACTTTACAACCGAAAAGAAACGATTGGCCGGTGTCTCGACAGCCTGGTTGGGCAGACATTAAAAGAGATTGAGATCGTCGTGGTGGACGACGGTTCTGTGGATGGCGGGGCAGAGATAGTCAGGGAATATCAGCAGAAGGATCGCAGGGTTCGGTTGATTATTCAGGAAAATCAGGGTCCGGGAGGAGCAAGAAATACAGGAATCCGTGAGAGTTGTGGGGAGTATATTGGATTCGTGGATTGCGACGACTATGTAGAGAGACAAATGTATGAAAAGATGCTGAGGGCAGTGCAGGAGCTTGGAGCAGAAGCAGCAGTTTGTCAGGAGAAAAATGTCTGTTTTGAAAAGGATGGTTCTGTACGGATAATTAATGAGACAGAATTTCCGAATAAAACAGTATGTACCTATGGAAGGAAACAGGTTTTGCACTGGTTTCTGAACTATACCTATCTTTCATTAAACAGCGCATGTTTTAAACTTGTTAAGAGAACGCTTTTTACAGAGGACGGTATCTGGTTCCCGGAAAATTACAGGCATGTGGAGGATTTGGTAGTAAGCGGAAAAATCTTTAGCACAGTGCATGCGGTGGCTTTTGTGCCAGAGAGTTTGTACTGCTATATTCATGAGAGCGGTACAAGGTCGACCAGTTGTTCAGTAAAAAAGGCAGAGGATATTTATCTGGATATGCTGGATGTGATGCGTTACTTTAAGAAGAAAGGGAATTCAGAAAATATTGGCAATTTTGTACTGGGGATGAAGTTTTCTTCTCTGCGTCAGCTTTATGGTACGGAGAGCAGGGAAGAAAGAAAGAGCCGGAGAAGCAGGATTCTTCTAAAAAAATGGAAGAAAGCCAAGAAGAAGGTAAAACCTGTTTTTGCAGGAAATGAAGTTCCTTTTTTTCATAAGATTAAGATTTTAGTTTCGTATTTGAATATGGAATCCATTATCTGTAGGGGACTTAAACTATTTTCCCGGATTCCCTTTTTTAAATATATGGTATAGGAGATCATTCTATGAGTTCAAAAGTAAATATTGTAATGTCTGCCTATAATGGGGAAAAATACATCCGGGAGCAGCTTGACAGTCTTTTGCGGCAGGATTATGAAAATTGTGAAATTTACGTGCGGGATGACGGTTCGAAGGACGATACCGTTAAAATTTTAAGAGAGTATGAAAAAGAACATGGGATTCATGTCATAGAGGGAAAGAATCAAGGGTTTTCAGCCAGTTTTTTTGAAGTCTTACGGACGGCCGAAGAGGGGGATTACTGGTCTTTCTGTGATCAGGATGACATCTGGTTCCCAGAGAAGATCAGGTTTGCCGTAAAATGGCTGGATCAGCAGGACCAGAAGAAGCCTCTGCTTTATTATAGCTTAAGTGAAATGTTCGATGAATCCGGAAAATGTCTGGGTATTCAGGAGCCTCCAAAGGGAAGCCTGTGTTTTCGCAGGGCAATGACAGGGACCTTCGGCGTGGGTTTTTCAATGGTTATCAATAGAAAGCTTCGGGAAGAGATGCTAACATGCGATCCGTACAAAGTACATTCCCATGACTGGCTGGCAGGTGCGATTGCACTGGGCTTTGGAAAGGTACATGTAAATCATAAGATATGTGCCAGATACCGCAGACTGGATTCGAGCGTCACGAAAATTTCCCTGAAAAAGAAACTGCAATGGGCGTCTTCCATGCTCCGTGACGACGGGGATGTGGCGGAGCGCAATCGTGAATATATCAGAAATTATAAGGAAAAATTAAGTCCGCAGAAAAGAAAAATGGCGGCGCTTTTTGAGAATGAAAAATATCCATTCAAAGTTCGATTAAAAAAGGCGTTTTATCCAAAAAGGTGGCGTCCGGGCGTCAGCAGTGAACTGGTGATGCGTTTTCTGATGCTGGCGGGGAAGGTGTGATAACATGAAAAGGATTTTATATTATACGGCGCGGGATATGACAAATCCCACGGAAGGGATTACAAAAAAAATATGGAATCAGATTCACGCACTGGAAAGCTATGGATTCCAGGTGGATGCGGTATATCGAAAAAATGACGAGGATCTGGTTATATGGAAAAATGGAAATGAGAAGCTGATTAAGCATAAAATGAAGCGCCCCTTCAAGGTAGAGGCGAGCCGTTTTCTGCGTATTTATTTGAAAAAGCATCGATATGACGGGATTTATGTCAGATATGTCTATGATGATCTACAGTTCCACCGCCTTTTAAAGCATTTGAAAAATGCAGGCACGAAGATCCAGATAGAGATACCGACATATCCTTATGATGAAGAGCCGAAAGACAATTTAGAGAATAAAATCGTATTATTTTTAGACAGGGCTTTTCGGAATAAAATGAAAAAGTATGTGGATCAGATTGCAGTCGTATCGCAGGATCGGGAGGTATTTGGCATACCTGCCGTGGAATTGAAAAATGGTGTAAATTTTGATGAGATAGGTCTGGCAGTGAGAAATGAGAAGTTGAAAGACTGCATCAATATTATTGCAGTCGCCGGATTTGCAAAATGGCACGCATTTGACAGAATGATATGCGGGATGGGAGAATATTACCAGGCGGGTGGAAACAGGAAAATTTGTCTGCATATGGTAGGCGACGGGGCGGAAATGCCTTTGTATCAGGAGCTGGCGGCAAAGTATGGACTGGGTCAGAAAGTGAAATTTTATGGATTTCAAAGCGGCGCCCGTCTGGAGGAAATTTACAGTACGGCAGATATCGCTCTGTCCTCTCTTGGCATTCACCGTATCGGGCTGAAAACAGCTCAGACTTTAAAGAGCAAGGAATACGGAGCAAAGGGACTCCCGATCATTTCTGAGTATCTCGTCGAGGAGTACCCGAAAGGAGAAGCGTATCAGCTTGTCGTACCTATGGATGAAAGCCCGATCGACATGGAAGCGGTCATCCGTATGTATGATGCAATAGAGGCAGAAAATATAGAGCAGGAGCGGCAGACCATCCGCAGCACTGTGCAGGCGGAAGCTGACATTCGGGCAGTGATGAAGCCGGCGGCAGATTTTTACAGGTCATTTTGATGAGGTGAGAAGATGAAGATTGTTACAATCGTTGGTGCAAGACCGCAGTTTATCAAAGCGGCGGCAGTCTCCCGTGTAATCAGGAGAGAAAATCAGGAGGTGCTGGTGCATACCGGCCAGCATTATGATAAGAATATGTCAGATATCTTTTTTGAAGAGCTGCATATTCCGCGTCCTGATCTTAATCTGGGGGTAGGTTCAGGAACGCATGCAAGGCAGACGGCTGAGATGATGACAGGGATAGAGGACATTTTGATGAAGGAGGAGCCGGATTACCTGATGGTTTATGGCGATACGAATTCTACGCTTGCCGGCGCGCTGGCGGCGTCAAAGCTGAATATCCCGATTATTCATGTGGAGGCAGGACTGCGTTCTTATAACAGAAGAATGCCGGAGGAGCAGAACCGTGTGCTGACAGATCACGTTTCTGCATTTTTGCTGTGTCCGACAGATTCAGCGGTGGAAAACCTGAAAAAAGAAGGAATCGAAAAGGGCGTTTACAAGATTGGGGATGTCATGTGCGACGCCGTGTTATACTATTCACGAATCATGGAGGAGAAGGGCAGAGAGTATTATCTGAACAGGACCAAAAGCCTGTACCAGCCAATCGGGGATATCGAAGAATGGTATCTTGCCACGGTTCACAGAGCCGAGAATACGGACAGCCTGGAGAAGATTGAAAATATTCTTGCAGCGTTTGAACAGTTTGACGCAAAGGTGCTTTTCCCGGTTCATCCAAGAACCAGACATTTTGTGGATGAGCTTCATGAAAAGCATGAGTATCAGAATATTTTGTTTATCGAACCGATCGGATATCTGGACATGCTTTACTTTACGAAAAATGCAAAAAAGGTAGTCACGGATTCCGGCGGATTACAGAAGGAAGCTTATATTTTAAAAACGCCGTGTGTAACGGTGCGCAGCGAGACAGAGTGGGTAGAAACACTGGATGGAAACTGGAATATCCTGGCCAGACCGGATACCGCAGATATTCTTGAGAAGGTGAGAAATGTAATGCCGGACGAAAGGAAAAGAAAAACCTGTTATGGGGACGGGGACGCCGCGGAGAAACTTTGCAAATTGCTCAAATAATATATGCTGCCGCAGGAGCAGCGTTCAGGAGGTAACAGATGAGATATGGATTAATCGGTTGTGGGCGTATTTCTACGAACCACGTAAAAGCCGTCATCAATAACAAACTGGAATTTACAGCCGTATGTGATATTGTACCGGAGCATATGGAAACGGTACTGGAGAAAAACGGGCTGCGTGAAGATGCTTCTATTAAACGCTATACGGATTATAAGAAAATGATAGCTGAAAACGATCTGGAGCTTGTGGGAATTGCCACGGAGAGCGGTCTCCATGCAGAGATTGCCCTTTACTGTATCGATCATGGCATCCATGTGATTATTGAAAAGCCGATGGCGATGAATATGAGGGATGCAGAGGAAATCATTCGCCGTTCGGAAGAAAAGGGCGTAAAAGTTTCCGCCTGCCATCAGAACCGTTTTAATGTAGCGGTTCAGGAGATGCGCAAAGCGCTGGAAGCGGGACGGTTTGGAAAAATTTCACATGGTTCGATTCATGTGCGGTGGAACAGAGGAAAAGCGTATTATGACCAGGCTCCGTGGCGCGGTACGTGGGCGCAGGACGGCGGAGCTTTGATGAACCAGTGTATTCATGGGATTGATTTGCTGCGCTGGATGATGGGAAACGAGGCAGAGGAAGTTTACGGCGTTACAAGGCAGCAGTTCCATCATTATCTGGAGGCGGAAGACCTTGGTATGGCGGTCGTGAAATTTAAAAACGGCGCGATCGGTACGATTGAGGGAACGACAAATGTTTATCCGCAGAATCTGGAAGAAACCTTGTATCTTTTCGGGGAAAATGGTACAGTTAAGATAGGCGGAAAGTCTACCAACAATATTGATGTGTGGAATTTCGCAGATGAGAGCGACGCAGATCAGAAGAACAAAGGACTTGAGGAACAGACCAGCAATGTTTACGGAAACGGGCATACCAGTCTGTATGCGGATGTGATTGACGCAATCCAAACGGACAGGGCGCCTTATGTAGACGCACATGCAGGCAGAAACGCACTGGAGATGATTTTGGCAATTTATAAAAGCCAGAAAACAGGAATGCCGGTAAAACTGCCTCTTGAGGATTTTTCGGCGCTGGATATGCAGGGAGAATTTAATGAGTGATTATTTTGTCCATGAAAGCAGTTATATTGATGAAGACGTCGTGATTGGCGAGGGAACGAAAGTCTGGCATTTTTGTCACATTCAGAAGGGCGCCAGAATCGGAAGAAACTGTTCCTTCGGGCAGAATGTCAATGTTTCCAATCATGTAAAAATCGGAAATGGCGTAAAAGTACAGAATAATGTATCCATTTATGAAGGCGTGGAGCTGGAAGATTATGTGTTCTGCGGCCCGTCTATGGTCTTTACGAATGATTTGACGCCCCGTGCAAAATATCCAAAGGGAAGCGCGGGATATAAAAAGACATTATTAAAGACGGGGGCGACTGTCGGGGCGAATGCAACGGTTGTGTGCGGACATACTGTGGGCGAATGGGCAATGATTGCCGCGGGAGCCGTAGTGACCGGAAATGTGAAAGCGCATGAACTGGTAGCGGGAGTTCCGGCAAGGCATCATGGCTGGGTATGCGAGTGCGGCGCCCTGCTAAAGACAGGATTTACCTGCAAGGAGTGTGGCAGAAGCTATGAAGAAACGGAAGATGGATTAGTGGAGAGAAGGTAGAAAAATGCAGTTTCGGGATTTGAAAGCACAGTATCAGGCATTAAAGGCAGAGATTGACGAGGCGGTAAACCAGGTCATTACGGACAGTAATTTTATCAGCGGAAGGCAGGTGGCCGAGCTTGAGCAGAGTCTGGCGGATTATGTGGGCGTAAAGCATTGCATTACCTGTGCAAATGGAACAGACGCCCTGACGCTGGCGCTGATGGCCTGGGGAATCAAAGCGGGAGATGCGGTATTTGTACCGGATTTTACGTTCTTTTCCTCCGGCGAGGTGGTATCCTTTGAGGGGGCGCTCCCTGTTTTTGTGGATGTGGATAAAGATACCTTTAATATGAGCCCGGAGAGTCTGGAACAGGCGATACAGAGAACTCTTTCGGAGGGAAAAGCGGTTCCCAGGGCTATCGTGGCAGTAGATTTATTTGGACAGCCGGCCGACTATGACAGACTCCGGGCGATTGCAGATCGATATGGACTGAAGATTCTGGAGGATGGCGCGCAGGGATTTGGAGGAGAACTGCACGGAAAAAAGGCGTGCAGCTTTGGAGACATTTCTACGACTTCTTTCTTCCCGGCGAAACCTCTCGGATGCTATGGGGATGGCGGAGCGGTCTTTACGGATGATGACGCGGCGGCAGATTATCTCCGCTCGGCGCGCATTCACGGAAAAGGAGAATGCAAATACGATAATGTGCGCATTGGCATGAATTCAAGGCTGGATACGATACAGGCGGCAGTGCTGCAAGTCAAATTAAAAGCATTTGAGCAGTACGAGCTTGAGAACGTCAATGCAGCGGCAAAGGAATATACGAAACTTTTAAAAGATGTGGTGAAAACTCCGGTTGTTCCCGAAGGATATTATTCAAGCTGGGCACAGTATACGATACAGCTTGCAGATCGGGAGGCAAGGGAAGGATTACAGGCGTATCTAAAGGAAAAAGGGATTCCGAGCATGGTTTATTATCCGAAGCCTATGCATAGGCAGAAAGCCTTTGAGAATGTTGAATCGGAGGAGAAGCATTTTGCGAATACAACAGAATTGTGCGACAGAGTGCTGGCATTGCCGATACACCCGTATATGAGCCGGGACGACATCGGGCAGGTTGTGGATCACATCAGAGAATATCTGAATGTTTAGGAAAATAAGATGAGAATTTTATATATCAATGGTTTTGTCCCCAGGAAAGACGTCCCGATGGGCGGTATTTTTGTGACAAAGAGAATACAGGCATTACAGAAGAAGGGAATACAGGTATTTCCATATATTTATGGGGTCGAGTATTCGAAAACAGTGCAGAAATACCTTTCGGGAATCAGGAAGATACCGCGTCAGTCAAAACCAGTCTGCCGTCAGTTGGACGTCGAGTATCAGTTACGGATGGCAAAAATGGGATTTGCAGGCATGGCAGCAGCAAGGTTTTTTCCCTCTCTCTATGGACGAAAGATTGCGGACATGCTGGAGCGGGACAGCGCAGGCGGAAAAAGGATAGATCTTGTTCACCTGCATTGGGTATGGCCCGTAGGGATGGGCGTACAGAAATTTTGTCAAAAAAGAGGGATTCCCTACGTCGTTACCTGTCACGGAAGCGAAATTAATCTTACTCTGGCGGAGCCGAAAATCCAAAGGGCGATGGTGCAGGTTCTGGAAAATGCGGCGGCCGTGGAGTTTGTAAGTAAAGCGTTAAGGAAACGTGCAAAGGAGCTGGGGTATTCGGGAAAGAATGCAGCAGTTGTCTATAATGGGATAGATGGAGAGGTTTTCGGACAAAATTTACCGACAGACAGACAAAAGAGGGCGGTCGTTTCTTTTGTGGGAAACCTGATACCGGTCAAGGGCGCTGACAGGCTGCCGGAAATTTTCTACAGAATTTACGAAAAGCATCCGGAGACGAAATTCCGGGTGATAGGAGATGGAAGCCTGCGCAGGGAACTGGAACAAAAGATGCAGGAGCTTCCAGTGGTATTTACCGGACGGATTTCTCAGGAAAAGCTGGCAGAGGAGTATGCGAAAACAGCTCTTCTGATCGTACCGAGCAGAAATGAGGGATATTCCTGTGTGATCAAGGAAGCACAGGCCTGCGGAGTCATCCCGGTAGGCTGCGATGTGGGAGGAATCCCGGAAGCGATGGACGGATACGGGACGGCAGTTACGGGGACAGATCAGGAGATTCCAGGAAAACTGGCCGATATTGCAGTAGAATATTTAGAGGGAAAGCGTTCATTAGACCGGAAAAGGATGGCAGAGCAAGCAGCGAAACACACATGGGAGCAGACACAGGAGTTATCGGTTGAACTTTACCATAAAATTCTGAAGATTTAGAATCATGCAGGAGAATCATATGAAAACAGAAAAACATACCTTTGTTATTTGTGCATATCAGGAAAGCGATTTTTTAGAGGAATGTATCGAGTCCCTGAAAGGGCAGACGGTGAAAAGTAAGATTATTATGGTTACTTCCACGCCGAATCATCATATTACGCAGTTGGCGGAAAAATATCAGATCCCGCTCTTTATCAATGAAGGACCGGGAGGGATTACACAGGACTGGAATTTTGGTTATCAGTGTGCAAAGACAGAGTATGTAACGATTGCCCATCAGGATGATGTTTACCGAAAAGATTATCTGGAAAGGGCGGTCAGAGCGGTAGAGAATTTTAAGAAACCTCTGATTTTTTTCAGTGATTACTACGAAATACGGAATGGGAAGATTGTAAAAGAAAATACTTTATTGAAAGTAAAAAGAATGATGCTGGCTCCTCTTCGGATTCACTCTTTTCAGAACAGCCGTTTCGTAAGACGAAGGATTCTGTCTTTTGGCTCCCCCATCTGCTGTCCGTCGGTCATGTATGTGAAGAAAAACCTTCCGGACGTCATTTTTAAGGACGGTTTTCGAAGCTGTGAGGACTGGGAGGCATGGGAGATGATTTCCAGGAGGAAAGGTGCGTTTGTCTATGATAGGAAAGCATTGATGTGTCACCGGATTCACGCAGGTTCCGAAACATCAGCGATTATCGGAGACCATGCCAGAAGTGCAGAGGAATATGTGATGTATTGTAAATTCTGGCCGAAATGGTTTGCGAAAGTGTTAAACCGTCAATATGCAAAGGGGCAAAAATCAAACAATATGACTTAACAGCAGAAAAAGGGATGGATGATGAAAAAAATAGCAATTATACCTGCCTATAATGAGCAGGACAGTATCGTGAAAACAGTGACAGATTTGCAGAAAAAAGCTCCGGATTTTGATTACATCATCATTAATGACTGTTCAAAGGATAACACGATGGATATTTGCAGGGAGCATGGCTTAAAAGTGCTGAATCTTCCCATCAACCTGGGAATCGGCGGAGCGGTGCAGACTGGATACTTATATGCGTACCAGCATAATTACGATGTAGCGGTTCAGTTTGATGGCGATGGACAGCATGACGCCGCTTATCTGGAAGCAATGAGTGAGGTCCTGGAGAAGGAGCAGATCGATATGGTGATAGGCTCCAGATTTATTACAAAAGAAGGGGTTCAGTCATCCGGGCTTCGGAGAGTCGGAATCCGTTATTTTGCCTTTTTGACAAAACTGCTTTTTGGGCAGGAAATTACGGATGCAACTTCCGGAATGCGGATGTGTAACAGAAAAGTGATGGAACTGTTTATCAAGGATTATCCCAGAGATTATCCGGAACCGGAGAGTGTAGCACGGTTACTCCGCCATAAATGCCGGATTAAGGAGATACCGGTCGTGATGCACGAAAGAGAGGCCGGAGTTTCGTCTATCTCATTAAAGAAATCGGGTTACTATATGATTAAAGTGAGCCTGGCAATCTTGATTGAACGTTTACGTTAGGAGGATGCAAGATGACAATAAAAGTAAGAATCTTGATTGCAGCAGTTCTGATTTGCGGATTGCTTATCATTATTAATATGCTCCGAAAGAGAGAACTGGAATTGAAATATGTTCTCGGATGGCTGCTGTGCGATCTTGTATTGCTGATTTTTACGGCAGTGCCGGGAATTATGGTAGGTTTTTCAAACTTTTTAGGGATTTATTCTCCGGTTAACATGATTTTCTTTTTGGGGTTTGTATTTTCATTGATTATTATTTTTTCTCTGACTGTGGCGTTATCACGGGTTACAGCACGCGTACGGAGGCTGGCGCAGATTGTGGCTTTGGAGAAAATGAAGCAGGAAAAAGACAGTGGGGAAACAGTGAGCGCTGCTATGCGTGAAGAGAAGAAAGGGTAGAGATTTGAAAACAGAAAATTCTGTTATAAAAAAGGCAACCTTAGGTGAAAAAATACAAGAAAGAAGTACGAATATTAATCTGGTTCGTTTTTTAGCGGCAATTGGCGTTTTGGTTTCCCATGCGCACATACTGGCAGACGGAAGTGAGGATTTGCTGTATCGGCTGACAGGTGTAACATGGGGAAGCCTGGCAGTGTGCTTTTTCTTTTTTGTCAGCGGTCTGTATCTTACTAAGTCATTGACAGTGAAAAAATTAAGCGGAAGAAAGTATATATTTTCAAGAATTAGAAGAATTATCCCGCCTTTGGCAGTGGTGATTCTTGCGAGTGTATTCTTTTTGGGACCATGTATGAGTACCTTAGGGAGCGGTGCATATTTTGGAAATATAAATACATGGAAATACCTGCTAAATATCTGCCTGATTCCAGTACATAATCTCCCGGGTGTTTTTGAGAGGGGCAACCTTCTCTCAACAGTCAATGGCTCTTTGTGGACACTTCCGGTCGAATTTTTATGCTATGTGTTTCTTTATGTATTATATAAAATGAAATTTTTGAAAA
>OMNT01002066.1_pt1 | contig 16773 bp, 10 predicted proteins | sample 1672551 | NCBI WGS metagenome assembly OMNT01 (sample SAMEA3136698, study PRJEB25190) | human gut metagenome
CGGCATCATCGTCTGCACCTGCGCACCGTAGAGCATTCCCATCAGGATCGTCTCGATGACATCATCGTAATGATGGCCGAGTGCAATCTTGTTGCAGCCGAGCTGCTGTGCAAAATGATACAGATGGCCGCGGCGCATTCTCGCGCAGAGATAACACGGGGAATTTTCCACATGGTAGACCGAATCGAAAATGTCTGTCTCGAAAATGGTGATCGGAATGTGGAGGCTCTTTGCGTTGTCCTCGATCACTTTGCGGTTCTCCGGGCTGTATCCCGGATCCATGACAACGAATTTTACTTCGAAATCAAATTTATTGTGAAGCTTTAACTCCTGAAAGCATTTCGCCATCAACATCGAATCTTTTCCGCCGGAAATACAGACAGCAATTTTGTCGCCCGGTTTTACCAGCTCGTATGTGTTGATCGCTTTCGTAAATTTGGACCAGATCGCCTTTTTGAACTTCTTGCGGAGACTCTTCTCGACATCCGCTGCCTTGTCCTGCTCCTCCGGCGCGCTCATCACATCCATCAGCCAGGCGATGTAACCGCCCTCCAGGCTCACAGCGTCCCAGCCCTTTTCCTGTAATTCTTCCGCCGCTGCGACACTGAACCGGCCGCGGCTGCAGCAGATAATCGTCTTTTTGCTCCGGTCAATCGCATCACTTGTCTCGATTTCTTCTGTCTTCATCACAAGCGCTCCCGGAATCGCGCCGTGGGAGATCTCTACCGCATCGCGGATATCGACGATCTGATAGCTTGACGGATCGAGCTCTTTTAGTTCTTTTATTGAAATACTGGTGCTCATGTAATTTTTCCTTTTCTAATTTAAAATGCCTTACTTTTCTTCATTCTTTCATTGTATCGTTTTTTCTGTGACTGTCAAGAAAAAACGCACAAAAACGGGGAGTCTCTGAACATTCGTTTCAAATCCTCCCCCACTTTTTTATTTTTTCCGGATATCCGCCATCGTCTTCAGCAGAAGTTCTTTCTTCCAGAAGACCAGCCCTGCACTTGCGAGCAGAATCGCGTAACGCAGGATCCTGTACGGGAAAATCAGATTGCAGATGATACTTGCTCCAATCAGAAAAACGGAGCACGCCAGAAGAAATCCTGGATTCATCAGATTTTCCTGAATTCCTTCGTTCACCAGAATCCGTTTGCTCACAATATAATGGCCGACCGAATACAGCATATAGCATGCCAGCGTCGTGTAACCGGCCGCAATATAGCCGAACAGGCGGATAAAAATAAAGTTCAGCACCACATTCGCTCCCGCCGCCGCCATGGATGCTGCCATCAGAAACTGTGTTTTTTCATAATAGAACTGCGGCATCGAGAGAATATTATAAATAAAGATAAAGAACACACTCGCTGCCACCGGCGGAATGACGTACACCGCCTCGCGGTACTTCGGCGATCCGAAAATCAGCACCAGCTCCGGACTGATCAGCATCAGCGCCACGGCTATGCCGACCACTACAACACTAAGAAGCTGCAACACCTTCCGCATTGAACGGATGTCGCCCTTTTTGATTTTGCTGTACATCCACGGTGTCAATGCACTGTTCATACCGCTGATGAAAAGCTGCACCAGCATACCAATGCTGTACGCCAGCCCGTACAGTGCAACCTCCGTCTTTCCGACCATCTTGTCGATCATAATGCGGTCGCCCTGATTCAGGATAATGCCGGACAGATAATGCGGCACAATCGGAATCCCGATCCTCAGCGCATAGCCCCAGTATTCTTTCGAAAAAAACTCTTTTCCTTTGCAGAACTGGAACACAATAATCGGCACACAGATGCAGACCTGCACCCCGACGATACCTAAGATCCGCATCATGGCCGTACCGCCATTCATGCGGATCAGCACCAGGCTCGCAATCGGGTTCATCAGCGCCTGCAGAATCGTCACACAGACCAGAATCCGGTACCGATACTCAAACCGCTGCCGCCCCGACCAGTAAGAAAGCGCCGGACTCAGCAGCGCTTCCAGAAACATCAGCAGAATCATGGATTTCGGCAGATTTAAAATCTTCTCCCAGAAACCCGATGTAAAACAATACAATGCAAAAACCGCACCCGTAATCACAAGCGTCAGTCCCTGCATTGCAGATGTATATTCATCCCGCTGCTTCTCGTACTTTGCCATCGCATTGTCATAAACACCATTAAATAAATACAGCGATGTCATAATCGTCAAAATCTGCAGCCAGGACAGATAAACCGTATAGGTTCCGTACTCCTCGGTACTCATCAGACGCGTGAAAATCGGAACTGTGATGAACGAAATGCCCTTCTGTAAGAAACTGCAGATCGTAAACCAAAGCGCCGCCTTCGCCTGGACGGAGAGAGAACGGTATTTTGAGGTAATGTTCATGTAAAATAGAACTCCTTGCTGTTGATTATTTGCGTGTTTTATGGTAACACAAAATGTGGGGGACTGCAAGAGGAACATCCATTAAAATCCCCCATGGTTGAACGCTTCCATTCAACCATGGGGGATTCTCACTGCTTTATGTGTTTCGATTTCCAAATGATTCAGAATATACATATAGGCCAATGCATACAACTGACACACACCTCTTCCGTCCATCAGCACACCATAACTGGTATAATTCTTATAATTCAGATCATACTCTGCATGCAATACCAGATAATCGTGAATTACAAACGCCTTCTACTCATCTGTCATGGAATTGTTCATCAGTTTATAGATGGATGCCAGTTTCTCATCCACTGCATTAAAAATCTGTTTGGTTTCTTCCGGTGTTCCGAATGTATTGGTAATTCTCAAACCTGTATAGTATGCATCACCATACCAGGCAATGATTCTATTATACGTATCACTCGGAAAATACGGCGAATAGCCATAATAAAAGCTTAAGTCATAGGTATCCCTTCTTATTTTTAAATCTTTAATGGATACCCATTCATTTCCAGCCAGCATCGCTTCTTTCACACGATTCTCCAGAACCGTATACAATTCATACTCCGTTCCGCTGAACTCATCGCCTTCATCGACCCCGTATGTATCAATCCCGGACTCATCCTGCTGTGGTTCCATGGTTTAATATCGCCCGTCGGCAATGTAACATCCTCATTTTCGTCCGCAAACGCCTTTTGCGGCATCACAAAAATGGATGCCGCAAGCAGAAACAAAAATGCTGTCAGTTTAACGATTCTCTTTTTTCTCCTCTCCATGCGCTTTTCCTCCCTGCAATTCTTCTAAATACAGTTTTGCATCTTTTAAGAAGCTGACCGCAATCATCACGATCACAATGCCGATCGGAAATGCCGCTACGATACTGACAGACTGCAGACTGTTCATGGAACTCTCTGCAAAAAGAAGTGCAATCGGAAGCAGGATCAGCAGGATACACCACATCAGCTGAATTCCTTTTGCCGGCTCTTCGCCGTCTTCCAGTTTCCGGTAGCTGTAGCACGATGCCGTCAATGCGATCGAGTCGAACGATGTCGCATAAAATGCAACCATCGTAACTAATACAACAACCATAATCAGCGGTGCACACGGCATGGTTTTGATCATCGACACGATCAGATGATATAAATCTCCATTTTCATTATACTGCGAAATGAAATCAATTGCACCTGAAATCTGCTTTCCCATCGAATAATTTCCAAGAATAATAAAGCTGACAAGCGTGGAACCCACACCAAAACCGTATCCGCCGAGAATCGTCTGGCGCACTGTTCTTCCGCGGGAAATGCTGCCAATGAAGAACGGTGCTGCCACACACCATACCATCCAGTATGCCCAGTAATAAATGGTCCAGTTCTGTGGGAAGTTTGTCGTACGCATCGGGTCCGTATACGTTGATAAGCCGATAAAGTTCTGAATCATTTTTCCAAGAGAAGAAAATCCAGTTTCAATAATATACCGCGTCTCTCCCCCAAACAGCAGGACGAAGGCAAGGAGTCCGAAAAACAGATAAATGCACACCTTGGCCAGAATGCTGATTCCTTTGAATCCATGCAGAAGAGAATAGGTATAAACACAGCAGGTGATCAGAAGAATGATAATATTAATCACAGTTCTGCTGACTTCCATATGGAACAGCTCGCCGATGATTTCCGCCATCAGAGGAGTTGCCACACTAAAAGTGGTAGCAGTTCCGGCCAGCAATGCAAAGACAGCCAGAAGGTCAATCAGACGGCCGCCAATTCCATCTGTCTGTTTTCCCAGAATCGGACGGCACGCCTCGCTGTATTTCTGACGGTTTCGTTTTCTTACATGAAGCATAAAGCCAAACGCAACAGCCAGTACCAGATAGAATCCCCACGGGATAAAGCTCCAGTGAAACAGTGGAAATACGCCTGCCCAGTCCTGAATGCTGCCAAGTTCTGCGATGTGAGGATCTGTTGCGTACAAAATCCACTCAGAGAACGAATAAAACAGAATATCTGCTGCCAGACCACAGGTAAACATCATGCATCCCCATGCAAAAAAGGAATATTTTGGCTTCTCATCCGGCTTTCCAAGCACAATATTTCCGTATTTGGAGCCTGCCAGAAACAGAGACAGAAAGAAAATGCCAAGTCCGATGACCAGGTAATACGTTCCAAAGGTGTCTCCAAACAGAAATCGAATCTGGCCAAGTACCTGATTCGACTGCTCCGGTGCAAAGAAAAATACGATACATAGAGCAACGATCAGCGCCAGAGGCACCAGCGTAATCATCCAGTCGATTTCTTTTTTCTTCTGTTGGTTCTTACTGTTCATTTTCTTCCCTTTCTGCGTAATCCGCATACGATGCATCGAGTGCAACAAGCTCGCTGAAATTGTCTACTTCTATGATATCCTCTGCCTTCATTGGCCGGATGCCAAGCTGATACTCTTTCGGGTAGCAGAACATTGCCACATCGTCCCAGTAAATCTGACGGTTTTTCTTTACTTCAAACTCCTGCTCCAGATGGCCTTTTAACCGCTTTCCATCTTCTGCTGTCCATCGGGAAATGCTGTAGAGCTGCCAGCCGCCCTTTCCGCCGGTTCTGCTGCAGCCTGTCACAATGCCGTTTTCCACGGTCTGCAGCCACTCGTCGGTCTCATCATCCGTCCACACGCTGTTGTAACCGGATCGCTCAAACTCCGGTGCCAGAATTTCCGGATGATAGATGATCTGGTCACCGTCAAGAATAAACGCATTTTCCAGATGTTCCCGCGCCACATACAGCGATGCGATGTTGTTGCAGGTATCGTACCACGGATTGTCGATCAGCTTCAGACCCGGGTACTCCTCTTCCAGTGTCTGGAACTGTTCCTTGAGGTAACCGACTACCACGTAAATTTCTGTGATTCCGTTTTTGTGCAGTCCATTGATGACGGTATCAATCATCCGCACACCGTTTACCCGGACCAGCGGTTTTGGTGTTTTTAACGTTACCGGCTTCATCCGGTTTCCGAGGCCTGCCGCCATAATAATGGCGCGCTCTACTTTGTACATATTTCTTTTCCTTCCTCTCCCAGTTCCTGCTGGACAATTTTGTAATAATCTTTTGCGTAACGGTACTGCCGCAGGGAATATTCTCCGAATTCCACGCCTAATTTCCGTTTATATTCGCACCAGTTGCTCCAGAGCAGACCGCAGACTGCGATGTAGCAGTAGATTTTTATGCGTGTTCTGTCGTCACAGTTTCCTTCAAAATAAAGATCAATCAGATGATCCACCTGCTCTTTTTTGTAAAGAGAATAGATACAGAACATCGCAATATCCACATGCGGATCCTGCATTCCGGCGTATTCCCAGTCGATCAGGCGGATCTCCTCTTTTCCGTTTTCTTCCACAAACAGAAAATTGTCCGGCACAGCATCAATGTGAGTGAGCACCCACTCTCCGGCATTTGCTTCGATGTAATCCTTTAACTGAAGCACATGCGCTTTCGTCTTTTCGTAATCTTTATATGCTGACGGAGTTCCTTCCCAGAGGCTTTCATAGTATTCCATCTGTCCGAACAGGTCGAAGGAATGGTCTACTCTTAATTTCTGCCCGTGAAACTCCCGCAGTTTCTTCATGCATTTCTGAAGATCTTCCTCATTTTCTGCATCGCAGACCCGCGCACCTTCGAGATATTCTGTGATTTTGTAGCCGTTCTCCGGGTTAATATAGGCAATCTCATCACAGATCCTGCGGCCGGCGATCGTCTGATATACAGCGGCTTCCTGCCTGCGGTTGATCAACTGATCGGTTCCCTCTCCCGGAATTCGCATAATGTATTTTTTATCTTTACAGGAGAATAAAAAGGATCGGTTTGTCATTCCTTTTTTCAGAACTGTAATGTTTGTCACTTCGTTCTGCTGTGCTCCAAGTGCTTCACAGATTACCTGAATCGCATCCGTCTGCAGCTGGCTGGAATCGCTGTCAATCTCACGCAGCTGCTCATAGGTATTGATTTCTACGGCATCGGCAGCATGTACAACACGGGCCGTCACAATCATTCTGTCTTTCCGGTATAAGGTTTCCTCCCAGAACGCTCCGTCGTATCGGGAATCTCTTCCCAGTTCTTCCAGACGCTCCCGCACGATCTCCGCTTCTGTTTCCAGCAGATAACAGATGCCGATCATCGCGTTTCCGCCTGCCTGTTCTTTCTGTACGACCAGCTCCTGCTTCCGGTTTACGCGGACGGTACTGTCATCATCCACCAGATCGCTGACCATGTACCAGGAATATAATTCGTTTCTGCTGTATGGATTCTTTTCACACCAGATATCACAGGGAATGATGTAGCTGTTTGATAAATGGGCTGCCGCCGTTTTCAGGGAATGCAGATTGTTTTTCGACACATAGTCCGGAGCGACGATCAATTCTACGCCGTATTCATCGATCAGATATTCATACTGCTCTTTCATAAATCCGACAACGACGTAAATCTCTGTAATGCCGACTTCATGAAGCTGACGGATTGTGCGCTCTATCAGCCGCTCTCCCTTGATTTCCAGAAGTCCTTTCGGTGTCTCTGTATTAATCGGAACCATCCGCATACCAAATCCGGCGGCAAGGATAATGGCGTTTTTCGGCGCTTTCTCTTTTGCCTCACGCAGTGTCTTTTCCGTCGGACGGATCTCTTCATCCAGGTAACCTTCTGAAATCAGTTCCTTGATCGAACGATTGACGATTCCAAGCGAATGGCCGGTCTGTGCGGCAAGGATACGCTGATTGATGAAGGGTTCTTTTATCAGGTTGTTCAATATATCTTGTTTTGAGTTGTTCATATACTTCCTTCTTTCATTTTTCATGAACTTTTGTTTTCGATTATACCATAACTTTATGACTTTTTCAATCCCCTGTGTGTTAGGATAGTTGTCAGTGAAAGATAATTACTTTTGTGGTAGTATATATGTGAACTTCCTATAAAATTAACTCTCATAAAATTCCTTTTAAAGTATGCTACAACTGGCTTAAAGCAAGAACATGTCGAAACGAGAGTTAATATTTCAGGAAGTTCACATAAAAAGGTCCAAATAATTAACATTATTTGGACCACCTGTCAAAGGAAGCCTTTTTCCTTTTCGCCGTCATCAGGACTTCTTTGCGCTTCCATTCATAAATTTTTCTTAAAATTTACCTTTATTTTACCACACTACTCCCAAAACTACAATATATCTCCATTTTTCATTTTTTTTACATAGAACCTTTCTGGCCTAATACAATCAGTACAGTTTTAAACAAAATCTTAATATCCAGCATAAAGGACCATTCTGAAATGTACTTCGTATCCAGTTTTACAACCTCTTCAAAATCTGTAATCTCGCTTCGTCCGCTTACCTGCCACATACCAGTCAGTCCCGGCTTGATTGCCAGTCTTGCTCTGTGATGGAGCTCATATTTCTCCCACTCATCCACTGTCGGCGGACGGGTTCCTACAAGGCTCATGTCGCCTTTTAACACATTGAAGAACTGCGGGAATTCATCCAGCGAGGTTTTGCGGATAAAGTTTCCGATTCCTTTGCCTGGTCCTTTTTCGCTTCCGATGACACGCGGGTCATTCTCCATTTTGAACATCAGACCATCGCTGACGCGGTTCTGTTTCATCAGTTCTTTTTTCCGCTCTTCCGCATCCATGTACATGCTACGGAACTTGTAAATTTTGAATTTTCTTCCGTTCTTTCCGACACGGTACTGTGAGAAGAAGATCGGGCCCGGAGACTTGATATAAATCGCAGGGGCAACGAACAGGAAGATGATTCCGGTCAGAATACATCCGGCAAGACCGCCGCAGATGTCCATGATTCGTTTCAGCACAAGCTGTCCTGCGCTTGCCATATTGATGCAGGTGGTGACCACGGTATAGTTGCCCATGCGCTCTACAGTCTGATTTTTTCCCTGCATTTCGTTCACGTCCGCAATTTTTACGTGGATCGTAATGCCCATCTCGGCGAATGCGTCGAATACTTTCTGCGGGATTTCTCTGCCTTCCGGCAGAACGATCAGCACTTCGTCGAACCACTCACGGCAGACATACTCAGCTGCATCTGCAAGGTTCGATACCACCGGTACGCCGTGGATTTTGTGTCCGGTTCTGTCCTGGTCTACGAGAACAACGCCAGTCGGACGAACGCCGATGTAATCGAAATCCAGCATGCTCTTTACAACGGACTGTGACTGTTTTTCGGTCGTGATGATCAGAAGCGAACGGCCGCTGTGTTCCCCGCTGCTGCGTTTCTTTACCACAGCCTTCCATCCGATGCGCATCAGATAGGAAAGCATTCCGTACAGAGCACCGGTCAGCATAATGGTTGCTCTGGAGAACTGATCTCCCTCCTGAATCAGGAACAGGTAGAATACACCAAGAACGATGATGTATACCATATTTTTTACAGTCATTCCGATTTCCACGAGGTATCCGCGCTTCATGACGTTTTTGAAGGAATCGTCAAAAAACATGATCATCAGCTGGATCAGAGCGAATACGATAGCCTCATTTCGGTAAATTGGGCTTCCATATGGCTTAAAACTGTGATGTCTTAAGAAATAACCCATGACGAAAGCCAGCTGAAGACAGATAATATCAAGAACCATAAAATCCAGATGCTTCAGCCATCCTGTGGATGATTTTTTGTACATACCTTTCTCCCCTGTCGTATTTTTTTCGCCGTACTCGTAACATTCTCTTGTTTCGCATAGTTTTTCTAGCTTTTATATTACCATTTTCACTAAAACCTTCTCATTTTTTCTGGTACTATGCATTTGCAATATCTTCTGTGACGAATACAGAACCATTTTTTTCTTTATTCCAAATATTCTATCCCATTTCTACTTATTTGTAAAGGTGTGGACACACTTTTGGACATAATTATTTCACATTTTTGCAAATTATTACATTTTATATTATTTCATCACATCCAGAATCTGTAATGTTTTCATCTTCTTTTCGACATAGCGATGGAGATATGCACGCAGCAATCGTTCCAGTTCGTCCAGGATCTCTTCATTTACGGTAAAACCATACAGCTTCGCGAGCGGTGCCGCAATGATATAGCGGCATGCCAGCACGGTGCCCGGCTGCAGCGGCCATGGATCTCTGATGGTTTTTCCACAGTTTGGGCAGTAGATGGCGCTGTCGCGCAGGGAGAAAACGGTCAGATTCTCTTTCGTGCCGCACTCCATGCAGGAGAACATCTGCGGTGCTTCTCCGCTGATTGTGATCGTCCGCAGTTCGAAGATGCACCGGATCAGGCGGAGGTCCTGTTTTCCGCTGCGGATGGCGTTCATCGTCACGTACAGAAGGTTCAGCATCTGGGTTTCATCGTTTCCTTCCTGGCCGAAATATTCGGCCAGTTCCAGAAAATAAAAGCCGTAATAAACGCCGGGCTGCATCTGCGCCAGGTCGAGGAAGTATTCTTTAATGTTTGCGCCGGAGAGGGTGTAGCTGTCACGGCCCTCGTAAACCTGAAACTCGCCGAAGACGAACGGATTGGAGACGGCCATCAGCGGGCTTTTCATGCGGCGGGCGCCGCGCGCGAAGGCGGTGATTTTGCCGAGCTCCCGGGTCAGGATCACGACGCGCTTGTCATACTCTCCGACCGGGGAGGCGGATAATACCATTCCGCTTACATTGATTGGTTCTCGCATGTTTCTTCCTTATTATAATGCAATATTATAAATCGAGTTTCTTTTTATCATATCCGAAGTTCTTCACGAGGAAATCGCTGTCGCGCCAGTCTTTTTTGACTTTGACCCAGAGCTTCAGATTGACTTTCTGCTCCAGCATCTGCTCCAGCTCATACCGCGCGTTGCTTCCGATCTTCTTGAGCATCGCGCCCTGTTTTCCGATAATGATGCCCTTGTGGGAATCGCGCTCGCAGATGATGGTCGCATCAATATCAACGATTTTTCCGTTCGGGCGGTCTTTCATCTGGTCGATCACAACGGCGATGCCGTGCGGGATCTCTTCGTTTAAGGCGTACAGTGCTTTCTCGCGGATGATCTCAGCCACGATCTGGCGCATCGGCTGATCGGTGATGGTATCCTCATCATAGAACTGCGGGCCGTACGGCAGATATTTGAAGATGCTCGGAATGATGTCATCGGTGTTCTGATGGCGGAGTGCCGAGCACGGAATGATCTCGGCAAACTGGAACAGCTTGCGGTACGTATCGATGAATTCCAGGATTTTATCTTTCTCCACGGTATCGGTCTTGTTGATAATGAGGATGACCGGCGCATTGACTTTCTCCAGGATCTCTGCGATATGGCGCTCTCCTGCTCCGATGAAGTTGCTCGGCTCTACCAGCCAGAGAATCACATCGACTTCTTTTAACGTTTTCTCGGCTACATCGACCATGTACTCGCCGAGCTTATTTTTCGCCTTGTGGATACCCGGTGTGTCGAGGAACACGATCTGTCCCTCGTCACACGTATAAACGGTCTGGATGCGGTTGCGGGTGGTCTGCGGTTTCTTGGATGTAATCGCAATCTTCTGTCCGATCAGATGGTTCATCAGCGTGGATTTTCCCACGTTCGGACGGCCGATCAGGGCTACAAAGCCGGATTTATAATTTGCATTGTTTTCCATTGCTGTCTCTTCTCCTCATTTATAAGTTCTCTACGTTCTTAAACAGTTCTTTCTCTTTCTGAATGGCTGCTTCGCTTCCGACAACGCAGATGTTGTTCTGTTTTAAGGCTGCATCTACAAGGTCTGCCAGTGCATGAATGTCATCCAGGGTTGCATCGAGGATCTGATCTCTCTCCTGCTGGAAGTCTGCTTCGGTGATGCCGTTGAACCATGCGCTCTCGGAGGTCTGGCCTTTTGCGGACGGGTTCATCGGGACGTCGAGTTCGCTGATCGTTCCGATGATGTATTTGGTCATCTGGCGCTCGTCTGCTTCGAAGTTGCGCACGTAATCGCCGATACCGCGGTATACTTCAAGGGTTCTTCCGACGTTCGGGTCACGGTAGGAAGAAATGCACGCGTTTCCGCCTCTTCCGAAAGCTCCGCCGCAGCCGTAAGCGCCGCCTTTGACACGGATGTTGATCCACAGATAGTCATAGCTCAGCATGACACGCAGGATACGCAGGGCTCCTGTGTAATCGTAGCCTTCGCGCTCGAAGTTTCCACAGAGTGCCACGTACTGTACCTGGCCGGAGGTCTGGAAGGCTTCGTTTTTCTGTTCAAAGTCATACACAATGCTGCCCGGCTCCACTTCGTCGGTGTACAGATTCTCTTTGAATGCTGCGATTTTTTCTTCCAGCGGTGCGTAGCCTGTCTCGTCTGCGGTATAGGAGACGGTCAGATTCTCTTTGCGGAAGATGTATTTCATCAGGATCTGCAGATTTTTAATCAGTTCTGCTTTTTTCTCATCGAAGTTCTCGTCCAGATCTTTTAAGAGCTGGTAGAAGCCGATGCCTGCGATGCGGTCCTGGAAATTGCTCATCGGGGAGTAATAGGAAGCTGCACGCATCACAGCCGTTGCATTTCCGGCGGAAGACAGGCGGTTCTGCAGGCCGGATTTCATGCTGGAGATGATCTCGTGAAGACGTTTCTCGTCATCCAGGCGGGAGGTGTTCAGGATTTCCTCGATCATTTTCATGACGAAGTCCAGTTTGTCGTACAGGAATTTCGCGCGGATGCCGAACATTCTGCGGCAGTCGTCATCATTTTCCGGAATGCGGAATACCTGCAGTCCGCAGTTGATGCCGCCGGTCTGTGCATTGATCTCGTTGAACAGTTCGCCGTAGGTGTAGTGTTCGGTGTCCACATAGCCGAGAACGGATTTTAATACGCCCATGTACGGGATCAGATCGTTCGGCACATTTTTCGTATCAAACAGCAAGCTTAAGTAACCGATGCCGTTCGTGAATACGTTGTGATGAAGAACCGTCGTTCCATCGACTTCATGCTCGTCATTGTAAAGTTTGATAGACTCACGTTTGATATCGCTTCGTTTCAGGAGCGGAATCGTCTCGAGTGCTTCCTCGCTCTCCTCTTCTTCCTGATATGCTGCCAGCTCTTTGGTGTCAGCAATGATTTTCTCGATCTCTTCTTTTGACAGGCTCTCTTTGTATTTCTGCAGTTTTTCTGCGGTCTTTGCATCATTTTCTGCGGCAAGACCGGTCTTTGGAATGAGGGTCACGATGGAGGCATGGGTGTTGTCCAGCAGATACGTCTGGATCAGGTTTTCGAAATAGCCTTCTTTTGCCAGTTTTTTCAGCTCATCGTAGATCGCAAGCTGCTGCAGGTAGGCGAACGGTTTGTTCTCGTCGTACAGCCAGCTGTCGAAGACGTCAATGCCGTACATCAGGCCCTTCGGGAAGCTGGAGAAGTCCGCCTCACGGAAACGGAATTCGAAATAGTTGATGCCTGCCTCGATGGCTTTCTGATCCATGCCGTTTTTCACGATATCCTCGAGAGTGCCGCGGATGATGGACAGGAATTTTTCTTTCTCATTTTCATCGGCGTTCTTGGCTACGATGGAGAAGAATGGCTGCAGGATGCCGTCCTCGTAGGAGCCGTAAACATCTTTTCCGATGTGTGCGTCAAGGAGTGCCTGTTTGACCGGGGCTCCCGGTGCGTCAAGGAGTGCATACTCCAGAACAGAAAATGCCACGTTTAATTTTACATCCAGACCGCTGCCGATGACCATGTTGTAGGACAGGTACGCATTGTTTTCAAGCGGATCGCCGTCGAGTACCGGATACTCGTGTACAATGTCGAGGGTCTCTGCAAATGGTTTCTGATACGGAATTTCGGATTTTACTTCTTTTGCATTAAAATGGGACAGGTATTTTTCATCCATCCATGCCAGTTTTTCTTCCATATCCATGTTTCCGTACAGGTAGATATAGCTGTTGGACGGATGGTAATAGGTCTGATGGAAATTCAGGAAGTTTTCGTAGGTCAGGTTCGGGATGCAGGACGGATCTCCGCCGGATTCTACGCCGTACGGAGTGTCCGGGAACAGGGTGTTGAAGGTTTCACGCTCCAGGACATCGTCTGCGGAGGAGAAGGCTCCTTTCATCTCGTTATATACAACACCGTTGTAGGTCAGCGGGCCGTCTTCGCTTTCCAGATGATAGCTCCAGCCTTCCTGACGGAAGATTTCGTCGTGTTTGTAAATGTTCGGGTAGAATACGGCGTCCATGTAGACATGCATCAGGTTCTGGAAGTCGGCATCGTTGGTGCTGGCTACCGGGTACATGGTTTTATCCGGGTAGGTCATAGCATTTAAGAAGGTGTTCAGGGATCCTTTGACGAGTTCTACGAAGGGATCCTTTAACGGGAATTCGCGGGAGCCGCAGAGGACGCTGTGCTCGAGGATGTGGGCTACGCCGGTGCTGTCGGCCGGCGGGGTACGGAACGCGATGTTGAATACTTTGTTGTCATCTTCGTTTTCGAGAAGGAGCACGCGGGCACCGCTCTTGTTGTGGCGGAGGAGGTAGCCGTGTGCATGGATATCGTCAATCTGCTGTTCCTGCAGCAGGGTATAGGCTTTGCAATGTTCTGCGTTCATTTTTGTATATCCTTTCTTGTTTTTCTTTATTATTTCCGGTTTTATGCAGTCAAAAACGGACCGCAGTGCCCGTTTGCTGGGATTTTCTGCGGCCCTGTCGGTTTTATTCTTCGTTGTCGGTTTCTGCTGCGGTGTTCTCTGTCTCGTCGACGTGTTCTTTTACTTCGTCGTTTGCAGCGTTGTTCTGTGCATTTTTCTGTGCCTGTGCTGCAGCAGCCTGTGCCATCATTGCCTCAAGGTTCGGGCGGACGCTCTGTGCCTGGGCTCCCATGATTCTCTGGAGCTGTTCTCTGGTCAGCAGAAGGTTGAAGCCGGACGGGTTGATGACGAAGCCTTTGGCCTGTTTCATCAGGTACGGCAGAAGGTGCTGGAACGGGATGGCTGCCAGACGGAGTTTTGCCTGCGGATCCGGACGGAATTTCTGGAATTCACCGATATCGGAAAACAGCGGCTGGAAGATGTCTTCGTTCTGGTTTTTGATGTACGGGATGCGCACGTCTGGTCCCGGGTTGGCCGGATCGAATTCGCCCTGTACCTGGGAGATGTCGATGGCAAGGATGAATTTGCTTCGCATCAGGTTGACAAGCATTTCTTCTTCGAGTTCACGCAGGTGCTGCATGCGCTCGGCATCGTCTCTTCTCTGGTTTGGTTTTCTGAGTTCCTGCAGAAAGTATACGACGGTGAGCTGTACGCCCGGGTTCAGAACCGGAAGGTGCTGTTTGTTCATTTTCTCCATGTCTGGTTTCGGGAAGATCTGCTCGAGCTCGATGCGGCGGGTCTGGTCGCCTTCGTGGAAGATGACCATATTGACGCCTTCGGCGTAGAGGCCCATATAGAAGTTCGGCATCTGCTTGCGCAGGACTTTTACGGTGAGCAGCGGGGTGTTCTTTTCTACATAAGATTTTGCAAACTCCTTGGCTGCTTCTTCTTCGGTAAACATGTATACCTGATCATCAAAGGTTTCCGGATCGCACTCTACGTATGGGAGTTTCGTGATCTGGGAAAATGTGACATAGATGATTTCCATGCTCTGAAATTTCTTCATTGTGAAGCTGTTGTCTACTGTCATTTGTGGTTGAGTCCTTTCTTCGCTCTTAGAGGATATGGTATCCCCAAAATATCTATGTGACATTATATCATACTTTTGGTGGGTTGCCAAAGGTTTTCTTTGGGGGTAACGGACCGCGCAGACCAAAGCTGTCGAAACGGGGCCTGACTTTGCATGACGGAGGGAGAGGGCTTTTCGTAGTCTGTAATTGGGGCGTGCAGACTACGGAATTGTTTTTTAACACATTCTAGTTAATCGCTTTGGCATTGGGGTAGATTTTTTCCATTCGGGCGTCCGGGAAATGGGCATCTATGGTCTGCTCGATGGCATTAGCAGCGGGCTTTTGGTGGGCGCGTTCGTCGTATCGGGCGAGAGCAAGGGTAGATACGAGTATGTTGGCCACCATGAACACAATCAGGATCCAAGTGATGATTTTTCCGAATTTCATCGGGATTTTTTCAATCCAGCGCGAAATGACAGGATAGAATTTTTTGAGCCAGACGACGGCGGCTATTCCCCAGAAGAAACAGTACAGGAGGTTGATACGGCCTCCGAGGTTGAAGGGAATGTCGCTGTAGTCCCAGAAGACTTTTCCGAATACGATTTCGGTGAACACACTGCAGATGTATTCGTAGGCTCCGCCGAGGAAGGTACCAAAGGCAAACAGGAATCCATCGGAGCGGTCGCGGTAGTTGTAGAGGAACCAGGTAGCGAGGGCGATGGCCAGGCCCCAGACGATGCTGAACGGGCCCCATACAAGGCTACTGCGGCTCATCCAGACACCGGCGGTGATGCGACAGAATATGGTTTCTGTAATATCGCCCAAAAATGCGCCGATGATGAAGAGAAGAACGATTTTGTAAAAGCTGCATCCTTCGGCAAATACGCCGGTTTCTGTTTTCTCTTTTTTCTCCGAAACTGGCTGTACGGCCGGATAGGCACGTTCCACACGACGCTCCAGATAGCGGTAAACACGGACAGAAAGGCGTCTGGTGAAGGCGTCGATCTGATCGTTCATAGCGCTGATCCGCGGCATTTTTTTCGTGATGTGGTGCAGAACAGCATAGGAACCGACGGCATCTACGATCAATATACCAAAGAGAATCCAGGATGTGATGTGCATTACGCCGTTTGGGGCAAGATGGAGGAGGGTCAGGCCAAGGATGTTGCCGAATTTCAGGGCAAGGACACCAAGGATTCCCCAGAGAACGGAATACTGGAGGCAGATGTAGCCGTCCATGTTCCATTTTTTATTGGAATAGTCCCACCATTTGCCATGGCCAATGCGTTCCAGTGCGTGACCGGCCAGCCACTCGACTGCGGTAGCGATAATCATACAGCCAAGGAACAAAAAGACGGGGCTTGACTGCAGTTCATACAGATAACGTGTCATAAAGACAGCTGTGATTCCATAGATGGCGCAGAGCGGACCATTTAAGAATCCTCTGTTTACCATATGTTTTTTCCGGATCGCGGCCACAGAAGTTTCCAGAAGCCATCCAAGGAAGGCGTAAAAGAAAAACAGGCCGAGATAGTCATAAATTGTATAGTTCATGTTCTTCTCTCTATTCTTTCATTATTTTTGCTATTTTAAGGATTTTATTTTCCACTGAATCCCTTGTATACTCTCCAGTATTTTGTTTTTATTTTTATCCTGCAAATAAGATGGATTTAATTTTGCTTTTTTATACTGCAAATATGTTCCTTCTGTTTTCTGAATCAGCAATTTTGTAAAATATTGTTCCCAGCTAAAAAAC